>Ga0247843_1000689_pt1 | contig 77743 bp, 71 predicted proteins | sample LaCruzMarch2017__FD_192420 | JGI IMG/M metagenome (GOLD analysis project Ga0247843, IMG submission 192420) | Freshwater microbial communities from meromictic Lake La Cruz, Castile-La Mancha, Spain - LaCruzMarch2017_8m | ecosystem: Environmental > Aquatic > Freshwater > Lake | place: Spain... | reverse complement strand
ATTGAGCGCTCGCGCAACGCGCCCACCTTGCGCACGGCAGATCTCGAGGAGCTCGAAACCTTGTTTCGCCCCTATTTGGGTTCGCCTTCGGGGAATCCGAACCCTCCATCAAAAGCAGATGCCACTGCGGGAGCGTTGTTTGTCGCTCGCGATCAGTGGGAAACCGTACTCTCGGCCCCCGCACGCGCGCTCTCCGATGTGTTGCTTTCAGACTTCCCTTTGCTTGCCGCCGCCGATTGGGCTTTGCGCCTAGCGGAGAGCGATTCCGACCGGTTTAGCGCTCAGGCGGCTGAACTCTGCGCCCATTGCTTAAAAGCCCTGGACGAAACCCAAAAGACTTTTGAAACGACGTTGAACACCGCGTTGTGGTTTCGGCTTTTGGCCGCCGAACAAAAGCTCAATTTCGTGGGCGAGCCGTTGGTCGGATTGCAGATTATGGGCGTCCTCGAAAGCCGGGCCTTGGGGTTTGATAAACTCATCGTGGTTTCGGTCAACGAGGGCCGACTCCCCAAGGCGCAATACCCCGTGAGCCTCCTCCCTCCCGACCTACGCAAAGCACTGTCTTTGAATGGCATATTCGAAAACGACGCGCTCTATGCCCACCACTTTTTCCAATTGTTGAGCGAAAGCGAGGAGGCCCATTTGCTGTGGAACGCCCAAGGGAATGCGCTGGGTGGAGGCGAACCGAGCCGTTTCTTGCGCCAAATCGAAACCGAGTGGACCCGAGCCTATCCGGAAACCCTGCGCTTTGAACAACGCCGGGCCGAAGCCAAATTGCCCACCGACCTAGGGCGATTGCCCGAAGTCGAAAAGACGCCAGAGGTGCTGCAAGCGTTGCGCATCTGGTCCGAACGGGGCATGAGTCCGAGCGCTTTGTCGCTTTATCTCGAAGACCCCGTCGGTTTTTACTATCGCTATTTGGTTCAACTCGAAGAAGATCGGCCTGCAGGTAGGGTCGATGCCGCTCTGTTTGGCACATTGGTCCACCGTCAGTTGCAGCTCCATTTTGAGCCTTTGATCGGGCGGCGTTGTACGGCCCAAGACGTGGCAGGAATGCTGCACCACATCGGGCCGGTATTTCAGCAAGCCGTGCACGAGAAATCGCTGGACCTTGAACGGGCTCAAGGGATCAATTGGCTGGGCTTGCGCATGGCCCAGAAGCATGTTGAAGAGTGGCTCAAGGTCGAGGCAAGGGTACTTGGGGAAACGGGGGCGGTGCACATTGAAGCCCTGGAAACCAAGCTCAAAGCAGTGCCCGTGGCTGATGGAGTACTGCTGACCGGGGTCGTAGACCGAATCGAATTTGGGGGGGATCATCCCACGATTCCCGTCATTCTGGACTATAAAACCGGGGCGGTCCAACCCGGAGAATTGACGATCGTGGAACTCGATCAGTTGTTCCGGCCCCGCTACAAAAAGGCCTTCCAACTGATGTGCTATGCGCTGATGATGGCCAAGACGCAGAATCTTGAGCACATTCGGGCGTGCATTTCGAGTACGGTTCGGCCCAGAGCCGAACGGCAATGGCTGATGGTTCAAGGAGAAAACACTTTGACGCGATCTGTGCTCGAAGAATTTGCCCAGCGCCTATCGGTCTTGGTGGTTCAGTTGATGGACCCCCATACCCCCTTTAGGGCCGAATTGGACTTTAGCGACCCCACCGATGACTTTTCCTGACCGCATCCCGACCGCCGCACAACTCGAACAAGCGTTCGAAGGGGTCGCCCGTTCTGTGCACCGCACCCCCTTGTTGCGCAGCCGCCGCATCGACGAGGCGCTGGGGTGCAGGGTGATGTTTAAGTGCGAGAATTTTCAGAAAACGGGCTCGTTTAAGGCAAGGGGGGCGGTGTTTGCGCTCAGCACCCTGGGACCCAATGTTGCATCGGTCGCGACGCATTCTTCGGGCAACCACGGTCAGGCGCTGGCTTGGGCGGCGCAGCAGAGCGGGCGAAAGGCCTATATCGCGGTGCCCCACAATGCCCCCAAAGTCAAGTTGGACGCCATGCGCGAATACGGAGGCGAAATCACCTTGTGCGAACCGAATGCCGCGGCCCGAGAAGCGGCTTTGCAGCAGTTGGTCGAAGCGCATGGGGCGCATGCGGTTCCGCCTTTTGACGATTTTCGGATTATTGCAGGACAGAGCACCGTGTTTCAGGAGGCGTTGGTACAGATGCGTTCGGAGGGAGTGGAACCCGATGCAGTCGTAGCCCCGGTGGGCGGGGGCGGGCTGATGGCGGGTACGGCTTTGGCGGCCGAGTATTTTGCGCCCAACTGCTCGGTCTGGGCTGGAGAACCCGAAGGGGCCGACGATACCGCCCGATCGATGGAAGCAGGAGAACGCCAGCCGATGATCGACCCTCAGACCATCGCCGATGGGCTCCGAACAGGCATTGGCGTCCGGAATTTCGAAGTGCTCCAACCCCGGCTCAAAGGGGTGCTCCGGGTCAGCGATGCCGAAATTCTCGACGCGCTTCGCTGGATTAACCAAGCGCTCAAGATCGTGGTCGAGCCTTCGTGCGCCGTGCCCTTAGCGGCCATTTTTCGACATCCCGAACACTTCCAAGCACAAACAGTGCTCGTGATTCTGAGTGGAGGGAATCTAGATGGATGAACCCGCTTCCAACAGCTTCGCTTTTACATCAGATAAAGTCCGCAAAGTCCCCCCGCCGAGGCCGCAGCGTCGTCTGGATTACTTAAACCGATACAACACCCCAAAGCGCACATCACCTCGGTTAAACACCTCTGTCTGGGGTTCGTATTGGTATTTGATATCAGCCCGCAATTGAAAGGTGAATTGGTTGTGTCGATACCCTACGGCAGGGCTGATGGCGCGTTCGTAGTGATAACGGTGTTCTGGCTTGTCAAAATTGAGGTAATACGACTTGCGATTCCATGAATGACCCAACCAAAAATCCCATTTGTCTTCTAACCTGTACCCCACTTCCAGTATGCTCATATCGGCCGTATTCACGGTGTCGGAAATAAAACTCTGAAAGGCTCCATAACTCCACCATTGGCTACGGGAAAAGGCCAATTGGTATTCCTCTCCTCCCACCAAAGCGATACGCCAAACCGGATACAAACGTATCGGCCCCCCTTTCTCCAATTCATTCAGTCCGATTTCTAATCCCATCGACATTTCCGGTAGCAACCAATGGTCTGGATTGGGCCTTTTCATATTTGCCCTGGCCTTATCGTCTAAAGGAATGGCGCTCGTGAAGCTAAATGCGTTTCTTGCCCGATTAGTTTCTGTTGTTGGTTCATCCAAAACAAAAAGGCCTTCGTGCCGATAACGTATCGTCAACTGCTCCCAGGTGTATCCGATTTGTACTCCGATTCCCAGTTCATTGGACTTGCCCCAATCAAAAGCCGGATGGTCTGCATAGACATCAAACATATAGAAATGACTCAATTCGAGTGTCGTTCCAAAAGACCATCGATGCACCAGCCGACGATAACCCAATGCAAAGAAATTCTTCGAATAATTATAGGAATTATCCGCCGCCAACCAAGCTGAATAATAATTCGCGAATACCTCATTCCGCGAAAACTGATAGTTCAATCCGTAGATAAAAGGACTCGCCTTGTCCTCTAAAAACAAATCGTTCCCATATGGATTTAAACTACCACCGTAGGGAAACTCACCGTAAAAATAATCATACCAATTAATGCCCAATTCCAAGGAGAATTGGGCTCTCAATGGTGCAACACTGATAAACAATCCCATGAATGCCTTTGCAAACCGCATCCTCATTTAACGCACCGTTATTTTAACAGCCCCTTTGGGTTGAACATATATGGCATATTGCTCCATGCACCAATCTTCTTTCATGGGTTTTGGATTCAAAGAACCATAAAAGAAAACATCCGTCGAATATTTCATGAACTCTCTAATATACAGCGTTGGACCACCAGAACAAGGATTTGAAATGGCAAATTCTTTCTTCTTCCAAAAAGCCCACCAGTCATACTCCGTAGCCCAAATCAACACGTCTTGACCAACCAATCGGTCGTCCGGATTGAGGGGGTCGGGATATTGTCTGCGCTCCGGATCTGTTAAAATGTGGGTCATGGGGAACACTTGAAACTGATAGCTTCTGTGTAGCTTGAAAGAATGGCGATATTCGTTGAAATTTGGTGCATAACCTAAATAATTCTGACTGATGCAATAATCTGGGTCCGTATTCGACGAAGAATTATAAAAATTGATCTCGGAATATTTTCCACGCTCACAACGATTGAACATCACAAATTCTTCAAACATGAAACCAATGCCGTGTTCACAAGAGGGGTTGCTCGCAAAAGTCGTCGTATCTGGAACAATGGCTTGTTTGGCAGTAATTCTTCTTATCTGATCGGGGGTTTGTCCAAATGATACAATGATCATATTAAACTCTAAGAAAGTGGGTTGCTCGATATACGGAAGGATTTCACAATCAGCATAGTCCTCAGAATATCCGACAGCGCCTTCTACAAAGGTGCAGCTGTTCTCTACGGGTATAAAGGCTGGTATGCGATCAAAAATAGAATCATCGTCATCAGGAATATCCGTTCCAATGCCAATCGCTGGAATTCCTTCTGGATATAGTGCATTAGAGTACGGACTAGTAAGAGCCACTTGATATTCATATCCATACGCCGTAAACCCGTTGGTAAGAATATCGGTTAAATTGAAACCATAGGTCGCTAAGTTGTTGCTAAAGATCGCAGTCCATTGCGGATAATGATTTAAAAAATCGGGTAGAAAAATGCCGCCGGAATCAGTAATACTCGTAAAATAATCATCGAGAAACCCTTCTTCACAACTGGCCTCTTGAATGGCCATGGCGGTGGCATACATCAACTCGTTGGCGTATTCGTCATCGGGCTCGGCCGGGTGTTGCATGTAATCCCAAATGGTCGAATCCAACGAAGTCCACACCGCCCAACAGGGGGTAGATGTAGACAACATGGGAGAAGCCGATTGGGACATGTTCTGTTCGGGTTTGCAACCGAAGCTAATCAATAAGAGCGTACAAACAGAGGCATACAGGGTTTTCATGGTTTTAGAGATTTTTAACAATAGTCCAAAAAAAAAAACCGGACTTGATGTTAAGCCCGGGTTATCAAAATGTTGCAAAATCAAAAAAGGGCAGGCGGCGAAGCAACACCGCCATTTTACTCGCAGTGGCCGCAACACTATCACTCCGCTTCGATTTTCTCGCAGAGGTCGCAAAGAAGGCGCAGAGGTCGCAGAGTATTCGATCATCAAATCACGAGTTTGTCTTTCTGCGGAAATCGCCCCAACACCGCAGCCATTGTTTCGTAGGAAGGTCACTCTGCGCGCTCTGCGTGAACCTCCGCCGATTTTCTCGCAGAGGTCGCAAAGAAGACGCAGAGGTCGCAGAGTAGTCGACCAACAAACCGGGTGTTTGTCTTTTTAAGAAAATCACTCTAGTACCGTAGCCATTGATTCGTAGGAAGGTCACTCTGCGTGCTTTGCGTGTATTTTCCTCTGCGTGCTCTGCGTGGACTCCCGCCGATTTTCTCGCAGAGGCCGCAAAGAAGGCGCAGAGGTCGCAGAGTAGTCGACCAACAAACCGGGTGTTTGTCTTTTTAAGAAAATCGCTCTAGTACCGTAGCCATTGATTCGTAGGAAGGTCACTCTGCGTGCTTTGCGTGTATTTTCCTCTGCGTGCTCTGCGTGGACTCCCGCCGATTTTCTCGCAGAGGCCGCAAAGAAGGCGCAGAGGTCGCAGAGTAGTCGATCAACAAACCGGGTGTTTGTCTTTTTAAGAAAATCGCTCTAGTACCGTAGCCATTGATTCGTAGGAAATTCACTCTGCGTCCTTTGCGTTTATTTTCCTCTGCGCGCTCTGCGTGAACCCCCTACGATTTTCACGCAGAGGCCGCAAAGACCAAGCCGGGCGCGGGAAAGACAGCTTGCACAACGCGAAGGAGTGAACAATAGAGGAAAAGGCACTTATCCTCTGGACGCAAGGCCATCCTCCTACATCGATCTTGAATATCACCATAGCGGCAATCCCTAATCCCCCTAAGACCCACTCCCCTGCCCTACTTTTGCCCCTCATTCTTACAGAGAAGCCCTATGCGCGTTGGAGTGGTCACGTTTCCCGGTTCGAATTGCGACGAAGACATGCGGTATGCCCTGCGCGAGCTGGGGGCCGAGGTCGTATCGCTTTGGCACAAAGACAGCGATTTGCAGCAGGTCGATGCCGTGGTTTTGCCCGGGGGTTTTAGCTACGGTGACTATTTGCGCAGCGGGGCCATTGCGCGTTTTTCGCCCATCATGACCTCGGTGATTCGCTTTGCAGAGCAAGGGGGTCGGGTGTTTGGGGTCTGCAATGGCTTTCAGATTTTGTGCGAAGCCGGTTTGCTTCCGGGTGCCTTGCTCCACAACGAGCAGCACCGATTTGTGTGCCGCAATGTGGAGATCAAACCCGAGCATACGACCGTTCCCGTCACGGCCCAATTGAACTCTGAGCAGGTATATACCATTCCGATTGCCCATGGTGAAGGGCGTTTTTATGCGGACGAGGCCACCCTCGATGCGCTCGAGGCCAACGGACAGGTACTTTTTCGCTATGTCGATGCCGAGGGGCAACCTACACCCGAGGCGAATCCGAATGGAGCAAGCCGCAATATTGCGGGCGTGTGTAACGCCGGACGCAATGTGTTTGGCATGATGCCGCACCCCGAACGCGCCGCTTCGAGCGTGGTGGGGAATACCGATGGGGTGGGGATATTACAAGGGTTTTTGGGGTAGGCGGTCAGGAATGGGGCCAGTAGAGGAATTGAGGCTATGCCTACCCGCGAGATTCCGTAGCTTGGAACCATTCAACATCCTTGTTATGCGAACGCCCCTACTTCGTTTTATAGCTTTGTTCTTTTGCACTTTAGGGCTACTGTCTTCTGATCTTGAGGCCTGCACCCGGGTGGTGTATCAAGGGCCGAATGGGAATGTGATGACGGCCCGGTCGATGGACTGGAAGACGGAGATTCCGGCCAATTGGTGGGTTTTTCCGAGGGGGATGAAGCGAAGCGGAAATGCCGGACCGAATTCGGTCGAGTGGACGGCACTCTACGGAAGTGTGGCGACAAGTTCGTGGGATTTGGCGACCTCGGACGGGATGAACGAAAAGGGGTTGGTGGGGAATTTGCTGTGGCTGGCAGAGTCGCAGTTTCCGGAGTTGGGTACGGCTACGACCGGGCAGCGGACGCTGGCGGTTTCGCTTTGGCTGCAGTACGTGCTCGATCAGTGCGCTACGGTCGAGGAGGCCGTTCGGCTGTTCTCCAAAGGCGATGTGGCGGTCATTACGAGCGTCATTCCCGGGACTTCGATGGTGGCTACGGTGCATTTGTCGGTGTCCGATGCTTCGGGCGACAACGCCATATTCGAGTACATCGGGGGGAAGTTGGAGATTCACCACGACCGGAAGTACGCGACGATGACCAATTCGCCAGTATTTGAAGAGCAGATGGCGATCAATGGGTATTGGAAGGGGATTCCGGGAACGGTGGCTTTGCCGGGGACCAACCGCGCGGCAGATCGGTTTGTGCGGGCTTCGTATTACATCCAGGCCATTCCGCAGACGGACAATACGCGCGTGGCCTTGGCATCGGTGTTCGGGGTAATCCGCAATTGTTCGGTGCCTTTGGGAATTTCCTCGGAAACCGAACCGAATATTTCCTCAACGCGTTGGCGCACCGTGGCCGATCACCGCAACCTGGTCTACTATTTCGACAATGTCCTCGAACCGAATGTGGTCTGGGTCGATCTCAAAAAACTCGACTTCTCTCCCAAAGCCAAACCCAAAAAACTCGCCCTCGAAGGACCCACCCGTCCTTCCGGCGAATGCTCCGCCTCCTTCGTCCCCACAGCGCCCTTTGTGTTTGCGGGGGTGTGAGGAGGGATACGGACGCCACATATTGGTCAAATTGCCAATAAAAAGACGCTCTCTAATTCATATGAATGAAGTTGTCATCTACATAACACCAGACAAGCAAACTGAGGTGCAAGTGCAGTTTGATGGGGATACGGTTTGGCTTAACCAACTCCAGATGGCAGAGTTATTTAACCAAACCAAGCAGAACATTAGTCTACACATTAACAATTGTTTCAAAGAGAAGGAATTAAACAGAAAAGCAACTGTCAAGGAATCCTTGACAGTTCAAACCGAAGGGGACCGACAGGTAAAGCGTAGCGTTGAATACTACAACCTCGATGTAATCATTTCTGTAGGATATAGAATAAAATCAAACAGGGGTACACAATTCCGACAATGGGCGACCCAACGCTTGAAAGAGTATTTGGTACAAGGCTATGCCATCAACCAAAAGCGGTTAGATGAATTGGGCAGAATGGTGCAACTGATAGAACAGACGAGCAAAGTGGAGCGTTTACGAATACAAGAAAGCAGGGGACTCTTGGAAGTATTAACTCAATATGCCAAGAGTTTCGTGTTGCTCAGCCAGTTCGATAGCCATTCAATACAAACGGGAAGTCTGAACGACAACATCACCTATGAAATACAATACGAAGAAGCCAAGGCAGCAATAGCCGAACTTAAGAAGCAACTTATTGTCAAAAAACAAGCCACAGATTTGTTTGGCAACGAAAAGGACGGCAGTTTTAAAAGTTCGCTGAACAGTATTGTGCAAACTTTTGGAGGTCAATATGTCTACCCAACCATAGAAGAACAAGCCGCTCATTTACTCTACTTTGTAATTAAAAATCATTCATTTACTGATGGCAACAAACGGATCGGGGCCTTTCTTTTTATATGGTTTTTGAAAAAGAATCAACACCTCTTCAAAAAAACAGGCGAATTGAAAATAAACGACAATGGCTTAACAGCTATTGCACTTTTGGTTGCCCAAAGCAAACCAGAAGAAAAAGAAATCATGATACAACTTATAGTGACCTTGATTGGCGGATAGTTGTTCCGTTGAATAAATCAAAAAAACCTACAGTTATTCATTGTCATTATTCAAAATTCTTTACCCACATCCCCACCAAAAACCCCATCACATCCACCCCATCCGCATAATCCAAAAGCCCGGGATTTTGCGTTTGACCTAAGCGGCAAGAGCGTTCGAAGTGGGGACGGCGGGAAGAGACCACTTGGAGTGAAGGAGCGTGGGCCGCGATGTGCCATGCCACTTGAGACGGGTCGTCGTAGCGGTGCAGGTGGATGACCCCGACCGGAGAGTGGATGGCCTCTCTTTCGAGGGCCACGATAAAGCCATTTTCGAGAAAAGCTTGCTGGTTCATCAGCAAGAGCGAACGTTGATAGTCGTAGTTGTTCGCAAAGGCGTTGTGGTGCTGGAGGTGCTTGAAGCGATAGAACGCCCCAAAGAGCCGATCCACGTCAAAACTGCGCGGCAAGACGATCTGCGTCACCGAACGGCAGCCCATCCCAAAATAGAGGAACACATCGTCGGCCAGCCCTGAAAGCTCTTCTTCGGTTTCGTCTCCCTCCAACACCGCAATCGACGTCCGGTTGCCCCGAATGATGTGCGGATAGCGGCCAAAGTAGTACTCGAAATAACGCCCCGAATTGTTGCTCCCCGTCGCAATCACCGCATTAAAATCGGCCATGCGCCCCTCGGCAATCCGGACCGAATCGGCCCAGCGCGGTTCAACCTCCACCAACAACGCCAATACCCAAGGCAACAAACGCGCATCGTCCTGAGACGGCCGCAGCAACAGCCGATGCCCCGCCGCTAGGACACACAACGCATCGTGCAAACCCACCAACGGCAAATTGCCCGCCGCCACCACCGCCACCGTCTTCGGCTCGGAGACCTCGAGATCATAGCCCGAAAGCCAAGCCTCTACCGACGCCTCGCTCAATGCCTCGGCCCAAGCCGACAAAGCCCGGAGCGAAAATTCGACCGTAAACCACGGATTGAACAACACCTCCCGTTCTAACAAGGGCAACAACACCCCCTGACCATTGATAAACTGTTCTTGGGCCGACAACAGCGAACGCAAGCGAAGCCCCAACAACACCAACGCCCTTTTGCGCGCCTCCGGCTCCAAAACCCCCTTAACGTCCATCATTTCAAGAGTAAATTAGCAGGGCGCAACAAAGCGTGCAAAACTGCGTGCACCATGGCCATCAAAATTACCGACGAATGCATCAACTGTGGGGCGTGCGAACCCGAATGCCCCAACAATGCCATCTACGAAGGCGCCCAAGAATGGCGCTTTAGTGACGGCACCTCGCTCAAAGGCACCATCGTTCCGCCCGGTGGAGGCACTTACGACGCCGACGCCCGCCAAGAGCCCAAGAGCTACGACGTTTTCTATATCGTTACCGACAAGTGCACCGAATGTGCCGGGTTCCACGAAGAACCCCAATGCGCTGCGGTATGCCCTGTCGACTGCTGCGTGCCCGACGAAGCCTACGTCGAAACCCGCGATCAACTCCTTTCCAAAAAAGACTTTCTCCACCTCTGAGTTGGTGAAGATCGCCTCCGCAGTCCGCGTCTTCGGCTTGCTCAGCGCTTTCGCAGCACTGAGCGCCACAGCCCCCCTCAGCGCCCAGAACACGCTCGACCCGAGCACGAACGACCCGAGATCGAACCAATCGGCATCGACGACCCCTACCCCCTCCAACGCGCTCGGAGCCGTGGGGCGTCGCATCCTCGAAGCAACTACGGACGAAGAACGCCTCGCAGCCCATACCCTCTTCCTCGACCGATTGCGCGATACGCTGAAAAAACCCCAAAGCCTCGACTGGGACTATTCCAGCATCACCAGCGCCTCCAAACTCCTCGACCCCAAGACCAAATTCATGATTTGGACCTGGCAAATCCCCCGGCGCAATGGACGGTTCGAGCACAGCGGGCTTATTGTGTACCGCGGAGGCGATCAAGGCAATGTGGTCCTTGAACTCAGGCCCGGGAGCGACAGTCTCGGCGTTTTGGTCCAGGGCGAACGCGGACCCGAAAATTGGCCCGGCTGCCTCTATTATGCCATCCGCCCCCTCGACCGCGACCACTACCTCTTGCTCGGCTACGACCAACACGACCTGAACGAGCGCCGCAAAGTGATCGAAATTTTGCGCCCTGGCAGTTTTAATCGCCCCCGCACCCGCTTCGGGGCCCGGGTCTTCGAAACCCCGGTATGGCTTGACCAACGGCTCAAACAACGCCCCCACAGGCTCGTCTTGCGCTATTCGGCCCAATCAACGGCCTTGCTCCGCTGGGAACCCGAACAAAAACGCCTCGTTATGGACCATCTGATCCCCCCCGATGCCGCGCTCAAAGGGCAATACCACCTCTATGCCCCTGACCTTACCTACGACGCCCTCGAATGGAAAAAAGGCCAATTTAAATTGGTCGAGCAAATCGCCCCTCCGTCTACGCTCGAGGCCCCCTTTCGCGCCCCCGATCGGGGTCAAGGCCTCGCCCCGGGGCGGTAATCATGAAAACCATATGGTAGAGACGCGACATTTCGCGTCTCTACGGGAATTTAATCCCAATTTCACACCCCCCGCAACCGATTCCCCTATTTTTGGCGCAATACCCGACCATGAAAATCCACAACTATTCCCCCGGCCCCTGTATTTTGCCCGCCGAAGTCTTCCAAAAGGCCTCCGAAGCCATCCTCGACTTCGATCAACTCGGGCTCAGCATCCTCGAAATCAGCCATCGGTCGAAGAACTTTATTGCCGTGATGGAACGCGCCATGGCGCTGGTCAAGGAATTGATGGGATTGCCCGAAGGCTATTCGGTCTTGTTCCTCGGCGGGGGCGCCAGTTTGCAATTCTGTATGTTGCCGTATAACCTGATGAAAGCCGAAAACGGAAAAGCGGGTTATTTGGTGACGGGCACCTGGGCCAAAAACGCTTGGAAGGAGGCCAAACTCTTCGGAAACTCGATGGCGCTGGCGAGCAGCGAAGACCAGAATTTTTCCTACATCCCCAAAGGATTTGAGCTCCCCGAAGGGCTCGACTACTTCCACACCACGAGCAACAACACCATTTTCGGAACGCAGATCAAGTCGTTTCCAAAATACAACGGACTGAATGTCTGCGATATGTCCAGCGACATCTTTAGCCGTCAACTCGATTTCTCCCAGTTTGACCTCATCTATGCCGGAGCCCAGAAAAACATGGGGCCTGCCGGGGTCACGGCGGTGATTGTGCGCGATAGAATCCTCGGAAAATCAGGTCGTCCCATTCCGAGTATGCTCGACTATGCCGTCCACATCGACAAAGAATCGATGTACAACACCCCCCCGGTCTATGCCGTCTATGTCACTATGTTGACCCTCGAATGGCTGCAACGCAACGGTGGCGTGGCCTGGATCGAGGGGATCAACCGGCAAAAAGCCGATTTGCTCTATACCGAAATCGACCGCAATCCCTTGTTTGTAGGCACGGCGGCTGTCGAAGACCGATCTGATATGAATGCCTGCTTTTTGCTCAAAGACCCTTCGATGGAGCCCCGCTTCGACGCGGCATGGAAGGCGGCCGGCATCAGCGGTTTGCCCGGTCACCGCTCGGTGGGTGGATACCGCGCCAGCCTGTACAATGCCCTTTCGCTCGAAAGCGTTCAGGTATTGGTCGATGTCATGAAGGAATTTGAACGCACGGTTTAACCCCCCCCTTAGCCCCTCTTTTTATGATCCGCATTTTGGCCAACGACGGTATCGAAGAATCCGGAAAAAAAGCCCTCGCGGCCGCGGGGTTTGAACTGATCGACGCCCGGGTGGCCCAAGATCAATTGGCGGACTACCTCCGGAGCGAAGGCATCTCGGGGTTGCTGGTGCGCAGTGCGACGCAGGTGCGCAAAGAACTCATCGATGCCTGCCCTGGTCTTAAATTGATTGGCCGAGGCGGGGTGGGTATGGACAACATCGACGTGGAGTATGCGCGTTCCAAAGGGCTGCACGTAGTCAATACCCCGGCGGCTTCGTCCGATTCGGTGGCCGAATTGGTCCTTGCGCATTTGCTCGGCTTGCTCCGCTTTTTGCCCCAGAGCAACCGGGAAATGCCGCTCAGTGGAGAAACCCATTTTAAGGAACTCAAAAAGGCCTATGCCGCGGGCATCGAGGCCAAGGGAAAAACCCTCGGCATTGTCGGCTTCGGTAGAATCGGCAAAGCCCTCGGCGTCCGGGCGGTGGGTTTGGGCATGAACGTGCGCATAGCCGATCGGCAACCGGGCGAGGTACACGAGGTTGTCTGGACCTTGGGCAATGGTCAATCTATCGATCTCCGGTTTGTGTCCGAACCGCTAGAGTCGGTGTTGGCCCATAGTGACTTTGTGAGTGTACACGTACCCGGAGCAGGCGATAAACCCCTGCTCGGAACCGCTGAACTCGGAGCGATGAAGCGCGGAGCGATCTTGATCAATGCCGCCCGCGGTGGGGTCGTGGACGAAATGGCCCTTTTGGCTGCGCTCGAATCGGGACAATTGTCGGGGGCGGCGCTCGACGTCTTTGTCAACGAGCCCGAACCGGCGGTACAAGTGCTGATGCACGACAAAATCAGCCTCACTCCGCATATCGGCGCTTCGACCGCCGAAGCCCAAGAGCGGATCGGAAGCGAATTGGCGAGTCTGATTGTCGAAGCCCTCGGAACCGTCCGGGCATGAGCGAATTGCCCCGAAAGTCCGAAGAGGCCTTACAGCAGACCACCGATGCCGAGGGTCGCGCGGCCAGCCCGCTCTTGCCCGCCCACATCAAAAATTATCTCATTGACATCGACGGTACAATTACCGAAGATGTGCCGAACGAAGAACCCGAGCGGATGGAGACGTGCGCGCCCTTTCCCGACGCGCTCGAAACGCTCAACCGATGGCACGCCGACGGGCACATCATCACGTTTTTTACGAGCCGTACCGAAGCCCACCGCCGCGTAACCGAAACCTGGCTCGCCACCCATGGATTTCGCTATCACGGGTTGTTGATGGGCAAACCCCGAGGCGGAAACTACCATTGGATCGACAACCACTTGGTCAAAGCCACCCGTTTTGAGGGTAAATTCACCGATTTGGTGCTGAAATCGCACGAAATCGAAGTGTTTAAAAAGGAATAGACTATGGCCGAAGCACTCTTGTATTTGTCGGGTGCGCAGATTGTTCAGGGCGGCAATGCAGTGCTGAGCGATGTCGAAGTACGCCTAATGCCGGGCGAATTCGCCTATCTCATTGGGTCTACGGGCAGTGGAAAGAGTTCCTTGCTCAAAACGCTCTATGGGGACCTGCCGCTGGCCGAGGGGCTAGGCGAGGTGGCCGGGTTTGCGCTGCTAGGGCTCAAAGAAGCCGATATCCCTTTTTTGCGCCGCAAATTGGGGATCGTTTTTCAAGACCTGCAGTTGCTCATTGATCGGAGTGTGGGAGCCAACCTCGAATTTGTGTTGCGGGCGACCGCATGGAAAGAGGCCACTTCGATTCGCGAACGCATTGCAGAGGTACTGGCCAAAGTCGGTATGGGAGGACGCGAGGACAAGATGCCACACGAACTTTCGGGCGGAGAACAACAGCGCGTGGCCATTGCCCGGGCCTTGCTCAACGACCCGCCTTTGATGCTGGCTGACGAACCCACGGGCAATTTGGACCCGGTTACTTCAGAAGAGATTATGCTCTTGCTCCGCAAAATTGCCTCAGAGGGCAAAGCGGTGCTGATGGCCACACACGACTATCCGCTGATTCTCAAATTCCCAGCCCGTACCCTCAAATGCGAATCGGGGCGGGTCTTTGAAACCGTTCAGCGCACCCTGTGAAAGCGTTGGGATTAGCGCAACAGTTTGACAAACAAGCCGCCGCCACCGTCCTCTTCGGCGATGCCACAGTCTTCGCACACCCGGTCTTCGCCCTGGCGCACATAGGCCACTACATCGTATTGCTCGCAGTTTTCTTCGAGCACGTAGTTGGCGTATTGAAACCGCAGCGTGTCCCCGGTTTCGAGGACAAAGGCCATCGAACCCTCGCCGGCGTATTCGGGATAGAGGGTCACCGCCACGTGGGGTTGGGGGGCCAATCCCGGTTCGACTTCAAATTCCAAGGGCACCCTGAGTCCATTGGTTTCGAGAAACACTTTCAGTTCGTTCGGATCGTATTTGGCGAGCGTGCCAAACCACAGATCTTGCCCGAGGGCATTGCGCAACTGGAAAAAGGTGGGCTCGGGGGGCAGTGTATTCAAACTGGAACACTGATCACAAGAAGGGCTAACCCACAGAGCCAAAGCCGCCGCTGCCGCGGTAAAAAGGGTGTTTGCCCCTCGGGAAATTGTGTACCCCATATGTAGATCGTGTGTAGATTGTATTGAGAACTTTACAAAAATAATGCATTATTTCGGCCCAAACCACCATGATTTCAATTCTGATTGCGGCATACAATAATCGGCTGACGCCTTTGGTTCGTTCGTTGCACCAGCAGGCGCTAGGCGCTTCGCTCGACTTTGAAATCCGCATTCACGAAAACGGTCAAGATCCGGATTGCGAACGCGAAAACCGCGAACTCGAGCGCCTCCCCAAGGTCTTTATCGACTTTCGGAAATCCGCGCCCAATCGGGCATCGAGCCGCAATTGGCTCGCCGCTCAGGCCCAGGGACGCTACTTGCTCTTTCTCGACGGAGATTCATTTCCCACAGGCGATCGGTTTATTGACCGATATGTAGATGCACTCGATCCCAAAACCGTTTTGGTCGGGGGAACCGCGTATCGCACCGACCCCCCTGAACTCGATCGCAGACTGCGGTGGGTGTATGGAACCCAGCGCGAGGTGCGCACCGCAGCAGAGCGCAATCGCAACCCTTACAGCTCTTTTTCGTCCTTCAATTTTGTGTTGCCCGCCGAGCTCAAAGAGGCCGCGCGCTTCGACGAATCGATTCAAGGCTACGGACACGAAGACACCATGTTGGGCTATTCGCTCAAACACCGCTGCATCCGCGTGGTCCACATCGACAACCCGATGTTCCACGATGGGTTGGATCCCAACGACACTTTTGTGCAAAAGAGTCTGGAGGCCGTAGAAAACCTCAAACGGCTGATCGATCAGGGGCGGATTGACGAAGAAGTGACGCTCTATCGCTGGATGAACCGCGTGGAGCGCTCTGGAACACGGGGGGCGCTCATCGCTTTGTGGAGACAAGCCCGGCCGTGGATGGAACGCTCGCTGGGTTCGGGCCGAGGGTCGCTGGTGTTGTTCGACCTGCTGCGATTGGGGGCCTTGCTTGAAATGCGGGCCCAATCGGGCTCCACCCCGTTTAAGAAACCGCTATAGTCGAGGGCATCGTGCACATCCCGCAATGTACAGGGAGCACAAAAAAACCGCAGCCGAGGCTGCGGTTCACGGATTGAAACCTAACAACTAACCTTACGAGAAATCCGATGGGCAAAGCAAGCAGAAATAATTTGGATTTCCAAACTTTCTGTTAAAATTTAACTTTTTTGGCCACCCATAAAATTTACTCAAACTCGATTACATCCCCTTGATCATCTTGAGCAACTGCTCTTTTTTCCGGTTGGCCACGGGAATGCGCGATCCGTCTTCCATCACCATATAACCCCCGTCAGAGGGCACATAGCGCTTTACATAGTTCATATTGATCAGATGGCTTTTGTGGATGCGTTCAAAATTGAACCCGCTCAGCATCAGATCATACTCCTTCAACGTGCGGCTGGCCAAAATCGGCTTGGCGTCTTTGAGGTGGAAATAGGTGTAGTTGGAGCTCGATTCGCATCGAATGATGTCGCTCACCTTTAAAATGTGCAGCCCGTCGTAGGTCGGAACGACGATGCGCTTGGGGCCTTCGCCTCCCGAACGCATATTCTCCATCAACACGCTCAAACCACCGCGTCCACCAGCCCCGCGTCGCTCTTCGAACTTGCGCACCGCTTTGACCAGATCTTCGGGGTCGACGGGCTTGAGCAGATAGTCCAACGCGCTGAATTTAATGGCGCGCAGCGCAAACTCGTCGTGGGCGGTCAAGAAGATCACTTCGGGGCGGACGTCTTCTTCTCTCGATTCGAGCTTTTCGAGCAGTTCAAACCCCGTTTCGCCCGCCAAATTGATGTCCAAAAACAACAAATCAGGGGTGTTTTCATCAATCGAGACCAAGGCCTCGGCAATGCCACCGGCCTCTCCCACCACTTCGACTTCGGGAACGAACAATTTGAGTTTGCCGATCAGTCCCTCGCGGGCAGAGGGTTCGTCGTCGATGAGCAGGGCTCGAATCATGGTTTGGGAGAATAAGGGGTTAAACGTAAAGATATCGGCTTTTACGGCGAATGCGACTTCGGGCTTGCCTCGGGCTCTTGGTGCTGCGCCATTCGCGGTTCTGGGTTATGGAGCGCGCCAAAATGCCCTGGGTTTAGGCTTCGATTTCGACCAAGGGCAAAGCGATGTGTACCCGGGTACCGAGGGCCTGACCCGATGCGTCCACTTTGTCTTCGATCTCGATTCGAACATCGATGCCGTAGGCTTTTCGCAATAATTCCAATCGACGTTCGGTGATGCCCATTCCCTTGCTCGTTTTGGTCAGTCCCAACCGCTCGTTCATCGCTCGGGCTGCGGCCCGGCCCACCCCGGTATCGTCGACGACCACCCGGAGCAGAGGACCCTCTACCCCAAATCGAACGCTGATGTGCCCCTGGCCCTTGAGGGGTTTGAGCCCGTGCTTGACCGCGTTCTCGACATAGGGTTGAATCACCATGGGTGGCACCTGGAGGGCATCGACCCACTCTTCGGGGCATTCGATGGAGAATTCGAGAATTTCTCCGGTGCGCAAACGCTCGAGCTCGAGATAGCTGCGAAGCACCTGCAATTCGGTCGAGAGCGGAATAAAACTCTCGTGAGAGGAATCGAGCGTAGCCCGCATCAATCGCGCAAACGAACTCAGATAGCGGGTGGCTTGGGCCGGGTCGTTGCGGAAAATAAAGGCGGAAATCGAGTCGAGGGCGTTGAAGATGAAATGGGGGTTCATCTGCAATCGGAGCGCGGTCGATTCCAAAGTAATGAGTTCGCGTTCCATCCGCGAGCGTTCTCGAACCTTGTCGATGCGGAGTTTGACCAATTGGGCGGCCATCAAACCCAAACCCAGAGAGACCAAGCCCACAAACCACCAACGCTGCCACAGCGGAGGGACGATGGTAAATTCCAATTCCAAAGGCGCGGAAATCCGCCCGGTGCCGTTCTCGATACGCCACATTTTGAGTTGATAGCGGCCTGCTTCTAGGGTCGGAAAAAGGGCCTCTGTCCCTTCCGACTGTACTTTTTGGGCGCTTCCCGAACGGATCAACTCGAAGCGGTAGTTCCAGCGACCGGGATTGCTGCCCGGCCCATCGCCAAGGCCAATTCGTATATAACTGGAGTGATACGGCAAGGTAAAGGGCTCTATAACCAGCGCAAAACCCCTTCCACTCAAGGCATTTTTCAATCCCACGGCCGTTTCGAACGAGCTGAGCACAGGCGGAGGAATGGGGGTTGGAGGGGCCCATCGAAACTCTTGTATGCGGCCCTCGGCAAACATCCACAATCGATCTCCACTCAAACCGAGTTGCACACCATCGGGGGTATTGAGTTCGTAGTCGGTCCCCGGCAAAAAAACCGAATGGGCATCAAAAACACCCTCGGAATTGAGCGCCCCCAACAATAATGCATATTCGAACAACAGCGCAGTTCTGCCGTCGGCATCGGTGGTTAAAGCAATCAACCGACCCTGATCGGACCGCAAAATGGACCGTTCCCAACGACCCTGGTTCCAGCGATGGGCTGTACCCGCTGCCGAGCAACCCCAGAGCCGTCCCTGGCGATCGCGCGCAAACCCCACCCCTTCAAAAGCCCCCATTTCGGGCCCCATCGTTTTCAAGGTTCCACGCTCGAATACCACCAATTCGGACGCAAAAGAGAGCCCATACAAAGCCCCATCCACATCGAGCTCGATTTCGCGCAATCCCGGACCTTCGATTCTCTGCGCCTTGCCGGAAACCGCCCGATACAATCCATCGACCCCGGCGACCCAGACCCCATTCTGGTCGACCTCGGCGTCGAAGGCAAAATCCAAACTCGGGGGGTCGAGCAACGGCAGCAAGGACCCCGATTTACCCGAATACACCCCCGTTTCGGTGGCGACCCATAACCGTTCGTCCCGCTCAAATGACTTCAAAACCAATCCCATACCCGGCTTGAGATGGTCGGTCAATCTCCCCTTTTCCGGAGTCCATCGCCAAATTCCATCGACCCCGTTCAGGTTGAAACCGCCTGGGTCGGCACTCAATCCCGACACCTTAAACGGAGCCGAGCTGTGGACCTGTCGGCTGCGCGCGGCCGAGCGGACTTCGAGCCGGCCGAGCCCCCCGAGCAGCACCTCGTCGTTGCCTGCCGCAAAACTTCGAACCCATTCAAACGACCCTTTCCCCATCGCCTCGGCGAGACGGGCATCGGCATCGATGCGAAACAAACTGTCCTGGGTTACAATACAATACCAAGCATTGGTTCCATCGAGGAACTGTACCCCGGAAGCGGGAAATCGCCTTGTTCCATGCCGGGCCACCACTGTTACTCCCGATGCATCGGCATAGGCATAGGAGACGCCATCCACTGAAACCAAGGCCAATATGGGCATCGACTGGAGTCGGATGAGCGTATCGAGCGTATAGTGCCACAAACCCGAATTGCTGCCCCAAACAAGGGCTCCATCAGAGAGCCCTACGACCCCGGTATAGCGCGCTTGCTCCTCTCGAACGCGCTGCAGTCCGTTCTGAGCCGTCCAATGTCCCACGCCCCATCCGTCGGCTGCCACCCATACTTTCTCGGCCAATGGCGCTGTATACACCATGGGAAATCCAGGGGCTTCAAACAGGGTATGTTGGACTGGGGGATAAGGGCGATACAGATGCAACCCGACATCGCTGGCGATGGCCAAAACACTGTCTTCCAGCAACTCGATAGAATTGATGACCCCTTTGCCAAAGCCATTGACCGGCCGAACCGTCGAACCATTCCACGAAAACAACCCTTCGCCTTCGGTACCCAACCAGAGCGTGCCCATGGGATCGCGTTCCATGGCCAAAATGGGGCTCAATGGCAGACCATCGGCCCGATCAAAACTTCGGGTAGACCAGGGCAACGGGGTGGTTGTTACCCCAGGGCTAAGCGCTTTTTGAGCGGCTGCGTTTCCGGAAATCAACGCCATCAAAAGCCAACCCGTCGCGCGCAACGGATTCCGCAGCGTCGCGGTGGATAAGTCGACCGCACAACCCCTCTTTTCCATAAGAATATTCGCACATTTGTGAAGTGAGGTTTGTGTTGGTCCTTTGGTTCGGGGGTTGTGCGGCTCAGTCTTCGGTAGAGATTGGAAGCGGTAGGTCGGAGTTTTGCGGTCGCGTCCACCCCTTAACTGAGGCGGTTTGGTCGGTGTTCGGTCAAAGCTCGATTCTGACAGATGTACCCCATCTGCAGATCGGGCTCGAGCACCGCCAGCTGCCCCAGACACCCAATGCCACCCAGCAGCGCTGCGTTCTGGCCCGACCGATAAACGCGGGATCGGTCGCAGGGCTGGGCTTGGAGCGACTGGGCTATTCCGAATTCGCCGAATTCCGAATAATGCCCACCTATGCCCTGCGTCTAAATGAAAAAACAGCGCTCGGCACCCGCATCGAATGGCTTCGATGGCAAGCTTCAGATCACGCTTCGGTTCAAACACTGGTCGCCGGGGTTTTCGCTCAATTCAAGACAAGCCCCAAAACAACCGTTTTTGCGGCAATATTCAATCCGAATCGCAGTCCGGTTGGAAAAATTTACCCGCTGCGCACCCAAAGTTGGGGTCAACTTTCGGCCCAATACCAACCCGCGTCCGAGGTAACACTCGGCATCCAATACCATTGGCAAGCCGATTCGGAACGGCTGCATTTGGGTAGTTTATTCCAGTTGGGACCCGACTTCGAATGCGGTCTGGGATGGATGAGCCAACCCGGGCGTTGGACGTCAGGGGTCTCGTGGAAGGTCGGGCCCTGGAAGTGGAACGCCTCTATGCTGCTGGGTTTGGATGTTCCCGGGTCGTTGGCCCTATCCCTGATGTATGGCGCTCGATAATCCCAAACCTGGGAACGTCCCGCAGCGGACCGCGCGGTTGGCCGAAAACCGGAACCCGAGAGGGGTTTTGTGCTGGGTGTACCGATTGACCCTTGTTGGCATGGGCTGTTGCCTTGTCCGAGTCCAAGCGCAAGAACTCCCCATCGACCCCCTCGATCTGGAGTACGGGACTCCGCAAGGAATAGAAACCGCCGAAGACCTCGGGGAGGAACGAGCACAGTGGCAATGGGACGAGTCGATCGTGCCCAGCCGACCCTTGGATGCGCTCGAAGTTTCGCTCGAGGAACTCGCAGCGCTACCCGGAATGGACGAGTTTCGGGCGAGCAATCTGTGGCATTTCCTGCAACGCAATGGCCCACCTGCGCATCGGAATGAACTCCAAGCGGTACCCGGTCTGGATTCTCTCCGCATCGAAATGTTGCTGAGGCACTATCGGCTTCAGCCTCGCTTGGCCGTCAAGACCCGCCGACAATGGGATTGGGCGCTGAGGAATACCTGGACTTTTCAATCGACCCAAGCCCGCGAAATACGCTCTACGGGACAGGGCGGACTGCCTTTGGGGAGTCGGCTTCGCGTGGAGACGCGTTATGGTTCGCAGTGGAACGCCGGTTTGTTCCTCGAGTCCGATGCGGGCGAGCGCTTGGGATACGGTCCCAACCCCCGAAGTCCCTTTCCCGTCGATCATTGGAGTGGCTATTTGGTCTGGAAGGTTCCCCGATCGAATAACCTTTGGAGGCCGAGCCGGGTCCTTTTGGGTCATTTTCAAATGGAAACCGGACAGGGCTTGGGGATGTGGACCCTTCCCGGGTTTAGTTCGATCACGGGCAGTTTGATGCGACATGCCCGCGGAATGCGGCCCTATGCCGGATCGGACGAGGACCACGGCTTGTTGGGTTTGGGGCTAGAATGGCGCACCCAACTCTGGAAGTATGAAGCGTATGCCTCTTCTCGATCCCGAGACGCCCGCCTCGAAAATGGCCAACCCGTGGCCCTCCGGAGTGGTGGATTGCACCGATCCGAATCGGAACGACTTGGAAAAGACCGATGGCAGTCGGATCGATGGGGTGGGGTGGCGACCTATTCGGGAGAGCGGCTCAAGTGGAGCATCGGAGTGCACCAACAACGGATCAGACCCGTGGGTAGCGGGGGCAACGGAACCGTACCCACCCAAACCATCCCCCTTGGGACGACTTCTTGGTTGATTCCCTTGGGATCGGCCCGAATCTATGGAGAAGCAGCGCTGACGCTTCCTGCCGCCCGGGATCGGTGGGCTTGGACCGGAGGCATCGATTGGACTTTGCCCGCCGATGTGCGAACCGGATTCAAAGTGGAGCGGTTGGCCGACGAATATGTCGTGCTTTCGGCCCAGTTGCTCCAAGATTTGAAGCCGGAGCCCCAATGGAATGTGCAATGGAATACCGACTTTGGACTGGGGAGAAGTCTGCAGGCCTCGATCGGTTTGGTGCACCGCCGACTCGATGAAACACCGTCCTCGATTCCTCTGGTTTCGAGCCAATGTAGGGGATCACTCGACTGGACCCCGGCACGCTTTCATCGCGTGCAATTCCGGGTTCAATCCCGACTTGAAGCCCAATCTACTCAATTGGAAGACAGCGCTTTTCGGACCCTAGAAGAAGCTTTGCGCACCACCTACAGTCTCCAATGGCAATGGAACCCCATTCCGACTCAATCCTGGACATTAAGGCACATTCGAACGCGGTCGCACAACGCGGTAAGCGGGATCGATGCACCCACTCAGCAGGGATTCGGCTGGGCCCTGAGCACCCAATTCGAATCCAAACGCGGACTCCCAGATCGCCAGGACGAAAAGCGCTGGCGGTGTACGCTTCAGGCCTTTTGGGTCTATGCCCCGGTCTGGGACAACCGGATCTACCTCTACGAAGCCGGTCCTCCGGGCAACTTTGGGGTGCCCGCGTTTAGCGGACAATGCTGGGAGCTGAATGCGCTGTTCAAATGGAGCCTAAAACCCGGACAACGGCTTTGGGTGCGCTTGGGTCGCAAAGAGCGGTACGAAACGGAAATTCGCGATCGGGAAAATCCGTATACTATTCAGATACAGTGGGATGCTCGCTGGTAAGACCGAAGCCCAGACGCTGGAACTCGGTCCAGAAACCGGGAAATGACTTGGAAACGGACTCGGCCCCGACCACACTCAGTGGCCCAAATCGGGCCCAAGCGGCACAACCCATGGCCAGCCGATGATCGCCCAGACTGTCGAAATGGAGCCGATCCAGCCGCACCGCGCCTCCTTCGAGTTCGAGGACATCCGGTTCAGAAGACTCCGCTCTGCCGTGCCGGGAAAGCCGACTGCGCAACGCTTCCAATCGCTTGGATTCTTTGTGGTCTAGGGTCCCCAACCCCTCCATCACCACGGGCATTCCAACCGCTTGATACAGATGGGCCATGCCTACGGCCAAATCGGGCCAAGACGAGGCATCGACCCGGATCCTGCGATCCGTGTGCGGAGGACGCGTTCGTCGGAACACCCACCCCGCTCCCGAGGCCCCAGCCTCCACGCCCAAGGGTTCGATCAGCGCCAATAAGGCTTGATCGGGTTGGGAGCCGGTCGCATTCAATCCCACGAACTCCAAGGCGTTACAGCAACCCAAAACCAAGGCTTGAACAAAATACACCACCGAACTCCAGTCGCGCTCTGGGACCAGCGAATGCCGAACCGAGGGCGGAACCGGGGCTTCTTCGATGCGATACCCCGAATCGAGGGCGGAGACTTCGAATCCGGCCGAGTGCATCCACTCCGCGGTGAGCTTGAGATAGGCCGACGAGGCGGGCTCGGGCCCCATATCCAACGTAAGTCCCCCCCTCAGCGTGGGTCCAATCATCATCAGTGCCGTGGCAAACTGGCTCGATTGAGTGGAATCCACAGAGACCCTGCCGCCCCGCAATGGGGATTTCGAAACGCGAATTGGAAACTGTCCAGGGGCTCCGAGCTCTTCAATGCGCGCCCCCAGCGAACGCAGGGCATCGAGGAGGGGGGCCAGCGGACGTTCTCTGCCCCGACCCGACCCATCAATGACCCCTTCCCAACCCGTGGCGCACGCATAAGCGGTAAAAAAACGGGCGGAAGTACCCGCCATCCCAAAGTCCACCTGAACCGATGGATGCTCCAAGGCATTCTGGAGTAGGCGCACATCGTCGGAGTCGGCCGTTAGGATGCTGTCCACATGATTGGTAAACAGGTGTTTGAGTATTAATATGCGGTTCTGAATGCTCTTGGCATACGGCAATTCGATGGATACCCGATCGCGGAATTGCCCATCCCAACGGACCGTGCTTTCAACGACGTCCATAACCCCATTCTGAATCGATGGCCCGCAAAAACAGTTCCTCAGAACACTCCACCCCCCATCGACCTTTCCCGATCCGTTCGGGTAGCGCCAACCGAAGGATTCCGCTCCGGTTCTTCTTGTCGAAACGCGCATAATGCACAAGGCGTTCGGCTTCGATGGGGGCCGATTCGTCTAGCCCCCCCAGCCCCCGCATCAAACCCAAAGCCGATTCCCAACCCTTTGAGCCTCCGAGCTCTCGGGCCATTTGTAACTCTGCGCGCATGCCAAACAATACCGCGGCCCCATGGGAAATCGGCGCGCCCGCTTCGAGAAAGAACGATTCGAGCGCATGCCCTACGGTATGCCCAAAATTGAGCATCGCCCTGGGTCCCTGTTCTTCTGGGTCGGAAGCCACGCAGTCGAGCTTCAATTGGGCACTGCGTCGAATCCACTGTTGGGCCTCTGGGGTGGCCTTGTGTAAAGCGTCGATCCAGCGACCTTCGGCCAACACAAGCTCGTCCCAATGCGCCTCGGAAAGCATCAGACCGTGTTTGAGCATTTCGGCCAAGCCCTGTTGGATTTCGCGCTCGGGCAAGGTGCGCAAAAAGCCGGGCCAGATCCCGACAAACTCCGCTTTGGCAAATCGACCGGCGAGGTTTTTTACCCCCCCAACGTCGACCCCGGTCTTGCCCCCGATAGACGCATCGACCATGGCCAGCAGACTGGTGGGAATCAGGCCAAAGCGAATACCCCTTAAATAGACCGACGCGACAAAGCCCCCCAAATCGGTCACCACCCCTCCGCCAAGAGCCACGAGGAGCGTACCTCGATCGGCCCCCAGCAAAGACATCTGATGCATCAACGCAGGGACGCGACTCCAATCTTTGGAAGCTTCGCCCGGAGGAATCGACAAAACATGGAGTGGCATGCCGTCTGGCCAATGCGCTTTGAACAAGGGAAGACACTGGGTGTTGGTGTTTTCGTCGGTCAAGACAAAAACCGACGTCGGGGGCGGGGTCAGCCCGAGGAGATCGCGCATCCGATCGCCGAACTCCCTCAGTTCATCGACAAACCACAACGGCTCGTGCACGGAATCCAGCTCCATTCGCTCAAAGGTAGACGCGCAAAAGTATCTTTGCCCGCCCTCAAAAAAGCGCCTTCCATGGTCGATTACACCAATACCGAAATTGCCTTCAAAATGCGCTCGAACGGGGAGCTGCGCAGGGCAGAATGGTTGTTCGAATTGCTCGGACACCCCGGTTTGGTAAAAATGGGGAGCCAAACCGCGCTCTGGGCCCTGCGCCAAGGGTTGCCAATCCAGGGCTTGGTTCGCCAAACCGTGTTCCGGCAGTTCTGCGGAGGAGAAACCATAGACGAATGCACCCCCGTTATTCAGCGGATGAAGGGGTTTGGCGTTCACTCGATTTTGGACTACAGCGTCGAGGGAAAAGAGCGCGAAAGCGATTTTGACCGTACGGCTCAAGTCACCCTCGATGCGTTGAAGTATGCCGCCCAACATACCGGGGTTCCTTTGGGCGTATTCAAACCCACCGGTTTGGGTCGAATCGCACTTTGGGAAAAAGTCAGCGCGGGGCAAGGGCTGAACATCGAAGAGCAAAGCGAGTGGGAGCGGGTGCGCGCCCGGGTACAAAAGGTCTGTGCCGGGGCCAAGGAGGCCGGGGTTCCGGTGATGTTTGATGCGGAAGAAAGCTGGATGCAAGAGGCCGCCGACGACCTCAGCCTCGAAATGATGCGATTCCACAACCGCGAACGGGTTTGGATCTACAACACCGTTCAAATGTACCGCCATGATCGGTTGGCCTATGTCCGTAAGTCCCTTGATATGGCGGAAAAGGAGGGCTTCAAAATTGGATTTAAGGTCGTCCGCGGGGCCTATATGGAAAAAGAGCGCGCCCGGGCCAAGGCCAAGGGCTATCCCTCTCCCATTCAGCCCGACAAGGCCTCGACCGACCGAGACTACGACCAAGCCATAGCGCTTCTTCTTGAACGCCTCGAAGGAGCGGCCTTGGTGGCCGGCACCCACAATGAAGAAAGCTGTCGCAAACTGGTTGAACAGATGGAGACTAGGGGTATCCCGGCCTCTGACCCGAGGGTGTGGTTTAGCCAACTCTACGGGATGAGCGACAACCTCAGTTTCAATGCCGCGGCTGGGGGCTACAACGTGGTGAAATACCTGCCGTTCGGACCGGTGTCCGATGTAATGCCCTATTTGATTCGCCGGGCCGAAGAAAATACTTCGATTGGGGGACAAACCGGGCGAGAGCTCCGGCTCATTCGGCAAGAGCTCAAGCGCCGTAGGCGATAGCGCTACTGCCTTTCGTTATCGGAGTAGGCGGGACTTATTCCAACCCCCATTCCACGAGCCGGGCCACCGAATCGCAATTGGCCCACATCGCATGCCAAGCGGGTTCGGAATCTCGGCTTTGAAGGAAATATTCCTTGCACGAGTCCAAATCGGTGCGGCTTTTTTGGAAGTCTACTGTACCACTGCGAAACACCCCCGCTATTTCGGAGGAATCGATTCCGGCACTGCGCAGTGCCTCCCAGTCTTTTGGGCTGATCACCACGCGTTTTTTCGACAAATCATAGAGCACCCGGTCGTTCGGAAAATAGCTGCAGCGGATGTCGCGGGATCCGAAAAAGAAATAAGCCAAGATGCTGCCGAGCGTCAACCCCACGGCAAAAAAGGCGAAGCGACGCCCAAAGCCTTCGAACATCTCGTTCATTGAAACAACAAATCGGACTCCGAGAAAGGCAGGTCGAAGTGGTTGCCGAGTACCGGCGAAGTCAGAATGCCGTTGTAGAGATACAGACCGGCCCGTACCCCCGGCCTGCGCCGAAGGACTTCTTCGACCCCCCCGCATTCGCCGATGTCCAACAACAACTGGCCGAGGACATTGCTCAGCGAAAAACTGGCCGTACGACTGACGCGAGATGGGATATTCGACACGCAATAGTGGACCACCCCGTGTTTGACAAAGGTGGGCTGCTCGTGGGTGGTCAATTCCGAAGTCTCGAAACAGCCGCCCTGGTCGATGCTGACATCCACAATCACCGAACCTTCGCGCATCCGCATCACCATGGCTTCGCTGACCAAATTGGGCGTGCGGCCATTGTCAGAACGCGCAGCCCCAATGGCAACATCGCATCGCTGCAGGGCTTTGGCGAGCAATTGCTCTTGGATCATACAGGTGTACACGGGCTCCCGGAGCAAGGACTGCAGCCTCCGCAAACGCGAAAGCGAGCGGTCGAATACCTTGACCACAGCGCCCAAACCCATCGCGGTCCGCGCGGCAAACGTGCCTACCGTGCCTGCCCCGATAATCACCACCTCGGTGGGGGGAACACCGCTGACCCCACCCAGCATATAACCCTTTCCCTCTCGGGCATTGCTCAGTAATTCGGCCGCGATCAGGATGGCCGTATTGCCCGCGATTTCGCTCATAGAACGCACGACAGGGAGCACCCCGTCGTCGTCGACCAAGCGCTCGAACGATAGAGCCGTAATCCGCTTGTCCATGAGCTTTTTAAAGTAGTCCCGATCCCGTGCACCCAGCTGCAATGCGCTGATGAGTAGGTTTTTGGGCTTTAAGTATTCGATTTCTTCCGCACTCGGCGGTTCGACCTTCAACACAATATTGGACGCAAACACCGCGCGAACATCAGAGGTGAGCTCTGCCCCGGCCTCGCTGTAGTCCCGATCGCTATACCGCGCCCCTTCTCCAGCACCGTGTTGAATGAGCACCCTGTGCCCATTGCTGACCAAGACCGAAACGGCCTCTGGGCTCAACCCAATGCGCTTTTCCTGCAAACAGGTCTCCTTCGGGATTCCGATTTGCAAAGCGCCCCGCTTGCGCAGGGTTTCGAGGATCTCGATTTGCGTTTGGAATTCGTGTAGCGGAATCTCCACCAAACTTCGCTTGCTCATAGGCGGTAAACCGTAAAGATACGCGCCGTCGAAATCACCTTATCGGGCTGCTCGTCTTCCAACCGAACTTCGATCTCAAGTCGTTGCTCGGGCAACAACGCCTCGGCCCGCTCTGGCCATTCGACCAAACAAAGCGCTTTAGAATCGAAGAGCTCTTCCACGCCCAAATCGCGGACCGCATCGACCCCATCGAGCCGATACCAATCGAGGTGGTATACGGGATGGCCCTCTCGATCGCGGTATTCGTGGATCAAGCCGAAACTCGGACTACCTACCCCATCTTGGACCCCCAAGGCGGCACACACCGCTCGGCACAAAGCGGTTTTGCCCGCGCCCATGGGCCCGCTCAACGCCCAAACGCCTCGGGGCATTTCGCCCAACAATCGCTCCGCCAAGATCGAGAGTTCTTCTTCGCGTTCAATGCGTTGTACCCAGGAAAACATGGCTCAAAAATAAAGGAGTCCAGGCAGCCCTCGCGGTGCATTCGGCTGGGTTACCTTTGGCCAAATCCGCACGCCATGATTCCCAAATTTTTGCTCGGCGACAACTCTGACTTGCCGGAAGCCGTATTTGTGATCCATACCGAATTCCCTCGCTTTATCCTCGACCTCGATGCCGAAGAGGTAGAGTGGTTGGATGAGGTCGATGTAAAAGACGACGAAGAGTTAAGCGACGACCTGATGCAGTTGATTGATCAGGCCCAGGATTTTTACGAGCGCGAGCTCGACCGGTATGAGGCAATGGATGAAGGAGAGGATCTCGCCTGAGGTCCGAAAAGAGTACCGAACCAGTTTGCATTTGGCCTGGCCCGTCGTGGTCGGGCAAATCGGGCACGTTACCGTAGGGGTGGCCGATAGCGCCATGGTGGGCCGCATAGGCGCCCTGCCTTTGGCCGCCTCTGCTTTTGCCAACAGTCTGTTTGTGATCCCCTTGGTTTTGGGGATTGGCATGGCCTATGGCCTTACACCGCTCAGTGCCAACCGCAGCGGTAGCGAAGGAACCGATTCGCTGGCCGATGTGCTGCGCAACGGATTGTGGCTCAATATGGGTTTTGGTGTCCTTTTAATGGGCCTCCTTTTGGGGACGATCCCATGGATGGGGGCTATGGGGCAGGATCCCACCGTGGCAGCTTTGGCGGGTCCTTACCTCGGCATTTTGGCGCTGAGCATGTTGCCCTTAATGCTGTTCCTTACAGTTAAGCAATTCATTGAGGGACTGGGCAATACGAAAACCGCCATGCGCATCAGTTTGTGGGGCAATGGGGTCAACGTTGCATTCAATGCTGTGTTGATCTATGGCTGGTTGGGATTTCCGGCCATGGGCCTGATCGGAGCGGGCATCGCCACCCTGATTTCGCGGATATTGATGGCGTTGGCCATCGTGCTCCAAACCCGCAGATCGATCGAATATTCGGAGTATTGGAAGGCATTGGCTTCCAAACCCCCTGAGCGCGAAACCCTCGGCGATATTGTCCGTTTGGGGCTGCCCACCTCGTTGCAATATTTGTTTGAAGTCAGCGCATTCGCCCTATCGGCTTTGATGGTCGGCACGCTGGGCGCCGTTCCCTTAGCGGCCCACCAAATTGCCATTTCTTTGGCCAGCATCAGTTATATGGGGGCTTCGGGCATTTCGGCCGCGGCCACGATTCGGGTAGGCACCGAACTCGGTGTACAAAAACCGGGCAAGGCGAGGCGGGCTGGCTTGGTGGGTTTGACCTTAGGGGCGGGAATTATGCTGCTCTCGGGGCTGGTATTTTTCATCGGCCGGAATTTTTTACCCTCTTTGTATTCTCCTGATGCCGAAGTGGTTGCCCTGGCCTCTTCGCTGTTGATTATTGCCGTTTTCTTCCAGCTTTCAGACGGTCTGCAGGTGGTGGCGCTGGGGGCTTTGAGGGGGATGGCCGATGTGCGCTATCCGACGTGGATTACGTTCTTGGCCTATTGGGTTATTGCCTTGCCGCTGGCATGGGTGGTGGGCATTGAATGGAAGGGGGGTACGCTCGCCATCTGGGGGGCCTTGGCTTTTGGGCTTTCGGTCAGCGCGGCTCTCCTGGTATGGCGGTTTTGGAACCTGAGTCGCAGGGGGTTGAAGGCGATTGGCTGAGGGAGGTGGAATAGAGGGGAAATAAGGGAAATGTTGGGGCAGCGGGGGAAATAGTTTGCAGTGTACGGTTATCAGTTTGGAGTTATCAGTTTGGAGTTTGGAGTGTACAGTTATCAGTTTGCAGTTTGGAGTTTACAGTTCGCAGTTTGCAGTTTGCAGTTCGCAGTTTGCAGTTTGGAGTTGACTGCAGACTTTTCCGGGGACCGATCAAAAAGGTTTAAGAAAGCCGAAAGGAATCCACCCTCCCTTGAAATATCCCGTTACCCGAAATGTTGTTGCCCATACCGCGTAACACTGCTTTACTCCATTTCTGGAATGCCGTCCGGAAAGAAATAATCCAAAGCTTTTTGATACCGATCTTGAGCGGAGCGGAATGTATCCAATAAATATTCTTGAATGCGGGGGTATTCAGACAGCCCTCGATAGTAAAAAAACTTGAATTCCTCCTCGATGATCGCGGGAACCCACCCAGCGTATAGACACTCTTTAAAAACGATCAAACGGCCAACCCTCCCATTTCCATCCTGAAAAGGGTGAATCTTCTCAAAGCCGTGGTGAAAATCAATCACATCTTCAAAAGAAACCGCTTTTTTTTGGTGGTACTGGATCAGCAACGCTTCCAGTGCCTTGGGAACATCTGCTGGGGCCACGGTCTCTTCCATCCCCACCGTATTGGGAAGCTGTTTGTAATCGCCCACCCGAAACCACGACTTGCCCGAATCGGAGGTGTGCATTTTGAGCAATGCGTGAAACCGTTTGATATGCTCTTCGGTTAAGGGCTCGTGTGCAATGTTGAGCATATAATCGAAGCACCCAAAATGATTAACGGTTTCGACGATGTCGTCGACATTGGCCGTCGTTTCCCCTTCCTCAAAAAAAATCGTACGGGTATCAAAAATATATCGGGTTTGATTTTCTGAAAGCTGGCTTCCTTCAATTCGATTCGAATTATAGGCCAATTTGATTTGCGTATAATGGTAAATGCCCCCTTTGTTTTGATCCCTTTGTTCCGCACACAAAATCGACAAAAGACTCATGATACAGGCTTTTAAAAAAAATCAGGAACAATGTACTTGAATTTAGGGGTTCACCTGAGGAACGAGGAAATTTCTGGGGACCGGGGGAAATAGGGTACAGTTCGCAGTTTTCAGTTTGGAGTTGGCCGCAGACATTTCCGGGGACCGATTAAAAAGGTTTAAGAAAGCCGAAAAGAATCCACCCTCCCTTAAAATATCCCGTGACCTAAGCCAGCGCGTTAGGCGACTGCAACGCGGTCCATCAATTCCGAATCCATTTCCACAAATCGGCCCAACTCGCCTTTTTGCCGTACATCAAAATACCCGACCGGTAGATTTTTCCGGCAATCCAAGTGGTCCCGAGGAATCCAAGGATGAGGAGCACCATGCTCAAAATCAGCTCCCAAGCCGGCACTCCAAACACCAACCGCGTCATCATCACAATGGGCGAGGTGAGCGGTATCATCGAAAACCAAAAGGCCAGGGCTCCATCCGGGTGTTCGATCACCTGCGTAGAGACCGCAAACGCCGCGATAATGGGTATCGTAATCGGCATCATAAACTGCTGGGTATCGCCCGGATTGTCTACGGCCGATCCAACCGCGGCAAACAGAGCGGAATACAGCAGATAACCCGCGAGAAAAAAGAAGACAAAACCCCCGAGCAACAGCGGAAAATTCAGGCTTTCGACCATACCAACGAGGTTCTGCATCCCCCCCGATTCGAGCACCTGTCCCGCTTCCTGGGCCGTCCGCAACGCCTCGAGCCGATCGCCCAAAAACAGGGTCGTAAATCCCGTATACAACACCGCGGTAAGCACGATCCAAATCGCAAATTGCGTCAGCCCCACCGCCCCAATTCCGAGGATTTTGCCCATCATCAATTCAAACGGCCGCACCGAAGAAATCAGCACTTCGACCACCCGACTTCCCTTTTCTTCGAGCACCCCAGTCATCACCTGAGCGCCGAACAAAAAGATAAAAATGTACATCAAGACGGCCGACAAAAAGCTCACTGCCATTTTGAGCTCGACCGAACTTTGTTCTTCTTTGCCATCTTCGGCCAGATTGAACGAGTGGATCGTTACCTGGGTTTTGGTCTGCGCAATCAAGGCCGGATCGACCCCCTGGGCCCGGAGTTTCTCGCTTTCGATGGCCTCGCGAATCTGCGCTTCGAGGTAGCTCTTGACGTTCAAACTGACGTCTTCTCGGCCATAAATCTGCACGCGTTGGGCGATAAAATCGGGATCGGAATCGCTGCCTGTCGGGATATAGAGCAAAGCGTATTCTTCGGTCTGCAAAAAGAGCTTTTTGGCCTCTTCCAACTCGAATTTTTCAGGGGGACCCAAATAGCGCAACTCCACGTCGGCATTTCCGCGCTGCCCTTTGAGCAAGCCGGGTTTGTCGAGCACCACCACTTGGCGGGCCGGCTCGGGCAATGAGGCCAGATAGATGGGCAAAATACCCACCGCCGCCATCAAAATGGGACCTACAATAGTCAGGATCAAAAAGCTGCGTTTGCGTACCCGGGTGGCGTATTCCCGCCCTACAATGGATCCGATATGGCTCATAACGGCTGGGTTTGGCCCGCAACCGTGCGGACAAAGATTTCGTGAATGCTTGGGAGCACTTCTTCAAAAAACAGGGGTTCGCCCACCTCGAGAATCGGTCGCAGCACATCGGCATTGCTCAGTCCTGTGGGCAGGCGGAGACGGGCGCGATGATGTCCAGGCTCGACCTCGCTCCGTTCGAGGATCTCGACCCCGGTCGGCCAAAGTGGCTCCGAACTGCCCGGGGCCGCGCTCCATTCGAGCCGATACAATTGCTCGCGGTATCGCTTGCGCACCTCGCCTACGGGGCCCTGCAGCACCAGTTTGGATCGATCGATCAACGCAATGCGGCTGCACAGCGATTCTACCGATTCCATGCGGTGGGTCGAGAACAAAACGGTGGCCCCTTCGCGGCTTAAACGCAGAATTTCGTCCTTGACCAAATCGGCATTGACTGGATCGAAACCGCTAAAGGGTTCGTCGAGGATAATCAGTTCGGGGCGGTGGACCACTGTCGTGATAAACTGCACTTTTTGGGCCATGCCCTTGGAGAGCTCTTCGACCTTTTTTTTCCACCACGATTCGATCGAAAACCGCTCGAACCATTCTTTGAGCGCAGTTTTGGCGGCCGCTTCGGTCATGCCCTTGAGCCGGGCAAAATAGACGGCCTGCTCCCCGACTTCCATCTTTTGATAGAGCCCCCGTTCTTCGGGCATATAACCAATGCGCTGCACATCTTCGGGACCGATGGGCTTGCCGAGAAAGAGCACCTGCCCCTCGTCGGCTTCGACAATGCGGTTGATGATGCGGATCAGGCTCGTCTTGCCCGCCCCGTTGGGACCGAGCAATCCGAACACTTCGGCCCGGGGAATGTCGAGGTCGATGCCATCGAGGGCCGTATGCGCCCCGTAGCGCTTCTTCAACCCCCGAATGCGGAGCAATGGTTCCATAGCTCGAAAGTAGTTTGAGATACGGTCGAATGGTCGTGAAGCTGGGACAAGCGCTGTCTAGGGAGGAAGAACGCCGAAACCCTCAGGAGAACATCTCCTTCACCTTGTCGAAAAAGCTCTTTTCTCGGTGTTTGGGATCGGGCTGAAAGGCGGGCTGCGCCTTGAGATCTTCGAGGATTTTCTTTTGATCGGCGCTCAGTTTGCGCGGGGTATACACATTGACATGGACCACCAAATCGCCCTTTCCATAGCCGTTCAAATCGGGGATGCCCTTGCCGCGCAGCCTCAGGATTTGCCCACTCTGGGTACCGGGGTCGATGGTGATGCGCGCCCGCCCGCCTACGGTGGGCACCTCTACCTGCGCCCCCAAGGCGGCATCGGGAAACGAAAGCGGCAAGTCGAAGTGCAGATTGTGTCCTTCGCGTTTGAGCTCCAGATGTTCTTGCTCTTCAATGACCACGATCAGGTCGCCCGGGGCACCGCCCATGGGAGCCGCATTGCCCTTGCCGGACAATTTGAGTTGCATGCCTTCGGTGACTCCGGCGGGAATGTCGACCGATACTACTTCTTCGACGGTTTTGAGCCCGTCTTCGCCTACGCCGGGCGGGCGATGCTCGACCGTGCGCCCGCTGCCCCCGCAGGTTGGGCAGGCCGCTGCCGTGCGCATCTGACCCAAAATGGTATTGCTGATGCGGTACACCTGTCCCTGGCCTTTGCAGGTGCCGCAGGTGGCAAACCGCACCCCTTCGGCGGCCATTTTCCGTTTGATCCGCAGTTTTTTCTCGACCCCGTTGGCGATTTCTTCGAGACTCAATTTGACTTTGACGCGCAAATTGCTCCCGCGCATTCCGCGCCCACCGCCTCCGGAAAAACCGCGAAAAGCCCCTCCAAAGGACTCACCGAAAATATCGCCGAATTGGCTGAAAATGTCGTCCATCGACATCCCGCCTCCAAATCCACCCGAGGCGGCCCCGCCCATACCGGCGTGCCCATATTGATCGTACCGCTGTTTTTTCTCAGAATCGCTCAATACCTCATAGGCCTCGGCGGCTTCCTTGAATTGCTCTTCGGCCTTGGAATCGTCCGGATTTTTGTCTGGGTGATATTGAATGGCCAGTTTGCGGTAGGCCTTTTTGATTTCGTCGGCCGAGGCGGTTTTCGGAACCCCCAGCACTTCGTAGTAGTCTCGCTTTGTCATTGGGCTTTTTCTTCACCGACCACCACCCGGGCATAGCGCAGCACGTGCTCACCCAACCGATAACCTTGTTCGAGCACATCGACCACTTTCCCCTTCAGGGCTTCGGTCGGTGCCGGTATATGCGCAATGGCCTCCATACGCTCCAAATCAAATCCCTCTCCGGGCTGCACCTCGAGCGAACGCAGTCCTTTGTGCGCGAGGATGTCGTTCAACTTGTGCCGAATCAGCCCCATTCCCTCTACTGCGGTGCGCACTTCTTCGCTGTCGGGAAGGGCTTTAAAGGCCCGGTCAAAGTCGTCAACAACAGGCAACAAGGCCTGCATCAGGTCTTTGCTCGCGCTCCCCATCAGGTCGAGCCGCTCCTTGGCCGTGCGTTTTCTGAAATTCTCGAAATCGGCATACAGCCGCAAATAGCGATTTTTATAGTCCTCTTGTTCCGCATTCAACGCTTCGGTTGGGGCGCTTCCAGGCGATTCTGGCGATTCCACCGATTCGGATTCTGGAGCTCCGGCTTCGACGACGTGCTCCCGATCGGGTTCAGAGGTCTCGGTGCGATTCAGCGTTTCGTGGGCGTCCTGAACCGCTTCTCTCAGGATTTCGGCAGACTCTTTGGCGGATTCAGAATTCATTTCGGCAGTGTTCATTCCCAATTTTCTGTGGGCTGCACAGGTCAAATCCTGCGCCAAGCGCTCGAATTGAATCGCCAACTGCCAAAAACTGACAATTTGACCCCGATTTCAATACGAGTGCGTCAGTGCATCAAGCTCTTGGCTTGAGCCGTGGCGACCCCGAGGTGCAGGGCCTCGTGTTGGGCATCGAACTGCAAGGCCTCCAAACTGCTGTTCAAGCCGAGTCCATAGCTGGTTTGATAGGACGCAAAATGCACAAACCGACCGCCTCGGGCATCGTCGAGTATGCGTTCGAGATCTTGTTCGCCCAGGGTCGTCATCAATCGGTATTCCTCGACCGGGCTGTGCTTGCCGTCGCGTTGCTCAGGGGAACTCCCTTTGCGGTAAGCGTTGAGCCGCTCTTCGGAAAACGAGGGTTCCATCCCGGCAGGACGATAAACCAAAAGACTGCACGTCACAATTGCATGTCCGTAGTTCCAGAGCAAATCGTTGCGGTGGCCCGTGGGAATTTGATCCCATTTTTCGACCGGGGTGGCTTCAAAAAGTCGGGCAAAAAGCGTGCGCGTAGCGCGGATGCGGCTCAGCGCGGCGTTCCAGTCGTGGAGTTCGTCCATGGGAGTTGGGGGTTATATCCGAATCCAAATGAACGCGAAGCAAAGAAGACGGCAAAATCCCATGACCGCTTCCTCAACCCGAAATGGGCACAAACGAAGGACGCAACTCGTCTACTTCAATGCCAATGCGCGCTGCCAACAAATGCAAGCGATCGATAAAATGCGGCCGGGTTCCGTCTTGGCTCAACAGCAGGGTAAACACAAAATTCTGCAACTCGTGCAACTCGGGCTTAACCCCGATGCTCTCGAGCAAATCGAGCACTTCAACGCTTTGGTTCATAAAGCGCTCGCTGTAGTTCCCCGCTTTGTATGACAAAATCAGAAAATGAATGCGGTTGGTGCTGATGTATTTGAGCCGCTCTACATCCACATACAAATCCCATCGGCGCACCTCTCCCACCAATTCCTTGAGCCGGGCCACCGAAATTTCGATTTGGGGTTCTTCGAGCAATTCTTCCATGTAGTGATTCACCATGCTCTGCAAATTCTGCATCAAGAGCGGGGGAATATTCAAGTGGTTGTTGCGCATCACATTGAGCAGGCTGTAGACCCGATCGTTGATCCGCTCATAGGAACTCAACGCCATTTCAACATTTTGCGCCAGCACTTTGTTGAGCAGGTTGAGCTGTTCGTCCAAGTACAAATCCTGAAACGAAAAACTGCGCTCGGCAAAAGTGGACTTAATACGGTCGATGGTCTGGGAAATATGCCCCGAATTGAAGCTGTTGGAAATGGACGCGCAAGCCTGTTCGAACGCTTCGAGTTCGAGGTGGTCGGTGGTATTGCCAATCAAGTGGTGGTTCCCCAAATAGAGGATGGCGAAGCTGAAGCGCTTTTCGCTGAGCGTCACGTTGCTCGTCACCTTGGTTCGGCCCATCGCGAGGATCTGCATCCCCGCTCGATAGCGGTGCAATTCTTCGCTTTCCGCTTGGTAGTTTAAGACTTCGAGGGCCCCGTGCGAATCGTCGAAGAGCGAACGGACCGCATAGTGGATGCCGACCTGCGTCAGGCTGAGCATTTTCACTTTGACAAACCGCCGGTAGATGTCCGCACCTGTGCCAAAGCCGGCAATATTGCTCTGGGCATCCGATAAGTACCGCAGAAAATCGGTTTCGAGATCGACTCCGGTCAGGGTGTCGGCCAGTTGAATCGCGCGGCAGGCATACTGCATCACCTGCGTGGTCTCGATTCCGCTCAATTCGTTGAAAAACCAAGCGCAACTGGTCTGGGCAAACAATGCGTGTTTTTCCATCTCCAAGGCCCGGATCAACTCGGTCAAGCGGGGTTGTTCGGGGCATTCGCCCAAGACGGAGGTAAACCACTTTCGGCTTTCCTCCTCGGTTCGGCGCGGAATCAACATCAACTGGATGTATTGGTCCCTGAGCAAGTCGCCTTTTTCGAGCAAAGTGGGTCCCACAACCGTTTCGTAGACCGTCCGAACCCGTTCGCTCAAATCGGCCACCGCAGCCCGCAACGGGCTTCTCCACATCTGGTTCCAATGGGGTTCTCCCCCGGTATGGCAGCCGCAGTTGGAGCGCCAGCGTTCGATGCCATGGGCACAACTCCACGAACTGTTTTCGTGGATGCGCACTTTCCAGGTCGGGGGGGCCAATTCGAGGAAATAGCGGTAGTTGACCACCGTAGCCAACCCTTGATCTTCGATATAGCGAATTCCAAATGCCAGGGCCATATCGCCATGGCGGTGGTGGTGCCCAAAGGTTTCTCCATCGGCGGCAATGTGGAGCAACTGGGGTTCGGAGGGTTCCGCATCGAGACCGGAGACGAGACCCCGGGCAAAACCAAGACCGTCGTTGAGGGCTCCGTTGAAGGCCACATCGCGGGAGCGCTCGCCATCGTAGAAAAACAACGCAATCGAACGGCCCGAAGGGAGATCGCACTGATAGGCTCGGCGCCCGTCAGAAAAAGGAACCCATTGATCGGATTCGGGGGCCAGGACCTGAGCGGCTTGAGAAGGCGCCAAAACGGTAAAAAGAAGGCCCTCTTCGGCCAACACTTCGAGGGTTTCGACATCCACCGCGGTTTCGGCCAACCACATCCCTTCGGGCTCGCGCCCAAACCGATGTCGAAAATCGGCCATCCCCCAGCGCACCTGGGTGCGTTTGTAGCGCAGGCTGGCCAAGGGCATGATGATGTGGTTGTACACCTGCGCCATGGCCGAGCCGTGCCCCCCAAAAAGCTCCATCGAAAGCCGGTCGGCCTCGAGAATCGAACCATAGACCGCGGGGTGCCGAGGCTCGAGCCAACTCAACAGCGTAGGCCCGAAATTGAAGCTCATCCGGGCGTAGTTGTTGACGATGTCGACAATCCGCCCTCGCTCGTTGAGAATGCGGCTAAACCCATTGGTTTCGTAGCACTCCCGGGTGATGCGCTCGTTCCAATCATGGAAGGGGCTGGCCGACTCTTGAACCTCGATGGTATCGAGCCAGGCGTTTTCTCGGGGGGGTTGGTAAAAATGGCCGTGAATGCAGACGTATCGGTTCACTGTAGTGTCTTGAGTCGGTAGAATAGGGCGGAGAGCGCGGGCAACTCGAGAAGGATAGATTGCCCTTTGCCATGGGCTTCTCGAGCTTCTGAACGCAGGTGGTGCACCACGCGTTGATCGGACCCGCCCCAACCGGAGGCATCGGTGTTGAGCAGCAATTCCGCTTCGCAGGGCTCGGGAATCCCGAGACGGTAGTGCGAATGGGGCTGCGGAATCAGGTTGAGGACCACGAGAATCGTGTCTCCGCTCTGGGGATCGCGCCTCAGGGCCGAGACCACCGCGTTGTGCCAGTCGTTGTGCTCGATCCATTCAAATCCGGCGGGTTCGTATTGGGCGGCATACAAGGCCGGTTCGCTTCGGTACATTCGGTTCAAACGCCCCACAAGCCGCTGCACGCCACGGTGTTCGGGCAGTTCGAGCGCCCACCAATCGAGTTGCCCGTCGTGGTCCCATTCGCCCCGCATCCCGAATTCGCCCCCCATAAACAACAATTTGGAGCCAGGGTGGGCAAACATCCAGGCAAAGAGCAGGCGCAGATTGGCAAAGCGCCTCCAATCGCTCCCGTGTTCATCCCCGTGAACGTCAACGGGCATGCGCTGGAGCAGGCTGCCCTTTCCGTGGGCCACTTCGTCGTGCGAAAGCGGAAGGCAAAACTGTTCGGAAAAGGCATAGGTGAGCGAAAAGCTCAATTCGTTGAGGTGAAAGTGCCGGTGGATGGGGTCGCGTTTGAAAAACTCGAGGGTGTCGTGCATCCAGCCCATCATCCACTTAAAGCCAAATCCGAGTCCTCCGGAATCGGCCGTGCGCGTCACTCCCGGCCAAGAAGTGCTTTCTTCGGCCAGCATGAGCACATCGGGGTGTTCGGCATACACCGCCGTATTGATCTGCCGAATAAAACCAAGGGCCTCGAGGTTTTCGCGCCCTCCATGCACATTGGGAATCCATTCTCCTTCTTTGCGCGAATAGTCGAGGTAGAGCATACTGGCCACGGCGTCGACCCGAATGCCATCGATGTGGAATTCTTCAAACCAATACAAGGCATTGCTCATCAAGAAGCTGCGCACCTCGTTGCGGCCGTAGTTAAAAATGTACGAATTCCAGTCGGGGTGAAAGCCCTGTTTGGGGTCGGCGTGTTCGTACAGCGCGCTTCCGTCAAAGCGGTGCAAACCGTGGGGGTCGCCGGGAAAATGGCTGGGCACCCAGTCGAGGATCACCCCAATGCCTGCGGAGTGCAGCCGATCCACGAGAAACTTGAACTGGTCCGGGTCGCCAAAGCGAGCGGTGGGGGCGTAATAACCGCAAATCTGATAGCCCCAACTCCCATCGAAGGGATGCTCCATGACGGGCATCAACTCGACATGCGTACAGCCCAGTTCGAGCGCATAGGCGACCAAATCTTCCGCAAACTCATCGTAGGTAAGCGATTCGTGATTGGGTTTGCGCTTCCACGAGGCCAGGTGCACTTCGTAGATCGATAACGGCCGTTTGTGGGCGGGGATGCGGCCTCGATCGGCCATCCATTCGGCGTCGTTCCAGACATAGTCGGATTCCCAAACCACGCTGGCGGTGCGCGGAGGGGCTTCGGTGCGCCGCGCCAGAGGGTCGGCCTTTTCGAGCCAAGCGCCCTGCCGGGTTTCGATGGCGAATTTATAGAGTGCATAGCGCTCCACCCCAGGCACAAAACCTTCGTGAATGCCCGAGCCATCCCAGCGCGAATAGAGTGGGTGCGCACCGACCTTCCAATCGTTGAACGAGCCCACCACGCAGACCGAAACGGCATTCGGCGCCCAAACGGCGAATTGGCAGCCGGCAACGCCCTCCCGTTCCACGAGATGCGCGCCCAACACCGTCCACAGACGACGATGGTCGCCTTGGTTGAGCAAATGCAGGTCCAGCGGGCCCAGAATCGAAAACGGTTGTGAATTCATCTGGGGCTTAGCGTTCGTTGTACACGATGGCAATTTAGCGCGATGCTTTGGGAGGACCGAAAGAATTAATCCGGGCTTAACGCAGGATCGGTCACGAAGCGCTCAACCAGCCTCAGTGCCTTGAGCGAAGCGCCCTTTTGACGTTCGACATAGGCTCGGGCTCGGTCCGAGGCGTGGGGGCGGAAACCCGGATCGACCAGCCAGCGCCTGATTTGTTCAACATCGACCTGGTCCAACTCCCAGGCGGCTCCGCACTCCATCAGCTCCCGGGCCTCGGGAAAACCGTGGTGGCGAGGGCCGAACAACATCGGACACCCAAACGCAGCAGGCTCGAGTACATTGTGAATGCCTTCTCCATACCCTCCGCCGATGTAGGCCCAGTCCGCGTGGCGATAACAGCGAGCCAGCCAGCCGACCGCGTCGAGGATCAACAGCCGTTCGGGGCCTTTTCCCCCGGTTTGGGTCCAGCGCTGATAGGGCCTAGGGCCCAGTCCTTTCAGTAGGGTTGAAAGCGGGGCGTCGTCTACTTCGTGGGGCACCAACAACCAGCGAACTTCAGGGGTGGCATCGATTAGGGGCAAGAGACGGCGTAGATCTTCGGGCCAAAGGCTCCCGCCAATCATCAACGGCTGGGTCCCTTTGAAATCGGCCAACCAAGGCACGGCTTCTGCACGTTCGGCCAATTCGGCCACGCGATCGGCACGCCCATTGCCGATCACAGCGCTGTTGGAAAATCCGCGTTCCACCAAAAGCTGACGCGAGGCCTCGTCTTGGGTTCCGATGGCTTCAAGCCCCCGGAGCACGGTCAAGGCCGATTCGGCTCCTGTTTTAAAAAACCACTGATCGGGCCGAAAATGAGCGGACACGACCAAACGCGGCACCCCGGCCTTGCGCAGAGTTTCGAGCAAGACCATCCAGAACTCGTAGCGCACCGTGACAAACACCGAAGGCCGAAGCGCTTCGACAAAGGTTTCGATGTCCCGAGTTCGATCCAACGGCAGATAAAATCGCCCGACCTCGGGGTCGCTGACCCGGGCGTGTTCGTATCCGGATGGTGAGAAAAAACTCAGCGCACAAACCCAATCGGGATACTGGGTTCGAAACATTTCAATCAGCGCGTGCCCTTGTTCGAATTCGCCCAGCGAGGCACAATGCATCCACAAGAGCTTTCCCGGATGGCTCTTGCGCCATTCAAGAACGGGCTTGACCCCTGCTGACCGACCGCGAATCCACGCCTTGGCCTTGGGATTCCACATCGAGGCCAGACGGATTCCGGCTCCGTAGAGCGCGATTGAAAGCGGATAAAGGAGGTGTCGAAACAAAGCCCTCAAAGAAGGCGAAAATTAAGGTGGGTTTCATCACCCTCATTTTCGGTTTTCCAAAGCGAAACTCCGTTCCTTTTAGAACGAAGGGAACATGAGAACAACTTCTACAGTTGTGTGCGAAAAACTGGGAGTCACGAGATATTTCTGGGGAGAGATGTTTTTTCAATCAATTGAGGTTTCGCTTTTTTGTGGAAAAGACCTGCAATTGACTGATTGAACGAGGGTCTTCCAAGGTATACCTGGGTCTACGAGTCGATGTCTTCCGGCTACGCCGATAACCATTCAAAGTTGGCCTGCGCTGTTCATTCCCTCTCTACGACTCTGATGTGCACTCCGCTCCCGCGGTGGGCTTCTTTCTTTGCTGCTCCAAAGAAAGAAGGAAAGAAACGAGCTTTTTTTAAGCGGAACTTATTGGTTGACGGCCTTCGGCCGAGGGCCTGTCACAATCACTGCAGCAATGATATTTATGTACCCTTTTCTTGAAAGCCAAAGTATCGAAGTTGAAAAGGGCTACAGTGGCTGGGTGCCACTCGGCGTCGCTGGGACCCCAAGTCAAGAGGCCTTAGACAACTTGATGGCCCCGCACCTGGTTGGTCTCTATTGGAAGTAAGTCATTCTGGTACCAACACTTCAAAGTGAATCTCTGAACCAGCATGAGTCTATTCGTTTGGATTTCTCGCTGAAAGGACATCATTACCGCTTTTTCTACCTAGTCCCTTGATATTTCCGCTGTCCCAAAACCGGGTCCTCGAACCCGCCCTCCATCAGTGATAATAATACTCCCCGCCGCCCGAATCGCTGTAGACCGGCAAGAACCACACAAATTTGAGCCCCACCAAAATGTCCAAGGCGCGTTCGGGCATGGGTTGGTTGGTCGAATAGTCCCAGACGCGGACGTTCTCGGTAAATCCCTGGACCAAATCGAGCCCCACGCTAAAATTGAGGGTTCGGGTATTGCCAGCGTGAAAATAGCCGATGTATTGACGGAGCACAGGCCCCATGCGCAGTTGGTCATAGCCCGCCAAAAAATCGCCGCTGAGTTGCGGAAGCGCATTCGAACTTTCGATCCGGGTTCGGTGCTGCATCCAGCCCGCGCCGACGATAACCGCCAAGCCCGAATTCGGGTTGTGCCCCCAGCGGTTGAAGATTTTCCCGACCTGTACCGTGGCCGTATAACCGCGTTCAAACACCTTGATCCCGGCATAGTTGCCCGAGAGGTCGAGCACCTGACCGTTCGAGGTCTCGAGCAGGCGGAACAAACCCGCGCTCCGCTTGACCTCGTCCCCGAACAAAAAGCTCCCCCCCGCCCCGATCAACCAGTTACTCCGCGTCTTGTAATGGACATCGAGACCGAGATCGAAATTGAATCCGTACGACTCGCTCAGCTCGCCCACGGGCCATTGCAGCGCCAGGCCGGTCGAAAACAACACTCCGGCGACGGCCGAATCGCGCACATTGGCCTGGGAATAAGCACGTTCTGACACCAGAACCATCAACGCGAACACCGCCGTCCGCACCCTGGAATTCCCCCCCATCATTGGCTGTTTACCATTTGTTAACCTCTTCAAAGATACCCGAAAGCCCTAGGGCAAAGAGGGGCTGTATATTTGACCGCAAAACCCGTTGGTATGCGCGCTTTGAGAATGGTCGATCTGGTCACGCAGTACGAAAAGCTCAAACCCGAGATCGACACGGCGGTGTTGGGGGTAATGGATGCGGCGGCGTTTATCAACGGCCCTGAAGTACAGTCCTTTCAAAAGGAACTCGAAGGCTATTTGGACGTAGAGCACGTCATTCCTTGCGCCAACGGCACCGACGCCCTCCAAATTGCGATGATGGCGCTCGATCTCCAACCTGGAGACGAGGTGATTACCGCGAGTTTTACCTACATCGCCACCGCCGAAGTCATTGCGCTATTGCAGCTCAAACCGGTGTTGGTCGAAGTGGATCCCCACAGCTTTTTAATCGATCCCGAGGCGGTTCGCCAAGCGATTACGCCCCGCACCAAAGCCATCGTACCCGTTCATTTGTTCGGTCAGAGCGCTCCGATGGACGCGCTGATGGCGATTGCCCGCGAACACGGGTTGTATGTGATTGAAGACACGGCCCAGGCCATTGGCTGCACCCATCGAGGAGCCGAAGGCGCCCGCCGGGCCGGGACGATCGGACACATTGGATGCACCTCGTTTTTCCCGAGCAAAAACCTCGGGTGTTTCGGAGATGGGGGCGCCCTGTTTACGCGCGATGCCGCGCTGGCCGACCGCATTCGGCGCATCGCCAACCACGGGCAAAGCCAGCGCTACTACCACGACGACATCGGGGTCAACAGCCGTTTGGACAGCATCCAAGCCGCCATTTTGCGGATCAAACTCCGGCATTTAGACGCCTATACCCAGGCGCGTCAGGCGGCTGCCGCCCGCTATGACGCCGCGTTTTCGGCCCACGCTGGGATCGAAATCCCCGCCCGGGTCGCTTGGTCCGACCATGTCTTTCACCAATATACCCTCAAACTTCAACCGGGGGTGCGCGACGGTCTCCAAGCCCATTTGAACACCCTCGGCATTCCGTCGATGGTGTACTATCCGGTTCCGGTCCATTTGCAAAAGGCTTATGTGCAGCCCGATGCCGCCGATCGCTTCCGGAGCACCGAACGGCTGTGCAGCCAGGTCATTTCGCTCCCGATGCACACCGAACTCGACGACGAACAGCTCGATTTCATCATCCAGAGCACGCTGAATTATTTGAACCAATCCACCCCAGCATGAAGGTAGTAGTAGTGGGAACCGGCTATGTAGGCCTGGTTACAGGCGCTTGTTTGGCCGATGTGGGCCTCGAAGTGGTGTGTGTAGACGTCAACACCGAAAAAATCGAAAACCTCAAAAAGGGGATTTTGCCGATCTATGAGCCCGGGCTCGAAGAAGTAGTAGAGCGCAACTTCCGCAAGGAGCGCCTGCACTTTTCGACCGACCTCCCCTCGAGCATCAAGGGGGCCGATGTGGCCTTTATTGCCGTGGGAACCCCTCCAGGCGAAGACGGCTCGGCCGATTTGCAATACGTCTTGGCCGTGGCGCGTTCGATCGGCGAAAACATGAACGACTACGGGGTGATTGTGACCAAGAGCACGGTGCCTGTGGGCACGGCCCAAAAGGTCCAAAAAGCCATTGCCGATGCACTCTCCGCCCGCGGAGTTGACATACCCTTCGACGTGGCCTCGAATCCGGAGTTTCTCAAAGAAGGTGCCGCGGTAGACGACTTTCTCAAACCCGACCGCATCGTGGTGGGCGTGGGCAGCGAGCGCGCCAAAGAGATCATGACGCGTTTGTACAAACCGTTTACGCTCAACGGCCACCCGGTCATCATTATGGACATTCCGTCGGCCGAAATGACCAAGTATGCCGCGAATGCCATGCTGGCCACCAAAATCAGTTTTATGAATGATGTGGCCAATCTGTGCGAAATCACCGGTGCCGACGTCAATATGGTGCGCAAAGGCATTGGATCCGATCCGCGCATCGGGAACCGGTTTATCTATCCCGGTGTCGGCTATGGGGGCTCGTGCTTTCCAAAAGACGTCAAAGCCCTGATCCGAACGGCCTCCGATATGGGCTATGCCATGCGGATTCTCGAGGCGGTCGAAGAAGTCAACGAGGACCAAAAAATGGTGTTGGTGCGAAAGATCCACAAACACTACCAAGGCCAAATTGCGGGCAAAACTTTCGCTGTATGGGGGTTGTCGTTTAAGCCCCAAACCGACGATATGCGCGAGGCCCCGTCCTTGGTCATTATCGAAAAACTCCTCGAGGGCGGCGCCAAGGTCAAGGCCTACGATCCCGTCGCGATCAAGGAAGCCCAGCACTTTTTGGGCGATCGGGTCGAGTATACTTCCGACGAATACGAAGCACTGGTCGATGCCGATGCACTGCTGCTCATCACCGAATGGTCCGAATTCCGCGTGCCCAACTGGAAAGTGGTGCACAAGTTGTTGGCCGACAAGGTGGTCTTCGACGGGCGCAATATCTACGACCGAGACGAGTTGAAAGAAAACGGGTTGACCTATTACGGAATCGGAATCGCATGAACGCACCAAAACGGGTCTTGATAACTGGAGCCGCGGGTTTTCTCGGCTCCCACCTCTGCGACAAATTCCTCGGCAAGGGCTACCACGTGATCGGAATGGACAATCTGATTACGGGCGATTTGCGCAACATCGAGCATCTGTTCAGCCAAGAGCGCTTTGAGTTCTACCACCACGACGTGACCAAATTCGTCCACGTTCCCGGCGAACTCGACTACATCTTGCACTTCGCCTCTCCCGCCAGTCCGATTGACTATCTCAAAATCCCGATCCAAACGCTTAAAGTCGGCGCATTGGGCACCCACAATTTGCTCGGTTTGGCGCTGAGCAAAGGCGCGCGCATCTTGGTGGCCAGCACCTCCGAGGTCTATGGCGACCCCAACGTCCACCCCCAGACCGAAAGCTATTGGGGGAACGTCAACCCCATCGGACCCCGGGGGGTCTACGACGAGGCCAAGCGCTATCAGGAGGCGCTCACGATGGCCTATCATACCTATCACGGTTTGGAAACCCGCATTGTGCGGATTTTCAACACCTACGGCCCCCGAATGCGGCTCAACGATGGGCGCGTATTGCCCGCATTTATCGGTCAAGCCTTGAGGGGCGAAGACCTTACCGTGTTTGGCGACGGTTCGCAGACGCGCTCGTTTTGTTATGTGGATGACCTGATCGAGGGGATCTTTCGGTTGTTGCTCAGCGACTATGCCTATCCCGTCAACATCGGCAACCCCGACGAAATCAGCATCCGCGAATTCGCCGACGAAATCATCAAACTGACCGGCACCACCCAAAAGGTGATCTACAAACCCCTCCCCACCGACGATCCCACCCAACGCCGCCCCGATATTTCGAAGGCGCGCGATCTCTTGGCTTGGGAACCCCAAGTCGGCCGGGCCGAAGGGCTTCGGATTACCTACGACTACTTCCGCAACCTGCCCCCCGAATTGCTGTATCAGCGCGATCACAAAGATTTTCGGGGTTATGTGCGCAAAGGGAGCAAGGGATGAAGGGCCGCAAGATTCTCGTAACCGGTGGTCTGGGCTTTATTGGAAGCCATACGGCCGTGGAGCTGATCGCCCAAGGCTTCGAAGTGGTTTTGGCCGACAACCTCAGCAACACGACCGAGGCTCCGCTCGACGGCATCGAAGCGATTTCGGGCCAGCGGCCGGTCTTTGAAAAGGTCGATTTGAGCATCGGGGCCGAAGTCCAGGCGCTTTTTGATCGCCACCCGGACTTTGACGGCGTCATCCACTTTGCCGCGCACAAAGCCGTGGGCGAAAGCGTGCGCGAACCGATTCGCTATTATCTGAACAACCTCGGTTCGCTCGGTTTGTTGCTCGAGCAATGCCGCACCCGTTCGATTGCGCATTTTATTTTCTCCTCGTCCTGCACGGTCTATGGGGAAGCCACCCGTTTGCCGATCGACGAATCGGCCCCAGTGCAGCCCGCCATGTCGCCCTACGGCAATACCAAGCAGGTGGGGGAAGAAATGCTCCGCGATGCGGTACGGGCCTATGCTGGATTACAGGCCATTGCGCTCCGCTATTTCAACCCGATTGGGGCCCATCCTTCGGCCCATATCGGCGAGCTTCCGCTGGGGGCACCGTTGAATCTGGTGCCCTTTGTTACCCAAACCGCGGCGGGGATTCGCGAACAGCTACAGGTGTTTGGCAACGACTACGACACCCCCGACGGGACCAATGTGCGCGACTACATCCACGTGATCGACATTGCCAAGGCACACGTGGTGGCCTTAAATCGATTGTTGAAGGGGCACAATGCGGAACCGTACGAGGTATTCAACCTCGGAACGGGCCGGGGCTCGAGCGTTTTGGAGGTGATTCAATCATTTGAAAAAGTCAGTGGTAAGGCACTCAACTACCGCATTGTAGAGCGCAGACCCGGAGACGTTACCGCGGCCTATGCCGATACGCGCAAAGCGAACGAGGTGCTGGGCTGGAAGGCCGAGCTCAGTTTGGATCAGGCGATGGAAGACGCTTGGCGCTGGGAGAAAAAAGTGCGGAACCTGAACGACTAAACGCAAAAAACAACGATGGCAGAGCGCATTTTGGTGACCGGCGGAGCCGGGTTTATCGGTTCGCATGTGGTTCGCTTGCTCGTGGAGCGCTATCCGAATTCGGAAATCGTCAACCTCGATGCCTTGACCTATGCGGGCAACCTCGAAAACCTGCGCGATGTGGAGCAGCGGCCCAACTACCGCTTTGTGCGGGTCGATATTGGCGATGCGGCCCAGGTCGATGCGCTGTTTGCCGAAATGGCCTTTGACGGGGTGATTCACCTCGCCGCCGAAAGCCATGTAGACCGCTCGATCGAAGACCCGCTGGCCTTTGTGCGCACCAATGTGATCGGGACGGTCAACTTGCTCAATGCCTGCCGCCGGCAGTGGAAGGACGCCATGGAGGGAAAGCGGTTCTACCACATTTCAACCGACGAGGTCTATGGCACGCTCGGCAAAGAGGGGTTGTTTACCGAGACCACGGCCTACGATCCCAATAGTCCCTATTCGGCGTCGAAAGCGTCGAGCGACCACTTTGTACGGGCCTATGGAGAGACCTACGGATTGCCGTATGTGGTGACCAACTGCAGCAACAACTACGGCCCGAATCAGTTTCCCGAGAAGCTCATTCCGCTGTTTATCAACAACATTCGCATTGGGAAACCCCTGCCGGTCTACGGAGACGGGCAATATACCCGCGATTGGCTGTTCGTGCTCGACCATGCCCTCGCCATCGATTTGGTGTACCGTCAGGGAAAGAACGGCGAAACCTACAACATCGGGGGGTTCAACGAATGGACCAATCTGGACCTCATCCACTTGCTCTGCATTCAGATGGACCGCAAACTCGGCCGGGCCGAGGGCAGCAGTGCCCAACTGATTACCTATGTCAAAGACCGTCCGGGGCACGACCGCCGCTATGCGATCGACGCCACCAAGATTGAGCGCGAACTGGGATGGCGGCCTTCGGTGACGTTTGAACAGGGGTTGGAGCGGACCATCGATTGGTATTTGGCCAATACCGAATGGATCGAAAACCTGACTTCGGGGCGTTATCAGGAATACTACGACCGGATGTATGGTGGGCGGTGACCCGCGAAAACACATTCCAGTCGCTCGCTTTCCGCGAGTGACGACTATTTCGGAAGAGGATCGATTGAGTCACGTCCGAACAACACCTGAAGCTCGAAGGAACATGAGTCCATTCTGGGTTGAAAACCCGGACAATAGTCCTCACTCGGCACAGCCGAGCGCGTGTTTTATTGTCACACAGTCGCTCGCTTTCAGCGAGTGACGACTATTTCGAAGGACAGTCGATTCAATCACGCCCGAACGACGTCTGGATTTCGGAGGAACATGGCTCTTTTCCGGGTTAAAAACCCAGGCGGTATTCCTCACTCGGCACAGCCGAGCGCGTGATCGATATCCTTTTCCAAGTCGCGTGAGGGATTGAAGCGGCAGCCCCTGACGCGGCAAAGCCGGTCAGGGCTATAGCGGAAAGCCCGGTGCTGACGCGCGCAGCGCCGTCAGTACACGCCCAAAAAACATCTGGTACAAACTCCGTGTTCCGTTCCCCGTGCAACCCGTAATTTCCCCCTCCCAACATTCTCACCCCATGATCTACCGCAACTTAGGCCGTAGCGGCCTTCAAATCAGCGCTTTGTCCTTTGGCTCCTGGATCACCTTCGGGAACCAAATCGAAGACAACACCAGCGAAGAACTGATGAAGATGGCCTACGAGGCCGGTATCAACTTTTTCGACAATGCCGAGGTGTATGCTGCGGGCCAAAGCGAAATCGTGATGGGGCAGATTCTGAAGAAAATGGGCTGGAGGCGAGATACGTATGCCGTTAGCTCCAAGGTCTTTTTCGGAATCGGCGCTCAATTGCCCATGCAGAAAGGACTCAACCGAAAGCACGTCACCGAAGCCTGCCACCAGGCCCTTGAGCGGTTGCAGGTCGACTACCTCGATTTGTATTTGTGCCACCGCCCAGACAAGTTGACCCCCATCGAAGAAACGGTGTGGTCGATGCACAACCTGATCGTGCAGGGCAAGGTGCTTTACTGGGGTACGTCGGAGTGGAGCGGGGTCGAGATTATGGAGGCCCACCGCGTTGCCGCCCAGCACCACCTGATTGGCCCAGTGGTAGAACAACCTCAATACAACCTTTTTACCCGCCAAAAAGTCGAGGTGGAATTCGACCAGATCTACCGGAACGTGGGTTTGGGCACCACCATTTGGTCTCCGCTGGCCTCGGGCTTGCTGACGGGTAAATACAACGGGGTAACCGAGCGCAATGTTCGACTAAAGCGACTGGAGCTCAATTGGTTGGCTGAGCGAAACCTGATCGAAGAAAACCTGCGCAAAGTGGCCGAACTCCAAACCTTGGCGCTCGAAATTGGAAGCAGTTTGCCGCGGATGTCGATTGCGTGGTGCTTGACGAATCCGAACGTGAGCACGGCTATTTTGGGAGCGAGCCAGACGGCCCAGCTCGAAGAGAACCTCAAGGCGTTGGACGATCTCGAAAAACTGACCCCAGATGTCCTCGAGCGCATCGAGGAGATTATGCAGAACAAACCGAAAAAGCCGGTTTTCTAAACGCGTCGCGTTCGACCCAACCCCGTACAAAGCAAAACCCCGCCGATGCTGGGCGGGGTTCGACGGATGTCTACAAACCCGTTGGACCTAGGGCAGATAAGACATTCCGTGTCGCGTCTTCCAGAGAAAATACTTCTCGAACAACACCTTGTTGACGTCTCCGAGCATGTTCGGAATCATGATGGCGAACTTGCGGGGTTTGAACAGGTGGTCTCCGAGGATGATGACCTCCTTGTTGCCGGCGTCCATCACGCACACGGCGGGGATTTCGCCCCAGGGCTTTTCGACCAGTTTGGCCTTGCCTCGGTGAACCCGGGCGATGTTTTCGGCCACCACTTTACCCGTTTCGTCGCTGGGATAGCCGGTTTTGGGGCTGCCAAAGGGGACGCATCCAGGTTCGAAGGGGGCCTTGACGTTGACCGCGATGCCGGCGGCCCACACATTGGGATAGTCGGTGTGGCGGTAGGTGTCGGCCGTGGGGATGTAGCCTGCGCGCGTCGCCTTGAGCTCGGGGCTGTTTTGGATAAAGTCCACGCCGATAAAGGGTGGCATCAGCATGGTAAAGACAGAGGGGAGAAATTCGTCGTTGGTCAACCGCACCCCGTTGGCTTGGACTTCTCTGACCCCTACTTCGGTGCGATGGTGGATGTTGAACATCTTAAAGAATCCGCCGAGCATGGTCTGGGCTCCGGTCATGCCATCGATGCCAAAGTGGCCGAGGTAGGGCTCGGGGGTGATCCAGGTGAGGTCGACCTTTTTCCGAATTTTCTGAGTCCGCAACCAGGTGTCGAGGTTGAACAGAAATTCGTACGCGGCCCCCATGCACCCGGCCCCTTGCGTGGCCCCCACCACGATGGGGCCGGGATTCCTCTTGAATTCTTTCAGGGCTTCCCGAATTTTTAGGGCTCCGGTGGGTGTGCCCACATAGTGCGCGTGTTCGGCTATACCGGGCGCGACGGTAAAATCGACCTTGGGCCCGGTGGCGATCACGAGGTGGTCGTAGGCCACATCGCCTTGGGTGGTATGCACCACCTGGTTTTTGGGGTCGACGGTCAGGGCTTCGGCGTTGAGAAACGCGACGTTCTTTTTCCGGAGAATGGGATCCCGATTCAGGGTGATTTCTTTGATTTCGCGTCGCCCGAAGGGGACCCAGATCAAAGAGGGGATAAATAGGAAGTCTTTAGACCGGTCTATGACGGTTACGTCGACTTCTTTGCCGAGTTTTCGCTTGAGTTCCAATGCGGCGGTCATTCCGGCGAAGTTGCCGCCTACCACTACTGCTTTCATGATTTTTGCGTTTGGGTCCAACAGGATAAAATTGGCACTTCTGCAGGGGGGAATGCCATGACTTTGGCACAGGGTAAAGGCTGAGTTTTGTCAGGTTTTTCGCGAGGGCAATTGAGGGGCGGGTGTGTATTTTCGGGTATGCCAATGGAACCGGAGCAACTGGAAGCGGAGGGGTATCGATTGTTGGACGAGTTGCCCCATGGGGAGTTGATTCCTTTTGTGCAGCGGGCGATGCGGTTGCCTACACTCTGGGCGCGTGTGTATTGGGGCTGTACGGTGGTGGGGGGCGTGGGGTTGCTGGCGTTGATTCCGCTGGGGCCGCTGCCGTGGGGGTTGGCCTTGGGGCGGATCGGACTGGGAATGGGGTTGGCGTTTTTGTTGGTTCCGCTCCATGAGTTGCTTCATGCCTGGGCGTATCGCTGGGTCGGGGCCCGGCAGACGTCGTTTGATGCCGTGTGGCGCAAATTCTACTTTATGGCGCTGGCGGACCGTTTTGTGGCCGATGCCCGGGCGTTTCGGGTGGTGGCTTTGACGCCTTTTGTGGTGATTACGGGCGTGGGACTCTTGGCCTCGATCTGGGCGCCGATTTCGTGGGCGTATGCGCTGTGGGGGTTGGTCTATGCCCACGCTTCGTTTTGTTCGGGCGACTTTGCGCTCCTGTCCTATTTCGAAGCCCAACGACCGCTCGAGGTGGTTACTTATGACGATGTAGACCGCAAGATTTCGTATTTCTATGGGCGGTAGGATGGGCTGAAACGGATTGATTCAGTCATTTCCCGAAATGAACTTGTTGTTCTCGTTGTTCAGTGTCATGATGTCCTCATCCGCCGAAATCGGGTTTCACGATCGCGCGAAGGCCATTAAGGGGCCAAAATCGTGATGATCTGCGGCTTTTACGGCTTGCAGATAGAGGCTTCTTGCATCGCCGGGGTTGTACAAATGCGCAGCTCCCCAGCTAAACCACGGTCGGCCGTAGATTTTGTCGACGATCAAATCGGCCATCAGGCGGCTGTGTCTACCGTTTCCGTTTGGAAAACAGTGAATCTGGACAATTCGATGTTTGAATCGCAGCGCAATTTCGTCGGACGGAAACGTTTGATGAGTATGCCAAAACCGGGCGTCATCGAGCAACGATCGCAACTGCGTAGGGATTTGCCATGGATCGATACCGATGTTTTTGGGACGGGTGCGAAATGTTCCCGCCCAGCCCCACACTTGGGAAAACATGCGCTTGTGTAATTGGCGTACAAAGGTTTCGGAGAACATTTCTGCTGGAGTGATTCTGCGGCCCAAGGTCCATTGTATGGCTTGTTCGATGTTGTTCTGTTCCCATTCGTCCAATTCTCCGCGGGTGGCCACGGTGGGTAAGAGCAGTCCTTGGGTCTCGTCTTCGTCCAATGGAGTTTGACCGGGTGCGTCGGGGGCTCCTAATCCCATAGAAGTTTGGGCATTTGATCCTTTAAGGCTGCGGTTCTCTCGCGTATGGCGCTCTCGATGCGCTGTGGGGTATTGGACTGATCTTCGAGTTGCATCGTTTGGGCAGTTCTCAGGACGATCTGCGTGGCGAGTTCGAGGGCTTTTCGTTCTACGAGTGCGTCGAGGGTTCCATCGCGGGGTACAAAACCATAGACGAGGTGCATGTCTAGGGCTTGGGCGGCTTCTCGAAGCGAATGGAGGGTAATGGCGCCTTGGGCCTCGCGTTCTTCCATGGCGCGAATGGCTTGTTTGGATCGGTTCATTTTCTGCCCGAGTTGCTCGAGGGTCATGCCCAATGTGGTTCGGAGGGCCCTGATCCAACCCGAGGGGGGTAAGGCAATTTCCTGCAACGGGGTCAAACGAGCCAGTGCGCGGCTGAGCTGCTGAAACTGGAGGGATGAACGGCTCATGAGTATATGTATAGATTGACTATGTACATACAAATGTACATTTATACATTTACATTTCCGATACTAAAGTATATCTATCCTTTTACTTGTGATTGTCTCCCCATAGCACAGGCCCCGTTTCTGCTGTGGCCTCCGGGCTACGATTTAGGACCTGTTATTGAAAATATTGTGCCGCTGGAGCGGCCCTCAAAAGTCCGGCGTAGGCTGGAGCCTGCGCCGAGAACGGGAGCGAGCGCTTTTTGTCGTTTAGGGTTCGTATCTTTGTGGGAGACAAGTACAAAGAGGCCTTTTACGCCTTTTTTGGATACACTACCTTGATCTCATTCGGTATCATTGCCGCATGAAAACAGAAAACACCTTCATTATCCACCCCGAGACCTTGGAGCAGGAAAATGCCCTGAAGGCTTTTGTCAAGGCGCTCAAAATCAAGTTTGAGGTGAGTAAGACAAAGCCCTATGATCCTGAATTTATCGCCAAGATTCAGGAAAGCCGGCAACAGGGAAAAGAAGGCAAAACCACACGGGTACAAAAGGAAGATCTAAAAGAGTTTTTGGGTTTGTAGGATGGGCTACCGTCTGGACTTTACGGACAAAGCCCGTGGAGATATTGAAGCGCACAAAAAGGCGGGCAACAAAATTGTCCTGAACAAGATCTTGAAGCTTGTCGAAGAGCTCTTTGAACATCCCTTTACCGGTACTGGCAAGCCCGAAGCCTTAAAGCATGACCTTTCAGGATGCTGGTCTCGAAGGATCAACCAGGAACACCGTCTGGTCTATGAAGTAGTCGATGACATGGTCATTGTTCTTTCAGTCAAAGGGCATTACTGATGGGGTCTTTGTTGAGTCGAATACGTTCTAGGCTCGAGCCAGACTGCCCTTCCTGGGCGTGGGCTCTGTCTACGCCCTTGTTTTGCCATAGTCTCTGGGCTACGATATACCATCTGTCTACGAAGTTGTTGGTCAGCTGGAGCTGCCCGCAAAAGTCCGGCGTAGGCTGGAGCCTGCGCCGAGAACGGGCTCATGAAAAGAGAAGGGGTTCGCGCGACACCGGAGGCTACAGCAGCGGTTCAATATCTCTTTTCTCATGCAATACCCGTATAATTTCCATTTGATCTGATGCGTATTCGATTCTATAAAAAAGCACATGGCTCTTGACCTTGGCCCTCCAGTATCCCGGCCGGATGGTGCCATAGTCTTGCCCCCGGGTGGGATGGATTCTGAGTCGCTCCATTGCGTCCAGAATCCATTGGGTATACCGATCGGCTTGCTCCACAGACCAAACCTCTCGTGTGTACAACCAAATCTCTTCTAAATCTCTTTCGGCAAGATGGCTGATTTTCAATATCATGCCACGCCGTTCCGCTCTTTGAACTTCTGAAGCACCGTTTTAGGATCGAAATCTTCCACCAACCCCGATTGCTCGCCCTTGACCAATTCTTGGATCAACAGGGCCTTTTGGGTTTCGGCTTCTTCGAGCTGCCGGAGCGCACTGCGTACCACTTCGCTGGCCGAAGCATACCGGCCGCTCTGAATCAACCCTTGGATGAATTGGTCAAAATGATCCCCGAGCAATACAGAGGTGTTCTTGGCCATGGGAATTCCGTTTCACACAAATATACCAATTCTTGGTATTTGTGGAATGAGTTCCGTCCTGAGCGTAGACTGGAGTCTGCGCCGAGTTCGGGTAATATGCTAGAAGGACGACATGCCGTACAAATTAAAAAATATGTACTCTTTCGAAAGACTTACTTGACACATTATAAGAATAGCTCATATAATTACAACCATAATCAAATACCTGTATCCATTCTTGCAACCAATTGGGATGTATTTCTAACTCGCTCTTTTTAAATAAGCCAACATAAATTATATATTCACCTTGAACATTATACATTCCTCGTATTTGACGAACATAGTTCCTTCTAAATTCATATTCATCATCGGCAACAAAACCACAGAATTTTCGCAATTCTCTTCTATACTTTTCAACAAACATTTGTTCGACTACTAAAATATGTTCCACTGCTGGCGTCCAACGATAATTTCGCACATCTCCAGTATACTTTATGTTCTCCGGTCCTCCATTCGCAAAAATTACCCCTTGCATTCCGTTCTCTTCGAAATAAACTGAACATTCGTACTGAGCGTAAGAAATCAATGGAAACGCAGAAAATAAAATTGCAAACCGAATTATCATCTGTAGCGAATTAATTTTCTTTTCCTTATCAATCATATTCTTACTAATTATGCCTTCCTATAGCAATTTCAATTGTTTTCGGCCGCTCGGAAGCCCTTCTCTGGGAACAAACTCACAATTCCGCCCTTGTTTTTCCGTAGCCTCCAGGCCACTTGCCCAGACCCCACCCCTTGGACTTGAAAAACTGTATACAATCAATTCTCGACATAGCGCTTTGTCTGGGCTTCGGTTTGACTTTCCTTACTCAATATTCGACCGGTTAAGGGAAAATGTTTGGTCGCTGGAGCGGCCTTCAAAAGCCCGGCGTAGGCTGGAGTCTGCGCCGAGACAAGGTGCGTATTGCTGCGGCACGGCCTAGGACCACTCAGGCAAGATAGGGTCCACATTTAAAGAAAATTAAAATAACTGAATGTTGACACATCAATAACTTAAAAAAAGTCCGTAATGCTCCACTGTACCGCACGATGTAATCTCATTAATAAAGATACCTTGATCCACGTGTATCGCTATCTTCTGAATCCATGGCTCTTCACAATTTGCCATGCCAACAACTTCCCCCCCCCTGTAGTACTCACGATCGCCCCACTTCTTGGGACCACTCACCTCATCTAGATAACCAATAATTAAGTCAACAGAACTACCTTGTTTATAAAAAACTTCAATTCTGGCAAAAACGGAATCTCCACAAATACTGTCGACATCGAACCAACAATTCCAATTCGTAAGCCTATGATTTGGCCTTTTTTCGAAAACCCCATCATCGAACGGAGCTTCAACTAATTTTACTACATACCAGCCCGTATACTGCTGACGTATAGATCCACAACCTACACAAAATAGTAGCCCCATTATTGTAAAAATCTTCATAGGATTCAATTATTAAATCGATTTTTATAGATCTCCCGTGCGTTTTCTGGTTTCTTATACAACGCTGATCCCGGAGTTGAATTTCCAAAACTACGACCCCTATTTTCTAGTTGCGTCGCCCTGCCATGGGCACCGAATCTGTCATTTCCTCCCTCTCCACTTCCGCGGTAATCCATCTTCTGATCTGTCCTTAAATAATTCTCATATAATTCGTGAAATGTTACAGATTTTCGAGCATCTCTCCAACCATCTAAATCAGTAAAAGAACCACTTCTTGAAATAGCCACTTGACCGTCATAACCATTTTTAGGTGTATGCGTGTATCCACCGTTACCATCTTTACCGCCATTAGAGGCATTGACTACGCCATTTACATCCATCATAACCATATAATTCTCTCCCTCACCGAAGTCCTCAAAATCATCAACAGAGAAAAAATACTTGTTTTCCGAATTAGCCATTAAATTGATAACATATAGCCCTTTATCTATAGAAGCCAATTCTTCCTGTTCAAGACCATCCAAATTAACGTTAATTCGACCATTATCATTGTGAGTTACTCTATCTCTATATTTTACCCCTACTATAGACAAAAGTTGTTGAAATGTAACACCATTTAGTGCTATATCTAAACTATCCCCATTTGGATCAATAAAAGCAATTGGATTGTTCCCACCAAAAGAATACGGTGTGCTAAACGGATACTTCTCTGCTAAACGATCTACAGAAAGCCATACACTCCACTCCGGCTGGTAATACCGCGCGCCGTAGTAGCCAAAGCCTGTTTCGTTGTCAAATTCCTTTGCGTTAAATAAATACCTGCTGCTAAAGCTGCCTGTGTAGGCGTGTCGCTGCGCTAGGACCTCGCCAAACGCCGAGTAGTGGAAGAACTGATAGACCCCGCCCCAGCGGTCGGTGACCATGTCCACTTTGCCCGGCCTACACCCCTGTTCCGCTGTAGCCTCCAGCCTGCAATTCCTCACCTCCACCTCCTCCCCTGTTTCCAAATCGACTCAAACTCCTCCGCAAAGCGCTCCGCGAGCAAGGGATCGTCGATTTCCACCACATTCTCCCGATTCGCAAATTCCGCCGTCCGCGTCCAGTTGTAGGAACCGGTCAGCACATAACGCCGGTCGCAGACCAAGAATTTGTGGTGCATATGGTGTTCACTGCGGTCCACAACAATCGGAATACCCCGGTGCGCCAAGAGCCGAACATCCGAGCCCTTGTCGAACACCTTGTCGTTGTCGGTCACAATCCGCACCTCGATTCCCCGCTCATGCACCTCGAGCAAAGTCTCCGTAAGCCGATCGTCGGAAATGGTAAATACACATACCAACACCTCAAACTCCGCCAGGAGCAAGCGGCTCCGGATGGCCTCCAAACAATCGGTCCCCGGCGAAAAAAAAGCCCTGTTTGGCATCGGTACCAAGATAGGCCCAGCCCCCTGCACAGTCCAATGCCGAACCGTTCAACCGCCCAAAAAATAAAGAGAATCGCGCCGAATTGGCACTCTAAGCCCGCTATTTAGCGCAGCAGATGGAACTGACCATTCCGCTGCTGGTGGTGACCCCGATCGTCGGTAAAGTTCACTACATAGGTATACATCCCCGCAGGCGCCTCGGAACCCGCATTCTGGAAGCTGCCATCCCAACCCGATTCGGGATCGGCCGTCTGAAACACCACCTTGCCCCAGCGATCGAACACCACAAACTCAAACGTACGGAAGCCCATGGCCGCGGCAAACAACCGATCGTTGACCCCATCTCCATTCGGCGTAAAGGCCGTAGGAACAAACAACACTACCTCCGGATCGACCCGGAGCGTCTCCACAATCGTATCTCCACAACCCAAGGCATTCAAGGCAATGTGCACCACCTCGTACGTACCCGTATCGGCATATTGGTGCACCAAGGCCGTCTCGTCGTAATAGACCGACCCATCGCCCATGCGCGTTTCGCTGTAGACCACATCGGCACTGGCCGCAAACTCCAAACGGAACGAACGATCGTAGAACGACTTGCGCTTTTGATCGACCGTTACATCGGCATCGGGGCTTTGGATGACCTCTACAATATTGGTATAGACCTCCGTGATGCTGTCGGGGCAACCCAAATTCGACCAAATGCTGTGGGTCACCGTAAACGTCCCGCCCGTCTGATACACATGCACCGGGTTCGACGCCATCGAAGTGTTCCCATCGCCAAAATTCCAAAAGTGCTGCAAACCACTGCCCGAGCTCTGATCCTGAAACACCACCCGGAGCGGAGAACAACCCATGGCCGCGTTGACCTGGTCGTTCAACACCGGACGCTGGTAGAGCATGACCTGCTCGGTCAAAATCACAGAGCAGCCAAAGTCATCCACATATAGCTTGAGCGTATGCGCTCCCGAAGCATTGAGCTGGGGCAAAACAATGGTGCGGCCCGAAAGCGTCTGACCTCCAATCTCCCAGCGAAAACGTGCATTGGGACCGAACTGGCCCACCGCCTCGGCCGTAATATTTTGGCTTTCGGTGCAAAACTCCCCTGAGGTCGCAATTTCGGCCTCGAGCGGATAGTTGATTTTAAACGTACGCTCTGCTGTATCCGAACACACCGTGCCTTGGTTGATGACCAAAGTCACCGTGTAGCTTCCTGTATCGGAATACGTAAATGTAGGATTCGCCTGGGTGCTGCTTGCGCTGGGATTGGCCGGATCGCCGAACAACCACAAATAGTCCAACGCCCCGATGCTGTTCTGCTGAAAGGCCACCGTAAGCCCGTTGCACAAGGTGTTGGGCAATTGCACCTGGGGAATGACTTGGGCCCGGGCAGTAGGGTTGCAGGCGGTCACGTTGAACTGAAAATCGCGGCTCACCTTGCTGAGCATCTGGCCATTGCGGTACTCAGATACACATACTGCAAACAGATATTGACCGATTTGATTCGGCGTTCCGGTTAACAAGCCCGTGTTCGGATCGATCTGAAAGGCCGGATTGGCCGGGATGGGATTCTGACTGCTAAAGCCCTGGGCGTAAGGAACGCTGTTGTATGGAGGGGCGTCGGCCACCTGGGGACCGGGGTTGTTCTGGCTGGCTCCGTGAAGCGCCGAACACAATTCGTAGTAGAGGCTGTCGCCATCGGCTTCGGTAGCGGAATAGTCGACGGTTACGTCGGTACCGGCGCACAACAACAAAGGCGGCTGCGCCATAAAGCGAGGGCTGCTGTTGCAGCTGTTGTCCATCGAAGGAATGCGGGTGGTGAAGGTGTTGCCCCAAACACCGGGATTGTTGACGTTCGAAATGGTGCTGTTGCGGCAGCAGCGCTGATGGCTCAACGTGTAACCCCCGACCGTAGCAGGCAATTGAAACACCCCGCTGTATTCGGCATATTCGGTGCATACGCTCGGAACCTGCATGCAGGGATCGACCGGAATCTGAATCATTTGGATTGGGCCGCGACTCAACGACTTGAGCGTGTAGAAATCGCCGTTGCCCGAAAAAGCCGTTACCGGAATGCTGTCCGACAACGCAGCCCCGTTGCTGTTGCAATCGCGAAAAATTGTTACTCGCACCAAATAGCTTCCGTTGCCGATGCACTCGTAGCTCATTTCGCCACCGACGAGGTGCGCGCCCTGTACTGAAAGGGCTCCGAGGAGGAGGAGGGATATGAGAAGCTTCTTGAACACGATGGTTCAAAGGTAGCCCGAACCTTAAAAATGAACATCCAATTGTGGAAAAAGTGTTAGTCGATTGATACCCAATCCGCGAACGGAAGAGTAAACGACCCATTTCCGGGTGTAAAACGCCCCTCAGGGCTATTTTTGCTCAAAATCAACACAAAATCTCCACCCCAAGCGCCGAGGCTTTTTGTAACAATCTGATTGTCAGAAATGTCTGCAAGTAAAAAAGGCGTTTTTGAAGTCAAATTCGCTATTAAATTTTCATGCTTTTTCATCGATTCTGCCCAAATTGTCGGATCCGATGACTGAGCAAACGATTGGGTTAAGGCCGTAATCGAATCGAGGATTTTGGGCTCGGGTTTGGCTCGTTTTCGATAGGCCTCGACTTCCACAGAACTGTGTTGTTTTTGCCCGACGTAGTGCAACCACAGCCTTTCGAGGGGCGGGCGAAACAGAATCGGCTCCCAGTGCGGGGTCCGCGGACCCTCGAGTCGATAGACGATCGGGGTTCGCGCAAGCGAAATGGCCACATCGCATCCGCTACCGCTCAGGTGGTCGAAGAACAATTGAAAGGGATCTTTTCCCGACCAATCGGCCAACAAAACAATCCAACTCGAACTGCTCCCCAGCCCCCATTCGGGCTCGAATTCGAGCCGGGTTTGAAGCGACCATCCTTCTCTCCAAATTTTTTCCCCTCCGATATCGAGAAAAATTCTGTGAATCAGCTGGGTTCGGGCCTCGTTTTTTTCCGAAATATCGACCCCTTTTTCGTCGAATTGGGCCGAGAACCATACAGAGCCGTCAGGGCGCAACGCCTCGTAGTGCAACCCCTTGAGATCGGGATCGATCCGGGCGTGCAAATGCTGCCCCAGACGCGTGGGGACTCCCAGCGCCAAGGCTCCGTCTAACACCGCGTATTCCCCAGAAAGCAACAGCTTTCCCGGTCGATAAAAATGCCCCGGATTCAACTCAGTTCCGCGTCACTTTGGGGGCCGGAACGGGGATGCCGCGGAGTTCGCAAAAACGGCGAACCACTTCGGCATGCACCACCACTTTGTCGGCAAACCAGCCCACGATTTCGGCCTTTTCGGCCTCGGTGGCTTCGAGCTGATTGAGGATGTTGAGCAGGTGCATTTTCATATGCCCCTTTTGAATGCCCGTGGTCGTCAAAGCGCGCAGAGCGGCGAAGTTTTGGGCCAATCCCGAAACGGCCACAATCTGCATCAATTCGCGGGCGTTGGGGTGTCCGAGCAATTCGTGGGCCCATTGCACCATAGGGTGCAAGGCGGTGAGTCCCCCCACCGTACCAAGCGCGAGCGGAATCTCGATCCAAAACCGAAAGCGCCCGTTTTCGACCGAGCAGTGCGTCAGGCTGGTGTAGCGTCCGCTCCGGGCGGCATAAGCGTGCCCGGCGGCTTCTACGGCCCGGAAGTCGTTGCCCGTGGCAATCACCACGGCATCGATGCCATTAAAGATGCCTTTGTTATGGGTAGTGGCTCGGTAGGGCTCGATTTCGGCAATGCGCACAGCCCGCGCAAATTTTTCGGCAAACTCGGCCGGGTCCATTCCGGTCCCTTCATCCAAGGCTTCCACGGCGCATTCCACTTCGGCCCGTACTACACATTCGGGGGTATAGTTCGATAGAATCGACATCACCACCTGCACTTCGCGATCGGTTTCTGAAACCCCTGTTTCGGCAACGATTTCGCGCAGGGTCTGGGCAAAACTTTCCAAACACGAATTGATGAAGTTGGCCCCCATCGAATCGATGGTCTCAAACCGGGCTTCGAGCTGAAAATAGCCGGGTTCGTCTGCGCTGCGGTCCACGAGGTCGATCGAGACAATGCCCCCACCCCGGGCGCGCATATTGGCCGTGATGTGTTCAGTGGCCGCGTAAAACCGCTCTTGATGCTCCGCTACAACCGCGCGCAAACGCTCGGCATCGCCCTGATAAATAAAGTGGACGTGCCCGATTTTGGTGGTGCTGATCACCTCGGTCTTGAAACCGCCCCGTTCGAGCCAAAATGCCGCCGATTTGGACGCGGCCGCCACCACAGAGCTCTCTTCGATGGCCATGGGCAGCACATAGGTCTTGCCGTTGATCAGAAAGTTGGGGGCGACGCCAAAGGGGAGGTAGTAGTTCGAGACGGTGTTCTCGATAAACTCGTCGTGCCGTTTTTGAACCGTTGGATCGGGGTGCCAATACGACTGAAGCAATTCGAGCGCGGCTTCGGGCTGCTCAAAATGGGTTTGGGCCAACCATTCGAGTTTGGCTTCTTTGCTGAGCTTGGAAAAGCCTTTGATGCTTTCGGACATGGGGAAACAATTGCGAACCGCAAAGGTAACGCCTTGCCCCTGTGGGTTGTTTTATGCCCTTGTCCAATAAACGACTGCCTGTATTCCGACCTAATTCCGACTCAAGGTCAGGGTGCGCTGTATTCGGTGTTCGACCCCGTCGGTGCCTTTGGCGCTGATCACCAACATATAAACCCCTTCGGCAGCTTCTTTGCCCTTGTAGGTGCCATCCCAACCCGAAACGGGGTCGGTGACATCGGTCCATTCATACATCAAAGCCCCAAATCGGTTGAAGACCTGTCCTTGAAAGGTTTCAATGGCCTCATACCCGTCGTAAACGGCGTTGAAATAGTCGTTTTCTCCATCCCCGTTGGGCGTAAACACGTTGGGGAACTCGATAAAGGAAGAGTCGGGAATAGGGATGGGCGGATCGGGTACATAACAATACACCCAATAAAACAGGGCCGTAGAATCAGAGCAGCCGAACTCGTTGACCGAGACCAAGGTAACGGGATAGACCCCGCAGGTATCGAAGGTAAAAATCGCGTTGGTATCGGTCGAAGTCTGCCCATTCGCGGTCCAGTAGAAACTATCGCCGCCGGCACTCAAATTGAGAAACTCCTGCACCACCAACAGCGAGTCCCAGAGCGTATCGGCTGGGTTCATAATCCCTGCCGAAACCGCGGGCAAGGCACCGACCACCAGGGTGTCATAGAGCTCGCATCCGTTGGTATCGACCACCACCAAAGTCAAGATTCCCGGTGGCACACCTCGGGCGGTATCCTCATTACGTTGTATTCCATTGGCCCACACAATGCTGTCGGTGGCATCGATCAAGAAAATGTTGTAGCGATAGGGGTTTTGATCAAACAAATCGATGTAGACCACCCCCGTCGCTTCGCCTTGGCAAGAAGGCTCCAATGGAATAGCCTCTACAGTAGGAATATAGACCGTAATCGTATCCGCCAATACCGCGCCTCCGCAGATGGATGTTTCCACCGTATAGGTCTCTACGCTGCCTTGAGGCAAGGTAATGGGAAGACTGTCGCCCGTATGAATGGTAACCCCCGCAGAATTCTGCCAAACAATCGGGTTGAACACAGAAGGGTCGAAGGGAATCGGTTGAATGGTATAGGCCGGACCGGAAGAATTGGGAATAAAGGCATAACCTTCATTGACCGTTACCCAGGTAGGATCGGAGAAATTCCGTCCGGGGACCACATTCGCCACTGTGCCGGTTGCATTCTGAAGACCGTGAATGGCCACTCCCCCATTCCAGGTAGCGCACAGTGGCTTGTCACGAATATGGGTTTCAATGCGGTTGGACCCCTCGTACAGCAATATTTGATTGGTAAAGTCGATGGTCGTGCAGCTAAACATCGGGATTTCGCAAAACGATACGGTAAACACCCTATTGGGTGCCGTGCCCGCTATGCCATATTCCACCACTCCACCCACGCCTGGATTGATGTCTTGCCAGGGGCACATAATCGAGTTTTCCTGTGCGTTGGTCGTATTCGGGATATCGGCATTGATCGCCCACGGAGAAAAGCCCCCGGCGGTGGTCAGGTCGAACGTGATGTAGTTGTTCGAACTAATGACGCATTGGGTATAGGTCTGACCGTAAAAAGTAAAAGGGAAACCGATGTTGATGACCCCGCTGAACTGATCGTCGGTAAGGGTGATGGCCGTAGAACTGCTGACGCTTTTGAATCCGCTCGGAATAAAGTGGTTCAAACCACCGCACAGAACGGTGTCGTCGGGCAATCCGAACTGGGCGTAAACGCGAACCGGAGCGGCCATAAAAGCCATTCCGAATAGGGCACCAAACAAAGGAAAGGAAAAGCGCATCGCGGGGTCGGTAGAGTGGGAGTAAGTACGAAAATAGTTCAGAACCATCGAAACTTGTTGAGAAACTGAGCCGCGGGGGTCTGCCAAGGCGCGAACGCGGGCCTATTTTTGGCTTCGAGCGTATGAGTACCTTATTGCAACAGTTGAATCCCGCCCAAAGGGCTGCGGTAGAGGCCACCGAGGGGCCGGTGATGGTGATCGCGGGAGCGGGCTCGGGCAAGACCCGGGTCCTGATGTACCGCATCGCCTATTTGATGGAGAAAGGGGTCGACCCCTTCAACATCCTCGCCCTGACCTTTACGAACAAAGCGGCCCGCGAAATGAAGGCGCGGATTGCGGGTATGATGGGCAATTCCGCCTCCAAAGGACTGTGGATGGGCACCTTCCACTCGGTCTTTGCCCGAATTCTCCGCGCCGAAGGGGGCGCCTTGGGCTTTCCCTCCAACTTTACGATCTACGACACCGAAGACGCCCAAAAGGTGATCGCCAACCTCGTCAAGGAAAAAGACCTCGACAAGGAAATCTACAAGCCCAAAACGCTCCAAAACCGGATTTCGGCCTATAAAAACGCCTTGGTCACCCCCACGGCCTATGCGCACCGGGCCGATCTGATCGAAGCCGACAAAGCCGCCCGCCTCCCCTTGCTCGGGGCAATCTATACCGAATATACCGAGCGCTGTTTCCGAGCGGGCGCCATGGACTTCGACGACCTCTTGCTCAAAACCAACGAGCTCTTGGCCCGCTTTCCCGAAATCCTCGCCAAATACCAAGACCGCTTTCGCTATTTAATGGTGGACGAGTATCAGGACACCAACCACAGCCAGTACATCATTGTCAAAGCCCTCGCTTCGCGCTTCGAGAATTTGTGCGTGGTGGGCGACGATGCCCAGAGCATCTATTCGTTTCGGGGGGCGAACATCCGCAACATCCTGAGCTTTCGGCAGGACTATCCCGAGGCGCAGATTTTTAAGCTCGAGCAGAATTATCGCTCGACCGACCATATTGTCCGCGCCGCCAACAGCCTGATCGAGAAAAACAAAGACCGGCTCGAAAAGGTCGTTTGGACCGCCAACGACCCCGGAGAAAAAATCACGGTTTTTAAGGCCGTCAGCGATTTTGAAGAAGGCAACTACGTGGCCGAGCGAATTTCGGAAGCCCACTTCCAACACCAATGGGACTACAGCCGGTTTGCGATCCTGTACCGCACCAACGCCCAGAGCCGTTCGTTTGAAGATGCGCTCCGCAAGCGCAACATTTCGTACCGGATTTTCGGGGGGCTTTCGTTTTATATGCGCAAGGAAGTCAAGGACTTGCTCGCCTACTTCCGGTTGTCGATCAACCCCAACGACGAGGAGGCCTTTCGGCGCATCATCAACTACCCCAAACGCGAAATCGGGCCCACCACGCTCGATCGGCTCAATGTGTTTGCCCAAGAAAAACGGCTGAGTTTGTTCGAGGCGGCGGAAGAAGTGGTCATGTATCCCTCGGCCGGGATCAACGGCCCCACGGTGCAACGGCTTTCGAATTTCTGCATCATGATCCGCAGTTTTGCGGCCGAAATTGCCAAGGGACAGGCCTATGAGGCGGCCCAGTTTATGGCCAATGCCTCGGGGTTGCTCCGCGAGCTTAAATCGGACGGCACCCCCGAAGGCGTCTCCCGCCTCGAAAACACGATGGAATTGCTCAACGCCATCCAGGATTTTTACCAGCGTCAGAGCCAGGTCGAGGGAGGCGATGCCTCGCTCGGAGCCTTTTTGCAAGACGTGGCCCTGATTACCGACGCCGACAAAGAAGACGACGAGCGCACCCCCAAGGTGTCGCTGATGAGCATCCACCAGAGCAAAGGGCTCGAATTTCCCTGCGTGTTTGTGGTGGGGTTGGAGGAAACCCTGTTTCCGAATTTGATGGCCATCAACAGCCGAGAAGATCTGGAAGAAGAGCGGCGATTGTTTTATGTGGCCCTGACCCGGGCCGAGCGCAAAGCGTACATCACTTATGCCCATACCCGCTATCGGTTCGGCAAATTGATCGACTGCGAGCCCAGCCGGTTTATCGAAGAAATCGACGAGCAACACCTCGACTTTAAAATTCCGACTGTCCATCCCTTTACCCCTCCCGAGTCCCTCTTGCCGTTTAGCGGGAATGGTTGGGGCAAGGCCCCGGCCCGGTTTGGGAATGGCACACCTACGGGCCGAAAGTTTCCACCCAAGGAGACCGGTTCGTCCCCGCGCACTCGACCCGCACAGTCTCCGGCTCCTGCGCGTCCCGCAGGAATGAAGCCGCTCGAAGCCCTCGGAAATACGCCGGCGGGCGAACCCATCGAAACCCCCGAAATCGGCATGCGGGTCATCCACCCTCAATTTGGGCGCGGACAGGTGGTCGACCTCAACGGAGAAGGACCCAACGCCTCGGCCACCGTGCTCTTCGACCATACGGGCGAGAAAAAACTCTTGCTCCGCTTTGCCAAACTCGAACGCGAAACCCCCTAAATCAATCGGTACCGCCGCGGCGACCGCGACCGATGTATTTTTGTTGGAATGGAATACAACAGTGCCCGCCCGGAACTGAGGCTTTCGGAAAACGGGCGGATCATGCAGCAAATGGTCGAGCGGATTGTCTCGATCGAAGACCGCGAACAGCGGAGCCGGGCCGCCCGGCAAATGGTCGAGATTATGGCTTCGCTCAATCCGCAGTTGCGCGATGCGCCCGACTTCCGCCACAAACTGTGGGATCAACTCCACATTATGAGCGGATTTGCGCTCGATGTCGACGCCCCCTATCCGGCTCCGGCCCCCGAATCGCTGAGCACGGCTCCCGAAAAAGTGGCCTATCCACCCAAGTCGCTCAAGCACCGGCACTACGGCAGCATTTTGCGGCAGATGATCCGCAGCGCCATGGCGATGGAACCCGAGGCCCCCGGTCGAAGCCATCTGATCCGCAACATCGCCAACCAAATGAAAAAGAGCTATTTGGTTTGGAACAAAGACACCGTCGACGACGAAGTTATTTGGAAAGAACTGAGCGATCTATCGGAGGGGACCTTGGTGCGGAGCGAGGGCATGCAGCTTACGGCCACCCAAAGTCTGGCCGGTCAATTGCCCACCCGCGACAGCGATTTGCGCAAAAGGGTGCGTCCCAACAACAAAAAGAAGCAGAAGAAATTCAAAAAATATCCGGGGAACGGATAAACCTACGCAAGCCCGATGGGAACATTTCGAATTCAAGGCGGGCTCGAGCTCCGCGGCAGCATTGAACCCCAAGGGGCCAAGAACGAAGCGCTGCAGGTGTTGTGCGCCGTATTGCTGACCGATCAGTGGGTAACGATCGAAAACGTCCCCGACATCCACGACGTCAACAAGCTGATCGACCTGCTCGCGGCTTTTGGGGTGCAGGTCGAACGCCCCGGAAAAGGGGTGTTTCGGTTTAAGGCCGATTCGATCGACCTCGATTTTTTCCAAACGGAAGCCTTTCGGGCCCAAGGCAGTGCGCTCCGGGGTTCGATTATGATTGTCGGCCCTTTGCTCGGGCGCTTTGGCAAGGGGTATATCCCCAAACCCGGGGGCGACAAAATCGGACGCCGCCGCCTCGACACGCACTTTATCGGATTCCAAAAACTCGGGGCCCAGTTTCGGTTTGAGGCCGAAGAATCGTTTTATGGGGTCGAAGCCGACCGGCTCCAAGGGACCTATATGCTCCTCGACGAGGCCTCGGTAACCGGCACCGCGAATTTGGTGATGGCCGCGGTTTTGGCCGAGGGCACCACCACGATCTACAACGCGGCCTGCGAGCCCTATTTGCAGCAGCTCTGCGGCATGCTGAACCGCATGGGCGCAAAGATTTCGGGCATTGGCTCGAATTTGCTCACCATTGAAGGCGTCGAGCGGCTCGGCGGCTGCAGCCACCGGATTTTGCCCGATATGATCGAGGTCGGCTCGTACATCGGATTGGCCGCCATGACCCGTTCCGAGCTCACCATCACCAATACGGGCTACGATCAATTGGGCGTAATCCCCGAAGTGTTTCAAAAACTCGGCATTGCGCTCGAACGCCGTGGAGACGACATCCACATTGCCGCCACCGATTCCTACGCCATCCAGAGTTTTATCGACGGATCGATCCTGACCATTGCCGATGCCCCCTGGCCGGGTTTTACCCCCGATTTGCTCAGCATTGTCCTCGTAACCGCCACCCAAGCCCGCGGCAGCGTCTTGATCCACCAAAAGATGTTCGAAAGCCGGCTGTTCTTTGTCGATAAGCTTATCGATATGGGGGCTCAGATCATTTTGTGCGATCCGCACCGGGCCACAGTGATCGGGCTCGATCGCAAAATACCGCTCCGCGCCACCACCATGACCAGTCCCGACATCCGGGCTGGGGTCTCGCTGCTGATCGCTGCCATGAGCGCCGACGGGGTGAGCACCATTCACAACATCGAACAAATCGACCGGGGTTACGAGCGCATCGATCAGCGATTGAATGCGTTGGGCGCCCAAATCGAGCGATTATAACCCCTGCTGATGAAAGGCATCGTCTTTACCGAATTCTTCGAGATGGTCGAACAGCGCTCGGGCTACGAAACCGTCGACCAACTCATTCAAGAGGTGCCCCACGCGCACAACGGGGTCTACACCGCTATTGGCAATTATCCGCACGAAGAACTGGTCGCCTTTGTGGTGCACTATTGTCGACTGACTTCTACCCCCATCGAACAGGTTTTGCGCGAATTTGGCCACCATATGCTCGGGGTGTTTTCTTCGGCCTATCCGCAGTTCTTCGACCGCTGTCCCGATGTGCTTTCGTTTCTCGAATCGGTCGACAGCTACATCCACATCGAGGTCATGAAGCTCTATCCCGATGCCCAGCTCCCGCGGTTTGACACCCGCCGCCTCGGGCCCCATGCACTCGAAATGACCTATCGCTCCGACCGGGGTATGGGGGCCTTGGCCCACGGACTCATCGAACAGGCCTTGGCGCACTTTGGTCAACCCGGGCAAATCGAAACGACCGAACAACCGGAACAATTGGTGTTTCGGATCTCGCTCAACGCCTAGTCCGTTCCCGAGATGGACGCTCAGCGCGAGGCCCTGCTGAACCGGCGCATCGAGCGCGAAAAAGCCGCGCGTCAGGAAGCCGAGCGCATCCTCGAAGAAAAAGCCCTCGAACTCCACCGCCGCCACCTCGAACTCGAACAGCTCAACCGCGAACTCGAGCGACGCGTAGAAGAGCGCACCGCCGAGCTCGAAGCCCAAAAACAGGCCTTCCAGCAGTTGGTGGAATCGGCCGAAGACATTATTTACGAACTCGATGCGGGCGGGTGTTTTCGCTACATCAACCCCGCCGCCCAACGCGTGCTTGGCATAGCGCCAGAACAATGGCTGGGTCGGCACTTCGAAGATTTGCTCAGCCCGGATCACCGCGATTGGGTGCTGGCTGAAGTCGGGCATTGGGTCGAACAACAACGCGAACAGGCGTATCTGGAATTTGCCGTGCTCGACGCCTCTGGACGATTGCGCCAACTGGCCCAGCGGGTTCGCATCGATTATGTTGACGGTCAACCGGTCAAAACCACGGCTGTGGTGCGCGACATCACCGCCTTGAGCGCGGCCCAGCAAGAACTGCGCAAAAGCGAAGAAAAATACCGGGGCATTATCGAGAACATGGAACTCGGGCTGCTCGAGGTCGATGCCCATGGGCGGATTGCGAAGGCCTACGACGGCTTTTGCGCCATGACCGGGTATGTCGTCGAAGAGCTCATCGGTCGAGATCCGATCGAACTCTTGCTCCACCCCGCCGATGCCGACTTTATGCAACGGCAAGACGAAGACCGCCGCCGGGGTAAGCCGGGCGTGTACGAAATCCGGATTCGTCATAAAAACGGTCAATGGATCTGGGTGCTCATCAGCGGGGCTCCGATTTTCGATTCAGACGGGGCGCCCAACGGCAGCATCGGCATTCACTACGACATCAGCGATCGAAAAGCGCTCGAACGCGATCTCGTCCTGGCCAAGGAAGAGGCCGACAAAGCCCGCTTGGCCGAAAAGGAATTCCTCGCGCACATGAGCCACGAAATCCGCACCCCATTGAACGCGGTGATTGGGTTGACGCATTTATTGGCCACTTCTGCGCTCAATCCCCAACAACAAGGCCATGCCTAAGACATCCTGAACGCGGCCGAACTGCTCCACAGCCTGATCAGCGATGTGCTCGATATCTCCAAAATTGAAGCGGGCGAGGTGGCGCTTTCCTATGAGGATTTTTCGCTCGAACAGAGTTTGGCCATTTTGTGCCGTACCCTCGATTTCCGGGCCCGAGAAAAGGGCAATGAATTGACCTACCAATTCGAACCCGGGGTTCCCGAGCGCATTCGCGCCGACCGCACCACTTTGAGCCAAATCCTCTTCAATCTGATCGGCAATGCGATCAAATTCACCGAAAACGGACAAATCGAAGTCCGCTTTCGAGTGCTTTCCGCCGACCGAGAATCGGAGACCTTGCTTCTCGAAGGCACCATACGCGATACCGGCATCGGCATCGAACCCGATCAACTCGAGCGGGTGTTCGAGCGCTTCTCTCAGGCCGAGGGTGCCCATGCCGCCCATCAATACGGAGGCACCGGGTTGGGGCTGGCCATTGCCAAACACCTTGTCGAACTCCACGGGGGTTCAATCTGGGCTCGAAGCGTCCCGGGAAAAGGCAGCGTTTTTGGTTTTGAAATCGCCGTGGGGCGCGGAAAGGTCGAAGGCCCCGAGCGTAGATTGGCCGTGGCTCAAGACCGGAATCTGCGCGGACTTAAGTTGCTTCTGGCCGAAGACAACTATCTGAACCGCAAATATGTAAAAGGCTTGGCCGACCGATGGGAAATGGAGGTGACCGAGGCCGCCGATGGCTGGCAGGCGGTGTTGGCCAGTCGAAAACAGCGGTTTGATGCCATCTTGATGGACGTTCAAATGCCCCGCATGGATGGGTATGAAGCCGTGCGCACCCTGCGTTCGGAGCCCGACAATCCCAATGCCTTGACCCCGATCATCGCCTTGACGGCCTCGGCCTTGATCGACGACCGCGAAAAAGCCTACCAGGCTGGGATGAATGCCCATATCACCAAGCCCTTCCGACCCCAGGCCCTGCTCGAAGCGCTCATGGAATTGATGGGTTCAACGACCTCGGTGTTCCGAAACACCGCTTTGCCATTGTGGCAAGACCTCGCGCTTCCCGAGGAATTTGACCGCTCGGCACTCGAAGCCCAGTTTGAGACCGATTGGGATTATGCCCTCAGTATGGTCCGGCTGTTTATGAGCCGTTTGATGCCCGAGTTCGACGAAGGGCAAAAAGCCCTCGAAGATCCCTCTTGGGCGGCGCGCTGGCTCCACCGCAATGGTCCAGGGCTGGCGTTGATCGGCTTGAGCGCCAAGGCCAAAATGGCTTCGCATTTGGAAAGCCGTTGCCAAACCACCTCGGTTGAAAACGCGTCTGAGCTGCGGGTCGAGTTCAGTGCATTTCTCAATGAATGGCGAGATCTTCGCTCCAACTTGGCGAACTTAGAAGCGGAACTCGAAAAAAGAATCCTTTACGCATGATTCGCGCCCTGATTGTCGACGACGACCTGCTTTCGCGTGAATCGCTCCGGCATTTGCTCTCGAAAGAGCCCGATGTGCAGGTGGAAGGGGCGCTGAGCTCGGCCCTCGAAGCCCGCGGATTCTTACAGCAGCAAACCGTCGATTTGCTGTTTCTCGACGTCGAAATGCCCGAATTGAGCGGGTTGGAATTGCTCGCGGCGTTGAGCGATCCCCCGGCCGTAGTGCTTACCACCCAAGACGAGCGCTATGCGGTCCAGGCCTTTGACCATGCCGTGCTCGACTTTTTGGTCAAGCCCATTCGCTATGCCCGGTTGATTCAATCGATCGAGCGGTATAAAAAAGAGCGGAAAAACCCAGCTGTCAAGGAGGATTTTTATGTGCGCAGCGAAGGGAAGTTCGTGCGAATTCCCCTCGACGAACTCGAATACCTCGAGACCCTCGACGACTATTTGAGTTTGTGGATGAAAAACGGACAGCGCCACCTCGTGCATTCTAGTTTGAAAAAGATGCTCGAAAACTTGCCCGAAGACCGATTTATGCGCGTGCACCGGTCGTATGTGGTCAACCTAAAGCGCATTGTGGACATCGACGACCACAGTTTGGTGGTGGGCAAAAAACCCATCCCCGTGGCCCGGGCCTATCGAGTCGGTTTGCGTCAAGCGCTGGGATTGAAAGACTGATCCCACCTCGGGCGGCGGGCGCATTGTGCGCGAAAGGCCATCTCCGCATTCCGAAAGTTGCGCACCGTTCGCCGAAAGAGTCGGTCCATTGGCCGAAAACCGGGCGTTCAAGGGGATAGACGGCGCTTGTTTCGCGGTATTAAACCGAGAATGATGCGCAGTTTCGTCTCCTACCAATCGACCAAAAGAGCCAAAAAAGCCCCCATCGCGCTGGGCGAAAGTGAACAAAATGACCGCCTCAATACGGCCCGAGAGGTGCACTCGCTGTTGAACCGGCTGGGTATCCACGAATCCGATTCCGATTCCATGTCCCCTACTGCGCATTCGCTCAAAACCCCAGGGGGCTTAGCCCGAAACGCCTCGGTTACGCTGTTGTTCAGCGGTTGGGGCATCCCCAACGCCGGAACCAATCCCGCAGAAGCGGTACTTCAGATTCTGGAAGCTTCGTTCGATTCCGAGGGTGGATGGGAATCGGCGGTTCGGCAATTTGTCTATGATCAACCCGGCGATTATATCATGGCCTTAATGTGCGCCCAAGACCCCCAGAAAATCGTCCTTGCCAGCCGGGGTCGCAGTCTTGAACTCGGCCGAACAGGGCGCAAAATCATTGTCGGGGGAACGGGATTGGAACACATTCGGAAAAGCCCCGTACGCGTGCGGCTCAATCCAGGTCAAATGGCCGTGGTTCAAGCCAGTGGCGAAATGCGCTTTGAAGAAACGGGACCCGAACGCCCCGATGCCTTGGTGCGCGAAATCCAGTGGAATCGCCGCATGATCGAATCGGGTTTGATGCCCCAACTCGGTGCTTCTCCGCTTTCTACCGATCCCAAAACCCCGGCTTCGAGCGATTTGCTGATTCTCGACAGCGGAGACGGCGGATTGCGCGTATGGTGGAAACAGTCCGAATCGACGCAAGGACCTGTTTGCATTTGGAAATGCCTGTCCTACAATGCCCTAGATTGATTATCAACCCTGTCTCTTGAGAATTGTCAGAAATCCGACGCCGGGCGTTCGTTAGGATTTGCGAACTTGCATACTCAATCCACTGAGTACAACATGAACAAAACGCTTCGAAACGGACTGCTCATTCTGGCTGCCTTCGGGCTTACCTGGGGCGTTAGCGCTTGGAGAAACCCCTCTCGTCGGGCCGCGGAACAAATGGCCGCGCTCAACATTGGCGACAAGGCTCCAGAATTGGCTTTTCAGGACCCCAACGGCAAGGTGCGCAAACTGAGCGACCTCCAGGGCAAAATTGTGTTGCTCGACTTTTGGGCCTCGTGGTGCCGCCCCTGCCGGATGGAAAACCCGAATGTGGTCAAGGTATACAATGCCTACCGCAAAGCCGATTTCAAAAATGCCGACGGCTTCGAGATCTACAGCTTTTCGCTCGATCAGAAGAAAGACGCTTGGGTTAAGGCCATTAAAGACGACGGTTTGGTCTGGGAAAACCACACCAGCGACCTCAAGCAATGGAGCAGCGAAGGGGCTCGGATTTACAATGTCAATTCGATTCCTGCGACCTATCTGATCGACGAAAAGGGCATCATCATCGCCAAGAACCTGCGCGGTCCCGCACTGGAAGCGGCTTTGAAGAAACTCACGAAGTAAAAGCCCCCCCTGTTTCTCTCAACGGCCTCTTCGGGGCCGTTTTTTTTTTGTGCGGACGGCGTCGCTTTTGGTTGATATCTCGGTCACACGACCTACCCGACACCCCCCGTTGCGGCTTAATTTTAGACTTCGATTCTCAATACAACCCAAACGGATGGCCGAAGACAAGGACGCGCGCTTAAAAGCGCTCAAGATGACGATGGAAAAACTCGACAAGACCTATGGCAAAGGGGCCGTGATGCGCATGGGCGATCAGGCGGTCGAGGAAGTAGAAGTGATCCCTTCGGGTTCGATTGGTTTGGATCACGCGCTCGGAATTGGCGGCTATCCCAAAGGCCGGATTGTCGAAATCTTCGGACCGGAGAGTTCGGGCAAAACCACCTTGACCCTGCACGCCATCGCCGAGGTGCAAAAACAAGGGGGCATTGCCGCGTTTATCGACGCAGAACATGCTTTTGACCGCGCCTATGCCGAAAAACTGGGCATCTCGACCGATGAACTCATCATCAGCCAGCCCGACAACGGGGAGCAAGCGCTCGAAATTGCCGACAACCTGATTCGCTCGGGGGCCATTGATTTGCTCGTGATCGACTCGGTAGCGGCTTTGACGCCCAAGAGCGAAATCGAAGGCGAAATGGGCGACAGCAAAGTGGGTCTACACGCCCGATTGATGAGCCAAGCGTTGCGCAAACTCACGGGTACGATCAGCAAAACCGGATGCTGCTGTGTGTTTATCAACCAGTTGCGCGAAAAAATCGGGGTGATGTTCGGGAATCCCGAGGTCACCACCGGGGGCAATGCGCTCAAGTTCTACGCCTCGATCCGCATCGACATTCGCAGGAGTTCGCAAATCAAAGATGGCGAGAACGCCATTGGGAACCGAGCCAAGGTGAAAATCGTCAAGAACAAGGTGGCTCCGCCATTCCGCCAAGCCGAGTTTGACATTCTGTATGGGGAGGGCATTTCCAAGACGGGCGAGATTATCGATATCGGGGTCGACAAGGAAATCATCAAAAAGAGCGGGTCGTGGTTTAGCTATGGGGAAACCCGCTTGGGCCAGGGTCGCGATGCCGTGCGTCAGTTGTTGATCGACAATCCCGAGCTTTCGGCAGAGATTGAGGCCCGCATTGTGGAAGCCCTCGCCCACCCTGCGTAAACCGGCTGGTATGGCATACCCTTTTCGAATGCACACGGTTTGGACCCTTCTAATGGGATTGGCCGTCTTTGGGCTCACACTGGGCTGTGGGGGCTCTGATTCGCCGAAGGAAGAGGACCAAGCGGTTCCGGGCGATACCGCCTTGGGCGATGCCGCGAGCCGTTTGTATCCCGAAGATCCCAAAGATGTGGCGGGCATGGTGGTGCGGATTCGCCAATTGCTCGACGATCAGAACTTCAGCTATGCGCGCTCATTTTTGGAAAAAGCCCGGAAGCAAGACAGTTTGAATGCCGATGTGCTTGAATTGGAGGGCCGTATCGAGTTGTTGGCGAACCAATCGCGCAGGGCAGATTCGGTATGGAGGGTGTGCGCGGCGGTGCATCCGCAAAACGCGGCGTGTAGGGTAGAGCGCGCCAAATTGCAACTGGCGTTGGGGCTCGATCGGGAGGCGCTGAAGTTGGCGAACGAGGCGATCGCAGTAGAGCCGAATGGGGCCGACGCGTATTACGTTAAAGGACTGGCCATCCGGGCCGGGAAACAAGACACCACGGGAGCGATTCCGTACTTTCAGAAGGCGGTCGACCTCGACAATCAACATCTCGAGGCGCTCGATATGTTGGGCTACATCTTTGCCCAGCGCAAGGACAGTCTGGCCTTGGCGTATTATCGAAACATTCTGAAAATCGACCCGAACCGGTCGGATGTCTACTTTAAGATGGGGGTGTTCTATATGGACCAAGAGGACTGGAACCGGGCGATGGAAGCCTATTCCCAGGCGATCAAAATGAATCCCAAGGACATCGACAGCCACTACAATTTGGGCTATGTCTACTTGCAAATCAATCAGTTTGGCGAGGCGCGAAACAGCTTTGCCCGCGCCATTGCAGCCAGCCCGAGTCAGCAAAACTACCGGGCCTACTACGGCCGGGCCTATGCCTTTGAGCGCTTGGGCGACCTCGACAACGCCCGCAAAGACTATCAATCGGTGTTGCAGGTCAAACCCAACCACCTCGCCAGCCGCGAAGGGTTGGAGCGGGTGATTAAGAAGTTGAATCTCTAGAAAGAAGGTTTTGACCGGCAGAACTGAAGGAGCAAGCAAAGCACCTTCACAGTGCAGATGCCCGTCACCACTGCAGCGATTTTCGCGAACCGCATCCGACCCATACGCCTTGCACAGAATCACTCAGCGTCACTCGGCGGGAACTGCGGGATTGGGAATGAGTCGAATCGGTAAAAATACTTAGGCCATACGACCTCCATTTTTCGTACAATTGTGAAGATGATGCGGCTAATAGCGATGTACAAGACCATAGAAATTAATCGAGACAACCTCACCATAATGGGGGTTCAGTTTGCGGATCTTAAGACCTTAACTGGTACAGCCAATGCTTTGGGAAGCAATATGTTTGAAGGCTACATACCCACACCCAAAGGAATTGAAATCATTAGAGACTATGTTTCGGGAAAAATTTCATTAAAAGAACTGGTGGAATTTGCCGAACAAAAAGCCTATGTCTAATTACTATAAGTACATCGATGCGGATTACACCTATACGGACCGTTCCGATGGCAAGGATGTTTGTAGATTTCAAGAAATTCTATCACGCTTTTTTTAGAATGCACTTGGCGTTGATTCTTTCAAAATTTCTATTTCACATGTACTTGGTGTTTAACATTTGTTACAGTTTAACATTCCAGGAGGGAATGGGCCAAGGATGAAAAGGATCAACCATCCTTATCCACAACAGAAATGCGCGAAGTGAATTGCTACGCTGTCTAGAACTTCCTAAATTTGAAAAAAGCCTCAAATCATGCCCAAAAATCCCGTCAAAGAGGAGATTAACAAGGGGCTCGACAAAGCGTCTG
>Ga0247843_1000687_pt1 | contig 78024 bp, 129 predicted proteins | sample LaCruzMarch2017__FD_192420 | JGI IMG/M metagenome (GOLD analysis project Ga0247843, IMG submission 192420) | Freshwater microbial communities from meromictic Lake La Cruz, Castile-La Mancha, Spain - LaCruzMarch2017_8m | ecosystem: Environmental > Aquatic > Freshwater > Lake | place: Spain... | reverse complement strand
ATGACCAGAATTAATTCTGAACAACGCGACGACTCCAAGGATCTAAGCAGCCGTGATGAGCTAAGCATGCAACAGCTTCAATCAATGCAAGTTGTAACCAAAATGAAAGAGGCTGCTGACAAGGTTGGGGCCAGTATCGTCTGCGGTTTTATTACCAAAACAGGCGAGCACTTCATTGTATCCAATGTAGAAAACCCAGAAAATGAAGTAAAAACGTTCAAAGATAAACTTTTTAAGTCTGGTGGAGGTTTTTTCAGGTCTTAAGATTTAACCTGATACAATTTTAGTAATTGCTATCGTCTTGTGAACTATCTTGAAAAGATCAACACAATCATTGGATCAATTGAAGAGCTCATAGAAAATCCTGAATTCTTGAGCTTACTAACCAGTGAAGCAGAGATCTCTTTAGATGAAGCTCTAGAACTGTTCTACGTAATAGAGCTACTGGCTAGCCCACCAGAAGAGAAGGTTATAGACGACCCAATCAAATGGCGGTTTGAACAAGATAAAGAAAACGAGACAGAAGATTAAATTAACTACTTAAATCGGAAATTAACCGATCATCTACCTTTATATAGGTAGCTGGTCGATTTTTTTTTTATCTTATTTTTATGACAACAACACTTCTTATAGCTTCGTTGGCCTTAACTGCTTTACTAATAAAAGCATATGGAAAGAAAACTTTGTATTGGATACAAAGGAACACAGCTAGATTTTTCTTCTTGGTTGCAAAATCCTTGCAGCCAAGATCAGACATCAAGCTAATTAATTCAAGTAACCTCCAACTCTTTGCTTACTAATGTATAGAACCAAGTCACACCAGTTCTACAAACCAAAAGACTACGATCAGATCCACAGCAATCATGAAGGTGTGAGAAAATTCTGGAAGATCTATCGAAAGATCAAGATGATTATCAAAACACTGTATGACATCAGTTCAGTTCTTGTAATCATCATGAGTTTTGATAAGGTCTATAAGTATAAAAGTTTCAAGGTGATTAAAACCTGGCAAGTAGCACAGCTTATTGAAAGGTTCCCAAGAATGCTTAATAATTTTAGAAATAACTTCATGCCATCCTTTCATTAAAAATCTTAATGTAACATACAATACAATTTAACTTCTTCTTAACTTGTATTAGACGGTTGTCTGGTAGCGTAAATGAGTTGACTATGTAGTGGTGCCAATGGCTTTGACTCACACAATCTCATGCAAAAGCGCAGATTCATGCCTCGCATAATGAGATACCAGAGATCAATAAGTCATGGACTCGTCAGAAGTCATCAATTCAGCCTGCCAGATAAGACCTTTCACCTCTACACTAGTTTGGGCTGTCATGACAAAGACAGCTACAGGCAGAAGTGAGATCGTAAGGGTGGTCAGCAGCCACGAGGAAGCAGACCTCGCAGTTCAAGACAATCCTTCTATGTTTTACAAATCGGGGCCTGTCCTGCTAGCGTGAAACAGCATCACAACTACTTCTATGAAACTACCGGTTCTTGGTTACACTGTATTAATACATCACCAGGGAGTGGGAACTTTTGCACCTCACTTCCCTTCTATGGATGAAGCAGAAGAGTTCAGTAACGCAATGAAACTTATCACAGACGGTACTTCAATAAGCGAACCACTCCCAGTAATTGCTAGTAAAAACTATATTGTCAACTTTGACGTACAGTCAGCAATAACATAAATAACCCATCACGTAGTGTATGTCTCCACTACAAAACCAATTAAAATACACAGCTACCGAGGTTGTGCTATCGTTTAGGTAGCACAATTTTTTTATACATGGCAATAGTAGTCAGCGTTTCAGTCCCAGATGCTCTTCATCATCGATGGAAAGAATCTAACTTAGATTTAAGTCCATCATCTTTATTCCAAACTGCCTTAGAAACAGAACTTAACAAAACCAACCAACACCTTGTGTATTGGAGCGGTAGGGCCTTAACAGCAGAGAAAAAACTTAAGACAATATTAAATTTAATTAATGCTTCAGATAAAGAAGTTAAGAAATTCTTAGTATTTGAAGAAGATAAGTAAAATAATCTTTCTTACCTCGCGTCTGTCGCCAAAGTTACTATATAAGTAACAAATAGTATATAGATATACCAATAAATAGAAGAGCTGGCCAATTGGTCGGCTTTTTTATGCAAAAAAAAAAAGAACCGGCCTCCTGCACGGAACCGGTTCATCTATCCTTTGCACACTTGTAATCCTACCTCATCACCTCTATAGTGTGCAAGTCCAAAGGGGTACCTAAATCCAAACCCCTACTTTGCTCCTCACCTGCCATGGATCACTTCCCTTTTCAATCAATCCAGTCTCTGCAGATTACTGAAGAAGATAAGCCAACCATTGATGTAAAAGATGGTTATCTAGTACTAATTGCAACTCGCGGAGAAAACAAAATAATGATTACAGCACCGCTTGATAAAATAATCCCACGTCCAATACAAACAACTGTTAATTCAGGCCCCACAACTGTTAAAACTTACAGACGTACAAAAGGACGGATGTTAGCGACAACCTGCAAAAATGTAGGAGAAAATAACAGTAACGCAAAACTTAATGTCGCCCAGGTAAGAGAAATTAAACTATTTTTATCTGACAATAATTTTATAACTAGTTACCCATCTAGAACAGCTGTTCACAGAGAACTTGCTAAATGTTATGAAGTAAACGCAAGCTGTATATATCAAATTGACAATAATTTAACCTGGAAACACGTATCAATTTAATGGAAAAAACTTACAACGTTACTGTTTTATTCGGTAACGGTCAACCACTAAAAACTGTAGTAATAGCAAAAACTGCTTTTGCTGCACAAGAACAAGCTCTAAAGCGTTACCCCTGTGCGCGACGGGCTCTTGTTAAAAACATCAACAACTCTCCAACAACCTACGCACAATGACAACAGAATCTATGTCAACGCAACAAGACGAAAAAACCCTAATTAAAGATACATTTGCAATAGTTATAGATGATGAGGGGATGAGAGTAAGTTGGGATGAAGATATAAATCCTGAATACAATTGTTTGAGTACGATGGGAAAAGAAGAACTGGAAAAAACTCTTATAGATATATTAAAAGGCCTTTTAGAAGAATTCACCAATGAAGAAAATGTCTTTACTACAGAAACAGAGAATGAGTAAGTTCACAGACTACTTGGTAAAAGATTCTTCTCTCCCAAGTGGTTTAAGGTGGGTAAGACAAAACGGTCGTATTGCTCCCGGCGCTCCTGCCGGGACATTGCACAAAAATAAAAGATACTACGTTATTCAATTTCTTGGTACAAAATATAAATGTACCGACGTAATTGAACAAATAAATAACATTCAAAAAACTTAAAAAGTATTTTTAAATTAACAACTCACTAAACAAATGAGCTCAGTAGGACTTATCTGGGTCACTCCAGATGCAGAGAAAATGATTGTGCAAATGGCTCGCGTCAGTTCACCAGAAAATGCAACTAATGTTGAAACATCAGAACGACTTTTGAAATATTTAATTAGTCATAAACATTGGTCGCCATTTGAAATGGCAAACATGTGCGTAAAAATAAATACTGAGCGTGATATCGCAGCACAAATTATTAGACACAGATCTATATCATTTCAAGAATACTCAACCAGATATTCTGAAGCTCAAGAGATTAACCCGCCATCCTTTAGAAGACAAGATTATAAAAATCGTCAAAACAGTTTTAATGATTTAGACGATTCAATAGCCACTAAATTTATGGCTCGTTCTAGTGAATTATTTACTAAAACAAGAGAACTTTATGATGAAATGATAAAAGCAGATATAGCAAAAGAAACTGCACGCAGGATATTACCCTTATGTACAAAAACAACACTCTATGCAAATGCTAGTTTACGTTCCTGGATTCATTACCTCCAGGCTAGAACAGCAGAAGAAACCCAACAAGAACATAGAACTATTGCTGACACAATAAAGATGATTTTTATCGGGCAGTTCCCAGTAATTGCAAGTGCTGCATTTAAGAAGAATTAATTTTTTGACATAAGGGAGGGGCCGCACCGTGATCAGTGGCACGGCCCATCTGTTACCAATCAGGGGAAACCGTAAAAATCCTGATTCCCTTTCTGGACGGGGCTGTCAACGGTTCTTCTTCGCCCCAACTGCTATAATAAACGTACAACACTCCTACTGGGACACTTCTTTCGAGAAAATGGTCCCTTTTTATTATGCCTAATTATTATGTCTATCTTATGTCAACCACGCAAAATCAATTCCGTAAGCTGTGATTCTGGTAGTATCTGCATTGTTGACCCGTGTTATCTTGAAAACCTTTCAAGTGCTATCGGTCGTTCTTCCGTCTCTTTTGGTGCTAGTTTTAATACAGAAGTAGGTGACGGTGAATTTAATATTTATGAACAACGAGACAATAAAGGCCTTTTACGTCGTATTGTAATTGAAATTGATTGAATGACACCTGAGTTCACCGGACTAATCGCATTCATTTTGTGGATTTTATGTACCCTTGTTTTTATTTTCAACCCAGTGTTAAGTGGAGTTTATTTAGCAATAATTAATTTCACTTTTGTATTAGCTGCAATAATGTCAACGCAAAAATCATAGTGGAGTACTTAGATCCTAGAAAACAACCTAACAAATGGTTAGAAGCAATGCTTATGCGTTTGTTGGATAATGCTATAACAAAAAATGATAAGGAATCACTAGAACTTATTAAATACGCTCATAGACAACTTACTATATGGATTGAGCCAGGGGTTTTGCAGTCTGCTTTTAGCCACTGGGTAGATGAGTATTCTGCTTCAGTCGAACAGTATCAAAACTTTGAAAGTACGCAAAGTCCGTTAGGCTGTCTTGTAGGGGATTCCGAACTTCAGCAGAAATAATCCTTACATTGTGTTGTTTGACACTTTCCCAAACTAAATCATCTGGATATGGGGGACGATACCAAAAGAATTTTTTATTTTCTTCGTCTATAACCCAATCCGGATGTTTTCTTTTACCTTCCCCCTGGATAAGTTTTTTATAAACTCTAAATTGTTTTTCTGGTTCACCTGAATCGCAACTTACAATAATTAAATCTCCTGGTGGTATCTTCCACCTCATATTAAAACAAAGATTGACACTTTTTAAAAGTAAAATAGCACCTTCTTTTCCAGTAAATTTATTTTTTAATTTACCTACACTTTTGCTATTTCGATTATTGTACCAATCATTTAACTGTCTTTTAGATTTACCAACAGCAAAACCAAAATTCCAAGACCAGTGACCCTTTTTGATCGGTTCACAGGGTTCCATAAAAACTTTACAAAGTCCGGACTTGCACTGGAATGTACGGGTGTTAATCTGTCGGCAGATACGATAGCTCATTATGGAAGAGTTGATTAAAATGATTCAAAGCGACCCACTATTGTGGGAAGTTGTTGAACAGCTGAAGCATCAGGACGAAGATCTAAGTGACTTCATCCTTAATATAGCTCAAATGCTAAGCGTTGAGTTTGAAGAAATGCATCGCACAGACCTCAGCGACAAACTTTCTGCTTTGTTTGGTGGGCTTCCACCACAAGCATTTAAGATGGCGCCACTGTTCCTGCACATCGCTCTAGATCTTTTCTTGATGCGTGCTGTACCAGATCATGCCAGCATTAAGGACTAAGCCATGCAAAGAGGTTTTGTGTTTTGTAATAAAGAATTTACAAGAATTCTTTGTATTAATCAAAATGGTAGCGGTTTTACATTGCTACCAATAAACGACACAAAGGTGTTGAATAAGGCCATGTGTCTACCAGACTTAACAGAGGCTAAAAACATTCTTAGCCGCATCCAAAATGAAAAAGTAAATGAAGAGCTTGAAATTACTAACATTTCTGCCCTTTATAAAAATTTCTATTAATGACAAGATTCATTCTTGATTTAGAATCTAACGGTCTGTTACCAGCTTTAAACAAAATTCATTGCATTGTTCTTTATGATTTAGATAGCGACAAGTTTATTAGTTGTGCTGATCAAGATGGTTATTTACCAATTGCACATGCTTTGGACTACATATCTGAAGCTACATTATTGGTAGGACATAACATAATAAAATTTGACTTACCAGCATTAAGAAAAATATATCCAAAACTTACATTAAGAGCAGATTGTGATTATTTTGATACATTGATAACAAGTAGATTGTTTTGGCCAGAGCTGGCACCACTTGATTACGCAAAGCATGGTCATATAAACCGTAAATACTTTGGCAGCCATTCACTTGCTGCTTGGGGTGAACGAATTGGTGTAAATAAAATTGATTTTAAATCTGAATTAAAAAATCAAGAGGAAGAAGAAGGAGAAGAAAATACAAAAAGTGTTTGGGAGATATGGTCTAAAACAATGCAATATTATTGCGAAGGTGACGTTAAAGTATCTATTGAATTATATAAGTATATGTTAAGCCAGCAAGGAGATAAACGTTCATTAGATCTAGAACACCAGTTTGCTTTAATAATGGATAAACAAGAAAACTTTGGATTTCCTTTTAATGAAAAAGCTGCTTATGCCTTAGTTAATACTTTAAAAACAAAAAGAAATGAAATTAATGATAAATTACAAATAGTGTTTCCTCCAGTGGTACAAGAAAGATGGTCTACAAAAACAGGAAAACGCTTAAATAATAAAACTGAAGTATTTAATCCAGGATCAAGAACACAAACCTCAAAGAGATTGCAAACACTGTACCCAGAAATTACTTTTTGTGCTACAGAAAAAGGTAATCCTAAAGTAGATGATGATGTTCTAGAAAAACTAGGGGCAAAATATCCTGAGGCTAAGATACTAGCTGAATATCAAACCTTAAATAAACGACTTGGACAAATTGCAGAAGGAAAGGAAGCATGGCTTAAACATGTTCAAGTTTATAACGACGGCAGGATTCACGGACAAGTTATTACAAATGCTTGTATCAGCGGGCGTTGTAGCCATAAACGTCCAAATATGGCCCAAGTACCAAGTGTTGGTCACGCTTATGGGGCTGAATGCCGCGCTCTTTTTTATGCTCCTGATGGGTGGAAATTAGTTGGCGCCGATGCATCTGGACTTGAATTACGGGCGCTCGGAGCCTGGCTTGCATATTTCGATGGAGGAGAATATGCAAAGCTTGTTAGTGACAGTAATGGCGATATTCATAGTTATAACGCTCGTATGTTCGGTTTGTATAGTGGTGATCGGCCTATAACCAAGGCGGAGAGAGATTTATCAAAGAAATTAATATTCGCTCTAGCTTATGGTGCAGGCGCAAAAAAAGTTGGTAGTATTATTTCACCACTTGAAGATGAGGATAAACAATATACGCAAGGAAAGAAAACAATGGAAACATTTTATAAGAATCTACCAGCTATTAAACAGTTGAAAGATTTAATTGAAAAAAGAGTTACAGAAAAGGGTCACCTTGTTGGTGTTGACGGAAGAAAACTACAAATAAGATCTAAACATTCAGCCTTAAATCAATTACTACAATCAACTGGAGCAATAACAGTTAAGAAGGCAACATGTATTTTGTATGAAGATTTAGAGGCGCTTGGGTTAAGATTCGGTGAAGATTGGGGATATGTTGCGCATATTCATGATGAATTTCAAACTCTTGTTAGACCTGAACATGTTGAAGTTTATATGAAGTTAGCTATCAATTCCTTTAAAAAAGCTGGAGAATACTTTAATCTCAAGTGCCCATTAACCGGCGAAGCAAGGGTCGGTCGAAATTGGATGGAAAGCCACTAACCACCGACTCGTTATCTAGTATACTTTTCACACCACAGTCACCAAAATGACAAATTCCGCAACCGAACTCACAAAAAAATCTCTTGAGGAAATGGATTTAAAAGAACTTTTTTTAATGAGTAAAGACATTGAAGACTTAATTTCCGCTCTACTCCAGAGGCAAAGTATTATTCAAGACGTAATTGGCCAACATTTTGAAGATGTAAACAATTCATAAGTATTACAAATTATGAACGGACCTGAATACGTATGGCACCAACGCTTTATGAAGTTAGCAGAACTCGTAGCTGGGTGGAGTAAAGATCCATCAACAAAAGTAGCTTGTGTTCTGGTAAAAGAACGTCGAATTATTTCAACTGGTTTCAATGGATTCCCAAAAGGCATAAATGATGATATAAATAGATTAATGGATCGTGAAGAAAAATATGAGCTCACAATCCATGCAGAAACAAATGCCATTATTACGGCTGCAATTCATGGTGTTAGTACCAATGGTTGTAGTGCTTATATCACTATGCATCCATGCAGCCGTTGTGCTGCAGCACTTATCAATGCTGGAATCAAGAATGTTTATGTAAAGAGTTGGGACACAGTTCCAAGTAGATGGATTGAAAATTTTATTTTATCTTCAAAATTATTAGAAGAAGCCGGGGTACCGTTAGTTTCGATTGACCCTTGACCTGCTACACTTACCTGCACACACAAACACCTGCACTAAAAAATGAATTCTTTCACCGGGATAGGGACCTTTACAGGAGAAAAGTTTCACGAAAACGGCCTGCGTTTTATGGGTATAAGCTTACCAAAAATAGGTAAAAGTGGTTCTGATGTACCAATTTATTTAGTTCCTAATAAAGCGGCAGGAGAAACATTTGATGTGTTTCAACCAGGTGTACGGCTCCTCGTTGGCGGAAGGCTATATCCAAGCCGACAGGATTACAAAATGTATTTAGTTCCAAATCAGGCAATAACTATTGTTAATGATAAAAATTTACAAATAAACCGTGTAAATCTTGCTGGTGGTGTCGGGTTCATCCCAGAACAAAATAAAGAGGATCTACTTACATTTACAACAATGGTGTCAGCACCTGCTCAAATGATACTTAATCACACCTGGGAAGACAGTCTCAGCTTTAGGATGGAGTCATGGGGTGATGATGCAAAACGTTTGACAACATTACTTCATGTTGGCCGACAGTTAAGCATTGAAGGTGTCTTAAGGTATAACGTTTGGCAAGCACAAGACGGTAGCCAACGCGGTACATATCAGGTAAGAGTACGTGCGGGAATGTATTCAGTATTTGGTAAGAACAAAAACAGAGAGGAGCAAGCGAAGGTTAAGAATGAATTAAGTGGGGAGGTACTGTATTCACCTGCTACCGATTCACGGTTACCTGAAAAGCCTATTCCGGTAACAATCTCTTGTTCTGTTGACGAAGACGCAGTTCCGTTTTAACGTCAGCCGTGTGAGATAGTTACTGCCTGTTGCATGACAGGCTTTCTCCTCCAGGCCAGTGCTTAGTGCAGGTGCAACTCCTGCGCTGGAGACAAATCCACTAACCACCCACTGAACGTAATGTCCGTACTAGATCGTTACCAAAATACCGAAAGGTATCAAGGTGTCCTCAGGGACTTTTGTAATTGTCAGATCCTCAACGATAAGTCCAAACCAGGGCTTTTTCTTAAGGATACTGTCTTAGCTCGTATCGGCTGGTCTGGTACAGCAGCTCTGTTTCCAGGAGCTGAAGAATACGAACACACTTATAACAACGGTGATTCCAATAAAGGTGTGTTCTTTAAGACGCCACGCATGTTAATTCTGCATTGCGGATTTCGTAAAGATGTAACCTTCATTGAGAACTCAGACAAAGGTGGGATTGAAGGTCTTTATCCACGTGATTCATTTTTATATGATGACTGGGAAGAAAAAAATCCAGACAAACCCAACCCATACAAGCGTCGTCGTCTTGTATTAACTTTTCTTGTAAATGAAAAGGGTAGCCCAGTACACAAAAAACCGTTACTACTTTCAATACATGGTGGTGCATCTAATTTGTTTACAGATGCCTACGGAACCTTTGTTGAACAACTTGAATCAGCTTTTGCTGACTATGCTGGCTCCAAGGGTGGCTCTGGTTTCGATCCAAAGCAAGCCGCTGCCGCTATTTTTACTCCTACCTTTGGAGCACAACAATACGGAGACAAACAAAAAAGCTGGATTGCTTATCCCAAATCTTGGGTCGTACCAACTTCTGAAACTATTGAAGAGTTCTTTCCTTCTACCAATGAAGATATTGACTTTATTGAAGAAGTATGGGAAACATGTCCACCTGAAGTGTATGCTAAATCTTTTTTCCAGCAATGTGAAAAAGAAATTGGCTTCCATGCGATTAAGCCAGGACTTGATTTCACTCTCCCCTCCGTCAGTGATTCAAGTGATAAAAGCGGCATGAAAGCCTTGTTCGGTGCTAGAAGTGCGGACACAGGTGAAATTGAACTAACTTAAACAATTCCCTATAGTTATCAGCCGTCCTTATGGGCGGCTTTTAATTTATCTTCATAAGATCTAGAAATTAATTCGGATTCAAACTTAGCTAAACGTCTACATAAACCACGAATTAAACTTTGTCTTTGTGTAGCCAATTCAGCAAGTGTAGATGCAATTTGTTTTAGTTCCTGTTTACTATCAGTATTTTCAATTCCTTGTTTTAACCTGGCAACAGAAAATTTATCTTCCATCGTACCTTGAAAATCTTCAACAGAAAAAAAAGCTGTTGTCAAATCAAATTCTGACATGCGTTTAAAGCATATCAACCACTTTATAACAGGTCATCAAAATGTCAAGTTGAAACAAAACTTCATCTGCTAACACCTAATTAAAGACTAAACTCTCCTTGTTCTTGTAAACCACATGGCAACCCAAAAAAAAGCTCCCTCCGGCAGCCACACAGTTGTATCAACTGCTAAGCGCACATCAATTGGTTCAGGTCTACGCAAGCGTGGTTCCTGGACACTAAAACGCAAAAAACCTAGTCGTGGTCAAGGGAAACGTTAACACAACATGCTCACCACAGTTCTATTAGGAAACCAATTAAAATGCCTTTATTAGTAAATCAACTAAATAAAGCTCAGGAATTGATCTATGGTCGAAAAAGAATCATTGATTGCCTGTATACGTTAAACCCAGATAAATTTAAAAGTTTAATAGCAACAGACATTAATTCAATTTCTCTTGAAGGTTCTAAAGTTGTATGCAATGTAGACAATACCCTACTCTCATTAGAACGTCATCATGTACTAAATAATTTTCTAGTGCATAGAACAAGGACACCTTCATATTTTAATTACACAGTATGGAAAAAATACAAATCTAAAGACCTAAGCAACGGTATTCCTATTGCAGCTCTCGATTATTCTTCTGATCAAACACATTCTACTATCTCTAGCAATATTGGTAGGCCACCAAAAATCTTAACTGATTCAAATGGTGAACAAAAAATTTACTTTATTAAAGTTAAAGAACAAGAATGTAGTTGTCCTTCTTGGGTACAGTTAAGCGCCAACAAAAACGAACTAGCTAAAGAGGTATATGAAGTATGTAAAGATGAATACGTACCGATTTGCAAACACATTAGTTGGAATAATGCAAACTTAGAATTAGAAACTTTACGTTATATCGTGCAAGAGCAATCAAGAAAGAAAGGATATAACCTGAATATGTGTATATACCATTTTGATTATAGAACTGGCCGGTTACTTTATCGTGTAACAAATGATGGTATAAAAGATAAGATGAACTGGATACCTAAAAATTCCTGGAAAGAACAACAGGTTTATACTGCTGATAATAACCCAACTGGCAACTGTTGGAAAGTTTTTACCAAAGCTTTAACACATGTTCCGCCTTATCAATTGATTAAGTATAGTCAATCTGTTGCATACATAATGGGTCAAATTAAATCTTAATTTTTAATCACCATTTTTTATTATCATCATGTCAGACAAACAAAGCTACGTTCAACTTTCTGAAGCAATCCAACACGTTTCGTTTTTAAAAGATCTTCCTGACACAAGTGAAGAAGATCGTTCATACCTTCAAAAACATATTGAAGACCTTGCATCTAGGCATGAAAATAAATTTGATAACATTATAGAAATAATAAAAAAATGTGATATTTATATTGAAGCATTAGAAAAAGAAATGGAAGAAGTAAAAAACAATAGAGATGCATGGAAACGTAATAAGGAAAATCTTGTTAAAATTATCAAATTTGCTTATCAGCAAAACCTTATCAACAGTACGCCAACAGGTGCGAAATACCAAGCTACCATCAGGTCTACAAAACCAAGGTTAGTTGATAACTTTGAGCTATGGTCAGACCAGGATAAGGTAGAGTACGGCCTAAGGAAAACAACTACCCTTGTAAGAATAAGGGATGAAGCTGTTTTAGATGCTAAACAAGAAGAGTTACCAGATAAGGATAGGGTCAGGCAAGACATCCTTGCAAACCGAAGCTCAGTACCGGCAATTGCACAATTAATTCCCGGTTACAGCCTGGTCTACGAACGCAGGAAGCGTTTAATCTCTTCATAATAATATGTAGAAATAATAAAACCCCTTGCGTAAAAGTGAGGGTCCCTTTATCTTAACTATGTACCACCGCCAAAACTTTTTTATGCTATTAACAAAGCATTACAAAAACCAAATCAAGCCACTTGATTCTAGTGAGAATAAAAAATTCTACACAACAATGAAAAACCTTTTACCAATGATTGTGTCCGAATGGTTTCAAGTGAAAGGAGATAAGTAATGGATACTTCAGGAAAATATTTAACATGTGATGAAGAAGGTTTTCTCACACTGCCAGACGAACTATTAAATAAGATGGGCTGGAAAGAAGGAACTTTATTGGATTTTTCAATGCAAAAGGATGGTACCATTATTGTAAAAGCTATTGAGGAAGATAATGGAGAAGCTCTATCGGGACAGATTGAGAAGGCGGTTACTTCTTAATGTTATTTCTTTTATTGGGCAAAAGAAAACCGATGAATACATTCGTGGTTATGAAAAATGCCTTAAAGATGTAATGACTTACTTAGAAGAAGCAGAATTATACGTAAATAACTCCATTGATTAAGGCTCATTTATGTAAGCAGTCCGTCCTCTTTTGTTTGAAAGTGGGCGGATTTTTGCTTTTATCCGTTTTTAATCCGGTAAGGTGGTCGCAGTCTACATGTATGGAAGTATGCTAATAAAGCAGTCAGCACTCAATCATGAGGGACGTAAAAAAGTTTAAGTATCGAGGCAACGCCTCTGAGATCCTGCCTTCAATTGATTTCGAAGGCTATGAAATTAAAGCACTAAAACACGGCAGCACTAATCACACCCTGTATCGTTACCCCAGGTTAGAGGATGGGGAGCCGTGCTGGGGTATGGATCTTGAAACCGCTAAAAAAGGTATCATGAAGGCAAGAAAACAAGCAGCAAAGAACATAGAAAATTAGTTGTCCCCACACTTCCTGGGGAATAAACTCCTATAGAATCAAAATGTAACTTTAATTCCGGAATAAACACAGTGGCAAGACCGAGTATGAACCATGAAGCACTCATGGATGATCTGGCTTACCAGATTCATGAGTTCTTATTGGAGGAAGCGACCGAATATAAAGGCGATCACCTAGTATTGATTCCAGTAACTGCTATTGTAAAAAAGTTTGAACGTAACCATAGAACAATTGCTAGACGTTTATCCGCCTTGAAAGAACATGGTTTGTTGTTACCAATAATTAAGAAGGACTACACTACCCTTTATTACGTTAAAGAAGAAGAAGAAAACTAATGATCCAAGAACCAGAACAAAACAAAAACAACCCAGCAGTAGACATAGCTTATCTACTGGCTTCGTTTACGGATAACGGTAGGTCACTGCGTTCATTTATAAATCATCCCCAGGAGCTTGCAATTTGTGTTTTGACTGCTGGATTACTTGCCAATTCAAAACTAATGATTAGCCCAGAAGATGCGGTAAGAAGTAGCTTTGATATTTATAGTAAAATTCAAGGCCACGTTGCAAAATATCAGAACATGCAATTTGCTAATAATATTGAAGGCTGTTTTGAGCGAGCCCCGGAAGTTGATGGGGATTAATTAAACGTTTATTTGTTTTGTAGCACGATCAAAAACTTTAATTATGCTTGATTCGGCTTCAAATTCTTTCTTTAATAAGGTACATGCAGCATCTGGGTCTGTATGTTTGCCACAAGTAAACACATCGACTGCTACATAATTTAATTCGGGCCACGTGTGAAGTGCTATATGTGACTCAGATAAAAGTGCTAGTGCTGTAACTCCATGCGGTTCAAACTTATGCGCAATCAACTGAAGCAAGGTTGCTCCTGAACAAATAACAGCCTTTTTAATAGCTTCTTTTACAAAAGTTTCATCGTCTAAATATAGTGGATTACACCCATATGCATCAAGTATGCAGTGTCGTCCTAAGGTTGCTAACTCATGCACTTTTTTAAAACACGCATTTCTAGCTATTCTAAGGTCCAAAATACTTGTAAAAGCAAAAAAATCTGTTACCTTTTGAGCAGGTGGGAGATTTTATGTACGGATCTTGTACGGATATTGAGGTCCAAGTACTAGAAAGCGTCTGTTTAGAACGCAAAATTCACCCAGTGTACTCTCGAACTGCGCCATATGTGCAATTCTTGCAATACCAAAGCGACGGAGACACTAGGTTAACCATTAATGGGAGCCGTCACTATAAGACTCCCTATGGTACTTTGCCCTCTGTGACTACAATCTTATCTGCAACAGGAGGTAATAAAGTAGCACTTGAGAGGTGGGCAAAAAAAAATCCAGGTGGACGAGAAGCTGCTGCAGCAAGGGGTACAAGAGTCCACGGACTCATGGAAAATTATTTATTAGGTATTGATAAAAATCCAGTCATTGAGAATGAGGAAATCCAAGCTTTTTGGAACGGACTTCCAGAGAAACTAGACAAGCTTGGTCGAATACTATGGGCAGAAAACCCTGTCGGTGATAACTTTTCTTGGACAATAGGAGGTGACGGTATCAGTAGAGTCTGGCATCCAGGGGTACATGAAACAGAGAACTGGGGATGGGCTGGTGCTCCTGATATTGTGGCTGAATACAAAGGAAAAATTGTTTTAGGAGATCTGAAAACATCAAATGGACCTTATTATAGTAGATGGCCAGGTCCAGAAACACTGAAAAGTGAGTATGCCATGCGCCGTTCTGGGTTCATGAAGTACCAAAAGTGCATGCTGCAGATGGGCGCCTATGCTCTGGGTTTGGAACATACTATAGGAGTGGTACCAGAAGTTCTAATGATATTTGTTGCTACTAGGGAGCGTACACAAGTCTTTGCCGTACAAAGTGGGACAATTGAGAAATATAAATGCAAGTGGCTGGAAGCTGTTGCGAAATATTACTCTGAAATTCTACCGGCTCAAAATGAAATTGATATGGAAGTCGTGGACGGGGACAAGTTGGAAACAACTTAATGGCAGATTTATGCGCGGTAACTTGAAATTTGTAAGAACTGTCCGTAGACTAGGTTGATATGCCCCTCGCTGCCATGGATCCCAGGCCACCCAAAAGGGAATTAAATCCTGGGGAAATAAACTTAGAACTGATCCCTAAGGACTGGGCTTTAACTCCTCTTAACGGCAAAAGAGCTTACGTAGGTGGATGGACAACCAATCCATACACCCTTAACCAGATCAAAGAAGAATTAGATGCTGGTCGTGCAACAGGGGTAGGCTTGTTAAGCGGTCAGCATTGTAACGAATACGGTCTGATCTGGGTTGATATTGACGGTGAAGAAGCTATACCAATTATCGAAGCTTTAGGTGGAGGGCCGCTTGATGCTATTTTCCCTCCTACTTTAACCATAACCAGTGGGAAGCCTGGTAAGTCCAGAATGTTATTCCGTGTGCCAAACGGAAAAATTGATTTACTGCCAGATAAAGCAACCCTGAAATTAGATAAAGCCCCCTGGGAAATACTCTGGCGTAGCAGGCAAGGCGCACTAATGGGCGCACACCCTGATACAAACGGTTATTGCACCGGTAAACACGGCGGTTTTGAACACGTTAAAAACCTACCGGAAATGCCAGACTGGTTATATAAAGAAATAAGTAATGCATATCCTTCAAGTAAATATAGAAGAAAAACAGCAGGTCCAGGTTCATTATTGACACAAAATATTACTTTAAGTTATGAAGAAGACAGTCAATACCATTTAGAATCTATTCTTGATGATGTAATTGAATACCTTCAAGCTTTGGCTCCAGAAAGAGCGGATGATTATGAAGAATGGATAGCAGTTGGTATGTCTTTACATCAAATTGATGACACTCTTCTTGGTGATTGGATTGAATGGTCTATGCAATCTGAATCTTTTCAAGAAGGTTGTTGTGAAGAGAAATGGGATTCATTTGAAAGACTGCCAGGTGGACCAAACCCTGAAGGGGCAAGGGGTTTGAAAACATTACGAGCAAAAGCAAAAGAAGACGGGTTCATTGATATGCATGGATTTACTGTTCCAAATATTGAGGAAGTTGCTAAAAGAGTAGCTGCCGAACATAACGAAGCATTTGCTGATTACTTAGAATCTGGTGGTGATCCAGAATATTTTGAAGATATAGGTGAAGATTATGTTTCTGAAGTAAATAATTTTTTAAATGCAGCAGGTTCTAAAAATAAAGATAGTAAAAAATCTGCTCGTAACCCACCACCATCTGAGATTGCGGATTTTGTTATGCCGCTTTGCAGAAAGAACGGTTGGCTATATGATCCTAGGTTCGATGTCTTCATGCGCTATGACGAAAAACGTGGGATCTGGTCTCGACAAGGGTACAGTAAAGACTTTAAACACGAAATTCAGTTCACACTTTGTAATTTATCGCTCCCTGGTGGTTATAGCAACAACCTTATTAATGATATTTGCGGGCTCCTCGAAGGCCACCTTGCCCACTCAGACTGGAATGATGATGCGTCTTTACTCGCCTTTCGTAACGGTGTTCTTGAACTCGATTCGGGTAACTTCCTAGAGCATAACCGCAACAATTACATTACCTGGGGACTAGATTTTGATTACAACCCCCAGGTTCTACCAGGTCCTATTGTTGATTGGCTGTCACGTACCCAGTACGGTGACGATGATCGCTTACAGGTGCTTAGAGCCTGGTTAAGAGCGTGCTTAGTCGGACGTGGAAACGAATTACAACGTTTTCTTGAAGTTATTGGACCCGGTGGACGTGGTAAATCCACTTATGCTAACTTATGTTGCGCCATGGTTGGTGCTGGTAACTATGCCAGTACATCATTAAATCAATTAGAACAAAGTAGATTTGAATTATCTTCTATTAAAGATAAGCGGTTGACATTAATAAATGATTCGGAACGTTACGGCGGTTCGGCACAGATATTTAAAGCGTTGACTGGTGGAGATTCTTTACGTTATGAAGAAAAATTAAAAGCAATCGGTGAACCATTTGTGTACACAGGAATGGTCATGGTTGCAGCTAATGAACCTATTCAAACTACGGATAACACCAGTGGGTTGGCACGTAGAAGGCTGACAATTGAGTTCAACCGTAAGCTCTATGATAAAAGTAGCGAAGCTAAAGATATGATTAAGATTGATAAGGGGCGAATTAGCGGTAACTGGAAGGAATACTTACCAGGACTTGTTAACTGGGTGCTTGAAATGGATGAAAGATCAATGCGCCGTTACCTTCTCGATACCACAGAAATGGTTCCCGCACTACGTCGTGTGAGAAATAATATTCTCCTTAGTAGTAATAATTTAATTGAATGGTTACAATCAGAAGTTGTACTTTGTGCTAATAGTGTTTCTGCTGTAGGTAAAAAAGTGCCAGCAGCTAAAGATAGTAATACCCGTTATTACAATACACATACTCAGTTGTATCCTAGTTATTGCGAACACTGTGATTCAACAGGATCCAAACCCGTAGGGCAAAAAAGATTTGTTAATTTATTGCAAGATTGTTGTAGGAACCAACTTGGATTAGATGGCGTAAATGTATTTAATAAGGCGGGACGTACTTTCTTTAAAGGTATCGCAATTCGTGCTTCTGATCAAGCTTATATGGACCTACCTACTATTCTTCCTGAAGGCAAGGATCAGTAAGAACTTTATGTTTAGATTGTCCCCAAGTTGTATCGTTCGGTATTACTTCTGTTCCGTATTCCCAATCATCATAACTATCTAAATTCCTGAGTACTTTAGCTAGGCTTTCAATAAGTTGATGTTCATCAGGTGTTAAGTTCATACCCCTCCCATGAATTGTCCGGCAGTTATTGGTCCCATGCCTCTCTCACCTCGATACTCATTTACATTTTGGATTTGCTTGTTTATGGAAGGTAAAGAGTAATTACCCCTAACCGGTACATCATCAATCGGAGTCGCTATAGTTCTCGGTCCAATTTTAAATGACCTGGCTATAGGCCCGCCCTGTTCCTGAGCATATTTATTCTCAAAACTAAATGAAGGAATATCTGTACCCTCTTGACTATAATCTTGAACACCACGTGCATATTGTTGAAGAAAACCAACAGCCCCATTCCCCTCAGTACTGCCTTCGGCTAAAGGAACATAAGCACCTCTAGGAAGCATTGGATTTGCTCCTGGTTTTTTATCTGGGTTGTTACGATACCACTCCGCAGGTTTTATGCCGTATGTTTTATGCATCCAGTTATATAGATCCTCATTAACCGGTGACGTTCCCTGAGCTACATCCCCATAATTAGCATATGAGGTAGGAAAATCGTTATCAACCATCATTGCCCCATGGTATGTAGGAATTGGGTTACCCGGTCCCCTATCGGCATTTGAGAAGAAGCATTCTGGGGATTAATTTTTTTGGCCGCCTCGCGGTTAGCTTCTTGATATTGATTACTCACCATCTGACCTTGATTAGACCAACCACCAGGTAGCATTCCCTGTCGTTGCACACCGTCAACAACCCCCATCTGACTATAGTCAAACCCAGATGGGCCGCACTGCTGGTTCATCATTGACCTTGACCAACCTCTGTCAACATTCTAAGAAAATTTTGAACTCTGTCATTAGTGCTTTCAGGAGCAACGCCTTCCATCTCTGGTTGCGTCATCTGTACCGGCTGCTGTCCTTCTAAAGGCATTTGGGTTAAAGGTGCAGATCCAGCTGCCCCTGTAGGTGGCATATCTCCGTAATCACGATACCTATTGTTAAAGTAATCTGCTGATTGATTGTAACCAGACTGACCTGGTTTTAACTTAGCTGCAAGACCTGGATTTGCTTGCGCCCATATCTGTAATCCTAATTGTTCTTTAGAAGGTCCGGCAACCGTATTCATATAACGTGAAAGCTCAGCCCTGTATTGATCGCTTTGTGTAGGGTCTGCGGTAACGCCGTCCCTTGTCCCTAGAACAATAGGTACAGTGCCTGCTCCTAATCCAATTGCACCGTCAATAGTGGGGCGTTGTATTGGCTGTTTGAAATTACCTTTAAAGGAATCAGTAACCATTCTATTAGCAGCTTCAGTAGCAGCAATCCTTTGAGCGCCTTCCATAAGACTTAACGTAGGGTTAGGAGACGCAGACGGCGACCCAGTAAGGGCACGCACCCATGGAGATATTTGTCCCCTTAATGACGAAGGTAATCCTGAAACTCCTGTGCTGGGGCTAAACGAGGCGGGTTGCTTCCTTACCGAATCAAGTTCATTGGAAACATATTTGTAGGCCTCGGGAGACATTAAATTTTTACCGGCATTAATTCCAGTAGTTATACCGGCTGCCCACGAAGGTAATCCGGGTACTGGTTTGCTGGGGTAACGTTCTGAAAAATATTTATTTGCAGTCATCTGTGCAGCTTGATCTGCTGCGTATTTTTTAACCTCTTGAAGGAACTGACTATTAACCGGCATGACTGCACTTAGCTTTCTTACAATAATACTCTCCAGAAACTTTTGTATGTTAGAAATTCTTGTGAAAAAATACGATACCGGTATAAAAATATTTCAAGCCACGGGCACAGATGGTTCTGATGTGTACTTAACCTGTAAACCTAGTGGTGATATTTGTCGTTCTGCCAGTTCTTTATATATTGCAATGACACATGCGGAACATTTCAACACTATTGAAAGAGGGGAACCGTGGCCAGGAGCCTAAAGTTGTTAGTACAGACGTTCTTAAGGTGAGTTGATAGGGTTCTGACACTGGGTGACAATCGACTGCAGTGCAATGAGTTTGGCTGGTGAGTTGGCTGATCCGTAATAAGGTGTCGCCGCTCGTAACTCCTATAGACAAAAAAAGAGGTCGTGCGTAGCACACAGCGATAGGGTTGTTATGGTGTCTGTTAGGCACTACCCCTTTTTCTTTCTATAGTAATTAAGAGTGGACTCAGTTTTTTAGCTTCCGTGGAGGCGGCCTTGACATCTACTGCAGCACAGGCTATTGTCAGTCAGCGCGGAACCCTATCAACTTGCTTAACGCTAAAAAGACAGGGAAATTTTTTATTGAAAGGGGTTTAGGAACCGAAGACTTGGTTTGGATCCTTAAGTGTTTAAAGCTGTTAAAGGAACGGCTCCCAGATGACTGCTGCTGGCCCCTGGATAAGATCAACCATGCCTTCTTCCACGGGTTCACACTCCAGCGAAAGAACCCCTTTGAGGATCCCTCAGCGTTGACTGGGGTCTCTACTGGTAGGCCTCGATATAGAGGCAGGGATGCACGTGCTTTAATTCTCGCTATTGCTGGTAGGTACGGGGAGCCAGGACAGGTTGTTGTAAGGAATGTTTCTTGTTCTTCCCATTACTGTGTCAACCCAAACCATTACTACTGGGGAAGTAGGAGTGATGTTCAGTTGGAGCGGTTAAGACGCAACGGAACTTCGTTGTCACGGGAGACAATTAAAGAAATTAGGACTTTAAGGAATACTGATCCACAGCGATACACCTATCAGAAACTTTCTGAGGAATTCCATCTTTCTTATAGTGTTATACGTGGAATCTGTAATAAGGGTATTTACTTACCGTCCGATCCAACAACGCAGAAGCTTGTTATAGTTCCAGAGAAGCTAGGCATCAGCTCTGAATCACTTGAAATTACAGAAGAGGATGTAATGGACTACTCCAACATTGAATGCATATGGGGTCATAAGGGTAGGTTTGGATTAATGGGTGAGTGCTTGACCTGTATGGAAGGAATAGAGAAGGGCAAATGTGAAATAAATCTTAAATCTTTTGCTTTTGATAAATATTGGACTGTCCGTAGTTTTTGGGACAAGGTTGATATACCAAAAGATTTAGACTCCAAAAAATGTTGGGTTTGGAAAGGTGGCAGGAAACCTAACAACGAAACCGTTGCGTATATGCCAAGTCCTTTCCATTCCGCTAAAGCACAGACAGCACCGCGAGTTGCGTTCTGGGTCTCAAGGGGGTATACAGGAAAGTACAGAATCATGCACACACAAAATTGTGAACCCGGTTGCTGTAACCCAACCCATCTAACAATAAAAGGATTAAAGTTAGGAGACCAGCCAGAACAGCTTACTAACTACGACCTTACCTATGGAAACATTTTTGAACAAGTTAGAAAAAGTAACGCAGAAGCACAGTGAAATTTTACCTACCTGCTACCACGAAAAAAATTCTAAGTGGATTGGAGTAATAGCTATAGGACCTGATAACTACTGGACAGAACCTAACGCTGATAAAGATGAGATTGAAAGCGATTTACGTATATTACAAAAAAGATTAACTTATGAATTAATAGAAACAACAGAAATGGAAGGGGTTTACCCTGAACGCGCTACAATAATAGAAGAAAAATATCAAGCAAGTGGTAGGGACAACGGACTATACACTGGCTTAAATTTAATCAATGGCACTATACCTGACAGCACTACCGACTAACCTGGGCTTTACAAACCTAGGCACAGTTCAGGCTTACCCAACCGGCGGTACAGGGCCAACCGCTTATGGTCCAACAAGTTATTTTGGTAGTGACCCCCTGCCTCCAAGACCTGGCGATAGTGTTAACAACCCAATTAACCTTGGTGATTTAAGTTCATTTAGTTCGATTTCTAAGTCGTTAACAATTTCAAATTCTCATGGCGGCTTAACAAGAATTCAAACAACATTTTATAAAATGCGTTTACTTCAAGCGCGTGCAATACAGTTTACACAGAACTTTAGCCAAACTTCTTACGACTCCAAAACGAATAGAAATACAATACTTTCGTTTTACGTAATTGAAGATGGTACGCACAGAAGAGAGCTCCCAATAAACTCCAATGGTTACGTTTACGACATGTCCGGTGTTCCATATTCTGATTCAGATACGGATATAGTTGAAAGTCAGTCAAAAGATTATCCGAACATTATGCTTGCACCTAGAGATTATTTATTTTTAATAACAAATGATATTCGTTACATTGAAACAACTTACTCAATTGGATTAATAACATCTATTAATGATTGGAGGTATTCCGATGAAACATCTGAAAAAGATATTAACTTTGATGCAATAACAGGAACAGTAGACCTTGCGTTTGATTTTGGCGACGTGACTTAGTTTATGCTACTCTATTAGTAGCAAATCACTTGTACCATGAAAGTTGTCACTGTTGAGCAGCTTCAGTCAGATTTTGACGCTATCATGGACGATGTTGTTATAAATTTAGAACATTATAAAATTATCACTGAAACTTTTGCTGTGATGCTTTTACCGGTGGAGTCTTACGGTATATTGCTTGAGGCCTATGACGAGTGGATAGAAACAGAAAAACTGTCAACTACTGTTTAATAATCAATATTTAAAACCCTATAACCCTGTTTATTAAGGTGTTTTAACTGGGTTTTGCGCTGCTGCTTTAGCGAGTAAATCTGCTCTTGCTTTGTCAACAGCAGCGGCGTCTTCACTTGGTGTAGAAGGCGCAGCAGGTGCAGGTGCAGCAGGTGCAGCAGGTGCTGCTTTTGTTGGAGTAAAGAAAGATCCTTCTCTGTTGTAACCCTTACCTGCTAAGGTTTTAATTTCTTCTAAATCAGCAGTATACATATGTCGGTTTAGTTCAGGATTATAAAAACGTTGTACTTCTTGTGTATCTGCCTGAGCAGTATCATAAACCTTACCTACATCACCTTCATAATTAAATCCTTGAGAAATGGCAGAATCCCGTTCTTCTTTTGATGTTGTAAATAAATGGTTAGGTCCACCCGGCTTATCACCTGGTCTATACAAACGATACAAAGTACTTGCACCGGCAGTAGTATCACTAGGATCCAGTGTTTTGAATGCAGTATCACCTTCTTTATTCCAACCACTTAATAATTCTGTGTCTGGCGTTGAGCTATAAAAATGTTGTCGAGTACTTGGATTATAGTAACGATTAAATTCGCGTAACTTAGAACCTGCTTCAGTTACAGGGGTTGTATTGTTTTTTACTGCATCAAGATAATCTTTCTGTTTCTCGTCAGCAATTGTAGTTGCTGCTGTAGTTGCAGTTTTGTATAAAAGTTCTCTAGGAATACCGGTGCTTTCAGCTAAGTATTTATCTCCTTTGGGGAGAGAAGATGCATAAGTTGCGGCGGCTTGGTATTTTGTTTGTTCCTGAGTTTCGCGTAAATCTTTATCTGTTCCTACGGCAGCCTCACGACTTGCTTTGCTAAGTGCCCCCATATCTTGGAGGCTTTTTAAATATTTCTCGCCAACAGCAAAAGCCTCTGGCGTTGTAATGGAACGATACAGGGAAGGCGCCGTTGGCGCAGGCATAATTACCGTAGGTGCGGTTGATTTCTTGCTTCCCATAATTACCTATTTTTTTACATGGATCTCTATACTGATATTACTACTAATAAACTGCGCCAGATGGACCACCCCTACTGTCCCAAGGGGCATGAAGACGAGGAACAAAATCAGCTCAGCGTAAGTGATGGTTTTTTTCATGGGGAAGAAAATCCTTTACATATGGCCCAGTTTAACGAACTATTGGCCAGTATGTCTACAAAGGTTATGCATTCATTAATGACTCAGCAAGAAAAACAAATAGCAAAGGCTTTTTGGGAAGCTTGCAATTATGGGGGTAGGCCAAAACCAGGGGATTTAAAAAACATGGAAGACAAGAGAATTTACTATGCATGGGTACTACGTATTACGCATGCAATACAATGTGACAAGTTCTTAAAAAACGTTAAGATACCTATAGAAACGTAATGGAACACCATGTTGTCGGATTATTTGATTGAAGAAGGGGAGTTACCGGCGCTATCGCCAGTAAAAAAAACTTCTATTGACCCAAATAAATACGTAAGCTATAGGTTTAACGGTTTAAACATTTCAGAAGTCACAATTGAAAATATCAAGGAAAAATTAGTACCCTCGTTAGCAGACCAGGTGGAAATGTTTTTGCCGCCGTCAGGTAGCTTTGAAGACGCAGATCTGAGAAGGTATTTAGAACTTGTTTGTAGCTACGAAACATCCACAAATGATTTGGTTTTGGGGCTATCACTTGCTGATCAAATAAGAATATGTTTTAGCGATATGGTACCGGCAAAAATATGTGCTAAATTCCCTGACATTGACCTTGCAACAAAACGAAGATATAGATGTGTTGCAGAATATTTGATTCGGCAAGAAGAATTAATTAAGATGAGAGACGAGTCAGGAAAATTAATTAAGGAAGTCGGTAATCTTGGTAAAATGGTGGTAATTTATAGGCCGCTACCCAAAATAAGAGAAACATTGAAACGTTCAGGGTTGTTTGCATTTATAAAGCAAGCCCCAGGGGAGACTGGAACAAAATAATTTTCTGGTTATCCGACCTGTTTTTTTATTCTTTCTTTGTTATTATCGTTATTAACTTGCAACTTCAAAAATGACTGACTACAGGAAACAAAAACTAGCTAAATTAGCTGGCAACACGCCAACTGAAACGGAACGTGTGCTGACCAAGCTTGTCATTGAAAGAATTTGCGATGACATGTGTGATTTTTATGATCGGTTTTATTATTTTGAAGGCCCCGGAGCTATGGTATATGTTCCAACGGCCAAAGAAGAAAAGGATTCAATGTTTTACATGTCGGTTGCAGCTCTAATTGCAGCCAGAGAGGATATGCAATCAAAAGACATGGATGGAATTGCTGAGATAATGCGTAAAGCTATTGTTAAAGCTGAGTCACTTGACCTAGAAAAAGAAGCTTTATTTATTATTCAAGACCCCCAGCACATGTCGTTGCTACATTATAAGCGTGAAAAAGGTGTTGCGGATCTTGTACCTACATGAGTTATTACAAAAACCTGCCTCGACATTTATTTCTCACAAGAATCTTAAGAATTGAAGAGGATTGGTTGACTCCCGTTGAATACCTACCTTATATATATGCTTTACTTGGCGACATTGATTTAGACCCTTGCACAACAGAACACGCTAATAAGGAATATTTACGTGCAAAAAAAATTTATACATTAAAAGAAGATGGTTTAAATACTCATGAACAGTGGTTGGGAAAAACATATTTATTCCCCCCTACATACGGACGTTGCTCTTTCAATAAACAACGTGGTACATGGAGATGGGGATTAAAAGGAGGCCACACCGGTAAGTCCCCCTCTTCTGTTTGGTTTAAAAGATTAGAAAAAGAATGGAAACTTCGTAATGTTTCAGAAGCTTTATTTTTTTCTACTAGCCATGAAATATTAAGAAGCTGTCCAGAGATATGGAACTATCCAGTGTGTATACCAAAAGATAGGGCAAGGCTGATACACGGTAAATTTATGAAGGTCTTAGGCGCACCGTTTACGTGGGGGTTTTTTGTTTACTTACCTAGTACGGATTTAGGTTTTAATCAAATTGAAAAGTTTCAACAAATTTTTTCTAATATAGGTAAAGTCATCTGTTAAACAAGCTGGCGCGAAACGCATTTCTAAAGCCATAGGTAACGTCACCTGGGCCAGACATGATAAACCTATCCTCATCTTGACCATCTGAAGCTGCGTTCTGCTTAATCAAATCTTTTGAATTGTTTATATACCTAGTTAAGAATTTTTTACCAGAGGTATTGTCGGACACACTTGAACCATTAGGACCATCGGTTTCCTCATACCGATTATCAACGTCATAATCCTGACTTGTTTCTAATTTCATGCTAGTATTTGGGCAGATGCACTTACTGCCGTGATTACTTTTCAGTCTACCCCAGGTGAGGATACCATCTCTTTTAACTCTGCCAACCCAGGCTGTAATTTCCCCACTGGTAGTTTTGATTGGTATGCAGACGACAACTGGGAGACAGAAACTAAAAATATTTTTTCTACGCCTAACTTAATTTCAAATAAGTTAAGCGAAGGCGTTTCGGATAACGTTTACGCGCCAGTGCATTATACAAAAAATGAAGATATAGAATGCATAGAAGCAATTAAAGCGGCACTAGGAACTGAAAAATTTCGTGGCTACTGTCAAGGCAATGTAATAAAGTATGTGTGGCGTGCCGACCATAAAAACAATACTTTAGAAGATTTAAAAAAAAGCCGGTGGTATTTAGATAGGCTTATTGCTTCTCATGAAAATAATTAAATAGTTTTATTAGAGCCAAGGCAACCCTGTTCTTGATTCCAATAACGCCAAAAACGCCGCAAAGTTTCTTGGGAGGGATCAAATTCAAGTAATTTGCGTTCTAAATATTCAATTGCTTTTACTTGATTTGGCGTACCTAGATAACTTTCTCCTATGTTTAGAAGGCATTGATTAAGTTTGCATTTATGTTCAAAAAATAATGGCACTTCTTTATCAGGTGCCATGTACATGTTTAGTTCAACGCGGCGGCGTTCTTTTAACTTATTATCAGCGCCAAAATAAATTGAATTTATCAGTGGACTCCACTCCTTAATAATCAACTTCTTACTGGCGTAAGAGTTTATTAACTCAAGTAAATAAGATTCTTTAAAAGCAGCTAGGCCTATGCTATGAGCATAGCTTAATAGTGCGGCTCTTTTTTTATTATTTAAACTTACAAGTACATAGGCCTGCACCTTTTCAGCAAAGGGTTTAAGGTCTTCTATTAATTGGTTGTTAATTTCTTTTACTGTAGATTTAGTGTGCCAATTAACTGCATGTTTTTTAATTTTTTCACTGCCATAACCAATTTTGTAGTGATCAGCTCCTTCTTCTTTATAGCAACCAAAGCGTCCAGAACCTAAGTAAATTCTTGGCGTTGTATATAATTGTATTAATTTTATTCCGTCTTGATTCAAAAATAAAGGTAAAGTTTCCTTATGGGACAACAACGCTGCCGTTGTAAGTGACTTCTGAATACCCATCTAGCTCCAGGAGGACAATGTAGTTTTTGGTTGCATCTGTTACGGTAACAGCAACTACGCCTTTACTGCGACCATCCTTTGCTATGTTAGCAAAAGTTTTGTACCCTGCTGGTGCAGTAGAGCCGTTGTAAACGTCCTCTTGAAAAATTTCCATGGTATTGACACCATTACTTCTGTCTAACGTAACTATTAGACTACCAGTACTGGCTGGGTCAACGCGAAAGCCCCTAATGTTCAGGCCAGGGGTTGAGGATGCGGACGTTGTTCCTTGGTAAGTAACTTCACTTCCAGCATTAACAAAAAAGTTGTCAATGGTCCCTTTGATTGTTCTGGTAGGCATGGTAATTAGGAGAGTTGGCTTTTTGTCAGGTAGTTAAACTTAATTTCAGCGTCTATGCCGTGTTCTTTCATGATACCAAAGAACAACTGTTTGTCCATCATTTTTTGATGGAGCATGTCGATAAACGCTTCTTCTAGTTCATCTCTGTCAAGTTGTTTTAAGCTTAGCGCAGCAGCATGTAAAGCAAACTGTGCATCCACTGGTAGCTCTAAGGCGTGAGTGTCCATCGGCTTTCCAACTTATACTGTTATTTTAGCAGTTCTAAGTTGCTTTGTCGCTTGTTCTCTAGGATAAACCAGAGTTGACCCTTGTTAACGTTTTACATTTACCAAGGCGTTCCATACTTGTTTGGCAAGAACGTAATCCATTTTTGCTCCATTGCTTGTTTAGACATATTGTGCCTAAAGCGTAGGTGCTTCCAAAGATTAATCCTGATAAAAGAATAATAGCAAACACTTGCAAACCCGCTTTTAAACTACTATATTTTAAGCAACCCTACACTCAGTACACAGTGATCAATAGTACCATAACAGCTGAGTTTATAAAGGCAGCTGTTGCTGGTGTAAGTAAAACACAGGTGATTCGTCACTTTAAAGAAAAATATAAATATACCGATAAAAATATTGAAGAGCTTATAAATGCTTGTTCTTTCAACAAGAAACCAAAAAGAATTAATTATAACTTATTTTCTAATCGACCAATAACAAAAATAAAACAAGATATAAGTTTTCCTTTTACTCAGCTCTTTATACATAAGAATTTTTTATCGTCAGCAACGTGCAAGCAACTAATAGAAGTAATTAACGCAAGGTCAAGACCCTCTACGGTTGCTGATCCAAGTGATCAAGCTGTTACGTCTGACTATAGAACAAGTAAGACAACTGATCTGCATTATTTTTATTCACCATTTTTAAATGCGTTGGATTGGAAAATCTGTCAATTTATGGATCTAGAACCATTTACCGGCGAAACACTGCAAGGGCAAAGCTATTTACCCGGTGAATATTACAAGGAGCATCATGATTTCTTTCATCCCAGAACAAAAGAGTTTTCTATATATACAGAATGGATGGGACAAAGAACCTGGACTGTTATGTGTTATTTGAACGATGTAGAAGAAGGTGGAGAAACTTATTTTAAACATCTAAAACTAAAGGTTAAACCTGAAAAAGGAACGGCTGTTATTTGGAATAATCTATATAGAAACGGTATGCCTAATTACAAAACACTTCACGAAGCATTGCCACCAGTAAGCAACAATAAATATGTAATTACTAAATGGTTCAGGTCTTGGGCGTTAATTTAATTGGCGGCAATATTAAATTTAACTGTTGCAGAACTACCGCCGGACTCATGGAAAAAATTAGCACGTATTTTTTTTACCGGGAACCCACTGACATTATATGCATAGGTACCATTTGCGGTGATTTTTTCAGTACGCATTACACCGAAATTTATACCGTCAAGACTACCCTCTAAATTAACATCAACGTGGTTATTTACATTTGCAACTATAACAATAAATGTATAGTTACGTGTGGATAAATAGTTTGTAATATAAACATCAACAGCATCAGTAATACCGGGGGCGGACAGTTCTGGGAAATCAAAAAATACTGTTTGCTGATAACCCTCGAAATAACTCATGACTTATTTAGCGCCAATAACAAAAGAAGCGGTTGGCGAGCCTGATGAAAATGAAACTAAATTACAACGGATATACTTTAATGGCATATTAGAGTAAGTTACAAAAGTTGTGCCATTACTGGCAACAGTAGTATTGCCTGCCGTATTTAAATTAAAGTAATTTGTTCCATCTAAACTGCCTTCTATTTTAAAAACAACATTACCACCAGCGGGGATTGATGCGGCAGTGACTTGAATTAAAAAGTCAGTTAAAGATGATATATTCTGCTCTGCAACTTGAAAGGTTGCTGTTGCACCTGCTGCCGAAAGTGCTCCTGAGTTAAAAAATACGCTATCAATAAAACTAGGATCAAAGCTCATGATTTATTTTTTGTAATCTAAATTGGATTTTAGCAGCCATTGATTTTTTTTATGCACCCTAGCCCGTTCAACTCCAAGATCTAAGGTCAACTGATCTCCAATGAGGTTTGATTCAGTAATCAAATCATTGAAATTGCAAGCAAGTGTGTCGTGGTTTGCGGCTATTTGGAGAATAATTTTGTCCTGGCTAAAACAATCTTCAAACGGTAACTCAGGCATATTTGAATATGTTAAATCCATTACGGTCTTAGGTGTGGCAATACCTAAAGAACGGATATGTTCAGCAATTGTATCTATGCCTTCCTCCATTTCACGGTATATTTTTTCTGTCAACAGATGGATTTCATAAAATTTACCTCCCATTAGTCCCCAATGGACAAGTTGAGTTTGGTGGTAAACATTTACGGAATCCCTTAAGCACTGCACTAGAAGGCAGTAGCAAGAAGTTTTTTTATCGGTTAGGTCTTTTACCATTTAAATTACCAAAGGTGTGAGCACGCCCAGTATTTAGGCGTATTTTTATCCGTGGGTTTATCACATCCCATTCTAGCCCTAAAATTTTTCCTGCGTTCTTTATCTCCATGCTGGGTGTAGTCTTCGTAACCCCTTCGCCCGTAACGCACTATAGCCTCTTTCCCGTCGTGACAAGACTTAACAACCCATTTATGGGTATCGCCAGCTGGAGCACGTTGTGGTTTATTACACTTCATGTGCTCTTTCGATAAACGCTTAGCTTTAGCGTGGTCTGCCATACCTACATTCGACCGGCTAAATTAGTTGCTACATCCTGAGGCACAGCGCCGTTATCTGCAATTTCAAAAGGGTCTGGCCTTCTGTAAGAATTTAATTTTTGAACATAGCCAGCAAGAAACTCAGATGGCACCATTGCTGTTTGTTGTCTATCAGGTTGCGATCCATCCAACATATGCATCCTCACAAATATACGGAATAGCCTGATGAGCAGCGGCTAGGTTTAAGGACTTTGGTTTCTGCTCTGTCCATTCTTTAATCTTATCAGCCCTTTCTTTAGTGTATTTAGGGTTACCGTCTGTATACCATAAGTCAAGTTTTTGAGATCCTTTAGATGAGTTACAAAAACCGCAACAACAAGCGAGATTATTTCTTGTGTTGTGACCACCTTTATGTTTTGGAACAATGTGATCAATTGTAGCGGTATTATGACAAAGTTGTTTTTCACAATAAGCGCAGTTCCACTTCCACGCCTCAAAAATACTTTGACGGAATTTTTTTCGAGCAAGTTTTGGAGTGAGAACAATTAGTTCAGCTAAGAGTTCATTCTCAGTGTGAAACACGGTGAGCTCATGCTTCTAAATAAAAGATATGGCGCATACATCTGTATACTTACTAACAATAAAATACATGGTTCAATGTAAACCACACACGTGCAGCTAATCTGGACTCATGATTTGACACGCTTCCAAGATTTGTTTATTGGCCTTTTCTTCTAACTGTTGCTTTAAAATATTAAGAACTTCTAAAGCTCCCTGGACTTTTAGATAGCCTTCTTTGCTAGAAATTAAATTGGCCTCTGCTGTCCTAATTTCTGATGTTAAAGACTTTAGTTGCTCTTGCAATCCTTTTTCCAGTTCTAATACGTTTTCAATCATCAGCCTAAGATAACTCTTTAAATATTAACAGATTTTTATTTAAACGCAAGGTTACCCCTTACTTCCCTTAATGATCCAACCCCAGCCATTAGCACAGCCGCCGTAAAACAAACGTGGATTTAAGTTTTTAAAACTATAGTGCCTGTTTTTACCTGCACCAGGTGACTGGTTCTCCCATACTCCATTAACTAAGTCTAGGTCCCCATAAGGGTCCTGAACCAGCCAGTAACTGCTACTATATCCAGAGATGGTTATGAAATGTCCACCTCCACGTGGGGCGTCTATCATGCCGTGATGAAGTATACCAACAGCCACGGGCTTACCTTTATCAATCTGATCTTTAATATCTTGTTCTTCTAAGTTTGTATAAAATTTTGCAGATACGTTAAGAGATTCTAACGCTTTATAATGAGCATCCCTAGTGGTCGTATCACCAAAGCGTTCAACAACTTTTAAATAATCTGTATCATCTTTTATTTCTTTTACGTTAGTGTATTTTAAACACATTGCAATTGAGCTTGTCTGACATTGGCGCCAGCCCTCGGGGCCGTTATCTTTTTGATCAAAGAAAGGAAAGTTACGTAGATAACGTAAATCTCCATCCTGTGCATAAGGATGTATCTTCGGTGTTAGTCCACTCCAATGATCATCATAAATCCACCATCTGCCCATTTTGTTTCCCATTTCAAGCAAAGTATGTTTATCTTTTTTTTCTAAAACTTGATTACCTGGGTAAGTCCGTCCCTGATAAACCTTTGCTTTACTGTCATTAGCAAGTTTGTCTGCATGCTTAGGCTCTTTCTTAAACCAAGTTTGCTGAAGAGAGGTAACACTAATGGTGGTTATTTCTTCTTTCTGGTTATTAACAGCACAGAATAACTTAATTTCTTCTGTTCGGCGTCTTATTAAACCAGCTATACTCTGACCATCACCGCCTTTTGTCCACTTTACTAATTCCTGTGTTGCTGCAATATTGGTGTTCTCTCCGCTATTCAAACGTTTGCGTAGAGTAGATTCACCTAACGCACCAGCTCCAACATTATAAGTAAAACTTACAAGTGCATCGAATTGATTCTGATTTAAATTTATTGAAATTAATTTACTTACTGATTGTTCAAAAAAGTCTAAATCTTTTTGAAGTAATTGTTCAGCCTGTTGTTCTGTAATAGTTTGGCCAACGTATACGTCATCTCCTGTGTGACCATATCCTATTGTCAACACGCCAACCACGTCGTAATAAGCAGTAAGCCTGAGGCCTTCAAATCCTTTTATTAATTTTAATCCTTGTACAGATGTTTTCACAATGGTGGCAAGTGTTAATACTAAACTATACCAGAAGTCGTTGTGCCTGAATTAAATGAAAGATAATCTATACCACCAGAATTGGTAACGTAATCCGTTGTACCAGAATCAATCACTGTATCTGACGTAACTAAGTTGTCACTAGCACCCTGCACAGGCCAGGAAGAATACTCAGGTGAAGTAACAAAATTAGCTAAATCATTTGTTGTTTTTGTAGCTTTAATTTTTGAAACCTTAAGACCTGATGTAGTACGTATGTTTTCTCTCCAGGTTTTAATGACTGGATCTGTTTCTTTCCCGTTATCAACAGAACGCACAATCATCCAATCCGTAGGGCTAATTAAAGTATTAGCAGTCTGCCTGGTTTGATCCACCCACTGAGTAACCAACTGGTCGTGGTCTTTAGGTATTCCTGGTGCCCAATAAAACCGTTGATCATAGTAAGGGGGATCAGGAACTTCAGTAATTCCAATTGCTTTTCGGTCTTCAGGGGAAGCAAATCGGATCCAGTTTGAAGGGTACTGGGTCCCATCCGGCGTCACAAACGGAGAATCTGGAGATATAGGCTTACCGTTTAAAAGAAACATTATGCTTCAGGTTTTTAATCATTGTAAGCCTTCTTAGCCCCTGTGGTGTAGGAAACCGAAGCCATCCTGGCACATTAACCGATTTTATGCTAAGCTAGGCCAACAAAATTCCCACCAATGACAACACTACTTGAAGCCTGGGAGCAATTCAAAACTGAAAGAGCCATTGCACTATGTCCGACCAGTCTGGTTGCAGACTACAGGCAGGTGGGTAACTGGTTAAACAAATGTCCAATTACAGATTTGAATGAAGGAAGAAAAATATTAACATGGATATTAAGTCAAAAACCTGTTAAATCTAGTCGGCGTGTAACAATGTACATAAAATCGTTATATCGTTGGGCATCTAGTGAAGATATTAGGTTAATTGATAAGAACCCAATTGTTAGTTTTAAAATGCCAAAACCACCGCAGGAAGATGTAGATATTATTGTAATTCCACGGCAAGAAACAGAGTTAGTTCTGAAAGCACTTGGATCAAAACAAGCCCGTAACGGGGCTAACTGGGCATTCTATTCTGAGTTTATGTTGCAAACCGCAATGCGTACTGGCGAAGTGCGTGCACTTAAATGGGAAGATATAAAAGAAAATAAAATCCTTGTACATAGTAACTATACTCTTACTCATGGGTATAAAAATTCAACAAAAACAAATAGGAAACGGTGGGTTCCTTTAAATAATAGGTGCCAAGAAATCATGGAAGCCGTATCAAAAACTAGTGAATATATTTTCCCTTGGAATAGGTATGCGTTTCAAAGTTATTTTTATGATCGAATGAAAGAGTTGCATGAAGAAAAACTTATTCAAAATAGGTATAGACCGTATGACTTGCGGCATACGGCAATTAGCCGGTGGATTGAAGCTCAGATTCCGGTAGCACAAGTTGCAAACTGGGCAGGTAACAGTTCAGAAGTTATTTGGAAGCATTATGTAAACGTTACTCAGGAGTATGAAATGCCTGTTTTATAAAACCATTAAGTAGTGTATTCATCATCAAAACAAAAAACTTTATCAAGTTCATGCCAGATAGCGTCTTCTATTGCCAGGTGAATTGAGTCTTCTTCTGGATTTTCAACGTGTTTATGGGCACGACGATAACCATCTCGAATACCCCTATCTATAGCATCTTCAAGAACTACACGGGTTTTAACTTTCATTGCATGCTTATTAAATTGAGTTAATCAGCCTTACGACTAAGGCTTATTAATGTTGTTAACACAGCCATCATAGATGTTATGGCTCTGCTATCACTGTCTGCACAGGTTGGTTGAGCTTCGATAGCTTTACCTTCAGGAGTGCCTACATACTTAGCGTACCAAGGCCATGCTGTTGGAAAAACATAAAATCTACAGGCCCCCCACTGAGCGACAGTAAGCAACATGATTGAAGCCGCTGTAGCAAGTATTGAACGCCAGAGCCAGTTAGGCATGACCACGCAAGCAACTGTTAAATCAATTGTAACAAGTGTTTTGTTTTTATTTTAAATAATCGTCCTAAACATGACGTTAAACTGCTTAGATCTAATCTCAATCCTATCCACAAACCTTCTCAAATTTTCACAAGGCATATGAAAAACTTTTTTCTTTCTTGTTCCTTTATATTTGGTCTTGGTGCAGCCACCGTGTCATCTTACTGGGGGCTTACTGATATGTATCAGTTAAATAAAGCATATGAAACACAGAATAACCATGCGGAGTTACGACATAGAATCAATGTTTTTGCGGACGGAACGTGGATTTTACTTGGAGTTGTGATTTCAGTTGTCTCGGTTTGTGGGATTCACAAATCCCATGGGGACACTTGAACCCAGTGGTCGTTGATTTAACCACCCAATGTTTTCCAAGGCCTTACCCGCCCCGGCAACTGCGTAAAAACCTTTCTCACTTGGAGAACCTTCAACAACTTTATTAAAATACCAGCTAAGAGGGTTGTTTGTATTGTAATTATCTGTTACATTGACAAAACCAAAACGATCTGGGGTTGCTGAATATTGGCCAATTGCCATATTTGCAGGCTCATCCCTTAATTTTTCATACCCTTGTCTATATTTTCCGGTGGTACTTAATCCATAATTAATATCATTGTTTGATGGTTGAGCGTAGCCAAGGGTTTCATACCTATACTTTGCCGCATCTGGATTATCCATTACTCTAAATGGTTTACCCAATGGACCAGCGTAGGCCTTGACGCCAGTGGCTGCTGCCCAGGTGTTTCTATCTGTTGTTGGAACTGGAATTAATCCTTTATCTAAGACATCGTTGAAAATTGCCGGAATGCTTCTACTTGGTTTAACATAATCTGAACCATAGGGAAGTGACCCTTTAAATACTGTCTTATCAACATTTTCATAAGCTCTACCAGCGCCACTGTAAACATCGGTTCCTAATTTATTCGCGCTATTAACAAATTGTTGTGCTTTTTGTAAAATGCTTCCGAACAGTCCTGCCGTATCTTCGTACTCCAAGTTCGGATTATAAGCAAACGTACCTTCCCCTGACTCTTTGATTGGATCAAGGTATTCTTTTAAAAAATTGTTAGGATTAACAGCCAACTGAATTGAGCCTTTCTTTACTAATTATAGACTTGTTTTTTTAGTACACTTTAGGAACTCTTAGCCACTTAAGTTCTTCGGTCACCCCCACAATTTGTGTTTAAACAAGCTATACTGAATAAGTCAGGGAATGAAGATAAAACTTTACAATTCCTTACACTTCTGAAACCGAGATCATCAGAAGTAAATCATCTCTAATACCCGCATCTGAGGGTGATGTGGGAATAACACAACCCGTTCGTCCCCCGGACTCATACCTACCCTTTTAAAAGTGACTGCTTCAATTGCCTTACAAGAACAAACGAACCTATGGCAACAATTTTGCCGTTGGGTAACCTCAACTGAAAATCGGATATACGTTGGTTGGTTTGGAGTCCTAATGATTCCAACACTTCTTGCTGCTACCGTCTGCTTCACCATAGCTTTTATTGGTGCTCCACCTGTCGATATAGATGGGATCCGCGAGCCTGTATCTGGCTCTTTACTTTATGGAAACAACATTATTTCAGGAGCGGTTGTCCCCTCCTCAAATGCAATCGGATTACATTTCTATCCAATTTGGGAAGCTGCTTCCCTTGATGAATGGCTCTACAACGGCGGGCCGTTCCAACTCGTCGTATTCCACTTCCTCATTGGCATCTTTGCTTACATGGGACGCGAATGGGAACTTAGCTATCGATTAGGAATGCGCCCTTGGATCTGCGTTGCTTACTCAGCACCTGTTGCTGCTGCGACTGCTGTATTCCTTGTATATCCTTTCGGTCAAGGTTCTTTTTCTGATGCGATGCCATTGGGTATCTCTGGTACATTCAACTACATGTTGGTGTTCCAAGCTGAGCATAACATTCTTATGCACCCCTTCCACATGCTCGGCGTAGCAGGTGTGTTTGGTGGCAGCTTGTTTAGTGCAATGCACGGTTCATTGGTTACCTCCAGCTTGGTTCGTGAAACCACAGAGAATGAATCGCATAACTACGGCTATAAGTTTGGCCAAGAAGAAGAGACCTACAACATTGTTGCTGCTCACGGGTACTTTGGAAGACTTATTTTCCAGTATGCTTCGTTCAACAACAGTCGTTCACTTCACTTTTTCTTAGCTGCTTGGCCGGTTGTTGGCATCTGGTTCACTGCTCTAGGTGTTTCTACAATGGCGTTTAATCTTAATGGATTTAATTTTAACCAGTCAATTGTTGACAGTCAGAACCGTGTTGTACCAACTTGGGCGGATATTCTGAACCGTGCTGGACTTGGTTTAGAAGTAATGCATGAAAGAAATGCTCATAACTTTCCTTTAGATCTTGCTGCTTCTGAGTTAACTTCTGTTGCTCTTACTGCACCTTCTATTGGTTGATAAATAAATTAACAGTTCTTAAGACCTTCTTCGGAGGGTCTTTTTTATTGGTAAGATGTCCATAAAAATTGTTAAACAATCTCTTTTATATCATATATATATATAGTGATTAGATGTTTCAAACAATCTAGGATTCTCAAGATAGCTGCTCTATCTCCATGAGGTTTTTACCAGCAAGATAGCTATGAAGACGATTAGCAAAAAGTTCATATGGAGCCTCTCCTGTTTCCAGTGCGGACGTAACAGCAACGCGCCACATTATTTCTTGCCTTTCAAGATCAGGTAACGGTTTTAATAGATTGTACTTGTTCTCTACAGAATCAGGTGGAATTGTTTTCACAACGTATTGAGCAATAACTCGGTAACAACCCAATGCTTCTTCCATGTCCATTCCACCGTTGATCAGATCAACAGCAGCTAAGAGTACGTCGTTTTGTTGTGGTGTCATGTTACTAAATCAGATCCTTAAAAGGAAGCAGTGTTTTCTGATCAATAAGTTTTTTGGCTTCCTGGAAAACCAAATCCAGTTCATCAGCATCCAGGCGCACGCAATTATCTAGATCATCACCTAATTCACGTATTTTTATAAAACCTCCTGCGCCTTCGTCGTCAATAGAAATCTGTAGGACCCCACGGCCATGGACAGGATTCGTACTTGTTCGGTGGATAGAAACTGTAAGAATAGTTGCTACTGGAGCGGGGTTAGTCATGGATTGGTGATAAGCAGCCTTATTTTACCGCGTCAAACTTGAATAAGATTGAGGCTTATTCAAAATTGAGCCGCTTTCTTTGAATAAGTACTAGAAAATTACAACCCAGCCCAATCGTAGTTGACCGGACTAGTGTGCGGGACTACTAGGCACACCTGAACTGTCCGGAATTTCCAGAGAGTTGCAATGTGCAGTATGTGCACAGTACTTGATCGGTAGCCCTTTGGCTTCCACGGGTGAGTAGAGCCAAGGACTAGGAGGCTTTAGCAGCATAGATCTTCCAGGCAGGACGACAACGCCCACGTGCTTTATCTAAATAGCCGTCTTTTGCCCAATTTTCTAGACGTGCTGCTTTTAGTGCATCAAGATAAGGTTTGGCTTCTGCTTTTGTTTTAAATCTTTTTGGCGGTGTTGCTGCACCAAACTTCTCAATATTTTCTGAGTCAAGAGGTAATGCAGTTGTCCAAGAGTCTGCAATAGAAGTGGTTGTTTCCGTGACGTAATGAACCCATCCTGGCTCGTATGCGTAGTCACGGATCTCGTACAGTTCGGTGGTCATGATCTCCAGAGGATTGTGGCCGGCAGCAGGAGCTGATACTCGCTGCCTAATCATGTTAAGGCTTTTTCACGATTTTGCAAATTTGTGAATCCATGAAAAAGTACCTGACTGTTCGCTATTTGCAAACAGCAAACCCGTCGATTTCCACGGGGTTAAAAGTGGGGCGTTCTAAACTTTTGTGTCAAGCCCTGTCTGAATCGAGTCTGGGCTGGACCTCGACCCAGCCATCGACTGTGAGTTTGTAAAGTTTGTTATCGGCAAGGCGATGGATGGTTTTGGAAGAAAATCGTTGCCGAAGCTCGGCTTTGCGGCGTTCGATTTGTTCGCGGCGTTTTTCGCTGATGCTTTTGGTAAGGTCAGAGAAGAAACGTGTCATTGCCCCCAGCATCGTATCCGTGTTCACTACTCACCTGGCACGGGCGTATTGGAATGGGTTTTCTGCAAAGGCTGCAAATATGTAAGTGCCACCGTTTGTGTTAAAGGAGCTATCAATGTTGCGTGGCTTAAAACCGTTTGAAAGCAGATCGGTGTTGCCGTCACCGTTGACCGTCTCTGCCTGAGCTAGGTTTGGGAAAAGGCGAGCATCAGCGACGTTGTTGGGGCTTCTAGATGTGTCCAGAATTGTCCACTGGATTGCAGAATCGGTACGTTTCACCATAATCCACCTCGGCCTAAATCCGGTATACACAAACGGCCCATCTGCGCTGCCATTGCCGGTGTAGCTGCCGAAAGAAGAGTACCCGACTACTGGGGCGAAGCAGTAAGCAATTCCTTTTTGTCCATTGGTGAAAATAGAAGACTGCCTATAACCAAACGTTGTTGAACTTCTGGTCCAAATAGTTGCGCCAGACGTAGCCTTCGCCGCAGTTGTATTCAAGAACAGATAATCGGAGGCTGTATTGCTAAAAGAAGAATGAAATACTTGCCATGGATCAGTACCGGAGTCTCTGTTTTTTACAATGATCAAATCCGGTGATACGCCTAACCCATGACCCGTTGTTTCAATGCCAAAGGTGCCGTTTGAAGTCCATCCAACAACGCTAAACCCAGCACTAACATTCGCCCTCACCTGACTAGTGATGGAGCCTGCTGTGTTGGAAGGATCTGTTGTGCCGCCAGCATTCCAAGCCCAGGCAACATATGTAGAACTACTAGTATTCAGTTTTGCCAAACTGCCAACAGTAAAGGTATTAGTTCCAAACGCAGTTAACCCGGTGGTTTCCGTTGTTTCAGCAGACGTACTGTTGCTAACTAAATCTTTTTGCACACCACGGACTGCGTCATACAGCGCATGGTTTGTTGCACCTGAGCGACCTTTCAACCATGCAAAATCTGGTGTAAATGAAATGCTGGTAGGAGTACTACTACCATTTGGCAGCGTAAGGCTAGATCCTGTGCCGGTATAAGTAATAACATCGAATACAGTGGAAGGCTTGGCGACTAATGGGGCGCCGAGGTTGGTATCGCATAGTGCCTTGAAGCCGCTGGGGGCGGTGTAGGCAAATGCGCGAGAACCTGTATTTAATACGAAAGTATTTGTAGAGTTTGAGCTACCATTGAATACAACAGGAGAAATAACTCCAGATACGTTGGTAAACGCAGCGTTTGTCCCTGCCGCCGGATCTCCTGATGCTTGCCAAGTATTATTAACACTAAACCATATTTTTGAGTTGTCGAGATCAACTGCAACACCAACAACTGCGTTTAATGCTGCTTGGTTTCCGTAAGAAGTTTCCACTCCGTTTGAAATTTTTGTCCCCAGATAGGTATAGAATAACCACGACCCTGCACTAGATCGACTTGTTTGCGTAACTGATAAATTGCAAACTCCCATAATAATTGCATACCTACCAAGGAAATCCGCTGTAGCAGTGCCAACAATTTCAAAATACCACTTACCACTGCTTACACCTTGCGTACCAAAGATTTCTCCTGCCCCAGCAATCACGCAATCAAGATTGCCATTAGAAAAAGTATTGGAGTTTTTTTGATCAAGCGGATTCCACGTGCAGTAATTCCCCCTCACCTCACCACCCACGTAGGTATCGGTGCCGTAAGAAGTCGGGGTGTCTACGAGGCTGTCATTCCCAGCACCAGCAGTAACGCTGAGGCCAGAAGTATTAAAGTAATTTGCATTACCTGAGTAATCTTTGCCGACCCCAACATTGCTGCCACTGGTTAGAGCGGAGTTATCGCTGAACTTCAGCCAGAATCCATTCGTACCAAATGTGCCGGTGTATGCCTTGGGTATGAGTTGCCCAGTAGTGGCACTGACTTCTGTGAAACTGCTGGGGGTTAATGCCTGGCCGTCGATTAGGAATACATCGGCCAAGTAGGCGTTTACATAATAATCGGGTGCCGGATTTCTGCCGATGTTTTGCTGTTTTCCCGATACTAGAAAACCGGTAAAGTCGTAATTCTGAGAGGGTTGTGTTCCAGAAGTAGACTGACGGCTACCGTTGACATATATTATGACCCGATCAGCGGGGGTAGAGTTAGTGGTGTCAATTGAAATAACAATATGATACCAAGCGGAAAGATCACGAAATACTGCGTTTGTAGTTACGATTCCAGAGGCTCCTTCATTGAAATAAACTTGAATACTGTCGCCAGAAAATCTAATAGCGTCTCTTGAGCTTCCAGACACTGCAGCAGACAGTCCAAAGTGTTGGACCGATCCAACATCTAATGCCGCTCGTTTTACCCAAGTTGAATAAGTAAGTTTTCTAGAACTTGTCGCTGAAGATGAGAAGGTTTTAGACAAGTAGGCACTGTCACTACTATTGAATCTGAGCGAACGTTGTATTTGGTACTGTCCGCCAGTGGGGTCACCAAATAATAAAAGGGGGTTGGTAGAACCTGGAATAGACATAATTATTGGGTAAGGTTGTTTACGAGTTGACAAGCAATGCTTGTACTTGTACGTACAGTATAACCAATTAAGTCAACTGCGTTTGCTGTAGTAGTTAAATTTTTAAACGATTGGCCGCCAGGGAATTTCCAATGGCTGCCGTAACTTAAAATCCTGTTTCCAGTTGCATCCTGCAGAATATAAATCAAACCACTCTGCCCAACAGTCATGCCAGTTGGGTTAGCAAGTGTTCGAGGTGTTCCGGTCAAAGTGACTGTAAAGTTATTGGCAACTGTAAAATCAGGAGTAATTGTAGACCCATCGGTTAAAGTTGCAATGTTCATTGCTCCGGTGCCTTGAACATATATTTTTGTATTACCTACAGATGCTCCTATAGCAAGATTACCGTTAGCGTCAAAAACAGCACGTTGAACACCTCCAGTAGTAACACTAATTTCATTTGAGCCGCTGCGATAAAAACCAGTGGTTGGTGCATTATCAAATGTAATACTCGGTGCACTATTTGAACCATCTGGGAAACTGGCCCCAACCGCAACAAAATCAGACCCAGCAAGAACAACCCCGAAGAAAGCCCAACCTCCTGTCGGAGCAGAGGCAAATACTATGTTCGTACCCACTAAATTAAAGCCAGCTGCACCGGTTGGGTCTGGCTTTTGAATTACACCGTTAACAGAAATTAAACACTGTTGTGGGTTAGATGGAAATGGGACAGGTGAAATACCAGAAACTAATAATGGAAAAGACGTTGTAACGCCGTTAAAACTAGACCCAATATTATCAATACGTTGGTAACTTATACCAGGTGTTAATGTTGTGTTTCCTATATAACGCATGTCAGTTCCTATTTATTTTTTATTGAGTTTGGGCCAGTAGTAGCAGGTGCTGCTGGCCATCGGACCTCATTTAATTTTACACCGAAAAACGTTTGTGGTAAGTCCCTTAATTGTTGTCTATAAGATACCCAAGCAGATTGATCTACAGTGCAACCAGAAGTAACGGTCCAGTCTGTTGACTTAAGTAGGTAATTTCTTTTCAAAATAATATTATCCCAAGAAGTGTCATCCAGTTCAAGAACACGTTCTTCAAAGATTCTTGATTCTAAATCTTGAAGACGCTTTTCTATTTCAATAATTTTTAAATTATATGTTTCTTCTTTTAGTTCTCCTTTGTTTTTAATATCTTCTTTTAAAGAACTCACCTGTTTGTACAGAATGTCAATGTCACCAATCGTTGTTAGTCCTGTTGTCATTATGTTTGCTCCAGGTAGCTAATCATTATGTCAAGTGCCGAGCCCGTATCTGAACTGGCGCGGATAACATCTGATGGTTCTACAATCAGTTTATTACCTTGTACAAGTTCTAACGAGGAGCCTGCTGGCACCGGCCCATTCTTTATAAGAAATACTGAATCACCAACTGCGGAAGAAATATATACATTTGCGTTTGCACTGCTACCAGTTTTGTTTGAAACTAATACACTAAGAATAACAAGAGTAGCAGAGCCACCCGCTGTAAGTATATTAGTAGTTGCGCTTGATGTTACATCAGCTGTCAAAAGGCTTGACTTTGTATCTTTTTTAAAAGTGTTTGCCATTTAACTTAGAGCAATAATTAAGGTTAAAGTGTCAGATGAAGTAGTAGTGCCAGCGACACTAAGACTTCCATTAACGGTTAGGTTTCCAGAGAAGGTTGCACTCCCTGAAGAATCTATTGTAAGCCTTGCAACACCGTTCGTCACCAAAGATAATTGGGCCTGTACTGAACTAATAATACCAGTATTAATGCTGTTGGCAAACTTAAGAGCGCAACTATTGAGTGCGCCGGGAGAAAGTAAACAGTTGGTACCGTCTTCTCGTAAAAGCGGAAACCCGCCAAGTGTTATCGCATCATGAACTATGGCTGTAAGTTTCTGTGTATCAACAGTAACCTCCCCCAGTGCACCAGCAAAAGAAGCTGTCTGAGCAGTCGTACCACGCCTTAGTTGTACTTGAGTTGCCATAATCTATTATGCCACGTTTGTTATCAGTCTAGCTGTTATTCTCGTAGCTGATTCAACATAATAAACTAATACGTCAACGGCATTTGCAGTTGTCGTAGCTGTTGGTGTACCACCTGAAAATTTAAAATATGAACCATAGGCAATTGTTCTGGAGCCGGTACCGTCCTGAGTAATAACTATTGCACCGCTTTGTCCAGCAGTTAAGTTTGACGGATTTTGGATTGTAGTACTTACGCCTAAGGTTAAGGAAAAGTTATTAGCAACAGCAAAATCTGGAGTAATGGAAGAACTACTTGTAAGGACACTGATCGTTCCACGTTGCGCCGCACTGTAGCTTTGGGCTAAGCCTAGAACGGCAAGTGTGCTGGTAGTAGCAGGAAGAGTTAAGGTTCCAGATGCTGCTGCTGTGGCAACAACTGTAGTAGTTCCTGATGAGGAACCAGTAAATATATGTCCGCCGGTACCAGCGGTTAATGTTGTTGCTGTTAAAGCAGTTAAGCCAGCAATGCTGGTTGCAGTGCTTCCAAGAGCAATTGACGTAGAACCAACGGTGAGGCTGCTATTAGCAAGCTGTGCGTTCGGAATAGCACTTGTGCCAAATACTCCAGTAGTACTGTTGTACGTTAAACCTGAACCACCAGCTACACTTAAAGAACCTCTAATATTTAAGTCTGTAACTACTGAATAGGTAATAGCGCCAGAAGTACTGTTATAACTTATTGACCCATAACCACTACCGCTGTTAGTAGCACTTAAAGCACCTCTAATGTTTAAATCTGTAACTACTGAATATGTAAGTACTCCGGTCGTGTTGTTATAGCTTATGGACCCGTATCCAGTTCCAGTATTTGTTGCACTTATTGATGACAACAGAGCAACCGTACCTGTTGCATCTGGAAGAGTAATAACACGTGCGCCGGTCGGCTGTGCAGGTACTAGGTCAATATACTGACCAACTGTAATTGTGGCGCCCGTAAAAAGAATACCCGCGTAATCAGCTATTATATGTGAAGCACTGGTAGATGGATGTTTTATTTCAAGCCCAGCGGTTTTTAGATTGGTAATATCAAAACTTGTTACTGTAGAACCTAAAGCAGCAGGTGTAACACCAAAAGTAATACTACTGTTGGCTAATTGAGAGTTTGGAATAGCACTTGTACCAAATACTCCAGTAGTACTGTTGTACGTTAAACCTGAACCACCAGCTACACTTAAAGCACCTCTAATATTTAAGTCTGTAACTACTGAATAGGTAAGAACTCCTGTACTGTTGTTATAGCTTATAGACCCATATCCAGTTCCTGTGTTTCCAGCAGAAATTGATAACCGTGCTCTAGTATCTGTGTAATAAAGATTTGTACCCTCTGTTAAATTTGTTGTTGTATTTCCAGCAAAGTCCAGTCCATCCGTCGGAGTATTTACTTCTTCAAAAAGCCCTGAAATTAAAACAATAGGTTTTCTAGTTGTCATGCGTGCACAGGTCTCACCTTATTATCTATATTATCAAGGGTATAGTTAGACACTACGTTAAAAGTATAGGTGGTTCTAATTCCACGGCAAGTTGGGTAGAAGTCACAGCCTTACCCACCCTTGTGATGTAGTAAGAAGAAGTAGATGGAGCAGTAGTTACTATTGCACCAGGAGAACTGGCAGATAAAAAATAAATGCTACCTGGGGTAAGTCCTGTTGTTCCCTGTATACCAGCAAAAGAGGCTTGTAAAAGTTGGCCTGTTGTTTTTGTTTCACGGGCAAAACCAATAACAGTAGCTAGTTCAACAGTGGAATTAGCGACGGCCTTACCCAACTTTCCGTCACTGCTACGCATATAAACTGCCTCACCTTGTGAAACCGGCTCAAATGTAGTTCCTATAATTGACAAGCTTGATCTTACTGGTAAAATATTTGCTATATTTGTTTTTAAATCTATTAAAGATTCAATTACACCAAGATCATTTGGTGCGTAAGGATTTAAATCAATAAGTTGAGTTCCATCAACACGAATTTGAAATAGTATTCCCCTTTGTGTACCTATGGATTCAACAGCTATGCTTGTTAATGTACCTGCTCCAGAAAGAACCGTTATCCAAGTAGCTGACGCATATGTACTACCAACCGCAATTCCCGTTGCGGCAACACCATTTGCGTAGACTGTAGCTATCCCATCAGTAGAACAACAAAGTAGTTCAACGGACGTGGAATAATTTTTAAAATCAAAAAGTGTCCCAGTTGCTGTCGTACTATTTATTGCATATATACCGCTCTGGTTACCTGACGTGAATACAGTGGCCCAAGAAAGACCTGGGTATAAACCAGTATTACTTATTGGTGTGATTGACATATTTACCTTAACCTAATTGGCGGTTCTATTTGGATAACAAATTCGCTGGTTGTTGATGCTTCTCCTACTCTTGTTACATATTGACCAGCGGTACTTGGTGGCGTTGTTGTGATTTGGCCAGCAGTTGCAGCGGATAGGAAATACAAATCCCCTGGATCTAAAGTAGTTGTAAAAGTTTGAAACCCTGCAACAATAATTCTTGCTGTTCCGCCTGAGAGAACGGCCTCTTCAGCAAACCCAATAACACAGGCAGCGTCAAAAGAAACGCCGCTTGCAATAGCTTTGCCTGCCTGACCATCTGCTACTCTAAGGTAAACCGCATCATTTTTATTTACGTTCTCAAAAACCACAGCATTAAATCCAACTCTATGTGGAACATATGCATACAAACCATCTTTTAAATCAATAATGCAATCCACCAAACCCCTATAATTAGGAGCATAGGGTTTCCTAGTAAGCGTGAACCCATTACCGGACATCAAATCAACGAGTACAGTAATAGCCCCTTCTATATTGGGATCGTACCCTGTTGACATGATACCTTTATTTTTCTGATGTTATTCTAAGTTGTTAAATCCTTTAGAATAGATAGTAAGAGGACTAAAACAATGCCAATAGAAACAATTATAACTGCTCTTTCTGCAGGAATTGCGGCATTTGCCGGTCTGTCCAAGGCCTTGTATAATTCGCAAGAGCGTTTGAATAAACGTTTTGAAAAAATTGAAGACAAACTCGACTCTTTAGAAGATCGTTTAATCAGGGATTACGTATTAAAAGAAGACTTTCTTCGGGAAATGCAGGCTGTACATAGTAAATTAGATAGGATTCTTGACAGGGTAATGCGTTAAACAGCAACCCAGTTAGCACTACTTGTTAAGTATATAAATAAACCTGGTATAGCTGAGTCGTAATGAAGTTGTCCGTTTATTGGATTAGATGGTTTACCAGAACTAACAGAAGCGACAGCATTTGTCGCTTGAAATGCTGATCCATCGTACACCTTAAAGATTTTTGTACTGGCCGTATCTAACCAGGATTCACCCTTAGAGTAACTTGTGTGGCCAGTTGGCGTAAGGTTGGGGGCGGTACTGCCTACGTGTGTGGGACCTACTTTTATTAAGCCGCGTGTAGGCCCTGACGTATTATCTGCAAAATATAAACCCGGATCATTAGCGTTATGGTTTAAAGCCATTTCTACGCCATCGGGGAGTACGCCTAATCTTGTTGGAAAAGGCCGGTCATAAAGAAGGTCTGAGAAGCGACTTAATATTTGAACGGTCATGGTTAAGAATTAATATAACGTCCAGAAGATACTACCGTATCTTGCTGCACATACGGATCATAGCTGGAGCAATTAATAGCGGTCAATGTGGCTGGATCTTCCGTAGGTGTTCCATTTAAATAAGCGCCTCCCCTAATTGCACCAGCATCGAATGTCGGCATGTAATTAATCAGAGGTTCATCTAACATGGCAAATTTAGTGCCAAGAATAAACTCTGGTTGCAAGTTTAATAATTTACTGATCATTGAAATCATTCTTTGTGTACTGTTTTGTAAAACACCTTGATTATCTAATGTTCCTGAAGACCCTCTACGTATTTCGTCAGTCATTAACATTACCAAAAGTTGTGGGTCAATATTAGCAACATCTTCTGGCAGGTTCCTGGAACCTATAATTGACTGCGTGCCAACCCACTTTTCACCCTGCTTAACCAAGGCAAAACGTTCTGCAGCTTTTCGTAAGTTTTTATTTTCCTTGTCAAAAGATATATAAAATGTATCCAAAGAATCACCGACAGGTTTATCACTAGGTTCTAAAAGCCATGTATTAACATAATCATGTTCTTTCAGGTTTTCTACAACGCAGTAACCGCTTGTGTTGTTTGAAAATGGATAAACAATAATAAAACTATTATTGTTAATAATTTGCGTAATAGTATACTGTCCTGACGTTGCGCCGCCACTTGTAAATACAAGTTCAACTTTTGTATTAGCCTGTAATCCGTGATTTTCTGCGTTAATTGTAATGTTCACACCAGATTGAACATACTTGGCGCTAATAGATAACGGAGAATTTCCTTCATCATGCTTTAAAGAAAACATTGCGGCGTATATATGCTTACACCATCTCAATTGATAATACATTAAATTAGGAAATGATGTATCTGATGTATCTTCATAAGTCGGTAGTTGATAAAAATTATTAATAGCTACGTGACCTAAGTCCGAAAAAACACCTACATTATCCCGTTGATTAATTAAAGACCCATCTTTATCTAGATACTGACCAGGTTTTGTGGAACCAATTGCAGTAACTGGGAACTTCTTGTGCATTACCTCTTCAAAAAAATTATATCCTGATCGCCTAGTATAATCTTGACATGTACATTGATAACGAACTTCGGTTGTCAGAAACCTACCCACTTCAAATCCTCTTGAAGCTGGTACCACTGTCTCTGTTTTATTGTTTATTGTTTGTGCACCATAACTATCAGTGCGATAAAAAACAATTTCATTTGAAGTTGCATCAATTGCACTTACCGTATAACCAACATAATCATCATATCTAAATCCCATTATTAAACGAATTACTGTTACATTACCGCTTGTTGTGCCGCTAGTAATTGTTGTTATTGTAAACTGTGTTGTTGAAGTAACAGTAATAGTATATTGACCAGAAGTAATAAGCCCGCTACTAACTAATAAATAAACAGTGTTACCAGTTGAAAGGCCGTGTACAGAAGAGCAAGTTACAGTTAACGTAGAACTCGTTCTTGAATAAGTTGCAGATATGCCCGGATCTTTCTCAATCACCCTATCTACCAACCGCTCACCCAAAAGAAAACTTGCTGCAGTTGGTAAACTTCTAAGTCTTGTTCTGAGCTCAGTCCAACGAGTGTCTGTAAATATTGTTGATAATTGTACTGTTAAATTACCTCCTGTGGTTAACGGTGCAGCAGCAATACAAGTAAAAGAGTTTTGAGTTGTTGAAGTAATTGGAAGTGTTGCATTTACTCCGGCCCCAGAAGTAAACACAAGGTAAACATTCTCCCCTACAAAAAAACCATGATCTTGTTTTGAAACTGTTATTGTTGTACCACTTTGGGAATATGTTGCATTTCTTGCTGTCCCTAGGTAACGTACTTCCAGTATTGGCAAGCCGAAATTATAAAAATTTAATGAGTTTGCATCTCTTATGCCGACTAATTGATTACCGAGTTCTGAATTTGTTGTGGGAAAAGTAAAAACACGTATAGGTATAAATACACCTGGAAACTGCTGAAATGAGCAGTACATTCTATAATCACCACGCTGTGCTCTTTCTTGAGAAAAAGAACCTAAAACATTTTGTGTAATTGTGTATAGTTCATAACCACGTCTCCATCTGGTCCACAACGCATCCTGATCGTAGAATCGGATATTGCTTCTGTATTTTAAATCTTTAGGGGTAAATTTAAACGGGTTTTCATCTAAAAGAAAATCAGGTATTACTGGTTTACTAACATCCTCAAACCCTTTGGACAAGCCGCCATCAAAACTTTTTAATGGCTTACCACTAAAACCTTTAGATCCAAAAGGCATTTTAGTTCTTAATAGTAACCCGCTTGCACGTTACAGTAAAAACCATTTGTTAATGAGGTTGTACCACTAACAGAAACATATAAAGCTTGTCCACGTTGTAACATTAACCCGCGCATTTTTGGAGATACAGTACTATTAGTACTACTAAAGTTTGCCCCGGCTTGCGGTACTGGGTGGTTGATCAAAGGAAGAACTAAATTTGTAGTAAGACTATACTCAACGTTATCATAAGTTGACGGTACGCTTGCAACAAACAAAGGAAAAAACTGGTTGGTATTAGTAATTGTTGATGTATTTAATAAATAGAACCCGAAATCAGTTGGTTGGTATACACTTACGTTTCCGCTTGTTGTTAAAGTTCCTGCGCTAGTAACTGTAAATGTTGTAGATGTTACGGCGGAAACAACCGCAATTTCATCAACAGCAGTACCACTTGTATAATCAAGTCCTACTTTTTGGCCAACACGTAGATTGTGATTGGCTAATGTTACGACTACTGAAGATGTTCCTGTCTGAGCATATGTCCCGGCACCAGCGGTCTGTGCATCTATAAAAGTATTATTATTTTTTGTATAACGAAACCATATTTCATCTATATATGCTCCACTAATTGAGGTGTCTGTTTGTGCGGAATCGCAATCAAAAACTCTTGTACAATTTCCAATTGCTGTCGGTATTAAGCTTGTAGAAAATAACTGACCAGATGCTACCGTAACTAGGGTGCTTAAATTAGCAGGCCTATCAATAAGCATAGGCTGCTTGTTTGAAGAGGATGACGACAAGGCTCTACTTAATTACGTTGTTTTAATTGTAGCGTATTTCCACTAACCAGTGGTCTGATTATTTTTCTTTTCGTTTTGCTCTGTTTTTTTCTTCCAATTGGGTACGAGCTTTTGTCAGTGCTTCCTTGCGCTTTGCCTTATCGTTTTCTTTTTTTACTTCTGGCGTAGCTTCCTCTGACTCGTTTTTGCTAGCTGCTTTCTTTTTAAAATGTGCCAACAGCTGTGGCGGCATTTGGTTTTTACCAGGCATTGCTACTAAGAAATTTCGGGGTTACGGAGTTCAGAACTGCCGACTTGCAATTGTTTAAATGCAGACGGTAGTCCGGTACCTTGTTTTATATCATAGTTTAAAGCGCCTAATACATCACCGGCCATTCGTTGTTTTTTTTGATCAGTTCGTTGAGGAGAGACAAATTTTTCAGCGTTGGTTTTTAATGGTTCGTCAAAAGGTAAAGAGTCTTGACGTACACCGAGAGTATAGCCAAGGTCTGCTTGAGGTCTATTTGCTGGTCTCTCATCTGGTCGTCTTCTCCTATCCTCAGCATGGTCGGCGAGTTTTTTTCTTACTGTTCGTTGTCCATGTATACTCATTGTTCTTTTCTCTTACTTGCTAATTCTACGGCAAGGCGGGCTTTTTTTGCCCTTTCGGTATTAGGTACAAATTGCTTACCTTCTCTAGAGCCACGTTTTTTCTTATCATCTGTTTTCTTCCGTTCTTCTGGGGACAAATTAGCCCATGCTTTTTCTGGTAGGTAACGTTTGGTGTGATCAGCTTGTATTGCTTTATCAGCCATTACATTGCCCTGGTTTACCTCCTTTAGAACCGGATTTTATTCGATTCTTAAGTCGTTCCCTAAGTTCAGGTTTTGTATACGCCATGTAAATCGTTTTGTCTTGAGTTACGGCTCAACCCAACTGGAGGCAGTGGGTCGCTATGAGAGCGGTCAACCTCCCTCATATAAGCTGGGTTGTTTAGTTGGAACCGTGGCTCCTCAATACCATTGTAAGAGACTACGTATGGACAATGCATTATTTTCTCAGTGCGTTTCATGTTAAATGGGTCACTAAAACCTGCAGTAGTTAACGTGCTGTCTCCATATAAATTACCGTAGGTAACGGGAAAGCTCGGTTCGTAACCAGGGACTTGAGCGAATCTCATTATTCAAAAGTAGATGGTGTATTAAAGGCCTGTCTTAACGCTGCAATTGGATCAATTTGAGACTGTGTATTACCTGTACTTGTTTTAGTAAAGTTCTTTGAAAGAAAATCAGTAAGGTAATCTTCACTGGTTTTTTGTTGATTAGGCATACCAGGAACAAGAACAATTGTGTTGCCTGTTCCTTGCGGTGCGGTTTGAGGTTGTGCTGCCTGCGCCGGAGTAGGTGATGGGGATTGGCCGGTGGAATAGCTAGTAGGAAGGGAGCTAGAAAGCTTACCGTCTGGGGTCTTATATCTACCAGTTGCAAGCCACTCTAATTGTTGCTCAGATAAGGGAGCGTTTTTTGCTAACGCTAAATGCACATGTGTGTCATGGCCGGGGTCACCAGGCCCAAGTGCTTCGGTAAAGGCACCTAACTTTTTAGCACGCCAAGACAACTCCCCTGTGCGCTGTTTCCAGCTCTTAGAAGGACCCCCTTCGTAAGCAGGTGCCATGTCCGGCCTCCAGTCAGTAACATCAATTGCAGAGCCACCTGGGGTGTAATGGTAAGAACCTTTTGTATGCACATTGGAAACTCCTCCAAAAGCAGGATTTTCACCAATCTTTAATCCATATTTCTGAAGAAACTTACCTACATCAACAATAGATTTTTCTGACATAATAGTAGATCGCTTAATTAAATTCTAATTTAATTGTCAAAATAATTAACCTTAAAAGCATCGGTCAAAAGTTTCATCGGATCAATTTGACTGGATTTAATAAGACCAGTTGAATCGACGGATTGTTTTTCTTTTATAAAATCATTAAGAAAGTCAGTTGGTGATTTGTCTCCGGTGTAAACAACAAATGTATTACCTGTTTTAGATACCGCATCTGGAGTTAACGCTTTAGGCTGCGTAGCTTCTGCAGGCTGAGTTGTTGCTACCTGTTGTGAAGTTAAGGCCGCCTTCTCTACTTGAGGTAAGAATTGTTTGTATGCACCAGAGCTATATACAGACCAAGGTGTAAATTTATTACCAACCTCAGAATAAACTTTTTGTGCGGCAGCTAAATTAGTAGCTGGATCAAAAAGCTGTTCATTTTTTTGTAAACCAAATTGCTTTAATCTTGCTGGCCCCATGGAGCCGATCATATTTATCTGGGCCAGTCCGTAAGATTTATCACCAGTAGTTGCATTAGGGTTGTATGCATCTGGTCTACCACTGGACTCACCAAGGATGATTGCAGCCATGGTCTTGGCTTCTTTATCCTTAAACCCTGCTTTTTGGGCTAATTGTAAAAGCTGACTTGCGTTTAAAGCTGCCACTTTATTGTTAACCTCTCTAGCGGAAACTATTTGAAAGCATGAGCCTAGTGCCAACAGCAACGTCAGCAGGGCCTGGAAGTGCTTGAATGAATTCAGCTCCTTCCCGATCAAATCGATACCTAGCCTGTTCAGGGTTTCGGTAATTTGGAACATAAAGATGTAGGGCTAATCGATCCGTCTCGTATATATAAATCGCCGTCCAAGTTTTAAGTGTTTCTCTAAAATCAGAAGTAGCAATTGTACGATCTACGTCGCCTGCAATACTTTCAATACGATTACGCGGAATAGTATTGTTGTTAACACTACCAGTCATGTCGGTACGTTTCTCTGCTTGATCGCACCTACCTACTTGTTCGACAATTTTTGAATACCAGAACGAATCTGGGATGTTGTTGACAGCTTCCTCAAGACGAGCCTGATCACCAGCGGGGACGCTTGTAGTGTTATATCCCAGGTGCCAGCGGACTTTTGATTTGAGGAAGCTATCGAGTTGCATTACTCAACGCGGATAAGATTTTCTTTAAAGATTTCGTCCCAGTCAACCCGTTTGATGGATTTAAGTTGATCTAGTTTAACGAACTTTTCACCGGTCATTGAAGATTGTAAGTCTTTAATGTCCCGTGCTGTTTTTAATCCTACTCCAGGTAATGCGTCAGCAATTTGTCTTGCACTTGCAGTATTTATGTTAATCCTAACGTCAAGTGGAAATGTTTCTCGATTAGTTGCTTTTGCAGGTTTAACGCCTTCTTCTTCTAGTTGAGCAGTAAGACGTTCTTCTGTACGGATTTTTTCATTTGTAGCATCAAGATGTGGAACAAGGTCCTCTTCCGCTACATACCAAACTTCATCTTGTGAATCGACACACATGAGGATGCCCTCCCCATGCTTAGAGACAACTTCAAGAAGGGAGCCGGTGGGCTTGTATTGATACAGCATTTAAAAAAATGAAATGACAGCTATCAATACAATACCCACCTTAACCCTTATTGACCAGTATCAAGTATCGTTGCCGCCAACCTGAGAAGCAAAGTCAATGAAACCTTGGATGTCATTCCAAGAAACAGCAGCTGCTGTGCGCAGGTAATTAACCCGGCACAACAAGTAACCTGCCTTACCAGCATCAGAATCAGCTGCGCTGATAAAGACACCAGCACCGTTAACAGTGGTTGCAGTAACACCAGTGGTGCTAAACACCTTGAAGGTAGTATCTGCAGTCACCTTGTAGAGCATTGAGTCTGCAAGGTTAGCAGCGACAATACCCGCAGTAGTAACGGTGTTAAGGAAAGGAGCAATACCTGCTGTACCACCACCTGTAACAGCGGCTGAACCTTGAGTAAACAGGTTAGAAGCAGCAGTTAGGTAAGAGGATGCAGCAGCTAAACCGTTGGCCTGTGAACTAGGGATACCAAAAGGAACACCACTATTGTTAGGGCCAAGGAAGAGGAGATCGCTAGTTGTTCCGCCGATGTCTGCAGTTACAGGAGACGCGGGGAATCCAACTACACCACCGGAAGGAATGTCTTGTGCTACGGCTATAGAAGCACCGTACACATAAGCTGGGCGCAAAGTAGAAGCATTAACAACCAATGAAGTACGGTTATCACGTACACGGTCATCAACACGACGATCTGGTGAAGGTACAGTAATGTCAAAGCTCTTGTAGCTTGCCCTGTCGGCAACTAAATTGCTAATCTTTACATAACCAACCAGCTCATACGCTTCAATACCTGGCCAACCATAAACACCTTCTACGTTGAATGAAGAAAGGCGATTGATCTGAGCGCCGGGCTGGAGAATGTTTCCAGCATTTGTTTTGTAAGTTGCCATTTGTTAGTACCTCTTATTCTCAAATAATGGTGAAAGCAGAGGTGATAAAGTCCTTGTTCAAATTAGCAAAACCAGCGTACAGTTGCCAGATCAAGATAATGAAACGGCTAAAGTCATCGTTGTTGTTAATAAGAACCTGGGCGTTAGGGCCACCGATACCAACGCCTACTGCCTGAGGACCAAAGAATAGGCCTGGAGGAGTGGTGTGGGTAATGGCACCGCTACCATCGCCAATATCACAAGTGATGGATTTTTCAGCAAAGTTGGTTGACTCGAAGAAGCGTACTCCTTCAAATACAAATCCGGTAGGCATCACGGGCTCACCAGCAACAAACATTGCTTGGCCGTATTGACCACCACCATAAATTGCCTGGTTAGGACCAGCAGCACCCATGAGAGGGTTGCCTTGACCCATACCTGGGTAACGGGCGATTTCACGGAAGCCTTGATCAGCACGCAGATCCTTCATGAAAGAAGGGTCAGCAATACAACGATAGTAACCGTCTTGGAATACAGGAACGTTACGCTTACGCAATTGACGAACAACCTCTAGAAGGTCGGTCTTTACGTTAAACTTGTAACGCTCAGAAGCGTACTCGGTAGCACTATAAGAGCTAAGTACGGTAGAAGAAGACTTGGCCTTACCGTTGGGGTAGTAGTAACCGCCCTGTGAGTCGCCAGATGCGCCACGGGATTCTGATTTCGCCATCTCGTCAAGGAACACGCGGTCCCTCCAACGACGATAATCATCCAGAAGTGTCAACGAACCAATGGACTGGTGGAACATATTAAGGTTCCCGGAGTCCAAAAGAAGACGCTGAGCGGTCATCAGGGTTTCCCTAGCAATCTTGAAGGTGCTGGGAAGGTTTGTATTGTTAGGGTCGGCAGGACCAGTGTACTCACGCAAAGAAACAAGAACCTTGTCTTTTACGATTGCACGGCTGCTAGCTGTACCGATAGTTTGATCTTGGGTACGCTCGCGGCTGGTCTTTGTTCCAGGGTTACCCCAGAAACGATAACGGTCCAGCTGCACAGTCTGTCCTGGCTGTTTTGTGAAGTCATGGACCACAACGGGCTCAGCCGCCATCTCCACGATATACGCTGGGTGGGGGCGGTACAGCTCCGCGCCCAACAGCTTGGGAAAGTCGTTATCGATAAACATAGTGGTTACTCAGCGTAAGGATTAGCTGAAACCTGAGGTTAATTACCTCAAAGTATCTGGAACATTTGCTCCATTAATAAAATTATAGCAAAGACTTACTTACCCCGATTATTAACCCATTGGGCGAAATTGCGGATCAACTCCAGCGTAACCATCTACCATGTTTCCGTAACGGTAAGATGTAGGCGCCATTGCACCCATCATGTGATAAGGATTAGTTGTTGGCGGTTGTAAAGAAATTTGCTGTGCTTGCACTTCCGGATTAATAAAACCCTGGCCCTGTTGCTGAGACATTGCCATCATCTGCGCTGTGGCGGCTTGTTGCTGGGCAACTTGTTCTGGGGAAGATTTTTTCTGTGTGTTGTGTGACTTAGCTTTTGTTTTAGCTTTCTTGGCTTTGTTGTGGTCCATTAGCGGCGACCTTTTTGTTGTGGTTGTTGGGTTAGTTCCCCAAAAGGAAGTTGACCTGTTTGCGGCATATATGCTGACATATATTGCTGCTCAGATGCAGTTGCTTGATCTTGAATTATTTGTGAGGCACGTAAATTATGAGCACCCATTAATCCATGTGTTGGTAGGGGCGATCCAAAAGTATTTAAATTTAAATATCCGGCTTGTAGATCCGTTGGCATTACTGCACTCTGTGAGTGAGGGCTGCCAATTTTAATTGCTTCCCCAGCCATTCGATGTAATCCTTGCTCACGTTGGTAAGCTGATGTTAATGCACCGGTAACCGCACCAGCTCCAAATCCAATTAACGCAGCGGATCCAACAGGACCACCACTTGTTCCAATTGCAGCAATAAAATTAGCTGCACGTTTTCCTACTTTTTCTGTTGCTTGAACGCCGCTTTTAACTGCTTCTCCAGCACTGGTAACAGCGGATTGTACGTTCGGTGGCACATTAAACATTTTATGCCTCTATATTTAATAAAAAAGGGGTAGCATTTACTACCCCATATTCTAAACTTAATAGATCAAACTAATGATCATTCCATTACCAGGAGTTTCTGGCGGAATACATCAGGATTTTGTTGTGCTGCATTCAAATAGCGCCATGCATTAGCGGGATCACGGTCAGCCAACGAACCAAAACTATTCCAGAAATCCGCTGGATTGCCTTGTGTTTGCTGAGGCTGAGGAGGAACTGGCATGTCAGGACGCTGATACTGAGGAGCAACAGTTGGATTAACAAACTGTTGACCTACAGGCCTGCTGTAAGAAACTGATTCATCGGGAACAGGGTAAGGACCGTTTTCACCGAAGAACTCGCAAGTATAATCAGCAAGTACATCAGGATCTGTAAGAATTGTCTCGTAAGCTTTATGCTCAGCGGATAATTCTTTCAGTAGATTAACTGCGTGAATTAACTGGTTATTGGTAACAATAAGAGCGTCTTCAATTTTGCAAGAATAATCATTAAGAATTGCTGGACAATCAGCACCAAAATGATCAATTACACTAAGACTTGCTTCGCTTACTCCGTTTGCTTGGAGCTGCTCCCTGGTCAGTTCCTGAGAAGTTTGGGAATAACCGTTGGAGTAACCCTGGTTGCTGTTGATCCCAGGCGTATAGGTCTGCGTCCCCGCGTTGCTGTACTGGGGAGCCGCTTGGGAACTGTAGTTGGCCGGGGCGTACTGAGGGCTCGTTTGAGACTGTTGACCCTGGAACGGGAATTGGACCGGCGAACTCAGGAGTCCTACTACCCGGTTGAATGCCTCCTTGTAAGGATTCTCCGACTGGGGCGATTGTGGGGACGCCTGGTAAGCTTGGGGGTACGACGCTGTAGGGCTGTATTGCGTCTGGGGGACGCCCATCTGGGCCTGCATTTGCGGTGCTGGGGCCGTTACCTGCTGGTAAGGCGCCACCCATTGGGACGTTGTTGAAACCGTTGGCGCGTAGGCTGCTGTTTGAGAAACTGGAGCCGCGTAGCTGATCGGTTGGGTCTGAGATACTTGGGGTGCCGATTGGGTCGGCATTGCGGTATCGGCCTGCATAGGTTACCTCTTTTTGTAGGCTTTCGAGAGTTCGGTAAAGGAACGGTGTAAGATCAAGACGTGGGTCCGCAGCCATCGGTATATCCGGCTGCTGCGGATGCGGGGTCCTCATTTGCTGGTTAACCAGGTCAATGAAAGTAGACATCGCCCTCTGTACTTCACCCACCATGCGGAACGGGAAACCGGAGAGCATGCCTGCGATTTCGTCGTCCGTTTTTGAAGGGAACAAATACTTCAGTGCTTCAATGCTATCAACACCTAATTCCTGTAGGTTACGTGTAAAGATAGATTGGTTAAGTTTATCTTGAGCGGTGTCTTCATAAACAGGACCCATCCATCGCCAACAAACAGTTCTATCCCCATCTGGAGCAAGACCTAAGACCCCTGGCGGTATTGTTTTTGTTTGTATTGCATTATCAATTGCAGCTTGTAAACCCTGTTCATACTTATCTTTTGCTTTCTCATACTTTGCTTCAAGTTTCGGATCTTCTAAATCTTCAGGTGGATCAGGATATTTTAAGCCAGAACTAAAAGCAAGTGTTTTTCTGAATATTTGCTCCTCTTGAAAAATCATTAATTCAAAACATCTACAAATTCCATACGTATAAATTTGTAAACATTTTTTCTTAGCTGTCGCACTTACACGACCATAAGCTGATTTAATTTCAGTAGCAGTTACGTTTGTAATACTTAAGTCGTCAATACCGCCAAGAGCTAGGCGTATCTCAGATCTCAACTGTTCTGCGTATCTTGCTTGGTCAGTGCTTATTGCATTAGGGGTAATAAAACCAACACGATCTGTTGGCTCAAGGTTTGCAATAACACGCGGTACCCGCATACCAGTGCCAGGTTTTCCAATGTATCCAGGATTTTGCCTGGTTACATTGTCTTGGCGATAAGTAGAACTCGAAAGCGGAAAATCAGATTGGAAACCAGATTGGCTTGCAATACTTGGCCTTTGAGAAACATCTCCATCTTTTTGTTCAATAATGTCTTGTTTGGGGCGAGAAGACAGTAAAGTTGGATTTCCAAAGAAAGAAAGATTAGCTCTGATATTTTTTACCATCTCATCGTGAGCAATAATTTGATTACTCAACCACTCAAATTCCCCACTACCCTCAGTACCAAAAGCATCTGGATTATTAAAAACCTCAACGCAAGGGATAAATTGCATTGTGTTTACAACTGTCTTTTTTCCTAACGTTGCAAACTCTAATGTTGACTCAAAATTTAATTCTTGTTCGCTATGATACTCTTCAATTTCAGTTGCTGTAATTCTTAATCTCATGTAACGTTTATCTGTTGATAAACCTACCCCGGAAAAACCACGATTCGACTTTACTTTATAAGGGTAGATAATTACTACTTCTTCTAGTTCACCATCGGCGCTGTAGTATGAACGGTAAGCATCTTTATCAAACCAATATAAACGATAAGTTTTTTTAGTAGGCCTTATATAGAATAAGCCTTTTCCAAATGAAAGGAACCGATCCCAAATGGAATCCAACCTTGCATCAAGTTTATTAAAACGAATTACTTGTTGAACAAAATCAAATCGCTGTGTACCAAAATTATCCTGGTCAGGATAAAATTCCACGCCTTGACGAATCCCAAACATTTTCATCTGGGCAAGGTGAGCATTCACCAACATGGTGTCCGCAGAGCCACCTCCGTCTCGATTAACAACGGATTTGAGGATAGAATCTAACGCTGACTTGCTATCGCTCATTTTTGAAAAATACCTGTTTCTCTATTATGCCTCAATTTCGTAACCAGCGTGCAATCTTTTGAATGTAATCACATCGTCCTCTACCTCGACATCAAATTGTTCCCCAGGGGTGAGGGACATGTCGTGACAAAGTTCGTCGGGAAGTGGGAGCAGGGCGGAGCCGTAAGCATCCTGTTCAAGCTCGATGACGTAATAGCCGGTAGACATTTTTGAGTGTTTGTATAAGTTTAAGTTGCGTCAATACTCTAGCTCTAGTTTTCCTCTGGTCATTAAACCATTACAAAGCCAAATTAAAGCATCAACACAATCATCGTGAGAACTGACACCGAAATTTACGATCTCATCGGTTAAAGCCATAAATTTACGGTACCTGTTAAAGATTAGCTTACGTTGTTCAAATAAACCCATAATTCCCCTGAAACGCGCTACTTTGTCTCCGCGAAATCCTTTAACAGGATGCCAATTAACGTTATACAGTCCGTGATCACCTTGACATATTCTTCTAAAATCAGCTTCTAAAGATGCTTGATAGGCTACAGCTTCAGACCATACATCAATAGTGTTACCAGTAGGATGGTAATCTTTTCCGTCTTTGTGAACAACTCCCCACTCATACATCATTTCCATTAACGCTTCTAATTTTTCTAGGTTACCCATAATCCTGATTCGTTTGCAATCAATAATATGAATCTTGTCGCCAACCCTTCCGCCCATAACAAAAACAGTATAGTCATTTCGTTCCTTTACCCCAGCAGATAAATCAACACCAATACCTAAAGCATCAAACTGAGTAGCAATTTGACCTTTAACAATTAAATCTGGAGATACTGATAGCTCACTTGTTTGTACAATTTGATTTTGATATTGAAAACTGAAACTTATAGGAGCCTGACGACGACGGTCTTGTAGGTACTCAAGAGACCACATTTCTGGCCAATAGGAAACTTCTTCTCCTTGATCATCTACCGTTATTGCAGACTGAACAATTTGAACCCAATCATTACCTGGGGTAAAAGTACTGGCGTGAACATCATCATGTCGAAATCTAGTACCAAGACAAATTGCACGTCCACCTTCAAACATTGTAGGAGTAATAACTGAGTTCCAGTTATCTTCCATTGCTACTCGGATATCTCTGTTCTTAATGTCGTCAGAGCTCTTAATCGGGTCATCTATTATACATAAATGGCTACGTTTTGAGGTTACAGCACCTTTTAACCCAGCGCAGCAAAGAGTAAATTCTTCTTCACCGGTAGATCTAATGCCAGCAAACTTCCAATCAATACTCCAGTATTCATTACTATTGATTCCCTTAGCAATTTTTACCATTGGGAACACTTCTTTATATGTTTTACTTTCTTCTATGATTCTTTTAATGGCAGCACTCTTTGGTCTGGCTACATCAACAGTGTAAGAAATATAAAGAATTTTTAACGGTTTTTTGTTTAAAGCATGTACACCTATTGTCCACGCTGTAAATAAACCTAAAATTGTACTTTTTGCACTACCTCTGGGACCTAGTATATCTACATTTGGGCCAGCTATATCGATTAAACATTCCGAACTATTTCCAGTACATAAGTGCTGGTGCCAAAGAAGGTGGTGTGTTGCCGGTGGTTTTTCACCGACTGCCGTGCAAAAATAAGCAAAATCTTTTCTTGCCAGGTCAATATCAATATTGGAACTCTTTTTTACTATCTGTTGTTTTGCTGCAGCACGTGCGGTCCTTCGGTAAACGGAGTAAAGGGATGTACCTGCCATGCCATTAGACTAAGGCACTAAACCTTAAGACTCTTCTGCCAATATTTTTGTCCATACGCCCATAGACGCTTCTTGAAGTGGTCCTTCAATAGGGTCGTCACGAAAGATTGATAGCATCTCCCGTAAGGCACGGTCTGCACCTGCAAGAATCAATCCTTGTTTATCTGTTAAAACTTTTTCATCATTTAGTTGTTTTATTGAGCCGCGTAATTCTTTTTGCAACATAGCAATCCGAGCTGTCCCCATATCTTGTTTAACCATTCCAAGATCAATTGCATCACGTAACTTTGAAATGTCTAACTGCATTAAATCAATTTCTTCTTCTAATATTGCGTTAAAATTTTTCTTTGAATGTATTTTTTGCGCCCATTCATCACACTCAACTATGCTTCCAGTAAAACCTAAAAACCTTGCATAAAGATACATTTGTATTGGTGATAGCGTTTTCTTGCAGAACGCATGGAAAGATTCTCTTTCCTTCTCCGTTAACTCTTCAATCCAAGTAATCATGTTCGATACTGATTTTGAGCTTGTTCATAATCTCTATTTTCTGCATAACGTCTGTACATTTCTTTCTGTAAATCAGAAGCCCGTTGTTCGGTTGCTGATTTACCAATAGTTTCTCTTTCTTCTTCTCCTGCGGTTCTAATTCCTAAACGTTGTTCTGTGCCACTGGTTTGAACAGTAGAACGTGTTTCGCTACCGGTTTCTCTAATTCCAGAACGCTCTTCCGTTCCTCTAACTTTAGTTAAAGATTCTTCGCCAGCATAACGTTCTTTCTGTGTTGAACGTTCTTCTTTACCTGTCTCTTGAATTCCTAGACGTTGTTGGGAACCTGATTCGACAATACCCAAACGTTGTTGAGCGCCTGATGTTTCGATACCCCTACGTTCTTCTACACCTCTAGCACCTATTAAAACCTGTTCGCCTGCATAACGTTCCCTCTGTGTTGAACGTTCTTCTTTACCTGTCTCTTGGATCCCTAAACGTTGTTGAGTACCTGATGTTTCGATACCTAGACGTTGTTGAGCCCCTGAGGTTTCAATACCCTTGCGTTCTTGTTCACCTTTTGCGCCAACTGTTGCGCGTTCCTCCTCACCTTGTTTTCCTATTGTCATCCGCTGTTCACCAGCAGAAGCCTGTTCTCTTCTAATGTCTTGATTAGTAAAGAATTCGTTTTGACTGCGATCTATTTCTGCACCAAATTCTGCATTTGAACGTGCTTGTGCATTAGCAATCTCATCTAAACGTACCTGAGTCTCATAAGACTGAGAAGGTACGTCAGTTGTTGTTGGAGGAGGAGGCGGCGGTGAGTAAATAACTGTTGGCGATGGTGGTTTTGAGGATCCCATAATTAAATTTTTATTAAAGAACTAATTTAATAAAAAGCTGTTCAATTAACTTGAAAAGCTCTTTCCAGTATAGCCAAGTTTTGCTTGTTGTTTTGCTGATGTATTCAATGACGCTATTCCTAAATCCTCAAGATATTTAGCTTGTGCTGCACTGGTAAGTTGATTTTGTTTAGCTGTCATAATATCCTGTGCTGTAGTAGGCAAGCCTTGCTTATAAGCAGCCCATTCTTTACTAGCACCTAAAGCACGTTGTGTTGCTTCATTAGCAGCAGCACTTAAAAAAGGATAAGTTTCTGCTAATTGTTGTTGCGTTAAACGACGTTGAAAATCCGCTGCCTCGTTTCTTTCGGCCCTATTGTAAGGACCCATAATTTGTTGATATTGAATAGCTGCCATCTGGGCTGGAGATAAGTCAGGTACTGCACCAAATGTTGGGTTGATTTGTTGGTCTACTGCCGCACCAAACGTTGGAGCCTGATAACCTGCTGGGACAAACTCTGACAAAAGAGATTGATAATCTGTTTTATCAGTTGAGAATCCGGGTAGCGCCTCGGCAGATTTAGTATCCGCATAATATGACTGAGCTGGATCATCCCGCCTTCCTGTTTTAAAATTCAATCCTAAAGAGGCAAATCTTGTAGGTGAATTTACAAAATCAAATGGTGTATTAGCCATGATTACTGATATTGATATTGAGAAGCTAATGCATTACCAAGTGTATTTGCAGCGTTAATTCCTATAGATTGCGCAGTTTGTTGACCGCGTTCTATCATGTTAGCGGCAGTAGTGATATTTTGGCGAATCTGTGCTGCAGCTAATTGACGTTGCATTTCATCTTTCTTGGCCTGACTTAACTGCGGATACATTGTATTAAATTGTTTTTGTAAACCTTTCATTTGAACATCTTGGGCTAGTTCCTCGGCAGTTCTGGCAGTCAATCCAGGTCCGTAATAAACATCATATAAATTCATTGGTCGATTTTGATCTTGTATCCCTTGCGGTAACGCTGAAACATTAGGCATTCCAGGAACTGGCTGCATTCCGCGTACACCTGCAGTAGCAGCGCCAGCTGCTTGTGTTCCTAATTGTCCGATTGAACCGGCAAGTGGTGCAAGTAAACTACCAGCAGCAAATTGTGTTCCAATGTTAGCTGCACCACCTAAGAATCCAGGTGCTTGCGCTAGAAGATCAGGGGAGACTCCTTTGTTGACTAAAGATTGTCCAATACCCCCAGGAACAAGAGGCATTGCTAGCTTCTGTCCTGCAAAACGAGTAACTGCGCCACCAGCAAGCCCACCTAAACCACCCGTAGCACCTCCTAGTAGGCCTCCAGTGGCTGCGCTTGTGAGTGTGCGTCCCAGATCACCGCCACTTCTTTGATAACCCTGAACACCGCCGACAAGAGCACCGAGTCCGGCACTACCTAGTATTAGTGGCAACATAATCTAAATCCTTTTGATTACTATTTTAAATTAGGTAATTTTTAAATTATTAAGAATATTATTAAAAGAAGCTGCCTGCAACGTTACCGGCTTTTTGACCAATCTGGCTTCCAAATGCTGCACCAGCTGGACCGCCTATCAAGGCACCTATACCCATACCAGCTAGAGCTCCAATATCACCACCAACGCCAGCTCCTCCTGAACTGCCCTGTTGTCCTGGTATAACAATAGGGCTATATGTTTGTGGATAAACAACACCAAGGTTATCTAAGATTTGTCCAGAACCGCCTGTAGAAGGTTGACCACCATAAGCCCCTCTTGGTTCATTTAACTGACCACTATAGCGATTTCTGTTTTGTTCTTTATTTAGTACATCCCACACTTCTCCGGCAAAACGTTTTCTAGGTTCAGCTACTTCAAATTTATTCCAATTTATAGGTTCCTGTTCGTAATCGCTTTGATTGTATTTTGGAATAATCCAATTATCCATTACATTTTGATCCTGCGCACTCATAGAGCCGCGTGGATCTTTATAATCACCATAGAAAGACTTGTTAGGGTCTAAATTATTTTCAGTGTTAAAACTTCCGCTTGTACCTAAATTAAAACCGTAAGCCATGATTTATTTTACGTAGGGTGTGAGTTGTTGCCAACTCTGAGCTTGTGGTAAACCTAAAGCAATACTTGCTTGTTCAAGAGAACCATGCCTTTGCTTTAAATATTCTACAGGATTATCTTTTTTAATCCTATTGTCTGCTGCTTTCTGAAGTACTTTTTTTGTTGCTGCTCCGACTGCAACAGCGGTTCCTAAACCAATAGCCGCAATTCCGGCTGTTGTAAGAGAAGAAGGTGAATATGTACGTGCCGCGCCAGTCTGTACTTGTCCTGTAATTGGATTTGTTGTTGGACCTGATCTAGATAAATCTATAGAAGAACGTGCATATCTTGTTTTAATTGGTAAGGCAGCATAAGCTGCAGAAGCAGCGCCAAGTCCGGCTGCTGTACCAAGAGCTCCACTTAAAGTAACAGGCATTCCTTTAAGTCTAATTTCAGGATCATTCAATCCTTTTGCACTACCGCGAACCAATCCTCCAATAGTAGTAAAAGATTGACCTTCTGGATCAATACCAATTAACTTACCTGGCTCCGGTTTTGAATGTTCGTATCGACGATATTGAGTATATGTAGAAGGTGCTACATCTGGACGTTCTTTTTTAAATTCTTGATAAGGAAGGATTTGACTGGTTTGCCCTAAGCCATATCGTAAAGCTATTTCCAACGGTATTGATTGTGGAGTTCTACCTGTAGGATCTTTTTCTTTTGAAGCAGGTGCAACGGCTTTATATCCTTTGGGACGCATACCTTGAGAAAGAGGTCCTGTGCGTCCACTCAGTCCAAGTAAAACGGCAGGTGCTCCTATTGTAAGAACCGCTCCTGTGACAGGATCCATTCCAGCAGCAGCTGAAACTGCTTTACCAATTTCACCAGCCATCCTTGGAATATTTGTATATTTCCAAATTTCTTTGCGGGACTGATCTGTAAGAACATCGCCAACCGCAGAAGCTACAAAAGCTTCTGGTGCTGTTCTTAATTCAGCTACATTTTTTACTGCTGGGCCAGAAGCAGATCCATATCCGTATTTACTTTTATAAACAATATGACGTAACTCATCAGCAGCAGAGTTTACAAACTGTTGAATATTTGCAAGACTGTTTGTTAGATAATTCTTATTAGGATCAAGATTCATTACCTTAGTAAGAAACGTTAGGTGTCATGATATTGTAAGCAGTTTGTAAGTCTGCACTTGGATTTCTGTGTACAATTTCAGTAGGTGCACGGTAATTTTTAGCTAATGCTAAATTAATTTCATTACTATATCTTTGTTGTTCTAACTCTGCATGCATTTGTTGCATTTGCATTAATTCGTGAGAATTACTATGTTCTTGATTATGTGTTTCGGGAATAATTGCATTTGTAATTGCATAAGCTGCAGGTGAAGCTACCATCTGACTACCGGTTTGAGCTGCCCATTCTGGAACGCCGAGTGTTTGCATTCCTCCAGCTAACGGCGTTGCTATTGCTGCTTGCACTCCAGTGTTAAGAAGTGATTGAGGAATATTATATTCTGGACGCTTACCCATTAAACGCGGTACAACTTGTTGAGCAGCGGTGTTAATAGCGGTTTCAGCAAGCACACGCTTACCTATTCCTTTGATAGTGTTTGGGTCACTAAAAAAATTTTGTAATGCTGTTCCAGCTAAGCGGATTGGTTCTGAGTAATTCATGTAGTTGCAACTCCCCCTGCCCCTGGGAATTTACCTGATACTACATTACTATCCCTCAAGTCTTCCATTGGCTTTTTAGTTCTAAATTGATCTACAGAAGAGGCAGTTATTGCACGATCTTCTTCAATTAAACCCCTGGAAATCCCGGTTGAATACTTAGATACAAAATCGTTAGCTAATGTTTGATCATTAGGATTAGCAAAATAAGGAGCCCCATCCGCTTCGTCATATTTCTGTTGTGATAAGTCCGCAGTTTTTCCAGGGAAGATACCCTGTGAATAAAAAGTCTTGCTATCAGGATTTAATTTATACCTAGAAATAAATTCATTTTTAAATGAATTCGGATCCGATGCAGATTTTGGGTTTGGACCTAAAATTCCTACATCAGGAGATTTACCTGCTCTCCTAGCTTGATCTGCGGGGCCTGTGTAATCTTGGCTGTATGGAGCTTGCATTTTATTATTTGTTTTTAGCTTGTCTGTGTTTACGTAATTTACTTAAAGTTTTTGCTAGGTTAGCTTGCTTGACTGTCGTCTTGTCATATTCATCTGGATTTGCTGTTACTTTAGCGGCTAATTCCTTAACAGATACACCACGTTCTTCAGCTTTTTTTGTGAAGGCGCCAGGTTGTTTAATCGCTCCTTGAATCCAATTTTTATCCTTAGTCATTATGAAAATGATGAAAGAAGTTTACGTGCGTAATCAAGTCCAGATGATTTAGAAGTTATTCCGTTAACTACTTCAGTAATTTGTTTAGCCGCCAGTACTTGGGGTACTTCATATAAAGATTTAGAATAGTGACGAACTTTATCAGCAGCTTTTTGTGGTAACCAACGCTCAGCAATAATAATTGAGAGTTTTTTAACTTCTTTATCTGTTAATTCTCCATCAGCAACTGCTTCTATTGTCAGACCTATTGCCTTGTCAATATCCGATCCATACCACCTAGACAAGTTTTTATCTAGAATTGGATCTATAACGTCGTATGTTTTTTTGATTATAGGGCCGTACTTAAGAAGATAAGAAACGGTTTTAATTTTATTGAGTTTAGAAACCGCATATGTAATGCCTGCACCAATTAGGAGAAAGCAGCCTGGGATAAGAATTGGTTCTAGGAAAGTCATGTTGAGTCCTAATTTTTCCTTATTCTAGCTTAATACGGGTTAAGTTTAGTACCTAATCCAAGTCCTTTCATGGCCTGTGAAACTGATTCAGCTGATGGCCCTGGAAGTGATACTGGAACTTGACTGGTGTCTGATCTAATAATACCCCTGGAACGAGAACGTCCGGCAAGTTTACCAAAATTTTCAAGTCCTATTTGGGCTGTAGAAGTGTTTCGTGCGACACCCATTAAAGTATTCAATGCACCATGAGATAGCTCTGGGTCATTAGCTGCAGTTAAATTAATACCTGATTGCTGTAGAACATCATTGAATTTTGCCGCCATCATTGGGTATACTGATTCACTTATACCTTTTGTATTTATAAGCTTATTAGCAGCATCAATAAAGGCCGGATTCCTATTCTCCATAACCTGGCCGGAGTTTGTAATAATATCGGGGTTAGGCATTTCAATACCATGATGTGCTGCGTGTTGTTGTACAACATCTGCAAAAATTTTATGTGCTTGTTCGCCAGTACGTCTTTTAAATTCATTAGTAGTCATTGGTATTATTCCGCTTTCTGTTTTTAAATGCAATACTTGACTTGAGCTTTGTGGACTAAGTAAAGAATTAAACATGCGAACCTTTTGAGGGTTAGTGGCAGATTTATATGTAGCTGCTGCTATTTCAGGATTTACGTCAGTTGTTTGTCCGGTAAAGCCTGCATACTCAATTCTTCCTTCAGCAAGAGCTTCTTTATCTAATGCACTTACATTACGCATGGTTCTACCGCCAGCGGTTGAAATTACTGCATTAGGGTCTGCTGTTTCTTGGCTTACCCCAGGTACGTAGTCACCTCCAAGTGTTGCGCGGGAAGCACTTTGACGACCTTGTTTTGTTAGACCGGCTACGTTTTCTTCTGTAAACCGCTCAAGAAAATCTTTTGAAGTAGCTCCTCTTATTTCACCTGTTCCTACTTGCATTGCGCGTCCGGTTTGAACTTGACCGGGTTCAAATGTTTGAGAACCGATTGCAAGATAATCTGTTGGAGTAAAGGCTTTTTGCACTGCTGATGATAGTTCACCACCACGAAGAGCAGCCTGTGCATTTTCCGGTGTAATACGTTCGCCGGTTTTAGCATAAACTTCTGCAACAAGGTTTGCAGCATTTAGTTCTTCAGAAGAAGCGTTACGTACTGGACGTGGGCCACGTGCATACCAAGGGTCAGGAACTTTACCTTTTATTGTTTGAAGAGGAGCATTAAAAGATTCTGTAGATTTACTAGCTGGTGTGTATTCTCCGGTCCAGGGGTCTGCACTTTTTGTTAACCCAGCTACAAATAAATCTATTTCATCTGTTAATGACGGATTAAGAGCTGAAGTTTGTTGTGATGTGGTCGCTGGCATTGTTTCTGGCAGCTCAACACTTGATAAAGATCTAATTCGTTCTGACAGACCTTGTTGTTCAAGTCCTGGTAAATTTGGCAGCGGAGGATCAGTAGCTTCTACGCCATACTTTATATCAGAGAACGACATACCTGATTTTAATTTACGGGCAACATTTGCAAGACGTGTTGCTGCTTCTCTTCTTTGATGTTGTGCAACAATGTCTCCTGTTTGGCTTGGTGCAAATGTTTGGCTTGATGTAAGTACTTCGCTCTCTGTAACTGGTTTAATATTTAAAAGCTCACGTTCCATTGAACCGACAGGAGAATTCTTTGCAAGTTGTATTTCTTGTGTTGCTACTGGTACATCAGCTTGGTTATAACGTTGTGCTGTTGTTGGTGGCGTTACATCACCAGAATTACGTATTGTATCTGGATCAATACCACGGCCTGCCCCTAATCCCCCTAAGAAACTAGAAACACGGTTGCTAATATTTTGAGCGCCCTGTTTAACTGTTGTTGCAGCATTCTGAACTGTTTGTCTACCTTCTGGCGTAGCTGCAAGGGCAACTCCACCCGCAACAAGTCCGGCGCCAAGGGCTGCACGACCGATATTACGTACTAAATTGTATTGTTTAGATGTATCTTCAATGCGTTCTGCTTCTTGATTAGCAGTATGTTCTCCAGTAAGTGTTGAATCATAGGTGCCTACGATTTTAGAAACATTATTATCTGGTGTAATTGGAGAACCAAATACACTGTTTGCGTTTAAATGTTGAGCAGAAACCGGTTGATTGTATATAGCATTTGATCCAGGTTGTTCTAGAACCCTATTTGCCCCTGATTTACCAAAATTACGTACAAAATTATGTACGTGAGGAGCTAAAGCCATGCGTTCACTTGCAGTTTCAGGGTAATTATTACCTGTAACCGATGCCCATAGAGCAAAATCTTGTGGTGATACGGGCATTTTATGTAATTCTTCAATATTACTGATTTTAAGCTCTATAAATATGCTTGTAACCCTATTGGCGCCTAAAAAACTGTTATTTGGGGTAAAAATCCCGGCAGGTATCAGACAACTACAGCGAGAGGAAGCGAGCTGAGACAAAAAAAGAAGTTCTGGGTAGGGTAGGTGTTGTGTTGTGAGTGTTTACTTGCTGCGCTTAATAGTTTTGTTAGTAGGGTATAGCAGGATTTGTGTTCACCTGCTGCGTTTAAATCATGTTTAACTTCAGTGCAGCTGACATTGTATTAATCAATGGCGATTACTTTTATTACAACGATGATTTTGAAAACGGAGACTTCCAACTGATACATATCTGCCTCGGACCAAAGTTACCGTCCTCACCGTTACCATACTCACCAGAAATTCCTTTCTAAATACGGGGCCTTCGGGCCTCACAACCCAGATATACCCTGTTATACTCCCCAAACCTTAACTTATACACCATATACCCTTATTCTCCCTTCAAATCCCTTCCACCGCAGTCACTCTCACCTAAACCGTCAGATGGAAGGTGGCGCGTTAAAAAATTTTCGGCAAGAGCTGTGGAATACTAAAATGAATTATTTTGTTTTGTTTGTGTTTTATTTGTGTTTTTTTTCTTACTTTATTCCTGTTTTAAACTACAGTCGTTTGTTGCATAAGACTTGTATTTATTCAGGAATTTATTTTTGTATTTAATACTACTCAGTAATAGGTAATTATTTCTAAGGGTATACCTCAAGTACAACCTTAGAAACAGTTCTCTTAACTGCATCTAATTCTAACAAGAATTAATCTTCCTGCACCTTAATATTTTATTTATTTAATGACTTAATTTTGTATTTAAGTCTGCTTCGTTTTGGCCAATTACAGCCTGGTCTTGGATGCTGTTTATTCCTTTGCACCACAGTTATGTCCACCACCGCTGTGTATAACATGCTCCAGGATTTAAGACTCCTGGCACGCAGAGATTCCAGTGAACACCGACCTTTGGTTGATCGTGAACTGGAACAATTTCGACTTGAATTCTTAAATGCTTTTGAAGCATTTCTGGACTTAGGTACAGATAACATGCAACCTTTCATTATGGTTGCTAACAAGATCATCTCCAATAACAAGGATCTGATCAAATGGCTTAAGCATCAGCTTGAGCTAGAAGCTGACTGGTAATCAGACCGGCAAGGAGGTTTAAGTCCTCCTTCAGCAATTGCCACACTTTAGTGGCATAAACCAATCCACTTTATTTTTATTAATCATGAACGAACTAACAAATTCTTTTGCAGCCATTGCAATAGGTATAGGCGCCGGAATGTTACTTACTATACCAGTTCAGAAAACATTGAACAATTTAGCAGTAAACAGTTGCGCATCCAAATCAACTCATCATTTGGTTGTCATCAAATCTCCTACCGGAAATGGATTGTATTGCATAAATAAGAAGTACAACTGATTTTTGCACTTATCCATCACTACTGATGGATTTCTGCAGAACTCTTCTGCATTCAAACCTATTCAACCTAATTGAACATGTTTACTATCTATCCAGAAGACGCTTTCTTTGCTGCAGAAACAGCAGCAGAAGCCACCGCACAAGCAGTTTCACAAGCTGAATTCAATATGGATTCAAAACATTTAGTAGCCAAAGCAACAATTGCTGCTGTAATAGCAGGTGTTGCGTACCTTGCAACGCGACCCAGAGTAAAGAGAGCAGTTGCTGAACTATTTAAAGCTGAATCCGTTTAAACGGTCTGGGAGGTGTAATGCCTCCCTTAGCTATTACCAACACTACGTTTTAATGTTTTGTTGGTTTTATTGAGTAAGTTATGTATTTAACTTGCTTCGATTGTCGGCTCCAGCGGAGATAAGCACCGCACAATTTCAAAGTAATATGCTTTCCTGGTCTCCCGAATGCTTTCCAACTCATCGTGTTACCTGGTATAACGGTCAGTCCACACAAGTTCACTTTGAAATCCTTCAAGGAAATGAGTGGCGCCAGGTAAATGTAGTTACTTTAAAAGAGATGCCTACTGGCGTTAAAGAGTTACAAACAGTACTTAGTGATTGTTATCAGGATTTTGTCTGCTAACGATTAAAAGTTATCTGTTTATCCCAACTGCAGCCTGGGACAGGATGCTGCACTATTCCTTTGCACAACAACCATGTCTTCTGCTAACAACGGTAATTTGATCGGTACAATCGTATCCGAAATCAACTACCGTCAACCAAATGATCAGCTAGATGTAACACAATTCCGTGTTGCTCCAGTTGATGCACGTGATGGCGATTCTGCTATTCCTCTCACTGCTTACAACGGTGTAGGAAAGAATATCGCCGATAAATACAACCAAGGCGACACAGTTGGTTTAACCTACCGACTGCGTTATACAACTTGGCAAGATAAAGAAGGTAAGTACTTGAGCCGTATGGAAATTGTGGTAACTTCTATTACTACAATCCGCCTTGGTAAAATCAGTACTGCCAAGAGAGCTGAAGAAGCAGCTGGTACTAACAAACCAACTAGCGATCAACTTAGCCTCCAGGAAGACGAACTCTTACTGGCTTCTATTTGACGGTCACACTTAGGGGATCTACGGATCCCTTTTCTGTGGTCCTCATTTGAGAACCACGTTAACTTTAAAATCCAATTGCATTTATCTAATGTCTAGTCCAGAAAGCAACTTGTATTTGTCATTGCTTGATCGAATTGCATTGGCTAACTCTGCTCGACTTAGAGCACTGGAAGCTTTAGATGATTTGAATAGATTTAGTAACGAATATAAGACAGCAAAACTATGGGTAAATAGTGTAAACATGACATTAAACGGAATAAACGTAACTAGATAAGTATTAAATGGTCTTAAGGTTTTCTTTATATTTCCATATAAATAAATTTCTTCCTCTTCACCATTCAAATGTTTCGTTTCTTTTCAACCTCCTTAATTACCACTGGATCCGTTTTCCTCGTCTGGTCAAAACTAAACGACAATCAGAAGGATAGCATCAAACAAATTATTAAAACTAATAGACGCAAACTTGCTAACCTAATCTCCCCAGATGTAAATGATGGTGATCTAACCGATCTGGTAGATCCTTCCGTACTAGAAGAAATTGCTAAATACTGCAGTGATGATCAACCCAAAACAGTTAACCCTTCTTAATAAATATCAAACCAAATAACTTGCTTCGCTTAAACATCTTTTTGTTTTGTGAATCAAGTTTGTATTTAAACTTGCTTCGTTCCAATCCTTTGCACCAAAAATCATGCGCCAAGATTATTCTTTCCTCTATCAAAAGAATGACGACGGTTACTTAATCACCATCCGTGGTGACTTCGCAGAAATGTTAAGAGTAAACGTTCTTGAGAAACGTTCTCAATACATTAAGTTTGAAGCACCAATCGATGTCATTCGCAAAAGCGTCAACCTTCTCATCGGTCAGGGTTATCGCCAAAAACGTGATCTTGATCTATCATGGAAGCCGTTAGCGGTGTCTTGATTCAACATCGGTACCGTTAACTGTTGACTAAAAATCCTCATAAAGGCATACGACTTAATAAATCTATGCCTTTTTTAACCTATCCCACCACAACCACACACAATGGAAATCACTGTTGAGCAAAGCACTAAGATGGATTATGTCATCAACAACTTTAATTTTGAAAAAGTTCATTTGGCTATGACAACCCTTGATTGGGTTTGGGTAGATGAACATAATGTATTAAAAGTTCCTTCTATATCTGAATTAAAAGCTAAAGCCAGTTATCTGTTAATGCAAACAATGAAAAATAATTCAGAACAAAAATATACGTGCGCATCAGGAGGTATTGTTGCTACAAGATACCTTAAACTCGACGAATTACCAGAAATGTTTAAATTAGCCTTTATATTAACTAGTAATGATTCAGAATTTTTCTAATAAATTCACACCGCATAACTCAAATGAAGTGTCAACCCTACTCAGAACTATCTTTGATAGTATCTGGTTTTGCAATTGCTTTTGTTTTGTTTAATGGACTTCAATATATAGTAAATCAAAACGTCAACAAGTATTGCAACGTCTTGCTTAACAGAATTATTACTGTTGAGCATATTACCGGTACTTCTAAATTCTGTGTGTCAAGAAAAGTATTAGAAGGACCTACCAATTTAACCTTGCCCCAATAACAAACAACCATGGATCACTGCATAGAAATTTCTATCGCTGTAGATAATGATGCTTTCGGCATTACCTACCAAGACCAAGCTAATGAAGTAACGCGAATTCTAGATGAGCTATCAGATAAATTAAGTAGCCATCCAGAACACCTCTCTCTTGCTTCTGATTCTTTAAAATTAAAAGATATTAACGGTAATACTGTTGGTTTCTTTAGCATTGTATCCTCCTGACTACAGTACAAATGAACTCATTTGATCAGCCTTACACTGCCGACATGCTTGATGCACTAGCAGACATTGCAGACGAACAAGAGTTAGCAATGCGTGAATCAGAACAGAATGAATGGGATGGCATAGACAAGTTTCCAACTACTAACTTTCCTCCACCACCAAATTATGATTAAACAACAGAATCATAATGATGATGTAATTACAATCATCATTGCTCTAATCTTCTCTTTACTTACAATCGTTTTTCCAATCCTATGGCACTCTTACCAGAACAACAAATCATTGCTAAAATCCTCGACTACGATCCCGTCTCAAAAGAAGAAGGTCTTACCCAATACGACGTTGAACCCACCTGTTCTATTGAAACCCCAGGTGGAAATAAAGCCGGTGACATCTACAAAAGCAAACAAGGTGTCCTCCGCTACTACTGGGTTCCAAAAGGAGCCAACTATACCAAAGAGGAAAAGAGAGACCTCGAAGGTTGGTACGACATCCCCAACCTTGAAGACATTGAAGAATGGGTCTTTGATAGCGTCTGCTTCACTCCAGCAGACGATGAACTAGAACCGGACCATCCAGATAGCTGGTTATCATTACTTGGTTTAATTTGAAATGAAACTATTAACTAAAACAATCTCAAAAAAGATTCCTCCTTTATATGCACAAGATGGTAAGGGTAATGATGCCATTGCATACTTAAAATTATTTACGCCCTGGTCATCTTGGACTTGGTATGTAACTGAAATCAATCTAAAAACTCAAGAATGTTTCGGTCTTGTAGATGGTTTTGAACGTGAACTAGGTTACTTTAGTTTAAGTGAACTAGAAAGCATAGTAGGTCCAGGTGGATTAAAAGTTGAACGCGACATTGCATTTGAACCTACTCCATTATGTAAATTATTACAAAATTAAATTAACAACTGTACTCAATTCAAATTTACCTCACACCATGGACATTCAAGAAATTCACGTTCAAAATGATCTAGCAGTTATTTATGCTTACATAGATAACATGATTCTAGTCCAACACAGAACTCAGGTCACCCCAGCTGAATACAAACCAGGTTTATGTACAACCGATGTAGATATATCGGATATACCGGCATGGTTACCGTTAAATCAAATGAGCTTAATTGAACAAATTCCAGTTATAGAAAAATATGTAAACTTAGAAAAACTTGAATGGACTCTTATAGAAGATGAAATTGAGGAAAGTACAAACGATATTTATTAAGATATACCCACCTTAACCCAAACATCTAATCACAATGGAACTTCACAACAAAATGACATCAACTCAACAAATCTGCGCTGAGTTATTGGAAGGGCATTTACTTCAAACCAGAGAACAAATTCAGCAGGATCTTCTCACTCTCATTGATAGTGATGATCAAGAATTAAACGATAAGATGTGCCAGATAGTAGTAGACAACTTTGCCAAATTTTTTTCTACCTAACAAAATGACATTCACTAAAAAACAACTTGTTGATGCTTATGTTACTGCTTTGGTAGAAAATATGGAGCTTTCAGATCTTATGGCGTATGCCTGTAATGATCTTCAAGAACATTTTGCAAACTACACCATGGAAGAATTAGTTGCTGAAGTTGACAATATTGCTCCTCGGATATTAGCAGAAGTAATAGAAGAATTTGGAGCAACTAAATGACACAAACCATTTACGTTAAATTCTCTTATGAGAATAGTGTTTCAGAAGAGATCCCCATTCACACTCAGTTAGATCTATCAAAGAATTCTAATAGAACAAGGTTACTCAATCGACTGCTAAATTCAGTTCCTGATGGTACTGAAGTCTCACTACCCAAAATGAATAATGTTCTCTACAACTCTCAACGAACCAAGGGTATGTGTAAGGGTCAGATTGTAGCACGTAAACAAGCACTTAAATCACTCAAACTGAAACTCTCAAAATGAAATTCCAAATCACTGATATTGAATTTGATCTCACTGAAAATTGTCATGACTTTGATCAATTATTTGGTGAGTACATTGACACTGAAATGCTACAAGGTCAACTGCAAAGAGTATATACCAAAACATCATGGGATGCAGATGATCACGATGATCTTTTAGAGCAAATTAGTGATGCCTCTGGTCGGTGTATTAATTCTATTGAATATGAGGAAGTTAAGTGAACAAACAAACCTGCATTGATGAACTAACAGCAACATTTATTGCCCCTGAGATATTAGAAGAATTAGTAGAAGAATTTGGAGCAACTAACACAAACAATTCAGAGGTAACACAATGTTAATAGGAAAACACATGATTGTCCACCTTAAAGAGTGGAAAACAATCATCAATGCATTAGACATTCTTGAGGTATTACTAAAAAGTAAACATGAAGAACTTACTACAAATATAAATGTCGAGTTACTTGAATCTCTTCAAGCACATTTTAATGCAGAAGAAGTTTCAAAATTATCAGACAAAATCTCTCAAATCCGTTGACAGCACTACTTGATCTGGTTAATATAACAACTTTTAGGTTACTTTAAAATTTGTGAACGTAGTTGTGTTTTGCATGACTACGTTTTAAAATAGCACTCCGGTCCTGGATACGACCTTAAAATTTTCTAGTTCCTTCACTCCTGCACCATGAATTCAACTGAAGTTCACGCCACAACAGAAGCAATGCTCCGATATGGAGGGCGCTTTTTTCAATCGTTAGCTACAACAATACGTTATGCGGACAATGAGAACAGAGAACGTATATTCCTTGCCTTCCCTAAAATCCTTTCTGAATATGGTCCACAGAGCAAATTCTACACCACAACAGAGGAACAGCAATGAGGCAAACTGAAATTCACTTTGAAGATACAGAATTTACTTCAATCACCGGAAAAGTTCATACATTCAAAATGAATCCGATGAGAAAACTTGACTTAATTATAAAAGCATTGAGAAATATTATTAAAGAAGAAGATAAACTTCATATGATGGATTGCAATTTGCCAATCGGGTCAGATGAAAAAATATTAAGTGCAATTGAAGAACTTGAATACATTACTGAATATGACCCAACAGACGACATGACTAACAGCGAACCAAGTATAACAGCAGATGAAATGCATTCCTCTGCATGGAAACAGCACTTAGCACTTCACTCCTAATGAACAACTACGTTGCCTTAGTATCTGATCAAACATTGAGAGTTTCTTGGATTTATCTATCAGCCAATTCTTGGGATGAAGCTGTAGATCAACTTGAAGAAAACGGATTTGAAGTTGTTGAAGATCAAACAGAAGACTTCTCTGATATTGACCTGTCTGATGCAAACGAAAGACAAGAATCCAATGTACATACTATTGAAGAAATCCTACCTTATGTAGTTTTGTACTCATGAACAGTTCATTAACTTGTCCATCTGAAAATTCAAAAACAGGTGGAATTGCTGTTTCAACTACCTCAAGAGAATCTTGCCCATCTACTTGTAAACTTGCAGGTAAAGAAGGAGGCTGTTACGCAGAAGCAGGTTACTACACACGAATGCATTGGGACGCTGTTACTGCAGGTACACATGGCTTAGAACCTGTTTTATTTATTGAAAAAGTTAAAAAGTTACCACGTTTCCAACTATTCAGACATAATATTGCTGGTGATTTATGGCATGAGACAGATGCTATAGATATTATTCACCAGGAATATCTTTATAAGTTAGCTAAGGCAACTTCCCATTTATCTGCTGCCTGGACTTATACACACCATAATCTAGATGGTATCAATGGCGCAATCAATAAAGAAATTATCTTTAATTCAATTGAATTAGGTTTTGTTGTAAACGTATCCACTGAATCTTTAGATGTTGCAGCACAACGTTACAAAGAAGGGCTGCCTACCGTAGTTGTACAACCAAAAGGACTACCAACTGCTTTTATACACAACGCAGTTTCCTTTATTCAATGCCCAGCAACCTTACCAAAATCTAAAATTACATGTCAAACCTGTGGAGGTAGATGGAAAAAGCCACTCTGCTCAAGAGCAGACCGAACTGTTGTGGTAGTATTTCCAGCGCACGGCATACGTGCTAAACAAGCAGTACTACAGTGTTCTTAACCAAATGAAAAGAAATGGAACCGAACGTTTTGTTACAATTGCCATCTATCTTGATGGCGAATGGAAGGAACTTTCCTACAATACGCAAAACCCTGCTTGGAAAGAGATTATACAAATCGTAAGTCAAGCTAAAGATAAATTTAGACTTATCTACAACTAAGGAATCAACATGTTCAAACCAATGCCACCAGTTCCACCTATTGGTCCACCAAACGACTTCACTGTTTTAAATGTGAATACACCACTTGGAAAACTAAGTGGCCACATAATGAAAGCAGGTATTATTACCCTCACCAGGTTAACAAATTCACAAGGCAAACAATTTAATTTAAAGTCAATTGATATAGGAAT
>Ga0247843_1000686_pt1 | contig 78098 bp, 68 predicted proteins | sample LaCruzMarch2017__FD_192420 | JGI IMG/M metagenome (GOLD analysis project Ga0247843, IMG submission 192420) | Freshwater microbial communities from meromictic Lake La Cruz, Castile-La Mancha, Spain - LaCruzMarch2017_8m | ecosystem: Environmental > Aquatic > Freshwater > Lake | place: Spain... | reverse complement strand
CGCGTGCAAACCGAGCCACCCGCCGAAATCGACCTCGCGCACCTGCATCAAATCCTCGCCGATGCCGAAAAACTGCTCACCAACCGCACCCTCGCCGCTCGCGTCCTCCGCGAGCCCACCGACCGCAACTTCGTCGAGCAAACCCTCACCGCCGCCAAAGCCGCCCTTACCGCCAGGCAACCCGCCAAAGCCTGGAGCCTCGTCACCCAGCCAAGATTCTGGATTCTGACGCGGACAAAGTTCGAACTGAACTAGCAGCCGCGTCGCAAATGACATCCACCGCTGTGCCATCCCACCGATGAAAACAATTCTGCCCTTCGTTGCCTTGGCAACGCTTCTTTCTGTTCACACCCACGCCGCCGAGTTCTTCGTCTCTCCGCGTGGCGATGACTCCGCCGCTGGAAACGCCGCCGCAACAGCGTTTGCGACTGTCGGCAAAGGCGTCGCGATGCTGAAGGCGGGCGACACGCTGACCATCTTGCCGGGCGAATATCTCGAGTCGGTCGAGCTTCGGAAGCTTGCGGGGACCAAAGACTCGCCAGTCACGATTCGGGCGCAGCGGGCGGGCACGGTGCTGCTGCGCGGGGATCTGGAGGTGGCGGGCTGGGAGGCAGTGACGGGACTCGATGGGGTGTTTGCGGCGAAATTTGAGAAGACCGCGCATGGGGTGGCTGATCCGCACACGCTGAGGCACTACGGACCGGGTGCCAACGTGTCGGAGATCTGCACGAAGCCGGGCGCGTTCTTCCATGATGCGAAATCGGGCCGACTGCATGTGCGCACGCCGGATGCGCGGCCTCCGGGAGTGCTCATGGTGTCCATCACGAACGGCAACGGGCTGGCTTTGGAAAACTGCGCGCACATCGTCATCAAGGGGCTGGCCTTCACCGGCTACCAGCATGTGGACAATTCCGTGCAGTTCGGCTCGCGCACGCGCTGGGGGGTGCTCGCCGGGAAGTGCGAGAGCATCACGCTGCGCCGTTGCGTGGCGTATCTGAACAGCGGTGGCCTTTGCGTCACGACCGGCACGGCCAACTCGGTGATCGAGGATTGTTTCGCCTTCGGCAATGCCTCGCGCACCATCGGCATCTCGAATCAGATTCTGGGCTGGGGCGCGAAAGATTGCGTCTTCAGACGCAACCGCATCGAGGGCTTCAACAGCGCTGTCGGCAGCCAGGATCAGATCACGTTTTACAGCAACGACGGGCACACGAACCTGCTGGAGAACAACATCGCGATCAATGCGAGCTTCATGGACAAGGGCGATGCGAAAAACGTGCGTGTGACAGGGAATCTCACGACAGGGCCGAGGCCGCAATTTTACCAGCCGGAGGACGCATCGAACCTGCGCGTCCAATATACCAACCCGGCGAAGCTGACCGCGCAGTTTGCCGATCCGGTGAATGGCGACTTCCGCCTGCTGCCGGAGTCGCCGCAGCGCGGCAAAGGATTGAATGGCGCGGACCCCGGACCGAATCCGTTTCGCGAGGAAGTCTTCTTTGTTTCACCGGAGGGCGACGATGGTGCGAGCGGACTCACTCCAGCGAAGCCGTGGAAATCATTGAAGCACGCCTCCGCCAAAGCCAAGGCGGGCGACACGATTTACCTCATGCCGGGTGTGTATGAGGAAGCACTCACGCCCGCTCAGTCGGGCACGGCGGAGAAGCCGATCCGCTTTGTGAGGCGTGGTGATGGTCGCGTGATCCTCGATGGCAAAGGCACGCTGCCCGTGGGCATCGATCTCTGCGGACGCTCGCACATCGAGGTCGAGGGGCTCGTCGTTCGGAACTTCGCTCAGCATGGCGTGAAGGCGGCGGACTGCGCGGACATCACGCTCTCGCATCTCATGATTGGCGGCAGCGGCGCTGATGCTTTGAATGCGAGCCAGGTGAACGCGCTGACCCTGCGGCATTGCTTCCTCGCGCGCAGCGGCGGCGCGGTGGTGCGCCTGGAGCGATGCGGCGACGCCACGCTGATGGGCAATCTTTTCGGCGATGGCACCGGGCCGCGTCTCGTGTGTGATGCGCCGTCGCTCGCATCGTTGTGGTCGGATCGGAATCACTTCATGCCCGGCGGAGCCACCTTGATCGAAGCCGCTGGTCAAAAGCACGCTGCGCTCGCCGACTGGCAAAAGTCAGGCATGGACATGCACAGTCTCATCGCTGAGCCGGGCTTTGATGAGAAAGGAACGGGTGGCGGTGGAGTCTTGCTCCGCGCGGATTCGATGCTCGTCGGGCGTGGTCCGCTAGCGGCAGCTATCGGCCCGTTTCGCCGCATGAGCGCGGAGCAACCCGTGACCGTCGAGCAGTCGCATCTCCACAGCGCCACCCCCACCACCGCGAATCTCGAATGCCGCACGCCATCCGCACCGGTGGAGATCACGCTGGAGTGGGGCGACTCACCCGCGCTCGGTCAGAAGCGCACCGCGCTCGCCGGCATCGACCACTCGGTCAGCCTCACCGGCTTGAAACCCGGCGGCACCTTTCACGCACGCTTCACCACAGGCGTCCGCGAGACACGCACCGTCTTCGCCACAGATCGCGACACGCTCCAAGCCACCGGCGATGCCGCGCATTCCGAGACGATCACCTTCACCACGCCTGCCTCCGCCACAGCGCCGCGCACCTTCCACGTCGCGTCCGATGGCGATGACACCCGCGCCGGTCTTGCGCGTGACAGCGCTTGGCGCACGATCAATCACGCCGCAGCGCAAGCCGTCGCTGGCGACACCGTGCTCGTCCACACGGGCACTTATGAAGAAACCATCATCGTGCGCGGCACTGGTGCCGCTGATGCGCCGCTTACCTTCCGCACTGCGCCGGGAGCCGTCGTCTGGCTCACCGGCAGCGACCGTCTGCGCTCCACCGCCTTTTTGATCAAAGAGAAAAGCCACGTCGTACTCGATGGCTTCCGCTTCCGCGATTTCCTCTCCGAAGAATCGAGCAACAAGAGCGTTGTCGTCATCCAAGGCGGCTCGCACAACACCGTGCGGCGCTGCTTCTACGACGGGCGCGTGCTGAATGGCTACATGAACGTCTTCCTCGCCATGAACGACAGCCCCGACGCCCTCGTCGAGAACTGCGTCATGATCCTCGGCATGGGCGAAGGCATGACGCTCGGCACCTGCCCGCGCTCGGTCGTTCGCCACTGCGTCTTTTACAACAACAACATCCGCGCCCTATCCATCATGAGCGCCGTCACCGGCTCACAGCACGATCCCATCAGCGTCACGCACAATCTGTTCTGCGCCGTCATCCCGGCCAAAGGCGGCAGCGCCTTCATCCGCACGCGACAGTTGCGCAACCTCGTCTCCGATCACAACACCTACTTCGACCGCATCCCGGAGAGCGAGCGCAGCATCGTCGAGACCATGTTCATCGGCGAAAAGAAAGTCGGCCAGCCAAAGCCCGGCTCCTACGACAATATGGATTTCACCCTCGCCGCGATCCGCACCGAGACGGGAAACGAAAAGCACTCCCGCTTCGGCAATCCCGGCCTTCCCGTCGTGAAGGAACTCTCCCCGCGCTACGACAAGGACACCCCGGCCAACAACGAGCGCACCTGGCAGGGCCAATGGTTGGCCAACGAGCTGCACCAGACGCGCCAGGAAATCCAGCCGCTCGATTTCCACCATTTCATCGCCGCGCCCGACAATCCGCTCGCCAAAGCCGCCGACGGCAAACCCATCGGCCTCGACCCGGCCGAGTTTGGCGCTGATTTCGCGCGAGCTTTGGATCGCGGCGCGCCTTGAGGCGTCCCTCAACGATTGAAACCAACCAACACCATGAAACGCCTCATCCTCCTCACCGCCCTGCTGATAGCGCCGCTGTTAGCGCTCCACGCTACTGACGATGGCACTACTTGGCTCGTCCGCTTCGAGGGAAAATCATTGCCCGCTGTTCCATGGACTGCCATTGGCAAACCGGACGCGACTTTCCAAGAGAGTGCCCTGCATCTGAGCGACGCTTCAAAAGACGACATGGGCGCGTTTGAAGCGGAGTGGAGCGGCGATCTCGAAGGCAAAGAAATCGTCGTCGAGGCTCGGGTGAAGTTGGTGAGCATGATCGGGCATCGGGACTCACCCACGGCGACTTGGCCGCAGCGCGATGGTGCGCCGATCTGCATTCAAATTAGCGATGGGGAGCACGAAGAAGGTATCCTGCTCACGCCTCCGCAGGAGACGCACGAGAGCGCGGCAAGGGGCTATGTGCGGACATTGACGGATCGTTTTGCTCAAGCGGGCACGAGGGATGGTTTTCACACCTACCGGCTCATCATTCGCGGCACCGACATGGAGGTGTGGCGTGACGGAGTGCGCCTCATCGAAGGTTGCGATGCGTTTTGGCGGCCTGCACACTCGAAGCGAAAGTTCATCCGCTTCGGTTCCACATCGAAACCATTCACCGGCTCGGCGCAGTGGCAGTTTGTGCGGCTCGGTTTGCAGCCGATGGCTCGGAGGGCTGAAACGCAGCCGCTCAAAATCACCGCGAGCGAGCCTTGGCCGCTGAATGTGACCGAGAAGAACACGGAGAGCCGTCCCTACCTCTACGACATGGGCGAGGGCTTGCTCCTGATGAGCAATGCGCAGGGAGCCGACTCGTTGCTGGAGCCGTATGGCGTGCGACGCAGCACGGATGCTGGCAAAACGTGGCAACCCATCGCGGGACTCGTGCAAAATGTGGATTCGCCGCAGGAACTCGTTCGCCTCGCGGATGGGCGCATCTTTGGCCCGTCGCGGTGGACGCACTTGCAGCCGGATGGCGCGCTGAAAGGCAAAACGACGATCCTCAATGCGAAGGTCGCGACCTTCACGATGCACGACAGCACCATCAAGATGCCTGCGGAGTTCATGCCTGCGAAGAACGGCGAGGTGCTCCTCTTTGAGCGCCACATCTGGCAGGAAAACGACGGCAGCATCACGGCGGTGGTCTGGAGCCGGAAATTCATCAGAGTCTCCACCGGGCGCAACTTCCCAGAGCGCCACACGCACCTTCTGCGCAGCACAGATCTCGGCAAAACATGGACGCACCTCGCCCACGTCGGTCTCGGTGGCGAGCCAGCCGTCGTGCGGCTCAGTGAGCGCGAATGGCTCGCCGTCACGCGACCCGACGCTCACATGTCGAACCTCCTCCAGCATCGCTCGCTCGATGGCGGCAAGACTTGGCAATACGAGCGCATGCTGGAGGAAGGCAGCGTAATGCCTGATCTCGTGCTCATGTCGAACGGCGTGCTCGCATGCAGCTACGGCCGCCCCGCATCCAATCTCATGTTCAGCCTCGATGGCGGACGCACCTGGCGCGACCACCGCGTCATCTCCGACCGCGTGAACTTCAACTACACCGCCATCCGCGAGATCAGCCCCGGCCGTCTGCTTTACATGCACGACGGCGCGATCCCCGGCGCACTGGCGCGGATCAACTCGGCCTTCATCGACGTGGAGAAGTCAAAACCATGACAAACGCCTTCACTCGTATCACTGCCCTGCTGCTCACCTCGCTGGCTGCGCTGTACGCCGCTGACGCGGTGTTACCCGACCTCGCACTTCAACCAGCTCACATCATCGTCTCGCCATGGAAGCAGCACATTCCGCCGACGAAGCGGCAGGGCGTGCCGGGCATCGAATGCACCGCGAAGGGCCGCTTGTGGGCCGTGTTTGGCCGCGATGTGGAGAGCACGCGCAACTTTCAGGTGCTCAAGTGCAGCGACGACAGCGGGCCGTCGTGGTCGGAGGTGAAGCTCATGATTCTGCCCCGCCAAGGCACGCGCGCGATGTCGCCCGCCGTCTGGATTGATCCTCAGGGCCGCCTCTGGCTGTTTTGGGGGCAGGCCGCCGGTTTGCAGGATGGCCGCTACGGCATCTGGGCCATTCACACCGATGAACCCGATGCCGCCGAGCCGACATGGTCCGCGCCGCGTCGCCTCGGCGACGGCATCATGCTGAACAAGCCCACCGTGCTCGCGAACGGCGATTGGCTGCTCACGTCCTCCGTCTGGAAGGCCAACAACAGCATCAAAGTCTATGCCAGCAGGGACAAGGGCGCGACTTTCACCCTGCGCGGCACCGCAAACATCGCCGACCCCAAGATGCGCGGCCCCGACGAGCCGATGATCGTCGAGCGTAAGGACGGCACGCTGTGGATGATGGTGCGCATGCGGGGCCTGGCCGAGACGATCTCGCGCGATGGTGGCATGACGTGGACGCCCGTGGAGAAAATCGCCCTCCGGCATCCCACCTCGCGCTTTTTCCTGCGGCGTCTGCAATCCGGCGCGCTGCTGCTCGTGAAGCACGGCGGCATTCAGGAAAAGACCAAACGCGAAAAGCTCACGGCCTTCATCTCCGACGACGACGGCAAAACCTGGCAAGGCGGCCTCATGCTCGATGAACGCGACGACGTGACCTATCCCGACGGCGTTCAAGCCGCCGATGGCACGATCCACATCATCTACGACCACCAGCGCACCCCGCTCGGCGAGATCTTGATGGCGAGCTTCACTGAGGAGGATGTGCGTGCCGGGAAACAGGTCACGGACAAGGTGCGTTTGCGCGTGCTGATCGACCGACTTCCAGAAGCCAAAGACTGATCCGACCATGAAGCACCCACTCACACTCATCACCGCTCTGCTGGCAGCCATCGTGCCTGCACGAGCCGCCGACCTCGTCCTCGCCTCCAAGGACTCGCCGCCGGTGCCGATCATCGTTTTCAAAGACGCTCCGCCACGCACGCGAGAGGCCGCTGACACGCTGGCGAGCTACATGGAGAAGATCAGCGGTAAAAAGCCCACGGTGATCGATGGCGCACCGCAGGCGATGCCGGACAGCGCGATTTGGGTCGGCGTGCAGCCGGAGGTGAGGGCGTTGTTTCCGAAGGCGGACTTCGACTTCAAACACGCGGAGGAAACGCTCATCGTGGCGGATGAGAAACACCTCGTCATCGCGGGGCGGGATCGCTGGGACCCGGAGCATATGGAGGCGAAAGGGCGGCTGGCGATGAAGACCGGCATCCAGCAGGAATATGGCACGGCGAACGCGGTGTATTCCTTCATCCAAGAGCAGCTCGGCGTTCGCTGGCTATGGCCGGGAGAGGAGGATGTGATCAAGAGCGAGCGCGTTGCCATCGCGCCGATGGAGCGGCGGTATCATCCGCAGATTCGATCGCGCGGCGGGATGTTGGTGAGGACTTCGCTGGGCGATAACAAGGAGAGCGCGGAGGAACTCTGGGCGCGGTTTCAGCGGGTGCAGCTCGATTCCATGGACATGACCGGCGGACATGGATTCGGCGACTGGTGGGATACGTATGGAGAGGCGCATCCCGATTACTTCGCCGCCGCGCCCGATGGCAGCCGCAAGGCGGTGAAGCCCAGTGCGAGCAACACGAAACTCTGCGCCTCGAACCCCAAAGTGTGGCAGCAGTGGCTGGAGGACATTTCCATCAAAGTCCGTGATGATCCGCTGCTGCGCGTCATCAATGTCTCGCCGAACGACGGCTACACCAGCGGTCACTGCACCTGCGCGAGCTGCCTCGCATGGGATCATCCCAATGGCGAAAAGATGGAGTGGGGCTTCGGTGGCGGGGTGAAGTTTCAGGGCGTGTCGCAGACGGATCGCGATGTGCGATTCGCCAACACGCTCGCCCGCATGTTGAAGGAGCGCTTTCCCGACCGCGAGCTATTCGTGCAGCTCAACGCGTATGGCCTCGCCCGCAATCCGCCCATCGGCATCAAGCCGGATGACAACGTCATCATCTCCAGCGTGGCCAATTTTCACCTGCGCTCGCCTGCTGACCGCAAGCTCTCCATGTCGCAGCACGCAGGCTGGGCCAAGGTGTCAAAGCATCTCATGTGGCGGCCAAATCTCGGCTCTCCGGCCGGTCTGAGCTGGGGCATGCCCGATGTCGCGATGACGCAGGCGGGCGAGGATTTTCGATTCGCCGCCGACACGCATTGCCTCGGGCTCTATTTCGATTTGTTCTGGCTGCACTGGGCCAATCAGGGGCCGCATTATTACGCGCTGGCGCATCTCGCATGGAATCCGCAGGCCGATGTCGCCGCTGTGATGGATGACTACTACGAGCGCGGCTTCGGCCCAGCCGCAGCGGACGTGAAAGCCTACTGGCAGCTCCTGGAGCGCACGCGCATGGAGGTCGTGGCCGAGGAACCGAGCCGACATCGCGCCTTTGATCTGCCGAAGAAATACACGCCTGAGTTGTTCGCACAGGCGCAGGCCCTTCTCGATGCCGCCGCGACCAAAATCGCCCCCGCCGATGAAAAATACCGCCGCCGCCTGCATTTCATCCAATACGGACTCGACTACGCCAAGCTCGTCGTGGACACCCGCGCCTGGATGCAAAAGCTCGAGGCCAGCAAAGGCCATGACACCGCCGCAAAAGCCAAAGTGCAAGCCAACTGGACCCGCGCCGAGGCGATGAAGCAGAAGGCCCCCGCTCACGCCATCAACTGGCAATCCGTCTTCCGCCCACCCGGCAACGGCGGGGGCGATGGCAACAAACGCGTGATGGGTTTGCATCCTGATGCACCGCTGAGCGGCAGAACGCTGCGGGAGCTGAGGGAGCCGGGGCTAGAGTGACGTAAAGATCAACCAACATGCCCCCAAAAACTCCACCACTCCATTGACCCTATGAACCTCCTAGCTACCCGCCGAAACTTTCTCCGAACAGGAGCTGTCGCGACTTCGTTTTCCTTGTTCGATCTGCATCCGTTGCTCGCCGCCGAAGGCATTCCACAATCCGTCGCGTCGTTGTGGGCCGACTTTGATCCTCGCAAAGATCCGCTGGAGGTCGAGGTGATTCGCGAGTGGAAGGAGGACGGCGGGGTGTTCCGCCATGTGCGGTATTTCATCGGCAGCTTCAAAGGCAAGCCCGCGCGGATGGCTGCGGTGTATGGTTACCCTGATAGCGCGAAGGAAAAACTACCAGCGGTGATGCACATCCATGGTGGCGGCCAGCGCGGCTCGGTGAGCGAGGTGAAGCTGCTCGTGGCGCGAGGATACGCGGCGCTGTCGGTGAACTGGGGAGGCAGCGGCGGCAAGGCACCTTTCAACAGCTGTGAGAAGGCCGAGCCCGGCGATCCGAACACCGACTGGGGTGCGGTTGATCCCTCGCAGTTGAACGTGCAGGGCTACAGCACAATGCGGCCCGGGCCGGGGCAGTTCTTCGAGGACCGCGAGCATCCGAAGAACAACAACTGGTATCTCCTCACGCTCGGCTGTCGTCGTGGGCTCACGTTTCTCGAACAGCAGCCAGAGGTTGATCCGCAGCGCCTCGGCGTGCATGGTTACTCGATGGGCGGCCATCTCACCATGTATGTCGCTGGAACGGACCGCCGCGTGAAGGCCGCCGTTCCCGCCGTGGGCGGTGCGGGATGGCGATGGCAGGACCATGAGTTCATCGGTGGCCGTGCGCGGGGAGACCGCGTGCAGGACGATGTCGATCTCTTCCGCCGCACGCTCAGTTTTGAAAGCTACGCGCCGCTCATTCAGTGCCCGGTGTTGCATCGCAGCGCCACGAACGACTTCCACGGCTGGATGGATGACGTGTATCGCACGAACGCACTGATTCAGAACCAGCCCACGCGCTTCAGTTGGGTGCCGCACCTGAACCACCGCCTCACGCCCGAGGTCGCCATCACCATGCCGCTGTGGTTCGATCAGCATCTCAAAGGCGGCCCCGCCTTGCCGGAGACGCTGCAGAGCGAACTGCGCCTCAAATCAAACGACGAAGTGCCCCTGCTGCGCGTGCGGCCGGATGCGAAAACGCTGCCCGTGGCCCGAGTCGAGATTTTCTACAGCACCGACCCCGATCCCCGCGCCCGCTTCTGGCGCAGCGCTGAGGTTCATCACGAATCGGAAGGCTACATCGCTCACCTGCCGATCCACACGCACGACCTGCCGCTCTTTGCTTTCGCGAACGTTTACCACACGCTGCCCAAGCCCGAATCCCTCGCGCAGATGCCCGGCAACGCCAAACCGATCACCGAAATCTGCCTCAGCAGTCTCCTCCACTCGCACAGCGCCGATGAGGTCAAGCAAGCGAACCCGAAGCTCACCGCGAAACCGTCCACGCTCATCGACGACTTCACCCACGGCACCCGCGACTGGTATGCGCTCAACGCCGGCAACGCCACGCATCAGCAACTCTGGACGCGCAAAGTCACGGATCCCCTTTGGCGCGGCCCCGACGGCTCCAAGCTGCACGTCACGCTCAAACTCCCGCAAACCAACCGCCTCAGCATCGTGCTCCAGCAAAACGAATGGCGCAGCTACCGCGGCCCACGCCGCACCTTCGTCTGCCAGCGCGAGATCCAAGGCTCCGACGCTCCGCAAACGCTCACGCTCGCCCTGAGCGACTTCACTTCCGCCGAAGGTTCGCCGACAAGTTGGTCCGAACTCGACCAACTCGGCCTCTGCGCCCACTTTGCCGCCCCAGGCACTACCACGAGCGACGCCCCGCTCTGGAAAGGCCCCGGGCCGGAGTTTTTGCGGTTGGCGTGGGAGTGACGTGAGAACGCTATTGAAAGGCTTCGCCCACCGCTGGTCGCGCCGCTCCGTCACTGATTCCAAAACTCCAACTCTCCACCGTCCTCTTTGCGCTCACGCGGAGTTTGATCCCGTCGGCTTCGCTCTGGAGAACTTCGATGTCATGGGCGGCAAGCTCCCCCACCGGCGAAACCTTCCGCGACATCCACGAATTCAAGCGCCACCTCGCAGTCCACTCGCGCCCACTCGCCAAAAAACATCCTCGAACACCTCGTCCTCCAGACCCAAGCAACCATGAAACGCACCCTCACTTTCCTCACCGCCCTGCTGCTCGCGCTGCTGGCTGCGCTTCACGCCGCCGACGCGGCAAAGCCGCGCGCCAAGCCCAACATCGTTCTCATCTTCACCGATGACCAAGGCTACGGCGATCTCGGCTGCTTCGGCTCCAAGACCATCCGCACACCGAACCTCGACCGGCTGGCCAAAGAGGGGCGCAAGTTCACCAGCTTCATGTCCGCCTCGCCCGTTTGCTCGCCCTCCCGGTCCGCGTTGCTCACCGGTTGTTATCCGAAGCGCATCGGCCTCGCGCAGGGCGTGCTGTTTCCCACCTCGAAGCACGGCTTGAACCCGGCGGAACACACCACCGCCGATCATCTCAAGCAACAGGGCTACGCCACTGCCTGCTTTGGCAAATGGCATCTCGGGCATCACCCCGAAACGCTGCCGACCGCCCAGGGGTTCGACACTTACTTCGGCATTCCTTACTCGAATGACATGAACCATCCCGACAACAAGGACAAGCCCAAGGGCGGTCACGAGGGCATGGACGAGCTTTGGAACGACCCGCAGTCCACCCTCACGAAATGGAAGACGCCGCTGATGGAGAACGAAAAGATCGTCGAGCTGCCCGTGGACCAGCGCACCATCACCCGCCGTTGCACAGATCGTGGCGTCGCCTTCATCAAGGAGAACCAAAAGCGCCCTTTCTTCCTCTATCTGCCCTACTCGATGCCGCACATCCCGCTGTATGTGCCCGATGACGTGCGCGATCCCGACCCCAAACGCGCCTACATCAACACCATCGAGCACCTCGACACTGAAGTGGGCCGCATTTTCGACACCCTGCGCGAACTCAAGCTCGCCGAGAACACCTACGTCATCTTCACCACTGACAACGGCCCCTGGCTGCCCTTCAAGCATCACGGCGGCTCCGCAGGCCCGCTGCGCGATGGCAAAATGAGCACCTTTGAGGGCGGCCAGCGCGTGCCCTGCATCATGTGGGCACCCGGACGCATCCCGGCGGGCACCGAGTGCGATGCCCTCGCCTCCACCATCGATATTCTTCCGACCATCGCCGCACTCACCGGCGCACCGCTTCCCACAGACCGCGTCATTGATGGCATGGACATCTCCGCGCTGATGAAAGGCGAAGCCAAGACCGCGCGCACCGAGTTCCTCTACTACGCGATGACCGGCCAGATCGAAGGCATCCGCCAAGGCGACTGGAAACTGCTCATCAAACAACCCGGCGGCAAAAACGGCGCGCAAACCGCACCCAAACCCACCGTGATGCTTTTCAACCTCGCCACCGACCTCGGGGAGAAAACCAACCTCGCCACCGAGAAGCCAGACCTCGTCGAACGCCTCCAAAAGCGCATGACCGACCTCAATGCCTCCATCGAAGCCGAAGCACGGCCCGCATGGAAAAAGCCGGGTGAATGAGAGCGTTGTTTTTTCCACAAGTGGGGTGCTCAAGAAACGTCACTTTGACCTTTGACCGATCATGACTCCAAAACTCCACCCCTCCATCTCTCCGCTGCTGCTCCTCGGCGCGATTCTCCTCTGCGGTTCAACCCTCCCCGCCGCCGAGCCGCCGCACATTTTGCTTCGCGAGGCACTGCAATACGAGAACATCGGGGACAGCGGGCGCGTGCCGGGGACGATTCGGCAGCTTTATCAGCATCTGCCGGAGGCAACGATTACGCTTTGGCCGTGGTCGCATCTACACGAGCGCGAGCAGGCGATGCTCACGAAAGCGTTTCCGAAACTGCGCATCGCCGAGGGCCTGATGGACGACTCAGGCAAGGCCAGCACGCCTGCGTTGGCGGAGGCGTGGCAGGACGCGGACATCTTCATCACCCCGGCACGTCACGCGAAGACCTTCGAGCTTTGGGCCAAATCGGGCAAACCGTATGGCTTCTTCGGTTCATCGTTCGATCCCGTTTCCAACCGCAAGGACCGTCCGCAAGGCGATACCCTGGACGAACTGAAAAACGTCATCGCCGCGCTGCCGAGCGATCATTTCGACGGCCTGTTCAAGCATCGCGAGGTCTTCAATGGCGCGGCGTTCATCTTCGCCCGCGACACGCTTTCGCTGCAATACTTGAAGAGTCAGAAGCTGAGCACGCCCGTGATCGAGTTCGGCCTCGATGGAACATTCGGCATCGACGTGCGGGATGAAGACCGCGCCAAGGCCTGGCTGAAACGCATCGGCGTGGAGGAGGGCAAGTTCATCTGCGTGCTGCCGCGCCTGCGCTACACGCCTTACTACCGTGTCCGCGACATCCCGCGTGGCGAGGCCGATTACGAGATCGACGCCATCAACGCCCAACACGCCGACCGAGACCACGCCCCGTTGCGCGACCTCATCACGCTCTGGGTGCGTGAGACGGGCCTGAAGGTCATCCTTTGCCCTGAGATGACCTATGAAATCGCCGTGGCGAAGGAGCACCTCCTCGAACCACTGCCCGCCGATGTGAAACCCAACGTCATCTGGCGCGACATGTTTTGGTCCGCCGACGAAGCCAACTCCGTCTATGCCCGCGCCGTCGCCATCGTCAGCGCCGAGTGCCACTCGCCCATCATGGCCCTCTCGCAAGGCACGCCCGCCTTCTACGTCCGCAACCCCGTGGACACCGTCAAAGGCCAGATGTTCCGCGACCTCGGCCTCACCGACTGGGCCTTCGAAAGCGGCCAAACCACCGGCCAGCAGCTCTGGGACAAACTGAAACCGCTGCATGAAGACCGAGCCACAGGCCGCGCCCGCGTGCAAGAGGCCATGACCAAAGCCGCCGCCATCCAAAAGCACATGATTGAGGTGCTGATGGAGGCGGTGAGAAAGCATCGTTCGGTCCCGCAAGAGAAGTAATATCCCATCCATTTATGTTCCGCTTTGCACTCCTTACCACCCTGCTTCTAGGCCTTGTGACCAGCCTCCATGCTGTGGAACCCGTGCCGGTGCCGTCACTCGCTCGTTGGGAGCAACAAATGCTCCATTTCGGCGAACTGCATTTGAAGCAGATGGAAACAGCCATCGCAGACCCCAAAGCGGACGCCACCATCGGAGCGAACTTTTATGACCGTGTCCGGCTCCTGTATGGCATGGCCGACTACACCAAAGACGACAAATGGGCCAAGGCGGCAGCGGCGCTGGCGATTGCTTACCGAGACAGGTATGTGATTCCGAACAAGGGAAGCGTTCAGCCCTGGTATCTCGCGCCGGACGGTCTGGCAGAGCATTTCAAACGCACCGGCGATGTGAAGTCGAAGCAAGCGGTGCTGATGCTGGCGCAAACGATGTGGGCCTCGGACAACAACCCGAAAGAGTGGAGTGAGGGCACCGCCCGCAGCCGCGAGGTCGCCCATAGCCTACGCGCCCTGATGCGGGCCGAGGAACTCGGCGCACCGCCACGCGAGCGAATGAAGATGCTCGTCGGCCAAGCACTCGGCCACATCGAGCAATGGTGCAGCGACAAGCCTCATAATGTCGTCCCGTCTTTCATGACTGGTTTGACAATGGAGTCGCTCATCCAATGGCATGGAAAGACTCAGGACCCACGCGTGCCGCCCGCCATTCGCAAGATGACCGACTGGCTGTGGAAGCACAATTGGGTGCACGAGGCCAAGGCGTTCAAATACTACAGCGTGGACACCACCTCGGTCTCGAAGGGCGGAACGTTCCCGGATGACCACAGCTACGCGAACCAAGGCGGCCCTAAGCCCGTGCCGGACTTGAACATGTTCATCGGCCCCGCCTTTGCCTGGCAGTATCACCGGGAAGGCAAAGCGGAGGACCGCGAAAGAGCAGACCTGTGTCTCGCCGGCGCGGTTGACGGAAAGCCCGACGGAATCCAAGCCGCCTGGCTGGACGGTCCGAAGCAGTTCAACCAAGTCTATACTTGGAGCTTCGACTTCATGAAATGGCGACTTGGGGGTTCCATGGCCGAATCGGGCACGACAGCACCATGAAACGCACATCACCACTCATGGGCGCGATATTGCTCTTGTTTTTCACCAATTCGGCACTCGCTGACTTCACCCTCGTTCGCGATGGACAGCCGCAGGCCGTGATCATCGTGCCGGAGGGGCTCTACAAGCACATCCAGAAGCCAGCGGAGCATTTGACTGGCGATGGCCCGGTGGTGCCGCTGGCGGCGGTGGAGCTGGCGGATTATCTGGGGAAGGTTTGCGGCACGCGGCCTCAGATTGGCACGGAGAACTACTGAACTGAATTTGCTTTTCCGCCCCGCCCGCCCACGAGTCACCGGTCGGCGTGGGATGGGGTTCAGTAGAGGATCAATCTGTGCGCTTCGTCCATGCCGCGCGCCGATGCAAGCGGCGTCTTCGCCTCGGGTGCGAAGCGGCCCACAGTCGGATTTGGCTCCTTCCCATTGAGCCGTCTTTGCGGACAATAGTGGAAATCTTGTCTCAGCGCTCGCCCAAGTAATTCGACTGAACCCCGAAAGGCAGGCACACGGCCGCACACGACGCCAACCGTGGAACGACTCAAGCGGTTCCTCCGGAGGGACGACACTCTGTCGTCCCACAAAGGGCGCCGCTACGTCAACGGATACAGTGCCAATCTGCCCCCTGTGCGCTTGTGTGCTTGAAAATCACCGCGCGGTCGCTGATTGGATCGGCGACGCTTCTTCGGCGGGGAGTGTGGCGAGCGCAGGCCGAGGTATGTGTTGATGTGTTTCATGGCTGCTTGCGGGTCTTGTTCACGGCGCCGATGGATTTTTGGATGTTCGTCCGCCATACGCCTTGGAGTTTGTCGGGCTTAGCGCGGTTCAGCATCTTCAGGGCTTCGTCGAACTGGCCTTTGCGGGTCAGGATGCGTGCGATGCCTTGCCGGGCGGTGAACTCGCTGGCACCTCCAATGTGGGTGCGGCCATCGACGATGCTGGCGTAGGCTTCGAGGGCTGGTTCGTCGTTCTTGATGTTGTGTTCGCGGTTGTGGCCGATGGCTTCCCAAATCGCGTCGCGCGTGCGCGGTTCGCTGATCTGACCCCCCTCGATCCCCCGCCTACCGGTGACTCGTGGGCGGGCGGGGCGATTCTGCGCGACCAAGCTCCGCCGCGTCAGTTGACACGATCCCCCGTTGGTCGCGCAACAGGCTTCGGTTCGGGGGCGCGGCCAAGACTCTCATATGTTTTTAGAATTCGCTCATGGGAGCCGCTCGCATCATCAGCTCCAAGGATGCTTCATCCAGGTAAGCTGCGAGAATCTGCGTAGTGCAGGGATTCGCAGGAACAGGAAATCTATTCGCGAGGCCGTGCAAGTTCCCTGGGGGCTTTACCCATACTCAGGTCGTATGACAGTCAGTTTTTCGCGCTTTCCACTTTTTCTTCACTGAGATGTCCGTTTTGAGGGCGCAGGAATCGGCGAATGAGTGAGCAGAGTCGCAAGGAACCGCAGAGAGGCGAAGCCCAGGAGTGACAAGTAGGTGTAAAGTAGCAGTAAAGTTGAGGGCCAAATCAGTAAAGTAGGTGACAAGTGAACGGGGTTTCGGGCGGCAAATGGCCGCCCTTTTTCGTGCCTGGAAACAGCCGTTTTGCCATGTCCGGCGGCGGGCAGTCGCTCCAAAACCGCCCTTCGCGCCCAAGAAGCCCGTTCGATGGCTCAAAACCCGACCAGTTTGTGACGCAACAAACAGCCGATGGCGGGCGATCCAGGACGTTTGTTGCATCACGAAATGGGTGGTTCCACGGGTTGGCAGGGCCGTACAAGGGAAATGATGGCGCAGGTCGTTCATCCTTTCTCCCCCCAGTGGTTGCAGGTTCCGGTGTCCACCTCGATGGGCACCTCCGGGAAGAGGGCTTCCATGGCTTCCCGCATCGTGGCTTCTACTAGTTTGCCCACCTCTTCCGCTTGGGACTCGGGCGCTTCCACGATCAGCTCGTCATGCACCGTGGAGAGGATGCGCGTTCCCTCGGGCAGGCGTTCGGCCACGAGCACGATGGCCCGCTTCATGCCGTCCGCACAGCCGCCCTGCACGGGCGTGTTCACTAGGGCTGTGAAGCGCTCCCAATCGGTGGCAGTCTCGGGAATGAGGCGGCGGCGGCCGAGGCGGGTACGAACTTCCGTCACGCCCTTCTCTGCGCTCTGGTGGCTGAGGCCGTGCCACTGGCGGACATGGCCGTAGGTGCGGAAGAAGGCCTTACGGATCTCGCGGGCCTCATCCTCTTCGAGATGCACGCCGTAGGAGGCGGCAGCGTAGCGTACGAGGCCGTTGGCAGTCTGGCCGTAAAGCAAACCAAAATTTGCGCTTTTACTTTTCTGCCGGTCTTCCTTAGTAACCTCTGCTTCCGGCTTCCCGAGCACGACGGACGCCGTGAGCTTGTGCAGATCCGCCCCATCCCGATACGCCGCGATCATCTTGGTCTCGCCCGCGATGGCAGCCGCTGCCCGCAGCTCCACTTGGGAGTAGTCGGCCACGACGAACTTCTGGCCGGGCTCGGGCACGAAGGCTGACCGCAGTTCACCCCGCCCAACGTTCTGGAGGTTCGGCTCTTTGGAGGAGAACCTCCCCGTGGCGGTGCCGGTGGGCTCGAACCTGGCGTGGATGCGTCCGTCGGCTTGAACATGGGCCAGGAGAGATTCCGCCTGTTGGGCCCGCTTGATCGCTTCCCGGTGAGCCAGCACCAGGGGCACGATTCGCCCGTCGTCCGCTTCCTTGAGCGCGGTTTCGGCCGTGGAGTCCAGTTCAAGCCCGGCGGCCCGGAGCGCGGCGATGAGCTGGGGCTGGCTGGCCGGGTTGAGGCTGGGTTTGCCCAGAGCTTCGCGGAGGGCAGCGCTCGCTTGGGTTGCGTCGGTGTTCGCTTTGGCGGCGATCTTCCGGAGCCTGTCCGCATCCACCCGGATGCCGGCGGCCTCCATCTCCACCACCCGCGGCAGGAGATCGCTCTCCAGCGCCCACACGTTCTCCAATCCGGCTTTCCCGATCTCCGCCTCCAGCATTCCGGCCAAGTCGTGGAGGTGGGCCACGTCCCGGGCCGCGTAGGCGAGCTGGTCGTCGGTCAAGAACATCGCCCCCCAATCGGACCGGCTCTGGTCCGGGCCCGGCGCGATGCCGAGATAGCGCCGAAGGCATTGATCGAGGTTGTTGCCGGGCTTGGTGCCAGCGGCCAGGAGCCGGGCGGCCGTGAGTGTGCAGATCACCTTGGGGAGCCGCACCCCGCATTTCACGCGCAGCCAGAGGCAATCGAACCGGGCATTATGGGCGATGACTGTGGCCTCCCGCAGCATTTCGCCCAGCGCGCCCAGGTCGTAGCCGAGCGGCATGAGGTCGAGCATCCACACCGGTCCGCCCTCTCTCCGTAGGGTGAGGAGGCGGATATCGCCGCGCCAGGGATCGAGCCCGTCGCCCTTTCTCGGGCCGTGGGTTTCGATGTCGAGCGCGATCCGGTCCGAGGACGCGCCCATGAGATCGTCGATCACGCGCTCCAGGTCGGCACGAGAGGAGCAGAGGTGGCGCTCCGGGAGCTCCTCCGCTTTCGCTCCCGCCTGGATCAGGCTTGCAGGCGTGAAGGCGCCTGTTTGGCCTATTTTGGCGTGCCAAGGCGGGTCGTATATGCCCCCACAACTGATGTCGCAGCTTTGATCTCCACTTTTCTCCTCATTTAGCTTTCTGCGCAGAGGCGACCCGGACCGACCCTCAAAAACAGGCCAAACAGGCGGAACCGGGGCCGGGGTGCATCCGTCATTGGAGTTGGTGCACGGGCTGAGGCGGGAAGCGGCTCCGGGGAGGGCGAGGTTGCCCGCTTGGTCGAGGCAGGGCGCGGCGGGAGCCTGAAACCAATCCCCGGTGAAGGTGGAGGACACCAAGGCTTCCTCATCCGGGGAATGTCCGTCCCGAATGACGACCCGGTATTCCAATCGGCTCTGGTGGCTCAGCTTGCCACGGCGTTGCAGCACGTAAGGGCCTCGTTCCTTGTCCACGAGCTTGGCCAGCTTGCGTCCCATCTGCCTGCGCCAACTCGACTCCCGATCCCAATTCACGCTTGGCAGCGCCTCTTTGCCGTTTTGCTCGGCGAACGCCAGCACGTCGTTGTGCTTGGTCCAGCCGCCGGAGGTGTGTTCGTGGAGGAGCTTCAGAAAGTCTCGGTCCTCGGCGGCATCGGGGGCGCCGATGTCACGGCGGGAGGCGTCCAGCAAATGATCCTTGGTGGGATTGCCAAACCCGGCCCAGAGGCACAAACCGCCCACGATGTCGGCCCATTCCGGGAAGGAGCTGAACTCGCAGCCGGAGGACGACGAGCGGCGCTCGCGCCAGTAGGCCTGAATGAGCGTGAGGGCGGCGGTGGCCAGCAGCGGGCGATTGCGGAAGGTCCAGCCGATGATGCCCCGGATACGGAAGACGCGGTTGTTCACGCTCTCGCCCTTCCAACGCTGGAAGATGCGGCGGCAGCGGCGCAGAATGTCGGGGGTGAAGGTGGCGTCGTTGGCCGAGAAGGAGTACTCCGCCTCGTTGCGGAGCTTCAGGGTCTTGTTCTCGCCAAGGAACCGGTCCTGGTGAGTGCGGCTGGCGGCGGTGGCAGCCTCGAACGGGGCGCACTTGAAGGGGCCCCTTATGTTGCCGATGTGGAAGAAGGAGCCTCCGGCCAGCAGGAAGGAGGTGATCGCCTTGCGCATCTCTTCCACGTCGGTGGTGGGCGAGAAGCCGATTTCCGCGCCGGTCTGCTGCACGTGGGTGAGGTCGGCCAGGGTGTCCTTGCCGGTGCCAGGATCATCAGCTTCGAAGGTCCAGACCGGGCCTTTGCACCAGTCCATGAGTCCTCGGCAGAATGGTGTGAGGAAGCGGGCGAAGGAATGGCACTCGTCCTGGGGCGTGGCGAAGGCGAAGGAATCGCCGGTGCCAAAAGCCAGCAGATGGGCCAGGGCGGCCTTGGCCCAGGCGATGTTCTCCGGGGTGGGGGGCAGTGGCAGGGCATGAACGGCGTCCAGGGAGAGGAACATGCCGGTGGCGGGATTGAAGCCGGGCTCGGGAAATAACAGTTCACCGGGCCGATCCCCGGCGCTGGGCACGGGAGAGCGCAACACGCGCTTGAGTTGGGGGATGGCGTCGGAGAACTGGGAGCTGGCGATGGTGAACTCGGCCTGGGCCCGTTTGAGCACGGTGCCGATGGCTTGGATCTCGCCATCGGAGTTTGTGCGCAACACGGCGGGCCGGCAAAAGGACTCGATGGCGGTGATGAGCTGCACCGGGGCGAGGATCTGAACGGCGAAGTCGTGCCGGGTCTCGTCGTCCTTGCGCTTGGTGCAGTAGGGCTGTCGGCGGTGATCGAGCAGGCGCACCACCTCGGCGTTCATGACGAACATGGAATGGCTGGGCGCAATCAGATCTCCCAACTCGCGGATGGACTCGGTGGCGAGCTTCACGGAGCCATCGGGCACGAGCCAGACCGGGAGCTTGGGTGGCTCCATCTTCACGCGACCGCGTTCCCGGCGGGAGGCACAGCGCCGGTTCACGATGCCGGGCGCCACCTTTTCCGCCTCGGCCAGGAAATGCTCGATGGTGCGTTCGGCGCAGTGGGCGTGCAGGCACTTGAATCCGGGGCGATTGCCTCCAGGCACGGCATCGAAGATTGCGGTGTCGCTGGCAGGGGTGGCGGAAGCGTTCGGACAATGATCGGAATGCTCGGCGGCCCAGGGACAAATCACGGCCCACTTGCCGGAGTCGGGGTCAAGGCAATCGCCCAGCCAGCCGAGCTCACCGCAAAGCCCGGGCATGTCGAGGGTGCGCAGATCGCCCTCGTAAGCCAGCCACCACTTGGCGGGATCCCAGCGGCCGCCGCGCTTCTTGTGGGCCGGGGCGACAAACTCGAACCAACGCACCAGATCGATCCATGTCACCTCGGGGATTTGCCCGGTCACTTCCCAGGTGTAGATGTGGCCGGTCTTGTGGATGGACGGGGACAACACGAGGTTGAGGCCGTTGGAGTAAAGCTCGGCCATCACCGTCTCGCTGAGCTTCGTGGTAATCGCCTTGCCATGCGTGAGCACGGTTTCGGGCAGATCCGGGCAGCGGAAATGGAGGTGAGCGCCGCCGCCTGTGCGTTCCCTGGGCACTGCCGCCAGTTCGGGCTGGGAGGCCAGCCAGGCGCGCACGGACTCGCCATTGTCTTCCTTGGAATCGAGGTCCACGGCCACGAAGGGCGGGCGCACGACCACGCCGAGGTTGAACTGCGAATCGCCTCCGAAATGGGAGTCGATGTATGAGCGTTTCACGTGAGCCGCCGTGCGGCGGGGCCAGTCTGGCAGGAAAGGCTTCTTGCCCTTCTGCTTCTCGGTGCCCTGGTCGAACGCGTGGAGATGGTGGATGGCCCAGCCGAGGTGGCCGTGGTAGAAATGGGCGGCTTCTCTCCGGGACCAGAGATTGATGTTGGCGGGGATGGCTGGGGCGGTGCCAAATCCTGAACCGGTGCCACTATCGGCAACGGCGGGGGCAGTGCCATTCTCGCCAATTTCACCCGGGTCCGTGACATTCAGCCCGGGGCCAGTGCCGCTTTCCGTGCCGTTCCCGGGCATCCCGGTGCCAGATTCCGTGCCAAATCCGTTCTCCGGGCTGACTGTCGTGCCGTTTCCGGTGCCAGTTTCCGCCGCAGAGTTGCAAGGCTCCGGCATGACCGTGCCACTTTCAGTGCCGGTTTTGGTCATCGGCCCGGCTCCGGTGCCGTTTTCCTGCGGTCCGTCATCGGATGCCGCTTTCGTTCCCCGGTGCCATTTCTCCCGGGCGGCACGTTTCTTTAGCGTGTCGATGGGCACAGCGAACCTTTCGGAAAGGCTTGGGAGCGATCCCTCGCCCCGCTCATAGGCGGTGCGCACTTCGGTGAGATCCCTCATTGCGCGGCCCTTTCTTTCTTAGGGCTCGCGTTCTGACCTGCATCCAACCAGTCGGCCAATTCGGCCCAACGTTTTCTTCTGGCCCGGGATTTCACCGCCGAGACCGACAGGCCAAAGTGCCGCGCGGTGGTGATGTAGCTGCGACAACTACGGTAGAAGTCGAACACGGGATCCGCTCCGGGAATGCGGGGGAGGAGCGGATCTGCTGGCTGTTGTTCCGGCTGGCGCGACAGAGCCTTGACCACTCGCGCCATCGCTCTTAAGCGGCGAAGCGAGCGGTTGGTTTCGAGGACGGGTTGGCCGAGCTTGCGCGAATGCCGGAGGAGGAACGAGGCGAGTTCCATCCAGAGTTCCGGTTCGGTGAGGAAACGGCACTCCGAATCACCTTCGCCCGCCGGTTCATAGAAGCTGGCCGTGGACGCCCGGTAGATTAGTGGCTTCTCCTCGGCGAACCTGGCGGCCCAGTGAAGGTAGTTGAAATCCACGGCCACCGCCTCGCCCGTGGAACGCTCGATGCGGGTGAAGAAAGGAGCCCCGAACCGCTCGATGAGCTGTTGCTCGGCGGTAGAATCGTCTCCCGCCTTGGTGCCGCTTTGCTTCCAGCCTTCCCTGGCGGAACGGCGGAACACGGTTCGGTCGGGGATACCGAACAGCGCTGCTACCCGCCGCAGGGATTCGCCGGAGGACTCAAAGTGGGCGCGAATCTTCGCCCAGTCTCGATTGGGTCGCTTCATGCTGTAGTAAGGGAAGGAGAAGTGACTCAGCGATCTGCTGACGTGTTGAGGTGATCCGGCGTGGGGACGCGCACGCTCATCGCGTCGAGCGCGGCCTCCAGTTCGCTGCGGCGGTAGCGCACGGAGCGGCTGATCCGGACATAGGGGATCAGGCCCTGCTTGCGCCAAGTATAGAGCTGCCGGGGACGGATGCGGAGGAACTCGCAGGCCTCGATTTCGGTAAGGAGCGGTTCGGGACGATGGCTTGGTTCGGAATGCGGACTCATGCCGCGGTCCGCGTGTCAACGAACCGGATCCACCCTCTCCAATCCCCGACTACCCGGAAACCGAACAACTCCGACGATCACCGGAATGAATCTGATCGAGACGGGCCGGAAAGTGGTAATTATCTTTGAGGCGCAACAAAAATCCCATCGGCAATCTCATCAGTAGCCATTCGCCTTTTGCCTCCCCAGGGCATGTGCGAAAGGTCAATGGAACTTCCACCGTCCACTTGGCCGGCCTTCAAGCGATTCCGACCGGAGCCCCCCAGCGGAAGAAGACTGTCCTCCAAGAAGGCGCGGAACTTGGATGGACGCCGACCATCATCTCACTCGGTTCCGACCACCCGACGCTCATCCTTGGCCTTATCGACGCCCAGCTCCCGCCTTTTCCGGATCATCATCGGCCACCCGCGGCGACGATCCCTCGTTCGATCTCCTCGTCTGCCGTGCACGCCCTCAATTCGGAGACCACGCCGCGATTCGCCGCGCCGGGCTCAAGAAACCGGGCGACAGCTACGAACACCGAAACGAACTGTTCCCGGACGAGGACTTTGAGATCACCTACGAGCGGTGAGTGGGGGCACGGCTCGGTTCCCGAGCCTCTTGACCGTGCGTGACAGAACGTGACAAACGACGTTCGTATTCTTGCGAAAACCTTCCCACACACCCTCGATTCGGTTTGCAACAGAGCCCGTAGAATCGCAGGGTTACGCATGAAAAAGCGGTCACTACATGTCCATGAGGCAGAAGGTCACCAGTTCGATCTGGGAAAACGCACACTGCTGGGCAAGCAGCTCCCGGAACTTCTCTTTGGCGATGGGATCCAGGATCATTTTCCTTTCGAGCGCCCTGGATATCAGGTGCGCGCTGATCACGGAAGAGTTGACGGCTTGGAAGATGCGATGCGGCCTCATGAACTCTGTTCAAATGAATCGTTTCCGACATTTCCGCAACAAGAAAGCTCCAAGCTTCGCATCCGCTGAAGGTCTGGACTTGGCATGTTCTTACGCAGGGAAAGCCTGACCCGAATGGCATTCGTTCTGGATCCTCGGGGGGCCTTGCCATGAGATGTTCGCGAGGACGGACGGAGCCAGGAATTTTCAAAGTGATCGTGCGCTGATCCCCTGGGCCGGTTTGCCGGGGACGACTCTCATTGATCCGCCAGGCGAGCCAGACGTTCTTCCGAGAAGCTTGCTCCGCCCCGCAGGAAGAAGCGGGTGATCTGGTCGCGAAGGGTGCGGTAGAGGGCGGGATCGGTCGCGGCGAGTTCCGGAGAGGCGTCGCGGCGGGCAAAGCGGACCAGGGCGAGCAATTCCGCCCAGCGCTTGTCGCGGAAGTATTCGTCGATGAGTTCCTGATGCTCCAGCAACAGGCGGGCGACGAGTTCTTCCTCCCTGGCGGTCATGATTGCAGAATATCCAAATACACCAGATTCTCAAGTGCGCGCTCGCGCGCAGGCGGAGGGAGCGTGTCGATGATGGTCCGAATCGCCTCCGTAGCGGGCCGATGAACTTGAAGAAGGAAGCGGATGTCACCGAGGTCCTTCGCATCGGCGCGGATGAGTTTGGCGGCCACCAAGTTTTCCACCGGCGGACGGAAGATTTGCAGGCGGCCGATCCGGTCGATCAGCACCGGTTCGAACACTCCGAGTTGGGTCAGGCCGGGTTCGACGATCTGAAGGTAGGCGCGATCTGGTTCGAGAATCGACTTCGGATCAAAGAGCAAGCCGGCGTCTTCGATGGCGGTTTTCAGTTCCAACCGGTCATAGTCGCTGGCGGGCCGCCACACATCGAGATCCCGCGACGTTCGCCCATTCATTCCACCGAAAAGGCAAGCGGCAGAGCCGATCAGGCAGAGGCGAACCGCTGGTCCTTCGGTGCCCAGGGAGATGGCAACTTTTTCCAGAAGGCGCATCCACTGTTCTCCGTCGAGCGAGTTTGCCGAATCGTCCATGGCACGGGAATGTGGCGAGTTTTGGGAGTCGGTCCAACCGTTTGGGCCAATAGCCCGCAGGCGGCGGGCGACGAGTTCTTCCTCCCTGGGGAATGGTTGCAGAAGATGGAAAAGGGAGATCACTTCGGTTCCACTGGTCGCATATTGCCAGCGCTTCCTGCATTTCCTCAACACCATCATCGGTCGCTTCCACATCAGACCGACTCCAACCACGCGATGCGGCGTCGGAGTTTGGCTTGGCGATCTTCGTTGGGATTTGGATAAAGGATCGGATACCAAGCGGTCATCACTGCGGCGCGGGCGATCATACATTGCTGAAGGGCGCGATCGTTAAGGGGCGCGCTGAAGACACGCTTGCTGTGATGTTCAAGGCTTCCTGATGATCGCAGAATGATCTTTTCGCCTCGTTGATCATCCGGGCAAGAATTACCTGGCACCGTGCGCTGACGCTCCGTGGGTGGGAATGAATGTGATGGGCATCAAGGCGGAATGCGTGGGCGATTCCGCTACGCGAAGGGAGCGCGCATGCGGAATTCCCCAGAATTCCGCATGCGCGTCCAACTCTTCCATTTACACCCCTTCGCCGTCATCCTCGGGGAGCGGCGTAACGAAGGTTTTTGGTGACGAAATCGTCAACTACTTTCTCATTTGCGTAAGCGGTCCGAGGATGGAGAATGCAAGGGTGGACGCTAACAATGGGCTTGGTGGTGGGGCGGCACCGCGACTTTCGTGGTGGTCTCGCTTCTGGCAAACGAGGAGCCTGGAGCTGGGGCTGTTCTTCGCCCCAGCGCCCTGGAAGCGAGGATCGGTGTTTCATACCATGGCGCAGCATCCGGGAATTTGGATTCCCTGCTGGGCCCTGCACTTGATTGTGATTTGGTGGCTGGGAAGGAAATTCGGGCTGCCCCTCCTTTTTTGGCACGATGAACCATTGAAGGCGATCGTTGCTGGAGCGATCTTCGCGCTAACGTTTGGCTTTTTCATCTTTGTGTATTTCGTCCTAGATTACTCTGCGTATTTAAAAGAGAGAGGGTCCGTGCCCGACCGCAGTGAGGATGATGGAGGGAAGTCCAAGAATGAAGTGGTCCTGCCGCACTGGACGAAGGAGCTGGAGAAGTACTTCTTACGGAATTCTGGACCGGAAGCAGATGGGGCGGACCCGGAGAGGAAGCGCTTTAGTGAGGAGGTGCAACTGCAGTCATTTTTGTTTCGATCGCTATCGAACGCTTTCGCCTACCTGATCACTGCACTGATTCTGCTGCGGCTAGCAATCTATTTTGGAATTCACCGGCCCTGGGAAAAGACCCTGCCTTCCTCAGCCAGCCACGGGAACTTCGATATCTGGAACGAGAGCGTGCGGTTCGAAGACGGGACCTGGTGGCTCTTCATTATTGGGATGGCGATTGGGGCCATCTTGGTGCTCGTCTTGGACGTGCTCAAGTTCGTTTTGATCCCGGGCCTGAAAGATACACGGATGGGGGACGCCATCCCGGTATTCAGCCTATTTGACCCGAAGCTGAAGTGGTCCCAGGAAACAGTGATGATGGTGTTGGGCTTCTGGGCGTTTTTCATCGTGGTGTTTTTCCATCTCGTCTTTTTGCTTCTCGGGGAGCTGTGGGGCTTCTACTTCGCCGCGCCCGCCATTTGCATTATGCTGGCTTGGTTGGTCTTCGGCTATGCGATCTTGATTTTGCAACTGCGAGCTCCCTTCTGGCGGAGTTGGGTTTTGGTCATCGCCGTCTTGGCCGTTGGCGCGTTCCTTTTGCCAAGGCTCCCAAATCGTTACGGGTTCGCCCAGATTGAAAAGGCGGCTGAGACTGTTAAAACTAGTAATATTGGCAATGGGAGTGAGCGGCGGGAGTTGTCCCCCGTGGGAATGGTCTATCCCAGGACCAACGTAACCGACTCACTCAGTCAGCAGATGGCGGCCTTGAAGTCAACCGAGGCAAAAATGGCCGAAGAGATCGCTGCCGGAAAGATCTTCGCGGACCGGGGTGTTGAGGCCAAGTGGGGAGAAAAGCCTCTGGTAGTGGTTTGCGCCAGTGGCGGCGGGATCACAGCGGAGGTCTGGACGCTAGAGACGCTGGCGCTGCTGTCGCAGCTGCTCCCCGACTTTGCTCCGCAGGTCCGGCTAATCACCGGGGCATCTGGGGGCATGGTGGGAGCGGCGGCCTGGGCTGGATGGCGACACAAGTGGCAAGACGCGCCAGTAGATCCATTGATCAACAGGGCCTACCGAGATCAGCTTTCTCCGCTGGCACTCCGCTTTGCCCTCTTTGACTCGGCACCAACGGGGTTCTTGCTGCAACGCTACGTGCCATGGCTGCGTCACTTTGATCGGGGAGAGGCGCTGGAGGAGGTTTGGATCAACAGCAGCGGTCGCCCGAACCTGGGAGTATTGCCGGAACTGGGTTCCAAGTTGGGCGAAATGGCTCCAGGGGAAGTCATCGGAAAAAGCCCTTCGCTTTTGTTTTCTCCTACCATCGCGGAGCAAGGCCGCCCGTTGCTCATCAGCAATCTGGACGTCACCCTGCTGACGCAGATTGATTTACCTGGTCCGTTCCCGGATCAGCGACGTGATCGCGTTCATCGCGCAGTAGATGCCCGGAAACTACTCGGAGGAGCGATCGTGGAATCGGTGCCCATCGCTACCTGGGCGCGCATGAGCGCCACCTTTCCCTTGGTTTCACCGGCGGGATCTATTGAGTTTGATTTGAACAACGAGGACGTGCGCAACGACCGGTCCACCGGACGGATTCACCTGGTAGACGCGGCCTATGCGGATAATCAAGGATCAAGTTTGGCAGTGACCTGGCTGCGCAGCTATTGGCTCCCGTGGACTCGGAATAGTCAGAAGGTCCCGCGCCATGTCATCCTGATCGAGATCGATGCCTTTCCCCGTTACGGGGACAAGGCTTTTGATGGAGCCAGGCCCCCTAATCCATACCTCGACGGTCTTTCAGCTTGCGTGGAGGACGTCCATATTCCGACGGTAGGTTTGGGAAACCGGATGAAAAGTCACCTTTTTCACACTGACCGCATGATGGAACGGTTCGCTGAAGAGGTCAAAGCGAGCGGCTCGGTGGAAAAGCCATTGACCTTTTCTAGCTACCGATTCGTCAATCCGATTCCCTGTTCCTTGAGCTGGTCACTGGCGGCGGGGGAACGCAACGGGCTCAGATGGTTCCAGCATTTCTTCAAAGAACTTAGACCAGGAGATGCGGAGCGGATCTTCGAGGACGAGAGCTTCAGGAAAGGTCTGATCGATCGAGTCAATGCCGAGGTTGGCAAGTCCCCGATCAACCCGGGGACGGATCCATTCGTTAACTATACCCTCCGGGAATTCGCCGAACTGGAGAAGTTCTGGCGATTGTGCTCCCAACCGTGACCTCACGATCCGCGTGCGCAGAACTTTTGGCTTCTCCGTCCGTCGTGCGGGACTTACCAGTCCCCCAGCAATCGCGTGCGATGGCAGCCCGGAATAGCACTACCGGTGTTAACTTCGCCTACGTGGATCCTGGACTGAAGTCCAGGCTACGTTGGCCTGCCATCTCCTAACCCTGCCTCCTGCAGCCGTTCCGCGATCCAGCGGACGTCTTCGTCGCTCGGGGGCGGAATCAGGGGCGCGGTGTAGTCCAGCTTCCAGTAGCGACCGGTTTCGTAGCAGCGATTGACGAGGCGCTGGATGTCCAGGGGAACGTCGAGGTCTGGGTAGCGTAACGGGATGTGAATGCAGGGAAGCGGCTCTTGCAAGGGACAGGGATAGACTTCGAGACGATCTAGGTCGAAGGAGCGGGTTGCCGAGATGAAATAGGTTTCTTCCGCTGGCCCGAACTCGGCGCGGAGCTGTTCGTCGGGCATGTCCAGCAAGCGCCTTCCGCCGCGGAGCAGATCGATCTCCACCACGTTGACGCCGGCGGCGAGGTAGTCGGCGCGTTTAGTTAGGTATTCCAGCCTCCGCGATCCACGATTGGCGGGGCTGGCGATCTCGATGACGGTGACGAGGGAACCATCGTCGTGACGGATTTCGACCCACCGCTCTTTGGGCAGTTCTCGCCGCACGATCCGCGGCATCCGCACCGGAGCCCTGGCTCCCCTCCCCCAGGTCGCTGAACCGGTGCGTGATTCTGATTCCGGTGCCCCGACCTCCTCGGGCGTCCATACTGCGGGAATGCCGTGTCGCCAGGTCTCCTCGACCACCGCGACGTCCGGGTAATACCCCGTGGAACCGCTACCTTGGACACTAACGTGCTCCTGGCCGATGGCGTTGTAGGATTCGGGAAGCGTTACTCCCAATTCCTCCAGAGTGCCGGAGATCATTCGAAGATGAGCGTCGGACCAGCGCTGTTCCATGAACGGATTCATGCCTGGAAACGGATTCTGGTTTCGGTGGGAGGCCATCGGTGGGGACAGTCTACCATCGCGGGGGGAGGGCTGCAATGGGGGGAGACCGGAGGCAGTTGGCGGCACTGCGGCTGGGCGGCGAACCTGGATGCTGAAGGGTGACTCAGGGAGCCTGCGGTCAGCAGGATCGTTGGCGGGGCCTAAACGGTGCGGGCTATGAGGCTATCCGCGCGGACTGGATGGTTGGCGCTGGGGGGCGTTCGATTCTCAGGACTGTCTGGATAAGGAACGCTTATGATTGAGTCTTCAACCGTGCTGCTTGCGTAAGAAACGCTTATGTCTGGGTGCTTAACGGCGTTGTCTGTGTCCTTAACGGCATTGTCTGTCGACTTAACACGACAGAGCCTGTCCTTAACGTGACGTTGCGAGGACTGGTTGTTGTGAGTTTTGAGGTTTCGGGAGGGGTGCGTCAGCCTTTCTGATGGAATTAACTGTTATTGAGCGGCTGGAAGCCACCCCTACGGCTCATTTCGTTAAAGAGGCGTTCGATGGCTTCTTCTGGGTCTTCCATCATCATGCCTTCTTTGATTTTGCTGACGTAGATGCCGAAGCTGAAGGGGGTGACTGCGGGGACTTCGATGAGTTTCCATTCGTGAGCTTGGGCGGCTTGCATCGCGGCGAGGGCGCGATTGGCATCAAGGAAGGTGTGCATGGCTTCCCGGTAGGCTTGGACTAAGAGCGGATGATCCGGCTCGTGTTCGCTGAGGACGCGGAAGAGGATTTCGGAGCTCCAGCGGAGTTGCTTCAATTTGCGTTCGTGGCCCGGGAGATTGCGCGGGACCATGAGGCCGGTTTGGGCGACGCCGCCGAATTGCCATTTGACGAGCTGGGATCCGGTGAGGGCTTGCTGGAGATCTTCGAGAGCGTGCTCCGGCTTAAATAGTTCGCGCCATGCTTCGAGTTCCAACGCTTGGAAGGTTTTGATGCTGAGGAGGAATCCGTAGTCGTCGATCGTGACCAAGGCATTGCCACCGGCCGCTTCGCGAAGACGCCAAGCGATGATCCTGGATAGCGCGTCATTGGCACTCCGGCCGATCAGGCTGTGGAAGAAATAGTGGACCAGATCTGGGTCGTGATCCTCGTCGCGAAAGACTTCGATCAGGGTGAGACCCTCGCGCGGAATCGTGGAGAAGCGCTCTTGGGCGACGAAATGTTCGAGCACGGCTTCGGCGTTGAAGGCGCTGATGTTCCAATCCTCGACAAGCCATTCGAGGAGATCCTCGCGATCGCCATGGAGCCGTTCCCACATGCGGGTGCGGAATCGGGTCACCTCGGCCGCCAAGCCGGAAGCAAGCGGCATTTTGTTCGCGTTCCAGGCCGGAATGGTGGGAAGGCGATTGCGGGCCAGAGAGACGAACAACTCCCCCACCCCGGCTTCGTCAAGCCGGACGACGTTGCCCCCTATCACAAAACAATCCCCGATCCGCAATTGCTTGGCGAATCCTTCATCGACCGTGCCCAAGCGCTTGCGGCCCAGGCGGATTGAGACGGAGCCGTCGGCGGCGATGGTTCCGATGTTGACCAAGTAATCGCGTTCCACTTTGCGATTGGTGGTGACGAGTTTGCCGTCGATCACGGTGACTTTACCAAAGGTATCCCGGTAGGCCGTTTCCAGGGAGACGCCGCCGCCTTCGAGGTAGCGGAGCAGGTTGTCGAATTCGGCGCGCGACAGATCGCGGAAGCCGTGGGCACGGCGAATGATCGCGAAGGCTTCGTCCGGCGTGACGTCCCCTTCCATGGCGAGGCCGACGAGGTGTTGAATGACGACATCCGCCGCGTTCTCCATGGGGCGGACCGGATCCAACGTCCGGCGTTTGACCATCTCTGCGCAGACAACGCACTCGATCAGGTCATTGATGTTCGTGGCGACGAGGACACCGTGGCTCATGGCGCGGACGGAGTGGCCGGAGCGGCCGATCCGTTGCAAGGCGCGGGAAATGCCTTTGGGAGTCGACATCATCACGACGGAATCGACGGAGCCGATATCGATGCCGAGTTCCAAGCTCGTCGAGCAGACTACGGCGCGGAGTTCGCCATTCTTGAGGCGATCCTCGGTTTCGAGGCGGATATCGCGGTCGAGCGAAGAGTGGTGGGCTTCGATGAGATGGGCGAGATTCGGCAAGGCGCTCTTGAGGCGGACGCTGATGTTTTCCGTGCCGGACCGGGTGTTGGTGAAAATCAGCGTCGAGCGATTGCCCGCGACGATCTTGGCGACGTCCTCTATGACGCGGGAGCCAGTGTAACCCGCTGGCGGGTAGGCGCGGCGTTTCAGAGGAGTGAGGACCTCGACAAAGGTTTTGCGGTTGGACTGCGGTTCAACGATTTCGCAGGCGCGGCCTTCGCCCGTGAGGAAACGGGCGGCGATTTCCAGGGGCGCGACGGTGGCGGACAGACCGATGCGGCAAACCGGCCGATTGGTGAGGCGTTCGAGCCGTTCCAGGGAAACGGAGAGATGGGCGCCGCGCTTGGTTTCGGCCAGGGCGTGGAGTTCATCGACGATGACGAACTCGCACCGGGCAAGCGCTTCGAGAAAGGCGCTTTGGCAGAGGACGATGGCAAGGCTCTCCGGTGTCGTCAGCCAAATATGCGGAGGCTTACGGCGCTGCTGGGCACGTTCAGCCGGGGTGGAATCCCCGGTGCGCGAGGCGATCCGGATCGACTCATCGACGCCCAGTCCGGCGAGCGGGGCGTGGAGGTTTTTGCGCATGTCATAGGTCAGCGCCCGCAGAGGCGAGACGTAGACGGCGCGGATGCCGAGAGGTTCCAGGGTTCCGGCGACGTGTTCCCGGTAAAGGCGATCGATGACGCCGAGGAACCCAGCGAGGGTTTTCCCGGTGCCGGTCGGCGAACTGAGGAGGACGTTGCGACCTTGCAGGATGAGCGGCACGCAGGCCTCCTGAGCGGGAGTCGGCTCACCCAGTTCCCGGAGGAGCCATGCGGCGACGTCTGGATGGAGGAGGTGGGTCAAACGGGTTGAATCCTTGGGGGCTTGAAGTCCTGCATCCCGCCGCGTTCCTCCTGGAATTCCATGAACGGCATCCTGAAATCATACACCAACCCTTGGAGGAATACGCTAGGCGACGGAAATGCACCAAGCCCGAGTTGGTGTCCCGGCTTGGGCAATGGCTGAAGCCTTTTGCGGATGTGGTTGGAGATAAACTTTAACGCGTTATGGCGACTGAAGAGGGAAATTCTGATTCCCAATCAAAGACCGACAAAGCCTTGCTGTGCGTATAGGCGCAGAGTTTCCGGCGCGATGTCGTAACCATTCGGCCAGGAGATGATGCCGTAGGCGAGGAATACCTGGGCGAAGAATTCGGGATCGGACAACGCGCGGCGCAACGGCCCGCCCTCGTGGCCGTAAACAGCGAAGTCCAGTTCGGTCACGTATCCGTCGCGGAAATGCAGGCTCACGCGATGCGGTCCGGTCACGCGGAGGGAATGGATCTCGCAATCTTCGAGCGACACTGAAGTGGGAATTCCGGTATTCATGGTGGGATTAGGGGAGAGGTGGAATGCGCTGGAGTGGAAGGTGGATTTCGGCTAGCTCCCAGTTTTTGAAGAGTTCGGCTTGATGAAGGGCGGCCCATTCTACAATGAGGCGCTGCGCTTGGTTGGAAAGCGTACCCTGAAGCAACGCTCCTTCAAGAGTAAACGCAGCCCGATCGCCCTCGTGCCTGGCATGAAAGTGAGGGGGAGAATGATCGTCGTAAAACATCTCGACCCGGATTCCAAAAAATCGGCTGATCTCTGGCATCGGTCAATTTGCCTGATCGCGTGGAATCCCGCAACTTTCGCGGAACCGTAGATGAGGCAGAGCCGCGCAGATGACGGCACATCCACGCTGATCCGATCCGCGAGAATCGGGGACATCTGCGGTTACGCTCACACCATCATGGAATGACCACAGCCAGCCCGGCGGCGGTCGCTGTCCCAGCAAACAGCAGCCATGTCTCACGCTTGATCGCCGCGCAACTCATCCCAAAATCCCTGAGGCGTCCGGACAGGCTCGCCGACGAGGGATGCCTTGGCTGCGGCCGCCAACTCGGTGACCCAGCCGACACGATCAAGCGCCGTTGACTTCGCTGATTTCACCGCCGTCAATCGAGCCAAGGGCTCTCCTCTGACCGTGATGACGATCTCCTCACCATCTGCGGCACGCTGCACCAGTTCACTGAGGCGCCCTTTGGCGTCCCGCAGGTTAGTGATCAGGTAGTCACCGTAGCTACAAGGAAGCCGGACGTCAATCCGCCTGGAAACACTTCTGTCGAGTAGCCCGAACCATCCGCGCCTATTCTGCCTGACCCCAACGATCTCCCCAAAACTGCAGCTCCTGGAGAGTCCGGGACATGCAGTGGTAGAAGTTGATGGGCCGGGCTGGTTCGCCCAGAACACGTGAACCGCGCATTTGTTCATGCGAACATTCAACGAAACGATGTTCAAGCGATTTTTCGAGCAGATTCAGAGATCGGAAACTCTGGCCAAAGATTGGCTGTCCCCAGGAATTCTTCAGCGCTGGTGCCCCGCCGTTCCTCATCGTCCACGGCACCGCCGATCCAACGGTGCCTTACCAGCAATCCGTAGTCTTCCGCCAAGCCCTCGCGGACGCCAAAGTCCCGGTGAGCTTGTTGACCGTAACCAACGGCGGGCACGGCAAGGGCTTCAGTCCTGCCGTGACCGAGATCGTTCACCGCTTCCTCGCCTTCCGCCTGCTCGGCGAAGGCACGGAATCCAGTGACGCGACGATCCCGGCCCTGGCGCGTTGAGTTAAACTGACAGAGGGCATGGGGTTGTCAGGCGGGGGTGGAACCCGCGATCCTGGAAAATTCCGTGGGCGTTCGGAGACGAACGTTCGATAGAACAATTTTGGTGCCACCCAAAATCCAGGCAGACTACCAGAAAAGCCTGACTTCTTCCGCTAGATTCCTCACCGCCCAGATTGTCACCCCGTAGGAGTCGGCTTGATGACGGATGGGGCGCCGGTTGGCCCCCGACCTTGTTGCTTGCAGCGGGTTCAGGGGCGGAAACGTCTTGCGTGCGGCTCGCCTTGGACACCGCTCCGCATCGGTCCGTTGGTGGGGGCCGTTGCTTCGGGCTGAATCAGGGAACCGGCGAAGGAGGAGCTATCCGCGCAAGTCCCGCATCGCCATCAAGCCACCCCAGCGCACGCCCTGAATCTTGCGCGCACCGTCGATTCGGCGAGCGCTGAACATTTCGCGGCGGGACTCGAAAGCCGGAGATTGCCTGTCCCTGTGCGGCTTTGCTCATGAGGTGTTCAGTTCTTCTCTTCCGCCAACCTTTCAAGGATCCGGTGAGAGGCTTCGCCACTACCGTTCTGATTCTGGCCCGTAATGAGGGTTCCATCCTCTGAGACGTGGGTCGCAAAGAAGTCCTTCCACGCGGTGTTGGATTCGAAATTGGCCTTCGCTTTGCGTAGCTCAGTTTCGGGGTGTCGCGGTGTATAGAAGATTCCGAAGTCCTTCAATTGCTTGTCCGTGACCCCTGTCACTCGTCGCCCTTCAACCAATGAGGATCCATCGGTGTCCTTCGCGTTGACAAGGCCGAGAGCCCCGTGACAAACGGACCCGATCACGAGTCCCTTGGCATACGCTTCCGTGACCAAGCTGGCCAGCCTTTCGGATTGTTCAAAGTCATACGCAGCGCCCCAACCTCCCGACATAAAAATTACGTCATACGTTTCGACATCGATCTGATCAATCGGGATCGAATTGTTTAGCTTGCTCATCGCTACGGCGTCCTTCTGAAAGCGATAATCCTCTCGTGCCGGGATCGGCCATTTGAAGGTGATCGGATCAACCGGGATCTTGCCGCCTTTGATGGAAGCCAGATCCACGTCAAGACCCGCATCCAAAAAGGCGTAGTAGGGGATGGTCATCTCAGATCCAGCGACGCCCGTCGGTTTACTAGCCTTGCCTGGGTCCTCAGGATCATACAAGGTATCGTGACTTGTGGTGACCACGAGGGCTCGCTTCCCTTTGAGGTTGAATGGCGGTATTTCGTAGTGCCGATGGAACCCGAGTAGATTCAGAATCTGCGGCAAGAAAAGCAGAACCAAACCGCTTGCGACAACCAAGCCGAGCAAAACATATTTGATCCATTGCATTGTAATCGTCACTCTAGTGTTCTCCCAATTCCTATTCTTTAGTTTTTATGCAGATCTTCTCCTGAGGAATTTCATGCAAAGCAACACGCCTCCCAAAACAACCAGGGAGACCAAGAGCAACAGCGGCCAAAACCGCTTTGCCGTTCCAATCATCTGATTCTTCGCGAGCTGCTCTCTAGCCGACTCATCAATGGCTGTTTCCCAGATTCCCACCCGTTCGGCGTAATTCTGATATTCATTCAGCAATTCTTGAAACAAGACGGGATGCTTCTGTGAAAGGTCATCGGTCTCTCCCGGGTCTCGAGCAATGTTGTACAAATGCCACTGCCCGTCGCCCAAAGGAGGCGGAATTCGCGTGATCTTCCAGTCTCCCCGGTAGATCGCACCGGTTCCCTGGACTTCGAAGCCAACAACCTCATCATCCTCATAGACCTGTTTGGTTTCTCCGCTCAGAATGGGCATCAGGCTACGCCCCATGAATTCGTCAGCTTCGTAAGGCACCTTCGCAGCATCGAGGATGGTAGGAGCCAAATCGGTGACATGCACCCGTCCGTTTTGAACGCCCTTTGAGTTCACGCCTGGCCCGGCAATAACGAGGGGAACCCGCAGTCCTCCCTCACTGCCGTTGAACTTATAGAACTGGAATGGCGCTGAAGAGACGGAGGCCCACTCCGGCCCAATGCTCGTCAGATTCGTCGCCTCTCCCAGGTTTTCGACGTTGGCGTTCAAGCCTTCATACTTCATCCATGAATTGATAAGGGCCCCCTGCGGTCCCGTCGCCTGTGCCATCACGGCAGACTCAGCGCCGTTGTCCGAAGTGACAATGAGCAGAGTATTTTCTAGTAGTCCCTTTCCTTCGAGGTGCTCAAGAAGTCGACCGGTGTGAAAATCAGCGGCCTCCATCATTCCGGCGCTCGTTTGCATGACTCGGGCCCAGTAGGCCTTTTGGTCTGCTGGCAAATGGTCCCACACACGATGGTGCGAAGGTCGGGAAGCCAGCTTCGTTTCCGGAGGAACTAGCCCGAGTGCAATGGCGCGCTGGAGCCGCTCTTCGCGCATAACGTCCCAACCTCGATCAAACACGCCATCGTAGCCATCAATCCATTTCTTGGGGACCTGAACCGGGATATGCAGCGCCTGCATCGAAACGAAACCGAAGAAGGGCTTCTCTGGGTTCGATTCGTCGATATACGCAATCATCTTGTCGACAAGACTCTGAGACGAGTAGAAGTCGGACGGCAGATGAGTCGGCTTGTCGTCTTCGAACCATTTTACGTGGGCTTTGCTAGGAAGGTAGGATCCGTCGTTGTAGTTGTTGCCGCCCGTGGCATCCATCACAAAGGAGCGGTCGAACCCAAATCGGTTGGGCAGGTTAGCGCCTGCGCGTCCGATCCCCCATTTTCCGGACACGAAGGTTTGGTATCCTGCGCTCGCGAGTCTTGACGCAATGGTTTGCTGCCCATCTTTCCAAACCATGGAATACGCGGGCGTTTGTCCCATCTCAGGAGTGATCGTTTCGACGAGAGCCCCCATGCCCACGCTGTGATTGTCCTGTCCCGTCAACAGCATGGCGCGGCTGGGACCGCAAGATGGGGAGGTGTAATATCGACTGAACATGGTCCCTTGCCTGGCCAGTTGGTCGATGGTGGGAGTTCGGCTATCGCTGCCATAACTGCCGAAATCCATGAATCCAGCATCGTCCAGGAGGACGAGAAGGATGTTCGGCCGCGGGTCCCGCGCGGAAGCCGGCACCAGGGAGAAGAGGCAGATCGCAAGCGCGATGACCAACGTCTGGGCAATTTTCTGCATGAAACCGAAGGTGCTGAAGCCGAACTTGAGAAGCCTCCGTGGATCATCCAAGGGAGCTGAATGCGGCGACAACTTTACACCTGGCGTGTTCGTGTCAAGTTGTCCGGATTGCAGGTTGAGTTTTTTTGCACTACAAAGCCCTGATGGAGCCCGATGACGCTCACCTGCTAGAGGCCGTGACGGCCGTGGTGTGCCGCTACGGAATGAAGCGGACGACCATGGCCGAACTCGCGCTCGCGGGCGGCGTGTCGCGCCAGACGCTTTACGACCGCTTCCGGGACAAGGACGGCATCATGGCAGCCGCGATCGACCTGATCGCGAGCCGAGTGTGCAGCGACCTGCGCGCGGCATTTGCGGAGGAATCCGATCTTGCGCGGAACCTCGAGTCCTATTTCCGGATCGGCATATGGCCGACCTATGAGATGATGCAAGCCATGCCGGACGCCGCCGATTTCGAACGAGGGCTGGGGCCAGCCTCCACGGCGGCAAGCCGCAGAGTGGGGGAGGAGAAGGAGGTAATCCTGGCCGAATTGTTGCGCAAACACCTCCCGCCGACGGCCCCGCCACCAGAGCAGGTGGCCAGCTTCTTTGAGCAATCGAGCTGTCGGGCAAAAATGTCCGGTATGGCACGAGAAGATCTCGAACGGTTTCTTTCTGTCCTCAAATCGTCCGTGCTGGCCCTTTGCGGCACTTCGTGACGTCGTTTCTGAACAATGGAGCCACTCGAACTCCTTCTTTCAATGATGGTCCCTGCGGATGAGAACCTCGGGGCACACTTTGCCAGCCACTGTAGGCTTCATGGAGGAAGACCTTCTCGAATGGTGGCCAAATCTTGATGCGCAACCCATGACCGCCGGGAGGGTTTCCCTTCCATGCGCGTTCGTTGTGCCATGGCTCTCGTCCTTCTCTCCACTCAAGCTTTCGCCCAACAACCCGGCAAAGGCTTCGATGCCTGGGACCAAGACAAGGACGGACGGCTGGTCCGCGAGGAAGTGCCGGAGGGCATCCGGAGAAACTTCGATCGCGTCGATGCAAATCGCGATGGATTCGTCAGCCGTGAAGAAGACGCCGCCTTCCGCAGCAAGGGCCGGGGCGGCCAACCCGGTCCTCGCCCGGTCGCCGGTGTGAAGACGATCAAGAACCTGGATTACGCGGGCACCGGCAATCCCAAGCAGATGCTCGATCTCTACCTTCCGGAGAAACCGGCGGCATCCGGCCCCCTTCCAGTGGTCTGCTGGATTCACGGCGGTGGCTGGCGCGGTGGAGACCGGGCCAGGGCTTCCGAAGTCTCCCAACTGGCCGCCTCAGGCAAATACGCCGGCGTTTCGATCGGCTACCGGCTCACTGGCGAAGCGATCTGGCCCGCCCAGATCCACGATTGCAAGGCGGCCATTCGCTGGATTCGCGCCCACGCCAGCGAGCACGGGCTCGATCCGAACCGCATCGCGGTCTGGGGCTCCTCGGCGGGCGGCCACCTTGTCTCCATGCTTGGCGTCTCCGGTGGGGTCAAGGAGCTGGAAGGAACGATCGGGCCCAACTTGGAGCAAGCTTCGACAGTCCAAGTTGTGGTCGACTTCTTCGGACCATCCGATCTCCTGACCATCGAACATCCCGAAAGTGAGAACGACCCGGCAGGGGCCGATTCTCGGGTGAGCCTGCTCCTCGGAGCGCCGGTCAAGGAGGCACCGGACAAGGCCCGTTCCGCTTCGCCCCTTCACCACGTCAGCGCTGGTGCCCCGCCGTTCCTCATCGTCCACGGCACCGCCGATCCAACGGTGCCTTACCAGCAATCCGTAGTCTTCCGCCAAGCCCTCGCGGACGCCAAAGTCCCGGTGAGCTTGTTGACCGTAACCGACGGCGGGCACGGCAAGGGCTTCAGTCCTGCCGTCACCGAGATCGTTCACCGCTTCCTGGCCTTCCGCCTGCTCGGCGAAGGCACGGAACCCGGTGACGCGACGATCCCAGCCCTGGCGCGTTGAGTTAAACTGATAGATGGCATGGGGTTGTCAGGCGCGGGTGGAACCCGCGATCCTGGAAAATCCCGTGGGCGTTCGGGAAAAGGCACCCGGATCCACGTGATCGAACGGTGACTCATCCTGGCTCGCTCGCGGCGTGCGAGCTTGGACGGAGGGGCGGAATGACGGCGGCTCGCCCTCGGCGCCGCTGCGCTTCCCCGGGAGCCCCACCTATTTTTGTTTCTGGGGTAAGAGATCTCATCGTCACCGCATCAAGACGTAGAGCCGGGAAGAATAGTCCTTCCTGTCAGCTCCAAAACAAAAACACCAACAAAGAAAAAACAGACAATGAAAAACAGCATCACCTCCCTCGCAGCCCTAGCGCTGCTCTCCGTCACCGCCTTCGCCGGCGATCTGGTCAACGTCTCAGGGGCCAGCAAGGCCGCAGTAAATGGATACGACCCCGTCGCCTTTTTCACCGACTCGAAGCCGGTGAATGGCTCGCCGTTCATCTCCGCCGAATACCAAGGAGCTACTTACTTCTTCGCCACAGGAGATCATAAGAGCCTTTTCGCCGCAAACCCGGAGAAGTATGCACCGCAATATGGAGGCTTCTGCGCCTTCGGCGTGGGGCTCGGCAAGCTCTTTCCCGTGGACATCAGCACCTGGCAGGTGCGCGACGGAAAGCTATATCTTAACCTCAATCAAGACATCCTGAAGAAGTTCAACCAGGACTTCACGAGCAATGTCTCCAAGGCCGAAAAGAACTGGCCTGGCCTGGTCGAGAAGAACGGGAAGTAACACAGGCTTCTTGGGGGCGCCCAGGAGTCCTGGGCGGCCCAAGTCATCATTCTTTGCGCAACCAACATCAATCAGCTCAATCCAAAATACATCCAATCCTATGACCACACCAAAAGCGTTCGCATATACCGAAGTTCAACTCAGCGTTCCGTTTGACCAAGCTCCCTGGCGGGATCTCAATCCGGTGCTGAAATCGCAGCCTGGCCTGCTCAACAAGACCTGGCTCAGCGGCGACAAAAACCAATCCGTCGGCGGGTTTTATGAATTCGATTCCCTCGAGAATGCCCGCCGCTTTGCTTACGACTACTTCCCGGAAGAAGCGAGGAAGCTAGGCGCGGCGTTTACCACGCGGATCTTTGACGGTTCCATCACCGAAGAGGCCAGCCGCCAACTGAACTCGCCGCACTATCATTAACCTTCTCCATTCAACGCAACCCAACTCCACTCAAATCGATCCGATGAAACTAGCCATCATCATTATCGCTGACCCCAAATCGAATACCGACGAGGCCAACGGGCGGGCCTTCAACGCGCTCGCTCAGGAATCCCTGAAAGCCGGGGATCAAGTGGAAATTACGTTCATCGGAGCCGGCACCCGCTGGCCGGCCGAACTGACGAAGGTCGCCCACCCGTTCAACGGGCTCTATAACTCCGTGCGAGAAGCCGTCATCGGAGCCTCGTGCGGTTGTGCCGCCGCCTTTGGCGCTACCGAAGGCGTCCAGGGTTGCGGAATCAAGGAACTGAAAGACAACAGCGTCGACGGAACACCCGGCTTAGCCAGCGTGCGCCGGTATCTTGCCGAAGGCTGGAACACGCTTGTGTTTTAATAGAAACCAACAGGACGGCCGGTGGGGGAGACTCCACCGGCCAGCCAATTTCAACGCTATGAAAAAGATTCTCTCACTCATCTTCGCCGCACTGGCGCTAAACCTTGGCTCCGCTGCCGAGGCCTTTTCCGCTCCGGACACCCAGCGCGTCACGTATCACACCAGCAAGATCGACGGCCTGAACTTGTTCTATCGCGAGGCGGGTGACCCGGCCCGCCCGGCCATCGTTCTTTTGCACGGCTTCCCGTCGTCATCCCACATGTTTCGCGATTTGATTCCCAAGCTGGCCACGAAGTATCACGTCATCGCCCCGGATTATCCTGGCTTTGGGTATTCGGATCAACCGCCAGCTGCGGAGTTTGCTTATACCTTCGACCACCTGGCCGCCGTCACGGATGCTCTGCTGAACTCGCTCAAGCTTGATCGATACAGCATCTACATTCAAGACTACGGTGCACCGATCGGTTTTCGGCTGTTCGTCAAGCATCCCGAAAAGATCCAGGCCATCATCTCTCAAAACGGCAACGCATATGAAGAAGGATTAAGTCCATTTTGGGCGGAGAATCTGGTGCCGTTTTGGAAGGAAAGGACGCCCGCGCACGAGGCGAAGCTGCGGGGCTTTTTCACGCTCGACGTCACGACCTGGCAATATACAAATGGCGTCCGTGATACGTCTCATCTCAACCCCGACGCATGGACCCACGACCAGCGGACGCTCGACAGGCCAGGCAACGCGGAGATCCAACTGGCGCTGCTCTACGATTACCAGAACAACGTGAGGCAATACGACACGTGGCACGAGTTGCTCCGCAGATATCAGCCGCCCGTCCTCGCGGTTTGGGGCCAACACGATCCGTTCTTCCTGCCCGCAGGTGCAGCCGCTTACGCCAAGGACGTGCCCAATGCGGAAGTCCACCTGCTCGATACCGGCCACTTTGCTCTCGAGGAAGATGGCGACGTGATCGCCGGTTTCATCTTGAACTTCCTGGCCAATAACCTGAAGTAGATCATTTATGAACGCACTCGATCTCACCCAACGTCCACCACGCAGCCCCCGCGTCCGTCTTGGCGATTATGTCATGCTGGCCCGTGTCATTGACAAAGCCCGCGCCTCGCTCTCCGGCAAAGCTGGGGATTACAAATTTGGCAACCCGATGGATCAGCACTTCTTCGCCTTCACCGGCATTGGGCCAGACGCGCTGCAGGAACAGGTGAAAACCGGAGTGGGCGATTGGGCCATGCGGCAATGGGTGGATGCGAACGCGTTGCGGCATTCACCGGAAACCGCATCGCCGTGCGCTTTGAGTATGAGTGGCATGACGACGCTGGCCAGTGGTGGCGCAGCCACGGAAACGAAAACTGGGAGTTCGACGTCGGTGGCTACATGACGAAGCGTTACGCCAGCATCAACGATCAACCCATTACCGAAGCGGAGCGCAAATTCCGCTGGGAACGCACCGCCTGACCCCATGGCCGCAAAATTCATGCAGCTCGTGCTCACGCCAGATGTGCAGGCGGCACAGGAGCGGTTCTTTTTGATCCATGTGGTCAGCTTCGACTGGAACTGACCGCAATACATCAACCCCCGTTACACCGCTGAGGAAGTCAGGGAAACGATCAAACCGCTCCAGGCCCGGATCAGGGAACTGGAGGCTCAAGTCCCCAAACCAGCACCATGATGCTATGACCGTGACGACCGACATCGTTTTCCTGCCCCCGGGCACACTCCGGGGCAGGGGCCTGCTTGGGGCTTTTTCCGGAATATTGCAATGGACCTTTGAGTGGTTGAAGGACAATGTCCCGCCCATGGTCACCGGGGAAATCGACTGGTCTGCCGCCCTGCGCGCGACGGACAATGCCGCTGCCGTCTCGGAACTGCGCACCGTGGTTTTGGGCGGGCTTCGCGCGGCGCTTTCTGGGCGCGGCGATGTCGACGAGGCGCATCTGGAGGACTTCGCCCAAGACGCGTTGGTCAAGATCCTCGCCAAACTGGGTGAATTCCAAGGCCGCAGCAAATTCACGACCTGGGCGCACAGCATCGCGATCAACGTGGCCTTCACCGAACTGCGCCGCAAACGGTGGCGCGATGTCTCGCTCGATCAATTCATCGAGGATGGAAAGCATTTCGCCGAAACCGTGGACGAATCCGCCTTGCCAGATGTGGATGGCGAGCGCGACCAATTGTTCGGCGTCCTGAGAAAGGCGATCGCCGAAAAGCTTTCAGACAAACAGCGTGCCATCATCGCCGCCGCGCTGGAAGGCCAGCCGTTTGATCAAACCGTGGATCTGCTCGGCACGAACCGCAACGCCGCCTACAAGCTGTTGCACGATGCCCGCCACGCGTTGAAAACGGCGCTCATTGCCGAGGGGATTTCCGAAGAAACCATCCGCACCACCTTTGCCGCATGAAACCTTTGACCAAAGAACAACTCTCCGGCCTCGTAGCCATGGTCGGCGCGACCCGCGAACAGGAGTTCAACTGCGCGGAATGCGGGGCCTTCGCCGCCGAGTTTGCGGAACGCCAGCTTGCGGGTCTTCCCTTGGATGACGCTCTAATGCGGGTGGCCCAACACTTGGAAGTGTGTCCCGAGTGCCGCGAGGAACTCCTCGCGTTGATTGCCATTCTCGAAGCCGGACGCGCGGGCTGAGGGCTGACGGAGGGAAAAGTGCTGGGTAGGTTGGCACTCCAACACCCCATCACGCCCCGTGCCGAAGTGGTGAATATCGCGGACGGGTGTTTGCGGACGAGAAATACCATCATAGCAGGGCTTTGCTTTTCGGACCCTGCGGCCATCGCTTCAGATTCGGCAGCCGCATTGGGGGAAGTGGATCTCACCCTCCCTCTGACGCCCGAGGACGATTGAGCAGTGAGGTTTTGGACGAAGGAACTCCGGATCGGCAGCCAGGGAGGGGGCGATTCACCCCTACTTCCGGAGCACCACGCGGTGGGTCGCGCCGCTGACGTGGAGGGTCCCGGACACGGACGGGGGAGGCTCGTCCCCTTCGGCCAGTTTGCAGGTCATCCGGTAGGCGCCGTCGTCAGAGAGAAAGGTCACGTCGTCATCTTCTCCGCCCTGGAACCTCAAGATCACCGGATCTGGGAGGGCTTTCCCGGAAAGCGTGACTTCGGTGGCATCGAGCAGGCCATCCGCATAGGCCATCGCGACTTTCAAGCCAACAGCCTCCCCAGCGTAGTTGACGACATCGAAAGCCTTGGGTTCCGCCAGGGAGACTCCAGTGAGCAACAGGCATCCTACGAGGGAAATCCAGAGAACGTGTTTCATGAATGTGGTGTGAAGGTTCGGACGAAATTCCCGAAACGCAACCATGGTATTTTCTGGTCCCCTCAGGCCTGGTTTCCGACCGCCCTCACGATCCGCGAAATCGGTTGCACAACCTCCTTCCCCGCCCATCCTGCGGCGTGATCTATCACCTCCGGTTGGTTCAGCTGCTCCTGATCAGTGCGGTCAGTGGTGCCTCTGGGCTCCTCGGGCAAGACCCGGCGGCCTCGGAGTTCAACAAGGATCTAGCGGAAGGGTATGAGGTGGCTACGGTGCTGGATTCGCTCACTTCCGCCGACGGGAAGATGGCGGTGCTCTACACGGCCCGAAAAAACACACTCAAGGCCGCTTCCGGTTGGCCGGTGCTGTATCCCGGAATCGTCATTGGGCAAACCGACGCCCCGGACGAGGCTCTCTATGTCACGGAGAATTGGGTCGTCTCCCTCCCGGAGAAGCGGAGACTCGGCCAGGTGCGGAGTGACCAGCCGGGTTTCATGGCCATTTACCCGGATTTTCAGCTCCATGAAGGGCTGATCGACAACGGCATCAGCGCCCTGTGGGGGCCGGAGCAGGAAGGATGGCGTTTTGGACTGATCAATTACGATAACAGGTGGGGCTGTTGCGATCTCTTCCTGGTCAACAGCGACGGGACGGAGGCGAGTATCTTGAGCATTCGCGCGGAGATGGAAAAAGCGGTCCGGGAGCACATCGCCCAGAAGGAACTCGGCGGTTCCAAGCCAACCGATTTTGTCGTGGGTTACAATCTGCTCGGTTGCGACGAGGAAGCCAGCGAAACGATGGTGGACGATCCTCTCGATGTCCGGATCGGCTTTGTGGCCGAGGTCCCGAAGAATGAGGAGGCGCCCTGGTTTGAAGGAACCTTGGCGGTCCGGCTGGTCCGGGACGCGCAGGGAAAGGCTACGGCCCGCGTGACCGGCCTGGATGACGGAGCTCCTGCGGCCGGTAGCCCGACAGCCGAAGAGTTTGCCGCGTTCCGCCAGGAGTGGAATGACCGCGCGGAGAAGGGTGCCTGGAAAGTCGTGCGCCAGGACCTTCCCAGTCCCGGAAAGGGTCGGAAGGCTTTCCTCCAGGGTTGGGTGGATGGGTATGCCTTGCAGCGCCTTATCCACGTGGAGACACTCGACGACAACAATGAAATCCTTACCCTCTATTTCTGGCGGGAGGGCCAACTGACCTCCGTGTTCGAGTTCCGCAAGGGGGAGTATACGCAGATCTCCGAGGTCGCCGAAGCGACCGAGACCTACAATTTCGTGGATGAGAAGCTGGTCGGCTGGCTGCGCACGGGAGACACCGACACCGTGGCCGACCCGGGCGAGGAGGGATTTGCGGACCAGGGGCGTGAGGTGTTGCGGATCTCAGTCGAACGCGCCGCTCCGATTCTTCTGATCAGCCCTCCCATTCCATGAACACTTTCCACGCGCCCTCTTCGGATCGTTCCAGGCGTCATCTCCTCGCGGCCTTGTTGGCTCTTTGCTGCTGCGTTCCGCTGTCTTCTGCGGACACCTGGGAAGACGGGAACGCCCACAACCGCAGCGTCTTGACCTATTCCGGCCAGGCAACCATCCTCGGACGGATGACTGAGTTCGTGGTCACCTTCCATTGCGATACCACTGCGGAAAAAGACATGCAGGGTGCGCTCGGCGTCGACATCGGGATCAAGCGAGCCAGTCATCTGGCGGAGTTCCCGTTCGGCGATTTCGGTATCATGTCGCCTGGCACCAGGTGCAAAACGACCGCTTCGCGTTGACCCACACGTTCACCCGACGCATAGGCAGAACCCCGGCCATCGATCGAACCGGGGTATCGTCGCGGATCGGGCTACGGCTTCGCCCGAAGGCTGATCACCGCCTCCGCATAGGCCCTGCCCAGCAGGCGCTGGGACCGCGCCGAGTAGTGGATCTTTGAAGCGTCATCGAAAGCCTCCTCCTCCGTCAAGGTGTCGACGCCGGCCATCTTCTTGGTGACGAACACCCGTTGCTTGTCGGCCGGGACCAGGGGCATGATGCCGGTCTCTCCGTTTATGCGGGTGCCGGTGCCGCTGAGTAGATAGCAGGTCGCATCACTATTCAGCGTCTCGAAGCTCCGGCCGTGGAGGAGAATCGACAGATCGTCGCTGCTCAGGCCGGCACCGTCGAACAACGTGTCGGCATACGAACGACCGTCGCCATGCAGGCCGTCCTGTGCATAGGCCGCATCGGCCAACGTCCCGAGCATGGTCACTGCCGCCCCCTGGGGATGGTAGAGGCAGGCACGGCGGCTGGCGGCATTCGGGCCGCGGAAGGGGGCGACGAGCAAGATGCGGGCCCGCTGTGCTGCCTCCAGGATGGGATCGCTGTGCACCGCCCGGAAGAGCGTATCGACTGCTGCGATATCCCGGGGGCTCCAGGAGCCGCCGCATGCAGCAGTCACCGCCTGGATCCAGGCGGCCGTCTCCTCTGACGGGCGCGCCTCAGCGCTGTGGAGAGCCCCCGCGCAGAGCAGGCATGCCAGGGATGAGCGGAGGGAGAAGGATGGCATGGTGGTGCCCCCGGGGTGGCAGGCGTGCGATGCGGGCTGAAAGTTGCCTTTGATCGACCGCAACGCTCTAGGGGTCAGAACGTAGCGGTTCGATCTGGAGTCAACGCTCCAACTTCCGGAGCTTAGTTCGCGTTGCCGCGACGCATCATCCGGCGTGCCGTCAACAAGTCATCCAACTCGTCCTGGGCAACGGTCAATTCCTTCTCCGCCTCCTCCAGAGACATCGAGGGATCATACGGACACACGTCCGCTTTGCCATTCTTCATCATCCGGACAGCCGTATCAAGATCATCCACTTTATCGCGGGCCGCAGCGATTTCTTTGTCGATCGATTGGTCATCCAGGACAACCGGGTTCTTGTCCGGGTAGACCGGGCAATGGCCCTGCGTGGAGTTGCAAGAGGTCTGGACGGTCAGGACCGTCGCGGCCACGAGAGTAGGAAGCAGTGCTTTGTGCATGGCAACTGCTGGACGAAAGGATTTGGGGAGTCAACCGGGATTCGCGTGTTGAACCTTGCGGCCACCGAGTCAACATCGGCCCGGGAATGGAGGGGTTCAGGCCCTCCAGCCCCTACCACGAGTGCCCCCTCAAGGCAAAATCTAGACCGGCGGCCAAAGCTGGATCGGCTAGGTTTATCGTAGGGAAGGTTTTTGCAATAATCCACCGGCGCTCCCCGTCAATCACGGCAAGACTCACCCGTCGGGGCCAGAAGGCTTGACTCAGGCTCCCCCTTGCGTAAGAGGCTACTCATTTATGGACACCACTACGAGCATCGACCACAGCCCGGAACCAGAGGACAAGTATTCCATGCGGGCCTTTCTTCAGAGCCTGCTTGTGCTGGGGATTTGCCTGGGAGCCGCGTTCGCGGTGACGATCTGGCCGTACCAGCACTACGTGGATTTCACCGAGCAAAGCTTCTTTGCCGGTGGAAAACTCAATGACGTCGCCCTGAAGGAAGCCCTCATCCCCCCGGGCCAACGGTCGGACCCACGCTTCAAGCCCTGGGCCATCCTGGTCTCCAGCGGGCTGATCGCGATCTGTCTGGCGTTCACCGGGTTGGCGTGGAGCTTCTTGAAGCATTGGCGCGCCTTCGCCACGGCCTTCGCCGCCTCTCTGATTGCCAACGCCACCCTGGCCACCCTGGGACTGATGAATATCGGGCTGAATTGGGCCCCCTGGCTCATGGTGTTGACGGTCCCCTTGGGCTTAGGGTGGATGGTCTTTGGGTTTTTTCAGGGTATCACCGGCAGCCCCATCGTCAGCACCCTCTTCCGACTCATTGTGGCGATGGCGGTGACGGCGGTGGTGACACTGTTTTTTCCAGTCATCGTTTTGCTCGGGGCCCTCGCTCTGAAGTTAAAGCGCGGGGAGAAGATCACCGCAACCATCGCCGAGGCACCCGCTATCTACGAGTTCCTCATCATGAACGTCAACCCGGTCTTCTTCGCCATCCTGCCGGAGTTGCTCTCCGTGCAGAGCAGGGGACGGAAAGAGGTAAAACAGTGGAAAGGCAAGGTCCCCCGTTGGCGCAGCGACCTGAACATCGATGCGTTGAAGGTGGGCGATGTCATCCTCACCGGAGTGAACGAGTGGGGTGTCGCCGCTCCGATCCAAGCCTCCAACATCTTGTCCAGCTCCGAGAGGGAAAAGGATCGCTATTGGTGCCACACCGCCATCTATATAGGCGACGGCAAAATCATCGAAGCGATCACCGAACCGCACCATGACAAGGGCGACGTCGGAGTGGTCGAGTCAACGATGGAAGACTTGTTCAAGAAAGGCAACCGGCTCCGTGTCTTGCGTCACCGCTACCTGGACGAAGCCTCCTTGCAGGAAGTGGTCAATTATTGCAAGAGCAAGGCCACGGGCGGCTGCGAGTATGATTACTGGGGCGTTTCCTTTTATGCCCTGACCGCCCTGATGCCACCAATGCTCAGCGGTTGGCTGGGGAGCCGCTTCGCCGAACGCATCTTCAACGTGAAAGACGCCTACTTCTGTTCCGAACTCATCGCGGAAGCATTCCAGGAGAAAGGGCACCACATCTTTGACCGCGTCCCCTGGCGAGTCAAACCGCTGGACTTCGTATTCTCCCCCCTGTTTCGGGAGATTCCCTCCGCCCAAATCGACTACAAGCACGCCTCCGTCTGACCCGGGACTGGACGCGTTCTCCCTTGAAATTGTCATACATTAATGAAACGAACTAAGTTCACCCTGTCCTTCGCCGCGCTTCTTCTGAGTGCTAGCTTCCTTCACGCGGAACTCATCCGCACTGAAATCAGTCAAAAAGCTGGCTGGACCGTCAACTCCGTCGCAGACGATGACGGAAAAGTTGTCCGCACCGAAATGGTGAAAACCTATGACGGCAAACACGAGGTGCATCTCCGCATCAGCTTTGACGGCGAAAACTTCCACATAGATTCCTCTGCCGACTGGAGTAAAATCCCCGACGCCAAATCCCACGCTGCGGAATACCGCATCGACAGCGCCGCCAACGAATCCGCCTGGAACGGCAAAGCCAAAGTGATCGAGGAAGCCGACGGGATGACTTGGCTGCGCATTACCGAACCCAACGAACCGGGCGTGGGCGATGGCATCTCCAACGGGAAGAAACTCTTTATCTACGTAGGTGCCATCGGCGAATCGGTCGAGTGGAACTTCGACCTCAAAGGCAGCAATGCGGCTTACAAAACCATGGTCGATCGCTTCTTGAATGCCGAATCAGAAACGGAAGCGAAAACGCCAAGCCTCAGCACTGGCAAAAGGTCCCATTTCAACAAACTTACCGAGAACGATTACGCCCGGCCTGGTGACTGGGCTGTCCACTACTTCACCGACAAGAGAGGTAAATTCGCCTGCGCCTCTATGATTCGCTACTATGACAACGGCACCATGCTGCGCGTTTCCAGGGACAACACCCACCTGCATGTCGATGCTCGGGGCGATTGGAATCTCCTCAAAGGAGCCAGCAAAGACAGCTCCGGCAACATCGTGGTGACGTTAGCCAGCGACGATTCCCCTGACGACGACAGCTTGAAGTACGAAGGCACGGTGATCGATGAAGGCGGCGACAAATGGTTGCGCATCTCCCAATCCTACGAAGAACCCGGCGGCTTAGCCGACGTATACCGCAATTCCGAGAGCCTTCGCCTGAAATTCACCAAAACAAAATACTGGTCCTTCAACCTCAAAGGTAGCCACGCTGCAGATGTCAAAATGGACGAATGCATCGCAAAGTATAAGAAGTAGCAGGGTTCCCCTCAATTCGTCCATTCAGTAACCCGCGATCCCAACCCAGCGATTGCGTTCGATGCCCACGCGGATTTCTGGCCTTCGCAGCAGCATTGAGGATTGGTGCACCAAATTCGTTTCTGGGCCTCTCGGCTCTTGTGTCGGGCGGTCATTTGATCCAACCTTCAATCGACCAAATGACCGCCGCGACCGCCATTACCGATGATGTTCGGCTTCTCACCTTTGAGGAATTCTCTGACCTGTCGCTAGATGGTCCCGCTGAATTGGTCGAAGGACGAATCGTTGAGATGGCCCGGAACAATCCCACCCACTCCCACTTGGTGATCCAGTTCGGCAGCTGCCTCAACAACTGGGTTAAGGAAAGCCGGTTTGGCAAGGTCTTCGGAGGCGACGTGGCGATCATCACGAAACGCAATCCAGACACCGGTCGGGGCGCGGACGTGGCGGTGGTGTCGCACGAACGGCTCGAGGGCCAGCCCGCGAACGCGACCGCGCTGCTGGTCCCCCCCGAACTGATCGTCGAAGTGATTTCTCCGAGCAACACCTGGGTCGATGTGATCGCGAAGCTAACCGAGTATTTCCATATCGGCACGGATCAGGTGTGGATCGTCACGCCATTCACGCAAACGCTCCAAGTCTATCGTTCCGTCACGGACGTCACCGGGTATTCCGTCGGCGAACGGCCCGTCCTGGAGGCCTCGGAGCGTCTGCCGGGCCTCAAATTGGATCTGCGGGAGGTCTTCGCTGGCGTGGGCTGAGATCTTCGGAGCCGCGAACTTCGAGCAGGTTCATGCGGTGCCGTCTGAAGCGGAGCGCTCGATCGAAAACCCTGTCGCTGCGTGACGACGAGGCGGGTGATCATCGACGAGTGCCTGCCACGGAAGCTGAAACGAATACCTTGGCCGTCATCCCCTCCCTTCATGGCGCTCTTTGCTTCTTGGCGTGAGGCGCACCATTCCTGGATCGCCCGCGACAATTTTGGCAACGAAGAGCCGGGGACGGCTGTCATCAATCGTCCGCAATCCGTTCGTTCGCATGCGCGAGAAGCCGGAGGACCTGCGCGAGCTGCGCGGTGGCTCCGCAGGAAGAAGTTTCTCACGCGCGCAAAGCACGTTCTCGTGCGCGAGGTACACGGTGGCTTCGCCAAAGTTTTTTTCGCACGAGCGGGAAGGCGCTTCTCAGCCGCGAGGTACGCGGCGGCCCAGCCAAGTGCGCAATCGCACGCGCGAGAAGTCATTTCTCACGCGCGAGAGACACGCTGCCTTGCGCGTCCTGGAAGATGCCCTGACAGGTGTCCGGATTCGCAACTTCGAGCGGCGGGGAGGAATACCCTCAATCATCAGCCGCCTTACGGATACACCAAATTCCCGGGAATGAGATGACGAGCGGAATAGCGCGAATCCTAAGCTGACTTACAAACCCACCTTTTCGCGGGATTGAGAAGAGTTCTTGGTTCGGTCGGGTTCCTGGTTCCTGGTTCCTGGTTCGGCAGAACCTCAGGGAAACTCGACCCGGTCGTAAAGCTCACCCAGGGATAAAGTCACCCCAATGGCTTCGACCCGCAGGGTGGCCCCGAGGCCGCTTACTTCACGGAAGCGCCAGGAGCCGTCGTTCTGACGTTCGAAAAGTTCGATGTGCGGGGTGTGCTGGGAAATGAGCATGTGCGCCTGGAGGGAAGGAATCCCGCGGTAACCCTCGGCTCTGAGCCCGCGATCGTAGGCTTCGGTGGAATCCGACAGCACTTCGAAGACCACCGTGGGATTGGTCGCGGTTTGGCCTTGTTCGTCCTCGGGATCATACTCGATGGGGCCACAGTAGACGGCGGCGTCCGGGTAGGTGCGCAAGCCGGTGCTGGGGATCTTCAGGCGCTGGTCGCTGTCGAGGGGACGGCAAGACCGCCCCCGGAGCGCGACGACCAGAATCCCTGCGAGATTTGTCTTGATGGCGCTGTGATTCGTGGTCCCGCCGACCATGTTGAACATCTCGCCATCGTACCAATCGCTCTTCTCAACGGCGTCCCGTTCGGTGCGGTAGTAATCCTGAATGCTGATTCGCGGTCGGCTGGCGGTGACTCCCATGGATGCAGAATAGGCTTCGGGCCCGCATTTCTCAAGCTCCCGCTTCTTCGGCGTGGGCCGTGGCTTTCCTGCGGCGTTACGCGGCGTCATCCACCACTCGACGTGCCCACCGGCTCGTAGCGCAGCGACGCCATCATAATCAGCGGAATGGAGGTGACGCTATCGTCGTCTCCAAACACCTGGACGAAGGTTCCATTGGGCGACATGGCGATATGATCGCGAGTGGCAACCGTGAACTCGCGTCCATCAGCCGTGCGGATCACGAAGGGTTTGCGCGTTTCCATCGCGTCTTGAACCTGAGAGCGATTCATGCCTGGACAGAATGGCACGCGGGGACGCGACAATCAAGCATCGATGGCTGCGCCTTCAAAGCCCTTTCCCTCACGGCAACGGGAAATCGCGATTCAACAGGGCGACCCGTTCCCGGATCTGATGGAGGCGGGCCTTGTCGTCGCGATGGGTAAGGGCCTCGTGGATCCAATCGCCGATTTTTTCCATCTCGGGCTCGCGCATGCCGCGGGTGGTCACGGCGGGTGTGCCAATGCGGATGCCGCCGCCGCGGAACGGGTTTTCGGTGTCGAACGGGATCGAGTTCTTGTTCACCGTGATGGCGGCCTCGTCGAGGGTCTCTTGGGCGGTTTTGCCGTTGATGCCGTTGGGCCGGAGATCGACGAGGAAGAGGTGATTGTCAGTGCCACCGGAAAGGAGGCGATAGCCCAGACTGGTCATCTTGGCGGCAAGGGCTTGGCAGTTCTTGACGATCTGCTGCTGGTATTCTTGGAACCCAGGCTGAAGCGCTTCGTGGAAGCAGACGGCCTTGGCGGCGATGACATGCATGAGCGGACCTCCTTGGATGCCGGGGAAGACCAGGGAATCGAGCTTCTTGGCCGTCTCTTCGTCGTTGGTGAGGATGAGACCGCCCCGGGGACCGCGCAGGCTCTTGTGGGTCGTGGTGGTGACGACGTGAGCGTGCGCCATAGGACTTGGGTGAACCCCGGCGGCGACGAGACCCGCGATGTGGGCCATATCGACGAAGAGAAGCGCACCGACGGAATCCGCGATTTGGCGCATCCGGGCGAAGTCGATGATCCGCGAGTAGGCCGACGCCCCGGCGGTGATCATCTTGGGTTGGAACTCCTTGGCGGATTGTTCGAGGAGATCGTAATCGATGTAACCGGTCTCCGCGGAAACGCCGTAATGTTTCACCTCGTAGAACTTCCCGGAGAAGTTCGCCGGATGGCCGTGGGTGAGGTGGCCACCGTGGGAAAGATCCATCGTGAGGATGCGATCCCCGAGCGCGATGGTCGCGAAGTAAACCGCGGCGTTGGCCTGGGAACCGGAGTGCGGCTGGACGTTGGCGTAGGCGGCTCCGAAGAGTTCCTTGGCCCGGGAAATGGCGAGGCGTTCGACGTCATCGACGTTTTCGCACCCGCCGTACCAGCGTTTGCCGGGGTAACCCTCGGCATATTTGTTGGTGAGACAGGAGCCCTGGGCTTCCATCACGGCGGCGCTCGCGAAGTTTTCGGAAGCGATCAGCTCGATCCCTTCGGCTTGGCGTCGGCGTTCCGCGCGGATCGCGGCGAAGATCTCGGGATCGACTTCGGCGAGAGCCTTGCCCTCGATCTTGTTGACGCGGCGTTCGTGGCGTCCGCCCTCGAACTCGGTCTTCAGAAAGACTTCCACGATGGCCTTGGCGGTCTCCAAAGGGGTTTCGGGTCCGCTCAGGCAAACGATGTTGGCGTTGTTGTGACGGCGGGTCACCTCTGCCTGGGCTGCGGTATGGACCGTGGCGGCACGGATTCCGGAGACCTTGTTCGCGGCGATGCAAACGCCGATCCCCGAGGTGCAGACAAGAATCCCGCGACGATCCGGATGACCGGCGACTTGGTCGGCCACGGCTACGGCGAAATCAGGGTAATCCACGGATTGTTGGCCGTGGGTGCCGACATCGGTGACATCGTGACCGCTGGCCCGCAACCAAGCGACGAGTTGATCCTTGAGGGCGACACCGCCGTGGTCGGCGCCGATGGAGAGGTGGGGCTGGTCGGTCATGCGTTGAGTCCGGGGTGCAGTAAGACCCTACGCATGGCGGCGGCGGATGGTCCCGTCAATGCTCAGTTTTCGCGTCGGTCTGCCGGACAAACTCAATGAGGCTGGGCATCGCGGCGCGAACCAGCTGAAGCGTGCCTTCGTAGACCTCGATTCCGTGGCCGATTGGATCGGGGACATCCAGGGACCAAGGCGCATCGCGGACGGCATCATCACCCGCAGCCGGCTCGAGGAGGAGGAAGGTTTTTTCCGCAGCGGCGGGGTACATGGTTTCCACTGCGAGCTTGTGCCCGGAGGTCATCACGAAAATGTGGGTGGATTCGGCGACCATCCTCGGCGTAAGCTGACGGCTCCTTTGCTTGGCAATTTCGATCCCCAGCTTTCTCATGACCAGAATGGAGTAATCGCTGGGAGCGAGGCCATTGCATGCGCTGATGCCTGCGGACCCCACTTCCATGTCGTGTTCTCTCTTGGTCAACTCCCGGTAAAGTCCTTCGGCCATGGGGCTCCGGCAGACGTTTCCGGTGCAGACGAAGAGAACTTTAGCCATCGTGCCACCGTGGAACCTGACCCGAGAAAGTCAACGAGACGCTATCTGGGGTGCAACCTTCGACCCGTACTGGTGGTTCTGTCCTGACCCATGCAATTCTTCATCCGGCTTTTCACTCTTCTTGCCGCCTGTCCGTTGCTCGTCGGCGCGGAAACCGCGTCGGAACTACTCGATCTCGCAGCGGTCAAAGGAGGCGTCGTGATCCATCTGGGGATCGGTGACGGATCGCTCACCAAGACCTTGCGGGCCCACTCTTCATATCAGGTCCAGGGACTCGATACCGACCTCGCCAAGGTCGCCGCGGCCCGGCAGAAACTCGTCGCAGATGGAGTTTACGGCCCTGTGAGCGTCGAGCGTTATGACGGCAAGACGCTGCCTTACATCGACAACTTCGCCAATCTGGTAGTCGCCGAGGACGGTTCTGCGGTTTCCGCCGAGGAAATCGATCGCGTCCTCGTTCCCAACGGCGTGGTTTTGACGCGGCAGGATGGGAAATGGGTCAAACGGGTCAAGGCACGCGATCCCCGACTCGATGAATGGACCCACTACTACTACGACGCCAAGGGCAACGCCGTCTCCAAGGACCAAGTGGTCGGCCCTCCGGAACGCCTCCAGTGGGTCGGAAGCCCGCGCTGGTCCCGTCACCACGACCGGATGTCGAGTTTGTCCGCCCAAGTCACCGCAGGTGGACGGATCTTTTCGATCATGGACGAGGGCTCCCGGATTTCGATTTTGCTTCCGTCGAAGTGGGCCTTGATCGCGCGGGATGCGTTCAACGGGATGTTGCTCTGGAAGCGTCCGATCGAGAAATGGTCCGAACACATGTGGCCGCTCAAAACGGGCCCGACTCAATTGACCCGCCACCTGGTCACGGACGGTGAAACGGTGTTCTACACCCGGGAGTTGGAAGGGCCGGTCGTCCGGGTTTCCGGAGCCACCGGCGAAGTGATCCGAACCTACGAGCAGACCAAGGGCACGGAGGAAATCCTTCATGTCGACGGCGTCCTCTACCTTCTCGTAAATACGGGAAAGTCGGCGATTGCTGATTACGCTCCCCGCGAGCAGCAAGACCAAAAGCGGGTCAGCGAGGAATATGCCTGGGATCGCAAACCGCGTCGGCTCATGGCGGTGCGCGCCGAAACCGGCGAAACGATCTGGGAGCAGGAAGCCACGATCGCGCCAATCACCCTGGCCACCGATGGCAAAAGGCTGGCCTACTACGACGGTGTCGGTGTGATTTGCCTGGACCCGGCGAACGGCAAACAGCTTTGGGCGACGCCGCCCACCGGGATCCGGCGGCTCATCGAATACAACTTCGGCCCCCGCGTGATCATCCATAGCGACGTCCTGCTTTATGCGGGCGGCGATGGGGAGGAAAAGGGATTCGACCTCGCCACCGGCAAGGAACTGTGGACGGGGACCCACGAGAAGTCCGGTTATCGTTCCCCGGAAGATCTCATCGTAGCGTCCGGTCTGGTCTGGAACGCCGGGACGACCTCCGGTGGCCAGAGCGGTGAATTCCTGGGACGCGATCTGAAAACCGGTGAGTTGAAAGTCGAGTTCGCCCCGAACGTCCCGGAGGGCACCTACTGGTTCCACCACCGCTGTTACATCGCCAAGGCGACCGAGAAATACATCCTGCCCTCCCGGACCGGGATCGAGTTCGTCAATCTCGCCGACCAAAGCTGGGACCTCAATCACTGGGTTCGCGGAGCCTGTCTTTACGGGGTGCTCCCGGCCAACGGCCTGACCTACGCCGGTCCGCACAACTGCGCTTGCTACCCGGAAGCAAAACTCGACGGCATGAACGCGCTCGCTCCAGGAACCGGCTCCCCTCACCCGACACCGCGTCCGGACGCCGAGCGGCTCGAACACGGCCCGGCCTGGGGTCAACCCATTGAGGAAGTCGAGGCGGATCCCAAGGATTGGCCGACCTACCGGAAGGACATGGCCCGGAGCGGCTTCACCGATCAGGAGCTCTTGCCCGATCTCGGCCTAGCCTGGGAAGTCAATCTTCCGGGTCCACTCTCCGCAGTGAGCATCGCGGCGGGCAAACTTTTCGTCTCCCAAGTAGACGCTCACACACTCCACGCCCTGGATCACGCCACGGGCAAAGCATTGTGGCATTTCACCGCCGGGGCGCGGATCGATTCACCTCCATCCTACTGGAAAGGCCGGGTCTTCTTCGGCGGCAAGGACGGTTGGGTCTATTGCCTCCGGGCGAGCGACGGAGCGCTGATCTGGCGATTCCAAGCGGCCCCGGGCGACCGGCGCCACGGCGCGTGGGAACAGATCGAAAGCGTTTGGCCGGTGCACGGCAGCGTCCTCGTCGAAAACGGAACGGTCAATTGCGTGGCCGGACGATCGATGTTCCTGGACGGCGGTTTGCGCTTCGTTCGGCTCGACGCCCTTACCGGTGCTAAACTGGTCGAAACGGTCTACAACGATCGTGACCCGGAAACCGGCGGCGATTTGCAGGATCGCCACAAAACCCTGCAGATGCCGGTGGGGCTCAACGACATCCTTTCGAGCGACGGAACGACGATGTATCTGCGCTCCCAGAAGATCAACGCCGAGGGGGTGCGAATCGACATCGGTCCGGTGAGCGGTGACGCCGCAGCCCAGGGCGCGGCGCAGAAAGGGGAAAACCGGCATCTCTTCGCGCCGATGGGATTCCTCGACGATTCCTGGTTCCACCGGAGTTATTGGGTTTACGGCAAGAGCTTCGCCGGCGGCCACAGCGGGTATCATCAAGCCGGAAAATACACACCGGAAGGGCGGATCTTGGTGCACGACGCCACGAACGTCTACGGCTTCGCCCGACAGTCCCAGTACTACAAGTGGACCACCACCATGGAGCACGAGCTCTTCTCCGCGAGCAAAGACGCTCCGGAAGCGCCCCAGCCCAAAGCTGAAGGCAAGGGCAAGCCCGGCCCGGCGGCAACTCCAAACGTGAAGTTTGACTCGGCGAAAGTGCTGATCGCCGGCACGCCCCTGACCGTGGAAGCCTGGATCTTGCCCGACGGCACGGACGGCGTGATCGCGGCACACGGCGGCGGACGGATGGGTTACGCCCTAGCCTTGGAAGATGGCCGGCCCGGATTTTCCGTGCGGACCGGCGCAGAAGAGGTCGTCACCGCCGAGGCGCAACGCCCTCTCGACCAAGGCTGGCACCACCTCGCAGGAGTCCTTGGCGAGAAATCGCTCCGGCTTTATGTCGATGGCCAACTGGCCTCGGAGGCCCCCTCGCCCGGATTCATCAAAGGGGAGCCCAAACAAGGACTGCAACTGGGAGCGGGCGGCGCTTCGCTGGTCGGCAACTTCGGACGCGGTGCCGGCTACACCGGCTTGCTGGACCAGTTCGCGATATTCAAACGTGCCCTCGGAGAAGACGAAATCGTCGCGCACTCCCAGGACGCCGAGCTGATTAAGACGACGAAGGATCCGCTTCTGGTAGCCACCTTTGACAAAAGCAAGGCCAACGATGAATCCCCCACCGCAGCCAGCGGCGTCCTCAGTGGAGTCGAAGCCGGCAAGGGCAAAGTGGCCATGGCCCTCTGGTTCCGCAAAAGTGCTGGGGCCTCAGGTCCGCCGGCCGTTGCCGAAAAAGGAAAGAAGGGAACTGCGCCGTTGGGCCCGAACAAGGGTTCCTTCGTCGAGCATCAATGGGCCAAACCGGTCCCGATTTTCATCCGCGGCATGGCCCTGGCCGGCAAAACCATCTTCGTGGGCGGACCACCGGATCAGATCGACGAAGAGTATGCATTCGAGCGGATGTCCGCCAAGGATCCGGCTATCTACGAGGCGCTCGCGGAACAGGACGCCGCTCTTGACGGGGAACGCGGAGCCACTCTCTGGGCGGTCTCCACCGAAAACGGTGGCACGGGCGCGGAACTGAAGCTGAAGAGCCCGCCTGTCTGGGACGGCATCGCCGTCGCTCAAGGCCGACTCTTCGTGGCCACGGTCGATGGCAAGGTGATCTGTTTCGGCAAACTACCATGAGGGGCGGTTCCCGGCTCATCGGTGTCGTCTTGGCGGTGGGCTTGGCAACGGCCACCGCCTGCACGATTCCAGTGTTCCGCTTCGCTCTGGACCGGTGGCCCCCGGATACCTACCGACTTGAGGTCACGCCCGTGGATGCCGCTAGTCCGGACGTCGCCAAATTCCTACGAAACTTCGGAGCTACCTCCCCCATCAACCTCAAGGTTTCGCGTCTCCCGGCGGAGGCGTCGGTATCAAAGTTGTTCGCACCAAATGCGACCACTCCACTTTGGGAAGGTAAGCTCGATGCCACATCGCTCGCGTCGCTCACGGAATCGCCAGGCCGCGCCGAATTGGTCCGGCGAATCCTTGCGGGCGAAGCGCTCGTCTGGGTGTTGGCCGAGTCCGGCGATGCCGCAGCCGACGCCCAGGTAACGGCCCTGGTCGAAAAACGCCTTCGCTACCTGGAGCAAGTGGCCCAACTTCCCGCCATCGATCCTACCGATCCGGACAGCCAACTCGGTCCCGGGCCCGCCTTGGCGGTGCGCTTTTCCCTGCTTCGGCTTCCGGTGGAGGAAGTAATCTTGCGCCGCATGCTCGCCGGAACTGAATCCGGACTCGCGGAGACCAAAGAGCCTTGGCTGGCTGCCGTATTCGGTCGCGGCCGGGTTCTCGGAGCTTGGCCGGCGGCGGAGATCGCTGATGAACAGATCGAACAAGGTTGTCTTTTCCTTCTCGGCGCCTGCTCCTGCCAGGTGAAGAGTCTCAATCCCGGCTGGGACTTACTCATCGAGACGGACTGGGAAGCGGATTTGCAGGCGCTCGGTGAAACGAAAGTGCCCGCAGAGCCAGTCCTTCCAGAAGTGGTGGTGATTTCCGGCGGTGCCGAGAGCCCACCTTCCTCCGGGCCAAACCTGCCGCTCTGGATCGCCGCGATCACCGGATTTCTGATCCTTGCCGCAGGGGTCATCTGGCGGCACCGTGTCGATCACCCATGAACTCATTGCTCCGAATCGCCCTGGTCGCGATGATCTTCGCCGGCTGCGCCCGCTCTCCGGAGCCTCCTGCGCTCATGGTCTTCTGCGCGGCGAACCTGAAGAAACCGGTCGAAGCCGCCGCGCAGCAATTCCGGAAGGAAACCGGCATCGAGGTACAACTGCAATTCGGCGGCTCCGGCACTCTAGTGAGTCAATTCCGAGTTGCCAAACGCGGCGATCTTTTCCTCGCCTCCGACGAAGGATCCATGAACGACGCGAAGCGTTTCGATCTGATCCGCGAGGTCTTGCCGGTGGCCAAGCAGCACCCTGTCATCGCCGTCCAGGCCGGCAATCCCAAGGGCATTCGCACCCTCGACGACCTGCTCCGCCCCGACGTCCGGGTCGCGCTCGCCAATCCCGAGGCCGCCAGCATCGGACGCGTCACCAAAGCCGCGCTCTCCACGATCAAAGTCGATCAGGAAACGTTATGGGACCGGCTTGCGGCCAAAGCGACAGTTATGAAGCCGACGGTCACGGAAATCGCCGCGGATCTCTCGCTTGGTGCCGTCGATGCCGCGATCACCTTCGATTCCACAATCGGCCAGTTCGGCAAGTTGGAAGCGATCGGGGTCTCCCCGTTGCAGGAACAGATCGAGACCGCAGCCGCCGGGGTTCTTGCCTCGTGCGAGCAACCGGCAGCCGCGCTGAAGTTCGCCCGATTCCTCTCCGCTCCGGAGAAAGGCGGTGCCGTTTTCAAAGCCTTGGGCTTCACTCCGGCGGGAGGCGATGCCTGGGCGAACCGCCCTGATCTGATTCTCTACAGCGGCGGGGTCAACCGGATCGCGGTGGAAGCGCTGCTCCGCCAGTTCGCGGATCGGGAGGGCATTGAACTCACCACCGTCTTCAACGGCTGCGGCATTCTCTGCGCCACCATGAAAACGATGGGCGACGCCACCAACCCGAAGTTTCCGGACGCCTACTACGCCTGCGATCTTTGCTTCGTCCCTCCCGTGGCGGAGCATTTCAAGGAGTCCGTCCTCCTCACCGAAACCGAGATTGGCATCGCCGTCCCGGAAGGAAACCCCGCCAGCTTGAAAACCCTGGCGGATCTGGGCCGCCCCGGCCTGCGCCTCGGCCTCTGCAACGCGGAACAAAGCACTCTCGGCTTCATGACCCGCGGCATCCTCAAGTCTTCCGGCCTCCAGGAAGCCATTCAGAAGAATGTCGCCGTCGAGGTCCCCACCGCCGATTTTCTCGTCAACCAACTGCGCGCCGGAGGCCTCGATGCCGTCATTGTTTACCGGGTCAACGCACAATCCGCTTCGGGAAATTTGGTGTTCATCCCGATTCTGCACGAGGGTGCCAAGGCCGTCCAGCCGTTCGCGGTGCGCGATACCTCGGCTCATCGGCAACTCGGTCTCCGGCTCCTCGCCTTTCTCCGGGCGAACAAAGCCAGCTTTGAAAGCGCCGGCTTTGTCTGGCGCGGCGACGGGGAAACGATTCCCAGCGCGAGCATCGAGATCCCCGATTGGCTCAAGGCGAAGTGACCATGTCTCGCCCCTCCCCGCTCTGGATCAGTTTGGCCGCACTCACCGGGACCTATGCACTGTTCCTCCTGGCGATGCTCGCGGCGACTGCGGTCTACAGTAGGCCTCACGAGTTGATCGAAGCGCTGGCCGCCCGGGAGATCCGCCATTCGATCGGTCTCAGTCTGGTGACCTGCACCGTGACCGCCCTGTTATCTGTGGCTCTGGCCGTGCCCGCGGGCTATTTTCTATCCCGGGCGAATTTTCCCGGGAAGAACTGGATCGACGCGTTTCTCGACATCCCCATCGTGCTCCCGCCGATGGTGATCGGACTTTGCCTCCTGATCTTTTTCCAGACCGGGCTTGGCCAGCTCATGGAACGTGCCGTTCCCTTCACTTACACCGTCTACGGGGTGATTCTGGCGCAATTCGTAATTGGCGCGGCCTTCGCGATCCGCACGATGCGAGGCACGTTCGATCACCTTTCCTCCCGGCCCGAAGAGGTCGCAATGACCTTGGGTTGTTCCCGCGCAATGGCGATTTGGCACGTCACTTTGCCTGCGGCGCGCAGGGGGATGTTCGCCGCAGGAAGTGTGGCATGGGCGCGCAGCCTGGGAGAATTCGGACCGATTCTGGTCTTTGCCGGAGCGACCCGAATGAAAACGGAAGTGCTCCCTACAACGGTGTGGCTCGAACTGAGCGTCGGCAACCTCGAAGGTGCGGTAGCGGTCAGCCTGCTGATGGTAGGCCTTGCAATCGTAATCCTCGTGGCGGTCCGCCGGGCAGGCGAAAGGCTCTGAAGAAATGGGGGAAGAGGAACCGCTCCCCTAATCCTCAACCGAGGGTCGCCAGGAGACGAGCACCGGCGCTCTTGTAGCGAGCCACGGTGTTCTTCATCAGGACGTTCTTTTTGGCGGCCTTGTCGGCAGCGGCGAACATCTCGCGGAGGGTGAGTTCAGCGAGGTCCTTTTGCTTCTCGGCCACGGCTACGGCAAGCTTCTTGCGGAACGTTTTAACGCGACTCTTGAGGGCCCGATTGCGCAGGGTCCGGACCTCAGTTTGACGTGCGCGCTTGGCAGCTGACTTGATGTTGGGCATGGGCGAAAAAACCGGTGGGTCGGGAAAATAGGAGAACGGGAGCGGATGTCAAGCCGTCATGAACGATTTCACTGCGGGCCTCCTGTACAGGCCATGGAAGGGCTACTGGGTTGCGGAAGCTCGGCCAGCGGTTGATTCAAGATGATGACCTTGGCCCCGCGGCCAACCCGATCATAGAGATCGATGACGTCGGCGGAACGCATCCGGATGCAGCCGTAGCTCTTCGGTTGTCCCACCAGACTTTCCTCAGGCGTGCCATGGATGTAAATGTAGCGTTCGTAGGCGTGGGCGTTGCAGGACTCCAGTCCGCGCAACCAGAGGATCCGCGATACGATCGGATCCCGGCCCGGAGAATTTGGGGGAACGATTTCTCCAGTCGGACGACGGCTCTTGAACTTCATCCCCGAGGGCTGACCGCCACCAACCTTCTGAGCGATCTCGTGTTCGCCGAGCGGAGTGCAATTGCTCCCCGGTTGATCCCCCAAACCGAACTTGGAGGTCGATACGGGGTAAACGGCGACTCTGAGGCCGTTCTGCCTAAGCTCCATCTTTTGGTCGGGGACGCCAACGTAGAGAACACTGGAACAATCGCGCGAAAAGTTAGCGCAGCTCGTCAGAGCCAGCACCAAGCTCAACGGCAGGAACCGGAAAATCCGACTTCTGAGCCAAATCATGAGTAGAGGGCGGAGGGGAGGTAGCGACCATCTCGGTGCGGACGAGACTTCTCCGCACGGAAGGCCAAGACACAAAATAAAACCCAATCGCGAATAAGGCAAGGAACGGTACGGAAATCCAGGAGCCATCCAATGCCGCATCGATCGTGATGCCGGTATAGATTACCGCCAAAAGAACCTCCAACCACATGGTGACCGACTTTGCCGACCGGTAATTTTGCCGCCCCCCGCTCGCCCCTGCCTTGGGAGTCCGGACGAACGCGGACCTCTTGCCGAGGATCGCTTCCATCACTCCACGAGCGTTGTTCAGGCTCATGCCGATGCCCAACGCAAGCAGCAATGGGAGATGCAAGAGATCACGCCGCCATTCCTTCGGATAAAGAGTCAAAGCCGTTACTGAATAGAAAATCACGGCGGACAGAGTCCCCACGACGAAGAGCACCAAACTGGGGACAGCCCCCCATTGCACACTCGGAACCAAGCCCGGGATCGGCATCATAAGCACGAGCAACCCGACGATGAGTAGATAAACAAAATTGCAGGTGAGCTGGAAGGTCGCCTCGATTTTGATCGGAAGCGAAAGGTCCGCCTTCCACACCGGAATGAGCCACTTGATCGCATTTTGCACCGAACCCTTGGTCCAACGGTGTTGTTGAGCCTTGAACCCATCCATGTCCGCCGGGAGCTCGGCCGGGGTCATCACGTCGTTCAGGTAGACAAAGCGCCAGCCTTTCATCTGGGCGCGCAGACTGAGGTCGAGATCCTCGGTCAACGTATCTGGCTCCCAGCCTCCCGCATCGTCGATACAACATTTGCGCCAAATTCCGGCGGTTCCGTTGAAATGGAAGAAGCGCCCCGAGCGGCTCCGGGCGGTTTGTTCCAAGAGGAAATGGCCGTCCAGGAGAATCGATTGGACCCGGGTGAGGGAAGACTCATCGCGATTCAGGTGCCCCCAACGGGTCTGGACCATTCCGATCCCATCATCAGCGAAATATGGAATCATCCGCTTCAAAACGTCCGGGGCGGGAAGGAAATCCGCGTCCAAAATGTAGATCAACTCCCCTTTGGCGATCTTGAGCCCATACTCCAAGGCTCCCGCCTTGAAGCCGCTCCGGTCCGTCCGATGGATGACCTTTGCGTCGATCCCCCTGGCCCGAAGCTCCGCCGCCTTCCTCTCCGCACGGCGGGTGGTGTCGTCAGTGGAATCGTCAAGGACCTGAATTTCTAGGAGATGCCGGGGGTAATCGAGGGCAGCAACGGCCTCCATCAAGCGATCGACGACAAAGCGCTCGTTGAAAATTGGCAGCTGGACCGTAACGGAAGGGAGAGTTGCCAGCGTGCCTTTGGGCCTCACTTCATCCTTCCGATGCATCAGGAAACGCACGAGAATGCTGTAACGATGCAGCCCGTAGATGCCCAGCCCAGCCAAGACAATGGCATGGACTGCCACCCAGGCCAGTTGGTACCATGGCAGCGACGTCATGTAATCTCCTTCGATTCTTCCGGTGCTGCAAACACGCAAGCTCCGGCGGGCGATCTAACTCTCATTCAAGAAATTCTGCAAACAGGAAGTTTCGACGGTATTCTATTCGGGATGCCTCTACCCCGCGCACTCCGTCCTTTTTTGGTGGCGACAATCACATTTTCCGCCTCTCTGAGTCCAGTCCAAGCGGAGCCGATTCCCGAAGAATTGCTCGATGACCCACATTTTCGGTCCGAATTCGGTTTGAATGAGGTCACCACGCCCTCCATCCGGCAGGTCTTCGTCATGGTCAAGAACCTTGCGCCGCTCTCGCGAAACTCCCTCCGGCCTAGCATTGCCCGCTCGACCCCGGTAGATCGCGCCGGAATCGCCCTCTCACTGGGCGGACTGATCGCCGAAGGATTTTTTTTCGTGCAGGCGCATCAGATCGATGAATTGGAAGCTCTGGCCAAAAACATCGCAGACCATTGCACCGCCCTGGGCGCGGGCGACCGGGTTACCCGTCATGCAAAGGCTCTCCTCGACGAAGCCTCCCGCAGCTCTTGGGAGGCCCTCGAAAACGAACTGGCCTCGACCCAACGCGAGGTCGAGGGCGAACTGGTGGCTTTGCGCGACGTTGGCGCAGTCCACCTGATCAGTCTGGGCGGTTGGATTCGCGCGTTTGAAATCGCGGCCGCCCTGGTCGAAAGCGAGTTCTCACCCGAGGGCGCTGAGCTGCTCCAGCGCATTGATGTGGCGGAATACTTCCTCGACTCCTTGCAGTATCTTGAACCGAGCGTTCAGGAACAGCCGCCGATCCGCGCCCTGCAAACCCAGTTAAGCGAACTGGCCGCCCTCTTGAAAACGCGCCCGCAACCCTTTGACGCCGAGAGCGTCAGCAAGCTGCACGCACAAGCCGTCCTGATTGCCGGCACCGCCCTTGCGCCCCAGCGTTGATCATTGCCCCAACGAGCCACCGTAAATGTGTCGGGAGCCCGTCCTGGTGAAATTTGCGTCCGGAAGCAGCCTCCAGACTGCGATGTGCGGGAAAATCCTCTTGATCGCAACCTCTTCAAATCGCCAATGGCCTGGCCCCATCGAGGCTGGCTTTGCTCGTGAAATTGCCTTGGAAGTCGGGGTGAAGCCCTCGATTGGCCACCACCAGCCCCCGGATTACGAATGATTCGTGGAGGCTCGGAATAGACAACGTCAAAACCGTGAAATTCTGAAAGCTGCCCCATCGACGCCCACGTACACACTTCCCTGGCCAGGGTTGACATGAGCACCGACTACGGCTCACAATGCGGTAACCCATGCATCCGGTCTTTTTATTTCCATAAACCACATGATTCAACGCCTCCGGTGGAATGGATCCTTCGGCCAACAGAAGCCCGCTAGATTGTCACCCACGATCCCGTCACACCCGTGAGCACTTCCGAGCTGTCCCGCGAAGAACTTGAGCGCCGTTTGGCAACACGCACAGCCGAACTAACGGCAGCCCAGAGGCGAATCGACGAGCTGCTCGACACAAAGCGGGCGCTGGCGGATGCGAAGCTCAAGCTCCAAAAAGCCCGCGAAGAGCGTGACGGGCTGAAGCGATCACTCGAATACCGGTTCGGACGAAAATTTGTCCTTCCCTTTCGCAAACTCACCCATGCTTTCCTCCGGAGGAAAACCTCGGCAGCGGTGGAACCCCACGAACGCAGTCGATCCTACCATGAATGGTTTCTTGGACAACGCCCCAACGCCGAACAGTTGGCTGCGATGCGCCACGAGGCCGCCCAGATCGAATCCCCGCTGATCACCGTGGTGATGCCGGTTTACAACACTCCGCTGCCCATGCTCAACCAAGCGGTGGAATCGGTGCGCGCCCAAGCTTACCCCCTTTGGGAGTTGATCCTCGTAGACGACGCATCTCCCGACCCGCAAATCGGAACCGCATTGCAGGAGTTGGTTAAAAAGGACACCCGGATCAAAGTCGCCAGACTGGACCACAACTCCGGAATTTCCGCCGCAACCAATGCCGGCTTGGCCCTAGCACGCGGAGAATTTGTCGGGCTGTTGGATCACGATGATTGGATCGAGCCGGACACGCTCTTTCGAGTCGCGTTGCTGCTCCGGGAAACACCGGAGACGGACATCGTCTACTCAGACGAAGACAAAGTGGATGAGACCGGTCAATTTCACAAACCCTTCTTCAAGCCAGACTGGTCTCCCGACGGACTGCTTTCAAACAACTATATCTGCCACTTCACCGTAATCCGAAACGAGCTACTGCAAAGACTCGGCGGCTTTCGCGCGGACTTCGACGGGGCGCAGGACTACGATCTATTTCTCCGAGCCACTGAACAAGCGCGCAAGATTTCGCACATACCGCAAGTCCTTTACCACTGGCGCACCAGCAGCCACTCGACCTCGGGAAATGCACAGCAAAAACCGGAAGCCATTGAGAACGGAGCCAAGGCCATCAGTGAGGCTCTTGCCCGCCGCGGCATCCAAGGAACTGTCGAGCAGGTCGGCAAAGGCGCTCGTTATCGGGTTCGTCGGAAGATCGCAGAATCAAAGAAGATTACCATCATCATTCCCACCCGGGACCGATTGGAATTGCTCAAGCGGTGCGTGGAGAGTATCACCGCTCGGACCGATTATCCGGATTATGAAATTGTCATCGTAGACAATGACAGCCAGGAAGCGGCGACCACTCAGTATTACGAAAGCCTTCCGCATCGAATCGTAGGCTATCCAGGTCCGTTCAACTACTCCGCCATCAACAATTACGCCGTAGGTCAAACCACCGCACCGTGGATTCTGTTCCTGAACAACGATGTCGAAGTAATTAACGCCGATTGGCTGACCAGCATGGCCGAACATATACAGCGGCCGGAGGTCGGCGCGGTGGGCGCAAAACTGCTTTTTCCCGACGACACCATTCAGCATGCAGGGGTGACCTTGGCGTTGAAGGGCACAGCTGCACACGCCTATTGCCATGCTCCCGCGAACACCCTGGAAAATGGAGGTCAACTCCAAGCCATTCGAAACTATAGCGCGGTGACGGCCGCATGCATGCTCACAAGACGCGAACTCTTCGAGCAGGTCGGCGGGTTCGATGAGCGAAACTTAGCCGTCACTTACAACGACGTGGACTATTGCCTAAAGCTGGGCCAGGCGGGTTTCTCGATCGTCTACACCCCATTTGCTCAACTCTACCACTACGAATCGGCCTCCCGCGGCCGGGGACGAAGTGATCCTGCGGAGGGCCGATTCCTCCGTGAACGATGGCCGCAGGTGCTCGCCCACGATCCATTCAACAATGCAAACCTCGGAAGGCTACCCTAGGCATCCTTCCTTAGGACGAGGATCATTTCCTTCTTGTTCTTTAGAAAAAGCTCTACTTCGAACCCGAACTTCAAGGTTCTCTGCAACGTTGCCAGCAGTTCGAGGATCTCTGTCTGTGTCCAAACATGATAGTGAATGCTGTAGTCGATCTTCATCAAGCGTTCCGCCTCTTCCTCAATCCTTGGATCTCCTTGCCCATCTGCTTCGCTGGTATAACCCAAAGCAGGATACTTAGCCCATTCTAAAAAGTGCTGCTTGCGGGACCACTCCGGCCCGTCGCTATAGTCTTTGAGGAGATGGTCGATCCCGGTCAAAGGCCGATTAAGGTCAAACGAATATCGCTTGTCAGGAATACCCAGGTAGAGAATGCCCCGGGGCTTGAGGACCCTCAACATGCTCTCAATTGTCTTAATCGGGTTCTGGCAGTGTTCGATAAAGTGGTTCGCAATCACAAAATTCTGGGACGCAGGAGGCACCTGGGTCAACTCTTCTCCATCATCCAGAATGTTAACTTCCACGAGCGGCAGATCCTTTAACTCGGGGTAGTGTTTCTTGAGATCTGCGACCGACATCCGGTCCACGTAACGGACTTTGATCGTGTCTGGAACCTGAAGTGGGTTGTGCAGTGCACCGATTTCTATTCCACTGCCCTTGAGGTAGTGACGGGCAACACCTTTCCGGTCAAATCCATGAGAGTCGGCAGATGCTTTGCCTTTGGATTTCCTCAAATTAGCCAAACTCTTGAGCCAAGTCTTGAGCTTAGACTTTAGACGATAAGGTGGATTTGCGGTGTTTGGCATGGGTTCAACTCCCTCAACTGCTGCATCTGGACAAACTCACTTGACCTGACCACCTCTCCGGGAACAGCAGGCGATTCGTGGCACACATCACGTGCGCCCATGATTTGTCAAACACCGGCGGGGACAAAACCGAACCGCCTCCCTAGGCGAACCCACCCCGAGCCCTCCCAGCCCTTTTTTAGCATCGCCAGCCGTTTATCCGGTGTCGGCGCCGCATACCAAACGTCCGGGGCCACGCCCATGATGCACCCCAGAGCAAACCATCTCGAACCCACAATCCGCTGCAACATCGCTTGGTAATCCGCCTCTGCATGCTCGTGCTTCAGCACCTCGCTCTTCGACGCGTTCAGCTCCGGAAAATGCTCGCCGGTAAGACTCTGAATCAAACTGCCGAGCGCCGCGTCGCTTTGCGCGTCGATCAATTGCGCGATCACCTGGACAAAAACTTCCGCGCGGAAATCCGCGTGGTTTTGAACGAGCACCCGGAAGTAGCGGGTGTATTCGGCTCGGATCGTCTCCGAAGAGGCCAGCTCTGGGGCGAGATCGCGCAGTAGGTCGATGTTCAACGAGAGAACTTCGCGGGTCACGTTTTCGAGAGGCCCGGACTTGATCGTGTTCTTGGGATGGGTGCGATAAAGAATCAGCTCTTCGTCCAGCACCCCGAGCTTGAGATGCAACGCCGCATCCAGCATGAGGAAATAATCGTGCACATAACGGTAGGCCCGAAAGGGATGAGCTCGCAGATATTCCGCGCGAGCCACGAAGTTACTGCTCGTTTTTGCGAAGTTGGCAACCCCAAGCCATTCGGGCAGGCTTTCCCTCCTCGCCTGCCAGACGCGATCCAACCAGCGTGCCTTCGGGTTGTCGTGTTCCAAGGCGGCACTGCAGTCGTCGATCATCCTCAATCGCGTGCAGACGAGATCGAGCCGGGGGTTTGCCTCCAGGAACTGGACACACTTCTCCAGCCGGGTTTCCACAAACACGTCGTCGGAATTCAGGATCGCAATAAATTTACAGTCGCGCGCTGCGAACTCGATGCCGCGATTGATCGCATGGTGCGCGCCAGCATTGGCCTGTGTAAATAGGTGAATTCGCTCGTCTTCGAACTGCTCAACAACCGCCACTGAACCGTCCGTAGAGCCGTCGTCGACGATGACGATTCGATCCACCCGATGCGTCTGCGCCAGCACCGATCGCAACGCCTCACCGATAAATCTCTCATGATTGTAAAGTGGGATGACGACGGCAAGCGACATTTGGGACGGATCGATAGTAGGAGGTGAGATCCGGAATTTCAACCCCCTCCCAATGAAACCTGAGTGATTCTGCAGGGTTCCCGGTTGGTTCCTTTTGACGGGCGGATCGGCAAAAACTACCCTGGCAGTCCGGGGGCTTCCAGCTACGCGTTCCATGAACATCCTCTACGTCAACTACGGCCCCGCCGGGAACAACACCACGCATCACGTGGCGGGGTTTGCCTTGGCCGCGAAGCTGGCGGGGCACGACGTGGCGATGGCCATTCCTAAGGGTTCGGGTGAGTGGCCGCTCCGGCCGGGCCTGATGATGCCGTTGGTCGACTACCCCACGGGAGGAAAATGGGAAAAGGTCTTCAAGAATGGCCAGGCACCAAGCCTGATCCATGCCTTCACTCCGCGGGAAGGGGTGCGCAAGTTTGTCTTTTCTCTCTATCGCCAGGGGCTGGATGCCGCACTCATCCTGCATCTGGAGGACAACGAGGAGTCGCTTATGGAGCGATTCACCGGGAAGACGCTCCCGGAGTTGTGCCAACCAGAAGGCGCCGCCGCCCGCGCTACGTTGGGTCCTGGTCTTTGTTGCCCGCTCCGCTGGCAGCCGTTTCTGGCTTTAGCGGATGGCATAAGTGTCATCTACCCCACCCTGGCCGATTTTGTTCCACCAGATGTCCCGTGGCGCGACCTGCCTCCCATCCTTGACCTGGATTTTTTTACCCCCCGGTCGCGTGACGAGGCGGGCCGCCAAGCGCTTGGCATCCACGAGGGAACCTCAGTCCTTTGCTACAGCGGGAACGACCACTTCGCGAACCGTGCGGACGTGCGACAGCTCTACACGATCGCTCACAGCCTCAATCAATCCGGCCTACCCACCAAGCTTGTTCGAACCGGCAGAATCGATCCTAGCATGACGGCTAACCTTCCGTTCGATCCCGCTGAGTTTTTGATCACGCTCGGCTTCGTGGACCGCGCGGAACTGCCCGCGATCATGTCGCTCTGTGACATCTTTGTCCAACCCGGTGGCGACGATGGGTTCAATCGATACCGTCTGCCAGCCAAGGTACCGGAGTATCTTTGCCTGGGCAAACCCATCATCATTGGGCCAGCCAACATCGGCACCGAACTCACCCACGGGGTGAACGCCTGGATCACGCCGCACGGCACAACCGAGGAGATGACGGACGCCTGCCGCCAGCTCCTTGCCGACCCGCCCCTGCGGCAATCGATGGGAGAAAGCGCCCGTGCTTTCGCGGCGCAGCGCTTTGGCCTGGAGTCCGTGGGCGATCGCGTCACGAGCTTCTATGAGGAATGCGTCCATCGCGCTACCACACGCCGGGGCCCAAGAGGACTGAGGGGACCCGCCTTCCCCGCCCCCCCAACCGAGCATGCCGCCCTCAGCGCCTTTCTCTGCGAAGAAGCCACCGAGCTGCGCGGGCAGCTCACCGACGCATCCCGACAGCTCAAATCGATCCACAAAGAAGCTGAATCCACTCGAAAGCGCTTGGCCGCCATCGAGAACTCAATGGCCTGGCGCATGGCGAAGCCGCTCCGATCGATCGAGAAGCGACTTCGTCCCCCAAGAAAGTAGGAGGCGCCGGAACGCGCCGCCCCCTGTTTGCACGGGGACCTTCCGTGTGACACATTCCGGGAGATGTCCGCGCTGCCAAGCATTGTCACCCGCGAAGAGGTTATGTTTTTCGATACCGATTGCGGCGGAGTGGTCCACAACATCGCCTACCTGCGCATGATCGAAACCGCCCGCACGAAACTCGCCGGTCGAATGGGGATGGGTTTGCGGGACATGGCGGAGCGCAAAGAGTTCCCCGTCGTCGTCCGCACCGAAATCGATTACCGCAAGCCTGCGGTCCTCGGAGACGAACTGGAAATCTACGGAGCCCTGGTGGGCCTGGAGGGAATTCGCTTTTGGATGAGCTTCGAAGTCCGCCGCGCCGCCGACACCACCCTCTTGATCACTTGCCGACAACAACTTGCCTTGGTGAGGATGCCGGAGGGCCGACCGATCCGGCTCCCCCGGGAATGGCCGGAACTTTATCCGTCCCTGCGGTGACGAAATGCAACCTGGCAAATATGCCGCTTGCGCTCCGTCCCGGAACCGGTGTATGCACGAAGTAACCACTGAGGCACTAGTTTTCAAACCCTCCAAACTGCCATGGACGACGACGCTGAACTGCCGGAGTACCAGATCTTCTCCATTCTCCGGCAAGGAGAGGAAGAGCCTATCGGCCCCTACAGCCAGAACCAGATCGTTCGCCTCCTCAATGAAGGCATGATCCGGCCGATGGACCTAATCTACTACGACGACCTCGGAGCGTGGAAACCGATCCGGGACGTCTTCGAAATCCACGAAGGCATCTCCAACTTCGTGGACGAGGGGCAGGACAAAGCCATCGTCGGGGAAGTATTCCGCGGCATCCAGCAGCTTTTCGGCGAGCACGAGCAGGTCTACTACATCGCGATCCAGGAGAAAGGCCCACTGAGCCTTGGAGCGCTCGACGCCATCGCCCTCACGGAGACCCGGGTCTTTGTGGCCCACCACCGGCAAGGTAAGCTCGAACTGGAGGCCTATCTATGGGGCAACGTGGCCGGTGCCCGGCTCAACCGCAAGCCCAACAACCACTTGGGCACCTTCCAAATCGATCTCCATTCCGGCACGTCGTTGACCGTCGATCGAATTCCCCAGTTGCAGCTGGAGAAACTTGAGCAGATCGCCAACGACCTCTGCGCCGCTCCTTGAGCGATCTCACTCGCCCAGAAACGGCACCCAGTCCGGGATTTCCTCCCGGTTGCGCAGAAGCAATGTCACGGGTAGACGCGGTGGAGCCTGCGGTGGCGCAAGCAGCTTGAGACCCGCCTCCTTCGGCGTCCGGTCGCCTTTGCGTGAATTCACGGACTTGTCCGCGAGGACGCAGTTTTCCCAAGTCGTCGCTCCCCCGCGGGAACGAGGGAGAACGTGGTCGATGTTCCCCTCCCCCGGCGCGAGCTCGCGACCCGTATATTGGCAACGGCCACGATCGCGGACCCAAAGCGAACGCGCGTTGAGTCGCGGCCGCTTCATCGGCACCTTGTCGAACCTGGCCAGGACAATCACGGTGGGCACACGAATCCGCCCGCCGGGTGTCCCGATAGCCTGGTCTTCGTCGCGGATGGGCAGCTTCACCCATTCGCTCCAACGCGCCGGGGTCATCTCATCCTGACCGGACATATTCAGCCCTGTCGCCACGTCGGAGGACATCTGGCAAAACGCCGAAGCCGGAGAGGTGATGCTGATCGCCTGCCAGTTGCGGTTCAGGACCAGAACGATTCGTTTGTTGAGGATTTCGCTCATGCTCTTCTGATTAGAGTAACGGTGTTCGTTCTTCCGGGGGAAAAGGGGCGGCGGACCCACTCGCGCGGGCCCGCCGCTTCAGGTTAGGGAGCCACCGCCGACGAAGCGGCTCCAGTGCAGTTGTTTGTGGTGACAAACTAAAGTTCCATCGCTTCAATCTGATGGAGCAAAGCGCTCTGGTCTTGTTCCAGAAAACGCAGTGTATCCATCGTCTTGTCAGAAAACCCCGCCAGCGCATACACGTCGGCTTCGGGAAACTGAAGCGATCCGTATCCGGCCAAATCGAAGCTGTAGACCTTTGGACGCAGATGCGTCCGTTTCACAAAGGCCTCAAAGCTGGCCGTGGGCACATTGCCCCCCATCCAGGCTTGCATGTCGGAGAGGAGGATGACACGATCGTAAGGCAGAACCGCCCGGTTGAAGACCGCATGGAAGTTCGTCCCGGCACACTTCGCATGCGCCGCAAGCTGCTGCGCAATGGTCAGGGTGCTGTCGTCCTTGTTGAACGTCACGAACTCCGCCTCATCGCTGAAGATCAGCAAATCCGCGTCGTTCACCCGGTAGATCACCGAAGCAAACAGCGATCCGATTTTCATCGACCGCCCCGCCATCGAACCGGACCCATCCAAGGCAATGAGCGTGCGTCCCTCGAAACGAGGAACATTCGCCAGGGAGCGGTCCACCGCCACCCCAAGGGCACGGATGACTTCCTGACGGCGCGGCAGCGTGTAAGCCTCCTGAATCGCGTCGAGCGCAGTTTGAAACCGGAACGGCATCACCAGAGACTTCTCGATCCGGCGCTGGTCCTGCAGAAGCGCGAGGGCTTCCGGAAGAACCTCGGGGGAATCCTCGAGGATGTTCCGCAGGTTGCGCAGCAAAGCGAAGTAACCGATTTTCCCGCTCCGGACCAGTCCGGCCCAGGCCTCGGCCTTGCGAATCCACTTGTCGACCTCATCGCCCGCGCCTTGTCCTGCCTGCGTCAACTTGGTTTCCCAGGTCTCCGCCGCCTTGAGGGTTCCGGCCACGAGCTGGGCCAAGGGCTCCGAGTGCGGTGGGTGCAAGAGGTTCACCGCATCCACCAGCTTCAGTTCCGCGCTTTCACGACGGTACTTCGCCAGTTGATAAGCATCGAACCGCCTGAGAGCCAGACCCAATCCCTTCTTCAAGGAGTTTGGCACGGGCTTCCCATAGACAGCCATGCTGTAGGCCAGGATCTCGAGGACATCATCGACCCGGTAGGACACCCGATCGTAAAACCGCTTGGTCCAATCGGCCCCCTTGACGCTGTGCGCCAATTCACCGGCCACGAGGTGAGACACGGAACGCATCCCGGCCTCGCGACGTGCATACAACGCCGCCTTGGCGACGAAGGTTTTGTCCTCGATCGAGGCGATCAATTCGCGGAGACGCACCGCCGTGGCGGACGTTTTCCGATAGTATTGATCTTCGAGGAAGCTGGTGAGCAGCATGCTGACCAGTTCCAGTTTCCGGCTTTGCGTGAAGGCCGGTCCGCCCGCGAAGTTGATGGTGTTGGCCTCTGGGACCTTGCGTTTCTTGGTATTGAATTTCATGAGGGACTAGGCCTCCTTTCTGGTTTGTTGTTAGGTAGCGAAGCCGATCCCGGCTTCGGATGAAAAAAGGTTCCGGAGAGAATCCCGGCTCAGGGGGGTTGGTTTCGTGAATAGCGAAGTACCCCAGAGCCTCACTGCTCCGGAAAAGGGGATGTGGAGAAAATCGATCTGGGACCAGGGAACCGAAGTCCCCTTGGCCGGATTCGCACCGGCGACAGTCTGTCCTAAAAACAGATGCTCTATCTACTGAGCTACGAAGGAACCCAAATCTCACTGCCACAAATTGTTCCAAGCTCCCGGACGTGGTGCCGCCCCACGTCCTCCGGTGTCAAAGACCGGCGTCCTACTGTTAGACGATCCGGGAATTCCATCCGCAACAACCATCCCTGCCGGGGTTCGCACCCGGTTTGCCTCGTTGAAAGCGAGGTAGCCTACTCATGGCTGACAGGGACATCTCAAAATACCCACGGCAGGACTTGCACCCGCAACCTTCCGGTTCTGAGCCGGACGCCTCTGCTATTGGGCTACGTGGGCGTTCAACATTTCACGGTTGATCGACGGGATTCGCACCCGCACCGCGACCTTCACAGGGTCGAATGCTGCTCTTACACCACGATCAAAGTCTCCAAAACTTCCTCCGGCGGGTAATGCTCCCGCTTCAACGGTTTAAAAGACCGCTGCATCAACTTTCATGCTTCGGAGGAGAAGAATAGGTCCCGGTGGATTTGCACCACCCGTCGGACTACCGGCCAAGTTAGCGACGACGGTTTTACAGACCGCCAGCCGGATCGGGACCTGAAAGGAATGACACGAGATTAACGACGGGTCACTTGACTGTTCGGAGGCGGGTGGTTTCCCGCACCGATCCAACTAGATTTGCTGTCGTTGTCGGGATCAGCCGAATCGGCATTTCGATCACGCTCACGACAACGAGATCAATAGGAGATCCCGGTAACGCTCCGGGCATCCAGGGTTATGAGCCCCGGGGCAGGACTTCCTGACCTCCGCTCTGCTCTTTCAGAATCAAAAAGATCGCGGCAGCAGGACTCGCACCTGCTTTCTGAGACTCCCAAGGTCCCCGTCTCGACTCCTTCGACTTCGCCGCGTTCACATCGAAACCAACAAGATTGGCAGGCTGCGAGAGAATCGAACTCTCAAAGACACGAGATTTGGAGACTCGCCGCGATACCCACTCGCCGACAGCCTACATAGATCCTGCTGGTTCCATTTTCCTATGGTGACTGGCACAACGCCAATCACCAGATAGAAGAACGAACACCGTTACCGGTCATGACTCGGCAGCCGCGGGATTTCATAGGCGGACGTTTCGGTGTTTACGGGCACACCTCCCTAACATTAGAGGCCTCTCAGGTCGCCTGCCCGTAATACAATAGAGCATCTTCCGATTGACCTGAGAGGAATCCTGCATAGCTTGCAGGCTCGCGAAAGCATCAAGCGATGGATCTCTGACTCTGGTCAGTGGTTGACTCGTTTGCCCTATTTGTTTTAGGGGGCCCGTTCTCACCCAATTGCAGTTGGTGCTGGGAACGGGCTTTTTGGCTATGTGGAAATCGCTACCTCGTAGCGGGATAATTGGATCGGTCTCTCTCGGTGACTGGCACCTCCTAAGTGGTTGATTTTCAGTGAATTGTAGAAAACAAAAAACCCTGCCTCGGTGGTGAGAGCAGGGTTTACGCAGCAAAAGATGAATGGATCTTTCCTCTTACGTAAACCAGCCCCCCATGGTGTTATTGGTGTAATCGCCGCCACGGAGTTGCCGTTTTCCGGCAAGGCCCTCGTTCCCAAATACGGGATATCCGAGGGAATGCTTGATCGTATGGCCGACAGTCCTTGAACACGGAAGCCCCGTCCAGCCGAGTATCCCGGCGTGCGTTGGGTTCATGTGTGTGTTCAAGATCATGGAAGGATGCGAAAAGGTTTCGTTACTTGATAGCCTTTCTATCACCATACTTACTCTATGTCAACGGCATCTCAGAGTTTTTGTATATTCTGTCATCACTCCGCGACGCCTGCCTTGATGCGGAAGCATTCGCTTGGGGTCCGGGTACTTCCACATTGAAGCTTAAGTTCTCCCAATCCTCCGTTGAGGATCTTTCAGGTTTTGGGAATGTCAATTCCTCGAACGAGGAGCCCCAGGCTGTTGGCGGCCGCGCCGACATGCCGTGTGCCGGGTTGGCGATGCTTCGCTCGCGCCTGTACCCGGTCGAACGGTTGCGCCTCCCCCGACCGTTTCCGTCGGCTGACCGATCTCGGCTTTCCGTCAGAGCTGATTGGAATGCGCCCCGGCGACCTTACCCGCGCAAGTCGCGCAGCGCCATCAGCCCTCCCCAGCGAACGCCCTGCATCTTGCGCGCGCCATCGACCCGACGGGGAGAAAAGACGTCACGCCGCGCCTCGAAGACGGACTCGACGAACGCCTTGGACCCGATCGCTAATCCCTCCGTGAAATGCCGCAGGCGCATCTTCACCAGCACCGGCCGCGCGATCGCTCCTTGCTGGCGGTTGATGACCATGTCCGCGGTCTCGGAGGCGAACCCGCGCTTGATGACCTTGCCGTCGTCATCGAGGACGGCGGCCCCTTCCTCGTAGAGCCAGCAGCGGTAAATGGCCTGGACCTGCGCCCAGGTGGCGGTGGTGGCATCGTCCTCGGTCTCGGTCTTCACCAACCGGCTCAGTCCAACGCGGGACGCTGCCCCGCCCGTGACGGCCTCCCCGTAACCGCTCCAGCGGTAATCCTTCGGATCGGTGACAATCCCAGCGCGAACTGGATTCAAATCGATATAAGCCGCCATCGTGCGCACCGAGGTTTCGCTGTCTTCCACGAGCACGCTCTTGTAACGATCCTCCCAAAGCGGCCCTTTGCGCTTGGCTCGGCGGTTGTGCCATTGGGTGAACCGCTGCTTCAGCTCCCGCATAAAGGCCGGAACATCCCGCATCCGCGCCAAATACTCCGCGCGCAATTCATCGGCTTCCTTGTCCATTCCGCCGCTTCTGAAACTCTCCAGCTGCCAACCGATCTTCTGAACCGTGTCGTCGCTGTAGATCAGCTCCAAGTGATCCAGAAACGCCTGGTCCGATGCGTCCTCCAGCGGGTTGCGCTCGGCGTTATCGAGGCTGACGAGGAGGTGACTACCCGCGCCTCGGGCGCTTGTGGAGGCGAAGCCAAATTCGGAGAGCCCGGCCGGTCAGGCTGGGATAAAATGATTGCCCATCACGCAGAAGGTCACCAGCTCCACCTGGGAAAAGGCGACTTGCTTGGCCACCAGCTCCCGGAACTTCTCCTTGGCCACGTCATCAAAGATCATCCGCCCATCGATCACCCGTGACATGAGGTGGACGTTGGTGACGGAAGAAAAGGCGGACTGGAGGATGCGCGGCGGTCTCATCGGACTCGCAACGAAGGCGGGAGAAGTCGGTCGGCAAGAGGAAATTTGATGCTTCGGAATTCAAGAATTTCCTGAACGCTAACGTGGAAATACCCTGACCCCTAGCGAAGCCCTGAACGGTGTCCAAGTTTCCGTAAATTTTCCGCCTCTATTCGCCACGTTATCGCTCCTAGCGGGCCGCTGGTGAAGTCGATTTTCGGGAGGTTCGCCGAACCCTCGAAGAATGCTAAACTCATGAAAAACGTGCTTTTTGCGCGTTTATGACCTTGACAGGGGGAGCTTTCCGGAAAATCGGTTTTATCCCGATAGATACTAAGCTTCCGCAGGGGCTTTCCCGCTCCTTTTTCCTTCCCGTCGCCGAGGCCCTGGGCTTTGGCGAATCGCGACGCAAATGTCCAGTCATCGAAGATCTCGACTGGATCATGGCTGGGACGACGCG
>Ga0247843_1000684_pt1 | contig 78172 bp, 69 predicted proteins | sample LaCruzMarch2017__FD_192420 | JGI IMG/M metagenome (GOLD analysis project Ga0247843, IMG submission 192420) | Freshwater microbial communities from meromictic Lake La Cruz, Castile-La Mancha, Spain - LaCruzMarch2017_8m | ecosystem: Environmental > Aquatic > Freshwater > Lake | place: Spain... | reverse complement strand
CCATGTCGTGCGGCAAGCGTGGGCCCGGCAAAGGAATGGGCACGTAATGCACCAGCTTGTCGTGCTTGTCGACCACGCCATAGTGCATGTAGGGCGCATGCTTGGAGTAGTTGAAAAACAGCAACTCGCCGTTGGTTTCGTCCACTTTGCAATGGGCAGAAATGCCGTCCAGCGGTGACCAGGGCGGGATGCCCTCATGCGCCAGGCTCAGCGGATCGACGCGGTAGCCTTCTCCGCATTGGTAAAACGTGGTCAAGGCGCGTCCGGCATGCACGACCACATCGGTGCTCGACGAATCTTTGAGGCTGCCGTGAGCGCCCCAGCCCGCGCGCTCGGACAAGGCTGGGTCTTCCATCAAGCCCGCCCACAAGGCCCGGCCCGCTTCCAGTTCGGCTTGCAAGCCTTTGGTCTGGATGAAGCGGTTGCGGTAGCTGACCTGGCCATTTTTGAAGGCCGCCATGTGCAACATGCCATCACCATCAAAGGGGTGGTATTTGCCTTTGGCTTGCAAGACCGGGTTTTCGGTGTTGCGCAAATAGACGCCATCGATGTCCAGCGGAATGGCTCCCTCCAGGACCTTCAAGTCGGTGGCGTTGACTTCTTCGAGCAAGGGTGTCCAAGCGCCTTGAAGATAGGGGTGGTCGCCCGGCTCCAAGTCGCTGGTGAGTGTGTTCACGATGTCGATGGTCATCTCGTTCCCAAGTTGATTTACTGTCTCTAATGAACTCATACTATGTAAGTTCTGTGAGGAAAGCAACGGGGTTTGAGCGGATGGGCAGTAACTTTGGTGACTACTTTTTGGTGCACTTCCCGCATTCAATCCTGATTGTTTTCAAGGGCAGACCTTGTGCCAGTCGCTGATGTACCCGGTTTTCACAAGAGGAGTTTTCATGAACGAAGCAAGCCAAGCCACCTCCACCTCATTGACAGGGCGCGTGGTGATCGTGACCGGTGCGGGCAAGGGCATCGGCCGGGCGGTCAGCCTGCAATTGGCAAGCTGTGGGGCCAAGGTGCTGGTCAACAACCGGCGTCATCCGGGTGAAGAGGATGATCAGACCAGCGCGGCCCAGGTGGTGGCGGCGATCCGCGCGCAAGGCGGGCAAGCGCTTGCCAACCATGACGATGCGATGGACCCCGATGCAGGCGTTCGCATGGTCGAGCAGGCCATGAACGCATGGGGTCGCCTGGACATGGTGTATGCCAATGCGGCCGTGGCCCAGCAGGCGGCCTTCCATGCCCTGAGCCTGAATGAACTCAGAACCATCATCGACTCGGGCGTGGTCAGCACCTTGTCCTTGTTGCACGCGGCCTGGCCCGTGTTCCGTGCACAGCGCTATGGCCGCGCCTTGGTCAGCACGTCGAGCGCTGGCCGATTTGGCAACCATGGTTTGACGGCTTACGCTGCCTCCAAAGGGGCGATCGAATCCCTGATGCGCTCGCTGGCGCTGGAGGGTGTCAAACACGGTATCCATTGCAATGCCTTGTCGCCCTATGCGCATTCGCAAATGACCGCATCGCATTTGCCGCCTGCTTGGGCGGATGTGCTGGCCCCCGAGGCGCTGGCCCAGGCTGCGGCCTGGCTGCTCAGCCCTGAATGCGCGCTCAACGGCCAGGTGCTGGTGGCGGGGGGTGGTCGGTATGCCAGGTCTTGGCCGGTTGAGACCCCGTCGGTGGCAGGCACCGACATGGAGCAGGTCTGGGCGCAATTGATGGATTTGCAGGGGCAAACCCATGTGGATTCGATCACCGCCTTTCAGTCCTTCATGGCCGATGGTGGTCATTGAACTGCGTGGGCTGCGCGGGCTGCCTTAAATCAGCATGCCCCGCTTTTCAATGAAAGCCACCACTTCGGCCAGGCCATCCAGCGTTTTGAGGTTGGTCATCACCCAGGGGCGGGTTTCGCGGTTGGGGCGCATGCGGTTGGTGTCGTCGCGCATCACTTGCAAATCTGCACCCACATGCGGGGCCAGGTCGGTTTTGTTGATCACGAACAAATCGCTCTTGGTGATGCCTGGGCCACCTTTGCGGGGAATTTTTTCACCTGCGGCCACGTCGATCACGTAAATCGTCAGGTCGGAGAGTTCCGGGCTGAAGGTGGCGGCCAGGTTGTCGCCGCCGCTCTCGATGAAGACCACGTCGGCGTTCGGAAATTTTTCCAGCATGCGGTCAATTGCTTCGAGGTTGATCGACGCGTCTTCGCGGATGGCGGTGTGCGGGCAGCCACCGGTTTCCACGCCCATGATGCGCTCGGCGGCAAGCGCGCCGCTCACCGTCAGCAATCGCTGGTCTTCCTTGGTGTAAATGTCGTTGGTGATGGCGATCAGGTCCCAGCGCTCGCGCATGTTTTTGCACAGCATCTCCAGCAGCGTGGTTTTGCCGGAGCCCACAGGCCCGCCAATGCCCACGCGCAGGGGTGGCAGTTTTTTGGTGCGGTGGGGGATGTGGTGCAGTGCTGAATTCATGAGCGGAAGATCCGGGAGTATTGGGTTTCGTGGCGGGACGACAAGATGGCCAGCATGGGGCTGAAGGCTTGGCGGTCTTCATCGTTCAGGTGAATGGCGGTTTGAACCGCTTGCGGAATTTCGCGGGCCAGGCGTGCCAGCATGCGCTGGCCTGCGCTTTGGCCCAAGGGCACAGCCTTAAGGGCGGCTTGGGTCATGTTTTCGGCCCAGCCAAAGGCACCTGCTTGCAGGGCTTGATCTAGCGGGGCTTGAGCCAGTGACAAAGCCAGCGCCATGGCCAGCGGGTAGGTGGGCGGCAACTGGGCGAAGCATTGCAGCTGCTCGTCGCTGGCTTGCTGCAGGTTGCGCAGCCAGTCAAGCAAGGAGCGACCCATTTGCTCGGCTTGCAAGCGCATTTCGGCGGTTTCTCGGGTGGTCATGACCCAGTCGTTCAGGGCTTGCAGGCGCTGAGTGTCCATGTGCTGCCAAGCCGGAATGGCTTGCGCCAGCACGGCCATATCACCGCGTGACTGCGTCAGGTGCAGCTGGTCCACCACCCAATCGGTGGCACTGGCTTCGTCATGCACCAAGCCTTGTTCGATCGCCGCCTCCAGCCCTTCGGAATACGAGAAGCCACCGATCGGCAACGCAGGCGAAGCAAGCCAGATCAGTTGCAGCAAGGCAGAGGGCGCAGTCTCAGTGCTCATGTCCGCAGCCGGGGCCGTGTACATGCGGTTCAGCAGGCGCGGCACGGACGGGGATGGCGATGCGCTTGCCCGCTGGCGGCGTTGCTGCTTGGGCCTCATGTTCGTGCTGGCAATCGGGACCGTGCACATGGGGCTCGGCATGGGCTGCGTGTGCATGACCCGTATGACCCTGTTCGTGACTGTGACCATGTTCATGCCCATGCCCATGCCCGTGTGAGGACGCGCCGTTGTCGCCATAAGCCCCATTTTCGGGCTCGAAGGATTCAGACACCGTCACCACCGTCATGTGCATGGCGCGCAGCATGTCGGCCAGCACATGGTCGGGCTCGATCTTCAGGTGGTCGGGTTGCAGTTCGATCGGCACATGGCGATTGCCCAGGTGGTAGGCGGCGCGTGTCAGGTCAAAGGGCGAGCCGTGTTCTGAGCACGCTGTGATGCGCAGCACGCTTTGCGGCGCAGCTTCGACACGGATCAGCGAGCCGTCTTCTGCCACCAGCACGTCACCGCCGCGCACCACGGCGCCACGGGGCAAAAACACGCCCAGACTGCGGCCTTGGCTGTCGGTGGCGTCAAAGCGGCTTTTTTGGCGAGTGTCCCAGTCGAGCGTGAGGGTGCTGGCGCGTTGGATCAGCACACGTGCCAGGCCGCGGCCTTGCGGCATGAGTTTGGAGCAATGTAAAAGCGAGGTCATATGTCTTGGGTTTTGTAGGAGCCCACCCTTTTGGGCGATGGTTTTGTGGGGCGTGTGCCACGCCCATCGCCCACGGGGTGAGCTCCTACAGGGGAGTGTTTCAAAACAAAAAGTAGCGTTGGGTCATGGGCAGTTCGGTGGCGGGTTCGCACACCAACAACTGGCCGTCGGCGCGCACCGCATAGGTTTGTGCATCGACTTCCATGTGGGGCAGGTAAGCATTGTGGACCATGTGCTGCTTGCGCACGCCCCGGATGTTGTGCGCCACGGACAAGGTTTTTTGCAAGCCGAAACGATCACCAATGTCCGCTTTCAATCCCGCGTTGGAAACGAAGGTCAAGGCACTGCGCGTGAGCGCGCCGCCAAAGCTGCCAAACATGGGACGGTAGTGGACCGGCTGCGGCGTGGGGATGGACGCATTGGGGTCGCCCATGGCCGCCAGCGCGATGAAGCCGCCCTTGAGCACCAGGGCAGGTTTGACCCCAAAGAAAGCAGGTTTCCAGATCACCAGGTCGGCCCACTTGCCCACTTCGATGCTGCCGACATCGTGGCTGATGCCGTGTGCAATCGCGGGGTTGATGGTGTATTTGGCGATGTAGCGTTTGACGCGGGCGTTGTCGTGGCGCGCGGTGTCGCCGGGCAGGCTGCCGCGCTGCTGCTTCATTTTGTGTGCGGTCTGCCAGGTGCGGATGATGACTTCGCCCACGCGCCCCATGGCTTGGCTGTCACTGCTCATCATGCTGATGGCGCCCAGATCGTGCAGGATGTCTTCGGCCGCGATGGTTTCTTTGCGGATGCGACTTTCGGCAAAGGCCAGGTCCTCGGCAATGCTGGCATCCAGATGGTGGCAGACCATCAGCATGTCCACATGCTCATCGAGCGTGTTGCGGGTGAAGGGCATGGTCGGGTTGGTCGAGCTGGGCAAAAAGTTGGCCTGGCCCACCACCTTCAAGATGTCGGGCGCGTGACCGCCGCCTGCGCCCTCGGTGTGAAAGGCGCACAGGCCGCGTCCTTTGGTGGCTTCAATGGTGTTTTCTACATAGCCCGATTCATTGAGCGTGTCCGAATGTAGGGCGACCTGGATGTCGGTCTCGTCGGCCACGTCCAGGCAATTGCTGATGGCCGATGGGGTGCTGCCCCAGTCTTCGTGCAGCTTCAGCCCGATCACGCCCGCGTTGATTTGCTCGTGCAAGGCGGCAGGCAGGCTGGCGTTGCCCTTGCCAAAGAAGCCCAGGTTCATGGGGAAGGCGTCAGACGCTTGCAGCATGCGTTCGATGTTGAAGGGGCCAGGTGTGCAAGTGGTGGCAAAGGTGCCGGTGGCGGGGCCCGTTCCGCCGCCCATCATGGTGGTCACGCCGCTGGTCAGAGCCTCGTCGATTTGCTGGGGGCAGATGAAGTGGATGTGGCAGTCGATGCCGCCTGCGGTCACGATCAGGCCTTCGCAGCTGATGATCTCGGTGCCGGGGCCAATGACGATGTCCACGCCCGGCTGCGTATCGGGGTTGCCCGCTTTCCCGATGGCCGCGATGCGGTTGCCGCGCAGGCCGATGTCGGCCTTGACGATGCCCCAGTGGTCGATGATGAGGGCGTTGGTGAGCACACAGTCCATCGCACCCTCTGCGTTCGTTCTTTGTGACTGCGCCATCCCGTCGCGTATGGTTTTGCCGCCGCCAAATTTCACCTCTTCGCCGTAGCCGCCCGCTTGGAGCGTGAAGTCTTTTTCCACCTCAATGACCAAGGCCGTGTCGGCCAGGCGCACGCGGTCACCCACGGTGGGGCCAAAGGTCTCGGCATAAGCGCGTTTGTCGATATGGGCCATGTCAGTTGCCTTTTGCTGTGTTGGCGTCGAGTGCGCCTTGCGTTAGACCGCGAAAGCCGTACACCATGCGATCGCCCGCATAGTCCACCAGCTCCACCGTGCGTTGTTGGCCAGGTTCAAAGCGCACGGCCATGCCCGAGGCGATGTTCAGGCGCATGCCGTGCGCGGCAGCGCGGTCAAAGCGCAAGCCCGCGTTTGTCTCTGCAAAGTGGTAATGCGAGCCCACCTGAATGGGGCGGTCGCTGGCGTTTTGCACCACCAGGGTGCAGGTGCGGCGGCCTACGTTCAGGGCGTGTTGGCCGGGGTCGATCAAGAATTCACCGGGGATCATGCGAGCCTCACTTTTTGCCAAAGTACACAGCCCCAGCCACCAAGGCCGCGGCGATCACAAAACCCAGCGCATCTGTCGCGTGCCAATGGGTGCTACCGCCCAATGCGTGGCCATCGTGCGCGAGCGCGGCAGAACCGATGGCGGATGTGAGCGTTAAGACAAGTTTTTTCATGGGGTTCTCCGGGTCTGGGTCAGACGATGGGTTGGTGCACGGTCACCAATTTGGTGCCATCGGGAAAAGTCGCTTCGATCTGAATGTCCGGGATCATTTCGGCGATGCCGTCCATCACATCGGCACGCGTCAAGACGATGCGGCCTTCGCTCATGAGCTGGGCCACGGTCTTGCCGTCGCGTGCGCCTTCCATCACAGCGGCGCTGATCAGGGCAATGGCTTCGGGGTAGTTGAGCTTCAGGCCTCGGGCCTTGCGGCGCTCGGCCAAAAGGCCGGCGGTGAAGATCAGCAGCTTGTCTTTTTCGCGGGGGGTGAGTTCCATATTGGTGCGCTGTGAGCGTCTTGGTGCATTTAATAGAAGTCGTCAAGCAAATTGCATGCCCTTTATAGGCAGTGCAAAAAACTCCTTAGAAAAATACGGTTTTCAGGGTTCTCCCTAGGGTTGGCACGGTGATTGCAAGTTGTCGGGCAGCGCTGTTTTTCGGTGCGTGTTTGAACAACCTTCTTTCCTGATTGGAGTGATCTCATGATGAATCGACGTGGCAACCTCAAAGCCCTTGCAACCGCAGCCGCCATCGCAGCGGGCAGTTTGACTTTTGCACACCAAGCCCAAGCGCAAGCGGGCAACACCATCAAAGTCGGCGTGCTGCACAGCCTGTCAGGCACCATGGCCATCTCTGAAACCGTGTTGAAAGATACCGTGCTCATGGCCATTGATGAAATCAACGCCAAGGGCGGCGTGCTCGGCAAAAAGCTCGAGCCCGTGATCGTGGACCCGGCCTCCAACTGGCCTTTGTTCGCTGAAAAAACCAAACAGCTGCTGGGCCAAGACAAGGTCTCGGTCATCTTCGGTTGCTGGACTTCGGTGTCGCGCAAATCGGTGCTACCCGTTGTGGAAGAAATGAACGGTCTGCTGTTTTACCCCGTGCAGTACGAAGGTGAAGAGCTGAGCAAGAACGTGTTCTACACAGGCGCTGCGCCCAACCAGCAAGCGATTCCTGCGGTGGACTATTTGATGAGCAAAGACGGCGGCGGCGCCAAGCGCTGGGTCTTGCTGGGCACCGACTACGTGTACCCCCGCACCACCAACAAAATCTTGCGCGCTTACTTGAAAAGCAAGGGTGTGAAAGACAGCGACATCGACGAAAAGTACACCCCATTCGGCCACAGCGATTACCAAACCATCGTGGCCGATGTGAAGAAGTTTTCTGCCGGTGGCAAGACCGCGGTGGTGTCCACCATCAACGGTGACTCCAACGTGCCTTTTTACAAAGAGCTGGGCAACGCAGGCCTGAAGGCCAAAGACGTGCCTGTGGTGGCTTTCTCGGTCGGTGAAGAAGAACTGCGCGGCGTGGACACCAAGCCTTTGGTGGGTCACTTGGCCGCATGGAACTACTTCATGAGCATCAAGAACCCCGCCAACGACGAGTTCACCAAGAAGTGGGCGGCTTATGCCAAAGCCAAGAACATCGCCGGTCACAAAGACAAGCCACTCACCAACGACCCGATGGAAGCCACTTACATCGGCATCAACATGTGGAAGCAAGCGGTTGAAAAAGCCAAGTCCACCGACACTGACAAAGTGATTGCCGCCATGGCAGGTCAGACCTTCAAGGCGCCCAGCGGCATCACCAGCAAGATGGACGAGAAAAACCACCACCTGCACAAGTCGGTGTTCATCGGCGAGATCAAGGCGGACGGCCAGTTCAACGTGGTCTGGAAGACACCCGGCCCCGTCAAGGCCAAGCCTTGGAGCCCCTTCATCGAAGGCAACGACAAGAAGCCTGACGAGCCTGCCAAAAAGTGATTTTTTGAAAGTGTGAGTGCTTGTCGGCGCTGAAGTTCCGACCTACATAGTCTTTGTGTAGGTCGGTGGCTTTAGCCCCGACATGGACGGTGGCCAGTGGCCAGACCCGGAAATGAGCAAGATGAAAAGATGGATGTTGAAAGCGGCGTTGATGGTCATCGCCTTGTGGGGCCTGTCGGCAGCTCAAGCCCTGACGATGGACGAAGCCAGAGGGATGGCCGTGGGAGACAGCGACGCCCGCGTGGAAGCCTTGGCCAAAGCTGTGGCGCAAGGCAGTGAAAAAACAGCGGTCTTCCTGCAAGCCTTGGCCGATGATGTGGTCAAAATTTCGGGAGATCAGGTGATAGTGGTTCGCGACGGGCAAGGCCTGGACCCCGTCACAGGACAAGCGGTTGCTGTGCCGCCAGACGCCGAAGAAGTGATGCTGAACAACCGCCTGCGCGGTGAGATTGACACGGCCCTGGCGGCCCTGAAGTTGTTCAGCCCCGATGTTAAAGTGCGCAGGCAAGCGGCCTTGGCGCTGCTCAAAGAACCCGATGTCAGCCGCCAGCCCTTGCTCGACAAAGCTTTGACGACTGAAAAAGACCCCACGGTGCAAGGCCTGGTGCGTCAAGCCCGCGCAGCGGGCATGCTGAACAGCGAGACTGCGAATGACCGCTTGCTGGCCGCCCGCGAGTTGGCGGGCAGTAAACAACCCGAGACCCTGCTGCTGCTCAACCAGCAACTGGCCCAAGAGCAAGACCCTGCAGTCCAAAAAAAAATCCAGTCCGCTTTGGCCAAAGTGCAGGACAGCCTGCGCTGGGGCGAGCGCTTGGGGGCCATGTTCACCGGGCTCAGCTTGGGCTCCATCTTGTTGTTGGTGGCCCTGGGCCTGGCCATCACTTATGGCCTGATGGGCGTGATCAACATGGCGCATGGCGAGCTGATGATGATTGGCGCCTATGCCACCTATGTGGTGCAGGCGCTGTTTCGCGAGCATTTGCCGGGCGTTTTTGACGCTTACCTTTTTGTCGCGATGCCGGTGGCCTTCCTGACAGCGGCCTTGGTGGGTGCGGTGATGGAGCGCGCGGTGCTGCAGCATTTGTATGGCCGCCCGCTCGAGACCCTGCTGGCCACCTGGGGCATCAGCCTGGTGCTGATGCAAGGCGTGCGCAGCCTGTTTGGCGCGCAAAACGTGGGTGTGGAAAACCCCTCTTGGATGAGCGGATCGCTGCAGCTGTTGCCCAATTTGCAGCTGCCCTGGAACCGGGTGCTGATCATCGTGTTTGCGCTGACGGTGTTGGTTGGGGTGGCGCTCTTGATCGGCAAAACCCGGCTGGGTTTGTTTGTGCGCGGCGTGACGCAAAACCGCCCCATGGCCTCGTGCATGGGCGTGAACACAGCGCGCATCGACACCTATGCCTTTGCATTGGGTTCGGGCATTGCAGGTCTGGCGGGTTGTGCGCTCAGCCAGGTGGGCAATGTGGGGCCTGACCTGGGCCAAAGCTACATCGTGGACGCATTCATGGTGGTGGTGCTTGGCGGTGTAGGGCAGCTGGCAGGCACGGTGTACGCCGCCTTGGGCCTGGGCTTGGTCAACAAGTTGCTGGAAGGCTGGACGGGCGCGGTGCTCGCCAAGATTGCCGTGCTGGTGTTCATCATCATCTTCATCCAGAAGCGCCCGCAAGGCATCTTCGCGATGAAGGGGCGCAGCGCGGAAGCGTGAAGAGGACCATGAACATGAAAAATTTGGAACTCCCCACCTCCGCCCCTTTGATGGGCCGCCAAGCCTGGTCGGCGTTTTTGCTGGCGCTGATTGTGGTCGGCGTGCTGGCCCCGGTTTTCAACTTGTGGGTGCCCGAGAGCAGCGCCTTTCATTTGAGCGACTACGCCATCGCCTTGATTGGCAAGATCATGTGTTACGCCATTTGCGCGCTGGCCATGGACTTGATCTGGGGCTACACCGGAATTTTGTCGCTGGGCCACGGTTTGTTTTTCGCTTTGGGCGGCTATGTCATGGGCATGTACCTGATGCGCCAGATTGGCCAAGACGGCAACTACAAAAGTGACTTGCCCGACTTCATGGTGTTTCTGAATTGGAAAGAGCTGCCCTGGCACTGGACGCTGTCGGACAGCTTCATCGCCACACTTGTTCTGGTGGTGTTGGTGCCCGGCTTGATCGCCTTTGTGTTTGGCTACTTTGCCTTTCGCTCGCGAATCAAGGGCGTTTATTTTTCCATCATCACCCAGGCCCTGACATATGCGGCCATGTTGCTGTTCTTCCGCAATGAAACGGGTTTGGGCGGCAACAATGGCTTTACTGATTTCAAGCGCATCCTAGACTTGCCCATTGCCACCCCCGGCATGCGCATGACGCTGTTTGTCTTCACCGGCTTGACCTTGTTGGGCTTTTATTTGTTCTCGCGCTGGCTGGTGAGCAGCAAGTACGGCCGGGTGCTGATGGCGATTCGCGATGCCGAAACGCGGGTGATGTTCTCGGGCTATTCGCCGCTGCCTTACAAGCTGAGCATCTGGGTGATCTCGGCCGTGATGTGCGGCATTGCCGGGGCTTTGTACGTGCCGCAAGTGGGCATCATCAACCCCGGAGAGATGAGCGCGGCCAACTCGATCGAGATCGCGGTGTGGGCGGCGGTGGGCGGGCGCGGCACCTTGATCGGCCCCATCGTGGGAGCGTTTTTGGTGAACGGGGCCAAAAGCTGGCTCACGGTGAGTGCGCCTGAATTTTGGCTGTACTTTTTGGGTGCGCTATTTATCGCGGTGACTTTGTATTTACCGCAAGGCGTGGTGGGGTTGGTCGCCAAACTCAAAAAGATGAAAGGCGGTGCCGCTTGACGCCCGACTTGCTGAAGAAAGGCGCTGAACGCGTGGCCCGCATGGCCCAACAACGCGTTGAAGCCACAGAGTCCGGTGGCCGCAGCGCAGGCTATGGCCGCGTGGTCCAAGACGCCAGCCAAGTGGATGTGACGCATGGCCGCATCCTTTATCTGGAAGACGTGAGCGTGAGCTTTGATGGCTTCAAGGCCATCAACAAGTTGTCGCTCGACATTGCGCCGGGTGAGTTGCGCTGCATCATCGGCCCCAACGGCGCGGGCAAGACCACGATGATGGACATCATCACCGGCAAAACCCGCCCAGACGAAGGCCGCGTGTTCTTTGGCAGCACCATCGACCTGCTGCGCTACAACGAGCCCGAGATCGCTCAATTGGGCATCGGCCGCAAGTTCCAAAAGCCTACGGTCTTCGAGCACCTGAGTGTGTTTGAAAACCTCGAGCTGGCTTTGAAAACCCCCAAAGGCGTGAAGGCCTCGATGTTCTTCAAGCTCGACTCGCGCCAAGGCGACCACCTGGCCGAAGTGCTGCACACCATCCACTTGGCGGACAGCGTGCGGGTGCAGGCGGGCAACCTCAGCCATGGGCAAAAGCAGTGGTTGGAGATCGGCATGCTGCTCATGCAAGACCCCCAGTTGCTGCTGCTCGATGAACCGGTGGCGGGCATGACCGATCATGAAACGGAGCGCACGGCCGAACTGTTCCTGTCGCTCAAAGGCAAGCACTCACTGATGGTGGTCGAACACGACATGGGTTTTATCCGCACCATCTCGGACATCGTCACCGTGCTGTGCGACGGTGCAGTGCTGGCCCAAGGCACGCTCGATCAGGTGCAAGCCGATGAGCGGGTGATTGAAGTTTATTTGGGACGATGAAGATGCTTGAAGTTAAGAATATTCATCAGTATTACGGCGGCTCACACATCCTGCGCGATGTGAGCCTGTCTGCAGAATTAGGCCAAGTCACCGTATTGCTCGGCCGAAATGGCGTGGGCAAAACCACCTTGCTCAAATCGCTGATGGGCTTGGTGCCCATCAAAAACGGAAGCCTGACGCTGGACGGCAAAGACCTGAGCTACGCCAAGCCCTATGAACGCGCCGCAGCGGGCATTGGTTATGTGCCGCAAGGCCGAGAAATCTTTGCCCGCCTCACGGTCGAAGACAACCTGCGCATGGGCTTGGCCACACAGCCCGGCAGCATGCCCATCCCGCCTGAGTTGTTTGAGTTGTTCCCGGTGCTCAAGCAAATGCTGCACCGGCGGGGTGGTGACTTGTCAGGCGGGCAACAACAGCAGCTGGCCATTGCCCGCGCCTTGGCCGCCAAGCCGCGCCTGCTGATCCTGGACGAACCCACCGAAGGCATCCAGCCCAGCATCATCAAAGACATTGGACGCGTGATCCGCCAACTGGCCGATGTGGGCCTGCAAGGCCAGCGCATGGCGGTGCTGCTGTGCGAGCAGTACTACGACTTTGCCGAAGAACTGGCCGATCAGTATTTGGTGATGGAGCGGGGCGAGGTCATTGCACGCGGGCCGGGGAGTGAGATGAAGGAAAAGAATATCCAGCAGCTGGTGGCGATTTAACGAGGTGCGGCAAGCTTTTGATTTGACGGTCTGAAAACTTTTATGTTTACAGCCAGTCAACCCTGTAGGTGGCTTCAGCCGCGACTTGAAGCCTAAGCCGCAACCATCCCTGACGGCGCTGAACTTCTCTGGGCCGGATCAATTGCAGCGCCGCCCTGCGGTAATCCATGTTTTTGTCACACTCCGAGCCAGGTTGTAGCGGGCGCAGTTGTAGGTCTCTAAATGTTTCAGTTCGGTGTTGGCAATCACCCGCACTTTCGCCAGATCGGCGGGGTCGATGGGCGCAGCTGCTAAAGCAGTTTCCAGCGCTTGGCCATGCATGACCACCCACTGCATGATTTCGTTCAGTGATTGTCGGTACTTGGCTCGCAGGGGATCGGGTGCAGCCATGGATGCTCGCAGGACGCTGTACTTTTGAATCGAGCGCCGGTAGATGAATTCAAACAGGTCCACCGCCGCATCGACCTTGCGTTGCTCGTACACGCCCAAAAGTGCGGTCGCATAGTCGGAGCGCTCCACATCCAAAAAAGACAAAGGTGCGCAGTTGTACAGCATCAAGGGCATGTTGGCGCACAAGCGGCTGGTGCGCTTGTTGCCATCGGCAAAGGGCTGAAGGTAAGCCAGGTTGACCCAAAGAAAAAAAGCCGCCTCAACGGGGTTGCGAATCTGCCGCGTTGTGTCCACCACAGTGGCCAGTTTTTCTTCCAACAACATGGGGATGTTGCTGGGCACGTAGACCGAGCCATCAATGTTCACCACGCGCCGACGGATGCTGCCAATGTCGCGCGAGTCCTTCAGCAAGTCTTTCATCAGCTTGGCTTGCAGGTCGACGATCACGGGCACGGTGATGCCTTCGCTGGGCACGGCGTTGACCATGAACTCGATGGCGTCCTTGTGGTTGAGCAGCATCACGGTGTCGTTGTCCAAGGGCCCCAATTGCTCGCCTAATTCAAAAAGAACCCGGGTGTCGAGCAAGCTTTTGTTGTTGCCTTCCAGGTGCGATGAGGACCAAGACAGATCGATGAGCAACTGCTCTAGCACCTCGCGGGCATAAGTGCCAGCCGGTTGTTGGTCTGGGCTGCGTCCGGCATGAAACAAATCGGTGGCCAATGCCGGTGGCAACAAGCTGGACTGGTTGGGTACGTAGTCGTCCACAAAACGGTTGTCGTAGCCCACGGGAATGCGAGTGCCCAAAGGCGCCTCCAGCGATTGGACCAAAGTCATTGCAGCAGCCGACCATTGAAGATGCCCCGTTATTTCCTTAGGGGATGGGGCTGAAAGTGGGTCACGCAATGCTGTTTGGGCCGCATCGGTGGCCGCATACTGTGTAGAGCGGCCATTCCCGCTTTTTTCCAAAAATCCTGCACTCAGCAGTTCTCTCAAATCACGGTTGAGGGTGGGGCGTGATATCTGTAACGCTGCCTCCAGCTCCCCAGGCTGGACTGCTTGGGCTGAGGTGATGAGCCAGCGCAACAAGATCGTGTGACGAGTAGACAGCAGAGTCGGGTTCATGGCGCTAGAAACCTGTGGAGTGGGTCAGGTGCGCGGATGGGGACAAGTCTCATGTCTTGATGATAAGAAAAGGAAATATCTTATCATTTTTATCTATTTTTGATGAAATTACGAGCTTGATGATAAGAAAAATCAAATCTAGCAGAGCCTTTTTACAGATTCCACAACCGAGGCACAGTCCCCTGCAAGCCCCACATCTCTTGCCGCCATGAGGCCCATACTTGCCGGAGCAATTGCATCGCAGGCTCTGTCAACGGCGAGAGGGTGCGCAGCACAATGACTTGTTTGTGCGGTGAGGTGGCGCCTGCAGTCAGGCGCAGTTCAGACGCTTCGAGCAGCGTGCGAGCACAGGCCAGGGCCCGTTCGATGCGCTCGTCGGCGATGGCGCTGCCCGCCGCAAACACCAGCGTGGCCATGCAGCGCTGGCCAGCCAGGCCCAGGGGGCTGTTCATCAGTAGGGTGTCGGTGGCCTTCAGGGTGCCGCGCTCCAACCACACACCGGGAATCTCCAAATGTTGGCGAAAGGTGCCCTGTGCAAAAGGCATGTCCGCCGCAGGCAGGCCAAATGCGGTGATGTCCCAAGCCATCATTTCTGCGTCGGGGGCCAGGTCAAACACGGCGCGGTTGAGCGCATCGCAGTCGTTGTAGGCAATGGCCTCCAACGGCAGCCATTCCAGTCGCGCGTCGGCTTCCACCCGCGCATGCACTAGCTGCGCGGCCAGCCCTGCTTCAGACCGGTAAAAGCGCGTGGCCCCGGGAGTGGTGACCAGGCCATGCGCCCCAGAGCCCACGGTGACTTGAATGTCCAGCGTGTCGCCCCCCACCAGGCCACTGGGCGGGTGCACCAGCACGTTGTGGCAGACGGCATCGCCTTCGGGGTAGAGGCTTTGCAAAATGCGCAGCGGCCCGTTGTGCTGGTAACGGGCGACGCTGCGGTTGGACTCCAGCGTGTAGTCAAGCTTCAGGCTGGCGTGCCATGTCATCTCCTGGCGTCTCTTGTTGGCCTTATTCGCCTTGCGAGCTGCGATGCGCCCAGCCGGTGGTGCGCTTTTCGATGTAGCTGAACAGCTCATACATGAGCATGGCCATCGCGCCGACCACGACCAAGCCAGAAAATGCCAAGCCCATTTGCATGGCCGAGCCCGCCGAGATCAGCAGGTAGCCGATGCCTTCGTTCGATGCGGTCATCTCGGACACCGTGGTGCCCACAAAGGCCAAAGTGATGGCCACTTTGAGTGAACCGTAAAAGTAAGGCATGGATCGGGGCAGGCCGACTTTGACCAGCACGTCCCAGCGCTTGGCACCCAGCACGCGCAGCACGTCTTCCAGCTCAGGCTCCAGCGTGGCCAGACCTGTGGCGATGTTCACCATGATCGGGAAGAAGCTGATCAGGAAGGCCGTCAAGATGGCGGGGCCGATGCCGATTCCGAACCATACCACCAAGATGGGCACGAAGGCGGCTTTGGGCAGGGCGTTGAAGGCGGTCATGAGCGGGTACACGGCGGCATAGGCCAAGCGTGAGCTGCCAATGATGAAGCCCAGCAACACGCCCACCACGATGGCAATGCCAAAGCCGACCATGGTCACCCAATAGGTGCGCCAGGCGTGGCCCGCGATCACGTCGCGGTATTCGATGGTTTGCTGTGCGATGCGCGAGGGGCTGGGGAAGATGAATTCCGACACGTTGAAGGCGCGGCACAGGCCTTCCCAAATCAGGATGCTCAGCAGCAGCAAAATCCAGGGCGACCAGCTTTCGAGGGATTTTTTGTTCATGAGGGGCTCCCGCTTATTGGTTGATCGCTGCACCGGTTTTGCGCATGGCACCGATGTGACCGCGCAGCTCGTGCACGATGTTGGTGAATTCAGGGGTGTAGGTGATCTCCAGGTCGCGCGGACGCGGCAGGTCGACTTCTTTTTTGACGACAAAGCGGCCGGGGCTCTTGCTCATCACGTACACCGTGTCGGCCAAAAACACCGATTCGCGCAGGTCGTGCGTGACCAAGATCACGTTGAACTTTTGCTCGGTCCACAGGTCGCGCAAGATGCACCAGAGCTCTTCACGCGTGAATGCGTCGAGCGCGCCGAAGGGTTCGTCGAGCAGCAGCATTTTGGGCTCATGGATCAAGGCGCGGCAGATGCTGGCGCGTTGCTGCATGCCGCCCGACAGTTGCCAGGGGAACTTGTCTTCGTAGCCGCCCAAGCCCACGGTGTTCAGCAGCTTGCGGGCGCGTTCTGCGTACTCAGCTTTTTTCTGTTTGAAGTTCGTGCGGTAAGGCTCCACGATCTCCAAGGGCAGCAAGACGTTGTCGAGCGTGGTGCGCCAAGGCAAGAGCGACGAGGCTTGAAAAGCCATGCCACTGATCTTGAGTGGGCCGGTCACCGGCTGTCCGTCGACCAGGATGCGGCCTTTGCTGGGCATCTTCAGGCCGGTGGTCAACTTCATGAAGGTGGACTTGCCGCAGCCCGATGGCCCGACGATGGCGATGAACTCGCCTTGTTTGACCTGCAGATTGATGTCTTCCACCGCAAAGTGGTTTTCGGCCAGCAACTCGTCGTTGTAGGCCAGCCAGACATTCTGGAAATCAACGAATGATTCTTGGGTCATGGTGAAAGCTTAAAAAATGGTGTTCGATAGTGTATACACATTGCGTCCTGTAAAAGCCCACCGACCTGTGCAGGTTGTGGTGGGCTCGGAACGCCGGGGCCTCATGCCCGATGCTGACGCTGATTTACTTCTTGGCTTTGGGCAGGATGTCCAGCTCTTTGGCTGTGGGCAGGAAGGAGCCGTTCCAAATGTCTTCGGATTTGACGCGGGTCTTGGTGTTGAAGGCGTCAGACACTTGCGATGCCATCAGCGTCATGCGGGGCGCGTTGATCTGGCCAAAGCCTTCGGCGCGTGCCGAGGGGCTGTTGATCACGGTGTCAATCGCCAGTTGCAAGCGGCGGGTTTCCAGGGCCACGTTGATGATGCCGTCACGTGCCTTGACCGTCTCAATGGCTTTGGCCGGGTCGGCGATCACATCCTTGGCGCCCTTGGTGAAGGCGGCCAAGAACGCTTTCACGGCGGCAGGGTTTTCTTTCAGGATCTTGGGCGAGGCGATGATCGCGTTGCCATAGAGCTTGACGCCGAAGTCGGGGTACTGCATGACGACCACGTCTTCGGCTTTAACGCCACGCGCTTCGATGTTGAGCAGCGAGGTAAAGGTAAAGCCAGTGATGGCGTCCACATCGCCGCGCACCAGCATGGTTTCACGCAGAGGTGGGTCCATGGCGGTCCATGCGACGTTTTGCACGTCGTTGGCCTTGGCAAAAATCGGGAAGGCACGACGGCCAGCGTCAAACACCGGAGCGCCCAGCTTTTTGCCAGCCAAATCGGCGGGGGTCTTGATGCCGGACTTCTTCAAAGCCATCACCGAAGCGGGGGTGTTGTTGTAGACCATCATGATGGCCACAGGCTTGTTGGGCGCGTCGGGGTTGTTGGCGTGGAATTCCATCAGGGCAGCCAGGTCGGCAAAACCCAGGTCATAAGTGCCAGAAGCCACACGGGTGACCGCACCACCAGAGCCGTTGCCCGAGTCCACCGTCACATCAAGCTTGGCTTCTTTGAAATAACCTTTGGCAACGGGCAGCAAAAAGAAGGCCGAGGGGCCTTCAAAGCGCCAGTCCATCTGGAATTTGATGGGGGTGGTTTGGGCTTGTGCGGTGCCAAAAGCGGCCACTGCGGCCAATGCGGCGGTGGCCTTGAGTAAGAAACGCTTGTTCATGAGGGGCTCCAGGTTCAAAGAAACGGTAAATACTGTATAGCAAATTCGGTGCCTATTATCGGCCATGGTCTTGACGCCGCTAGTCAGGTTGTACCCCTAGAAACCCCCTATTTTGGTTCCAGGCTGGTTCTGGCTTGGCACCAAAATGGGGAATTCGTGGGACCTTTGTAGGGCTTTGGGGGCTCAGCTGTGGGCCTGGGCTACCGCCAGTGCCGTCATGTTGAGCACCCGGCGTACCGTGGCCGCAGGGGTCAGGATGTGCGCAGTGCCGGCTGTACCCATCAGGATCGGGCCTACCGTCACGCCGCCGCTGGTGGTGGTTTTCAGCACGTTGTACAAAATGTTGGCCGCATCCAGGTTGGGACAGACCAGCAAATTCGCCGAGCCGCTGAGCGTGCTGTCTTCCAGGTAAACATTGCGGATTTCTGGCTGCAATGCCGCATCGCCGTGCAGCTCGCCATCGCATTCGATGTCGGGGTGCTGCGCCACAAACAGGTCACGCGCCAGACGCATCTTGCGGGCCGATGCGCGCTTGGACGAGCCATAGCTGGAGTGCGAAAGGAAAGCCACTTTGGGCACAATGCCAAAGCGTTGAATCTCTTTGACCGCCATGGCCGCGATTTCGGCAAGCTGGTCGGCGCTCGGGTCTTCGTTGACATAGGTGTCGGTGATGAACAGTGGCCCCAAGTCACTCACGAGTGCGTTCACGGCAGCGTAATTGGTCGCACCTGCGCGTTTGCCCAAAATGCTATCGATGCGCTCCAGGTGCGTCATGTAGCTGCCGGTCAGGCCGCAAATCAGGCTATCGGCATCGCCCAGCGACACCATCAACGCACCAATGATGGTGTTGGAGCGGCGCACCGCTGCCTTGGCCACCGCGGGCGTGGCCCCGTGGCGCTTCATCAGCTGGTGGTAGTGCTCCCAATACTGCCGAAATCTGACGTCGTCTTCTGGGTTCACGTTGTCCACATCAACCCCTAGGCGCATGCGCAGCCCGGCTTTTTCGATGCGTGCGGCGATCACGCTGGGGCGGCCGATCAGGATGGGGTGGGCCAGTTGGTCATCGATGGCCATTTGGGCGGCACGCAGCGCGCGCTCGTCTTCGCCATCGGCATAGGCCACGCGCTTGTCGGCTTGGGTCACGGCCTTGGCGGCGTTGAAGATGGGGCGCATCAACAAACCGGTTTGTGAAACAAAGCTTTGCAGCTGTTGGCGGTAAGCGTCCATGTCGGTGATGGGGCGCGTGGCCACACCCGAGTCGGCAGCAGCCTGCGCCACGGCAGGCGCAATGCGCAAGATCAGGCGCGAATCAAAGGGCGTGGGGATCAAGTAGTCGCGCCCAAAAGACAGCTCTTTGCCAGCATAGGCGCTGGCCACTTCTTCACTGATGTCGGCCTTGGCCAGATCGGCGATCTGGCGCACGCAGGCCAGCTTCATGGCCTCAGTGATTTTGGTCGCACCGCAGTCCAAGGCACCTCGGAAGATGTAGGGGAAGCAAAGCACGTTGTTGACCTGGTTCGGGTAGTCCGAACGGCCGGTGGCGATGATGCAGTCCGGGCGGGCGGCTTTGGCCAGTTCGGGGCGGATTTCGGGTTCGGGGTTGGCCAGCGCCAGAATCACCGGGTCGCGTGCCATGGTCTTGATCATGTCCACCGTCATCACGCCGGGGGCTGAGCAGCCCAGGAACACGTCCGCCCCGTTGACGGCGTCGGCTAGGGTGCGGGCGTCGGTCTTTTGCGCGTAGCGCGCTTTGGATTCGTCGTAGCCACCGGGGCGTCCTTCGTAGATCACGCCTTTGGAGTCACACACAAAAATATTCTCGATCTTCACGCCCAGGCCCACCATCACATCCAGGCAGGCGATGGATGCAGCGCCTGCGCCCGACACGGCCAGCTTGATGCTGCCGATGTCCTTGCTCACCAGCTCCAGGCCGTTGAGCATGGCTGCCGAGGCGATGATGGCGGTGCCGTGCTGGTCATCGTGAAAGACCGGAATGTTCATGCGCTCGCGCAACTTCTTCTCGATGTAGAAGCACTCGGGCGCCTTGATGTCTTCGAGGTTGATGCCGCCTAAAGTGGGCTCCATGGCGGCGATGATGTCCACCAGTTTGTCCGGGTCGCGTTCGGCCAACTCGATGTCGAACACGTCAATGCCCGCGAACTTCTTGAACAGGCAACCCTTGCCCTCCATGACCGGCTTGGCTGCCAGCGGGCCGATGTCGCCCAGGCCCAGCACGGCCGTGCCGTTGGTGATCACCGCCACCAGGTTGCCACGCGAGGTGTAGTCAAACGCTTTGGACGGGTCGGCCTCGATGTCCAGGCAGGGGTAAGCCACACCGGGCGAATAAGCCAGCGAGAGGTCGCGTTGGTTGGACAGTGGCTTGGTCGGGTTGACCGAGACCTTGCCCCGTGTGGGAAAGCGGTGGTAATCGCGGGCCGCGTCGCGCAGGGCTTCTTCGGCGGGGGACAGTGGTTTTTGGCTCATGGAAGGTGTCTCTTTGGCTGAGTAAAGGGAATCAATGAGAAAGCGTAACCTATTTGGCGTGTTCAACACCCTGCGGATTACCTGCATAAAAAGCAAAAAAGCCAAGCGCTGTGCTTGGCTTTTGGGTGAGTAAAGCATGTCATAACCAGTTTGACTGGGTATTGATCTTCAGCGAATGCAGCGTTGCTGTCGCCGTTGGAGCCATTGAAGTACAAGTGGGCGGCGGCTTTCTGTGCACGCAGGTCAACTCAAACCGGCATCAAGGGAAACAGCGCATGTTTCATCGGCACGCCTGCGGGCAGTTCCTGGTCCAGCCCGGGGAAGGGCGGCGAGGTAACCCAGGGCCTTGGCGCGTGAGTCATGTCGTCGCCCAAAAAGCGCACCGAGTACACACGCCTGCGCTGCGTGCCGTCCACCCCGGCTGAGGCGTGCAGGCTGAGCATGTGAAAACACACCAAATCACCCGGCTGCAAGTCCCAGCCGAGGATGGGGAAGTCTTCGCGGTGCTTGTCGATGTCGGGCAACTCGGTCAGCGAGCCTTCGGGGAACCATTTGGCCTGGTTGCTCATGAAGGTGCGTGGCATGAGCCAAGGGCCACGGTGTGAGCCCGCGACAAACTCCAGCGTGGACGGGCGAGACACCGGGTCCACCGGAATCCAGAAGCTGATGTTTTGCAGGCCGTCCACGTTGTAATAGGGCTGGTCTTGGTGCCAAGGCGTGCGCTGGCGCGTGCCGGGTTCCTTGACCAACAGGTGGTCGTGGTACAGGCGCACCGTCTGGCTTTGCATCAGGCGCTGCGCCAGTGCGGCCAGGGGCGTGTCGAAGATGAAGCGCTTGTACGGCGGGATGCCCTGCCAGTTGCAAAAGTCTTCAAAAAACCGCCCCGGATCGTCTTGCCGACTGGCCACCATGCCGCGCGGGCTGGGGTGGGCCAGGTTGGCCTCGATGCCGTCCCGCAGCAGGGCCACTTCTTCGGGCGTGAACAAGTTGCGGATGCACACCGCGCCATCGCGCTGGTAGTTGGCCACGTCCTGGTCGGTGGTGCAGGCCTGCACACGCTGGCGCAGGGTTTCAAGCCGCGGCGCGCTCATGTTCAGGCCAACAAATCCAGCAACGTTCGTGCGATCACCTTGGTCGCCCGGCGCAGGTCTTCCAGCTCGACATGCTCATCGGCACGTTTGGCGTTGGATTCGAGCACGGTGCGCGGGCCTGCGCCGTAGATCACGCCGGGGATGCCGCGCTCCACATACAGGCGCACGTCGGTGTAAAGCGGTGTGCCGATGGCGGGGATGGGTTCACCAAAGACTTGGCCGCCGTGTTTCTGGATCGCGTCCACCAGTGGCTTATTGCCGGGCAGGGGTTTCATGGCATTGGCCAGCAGCATGCGGCGCACATCCACTTTCAGCACATGGCCACCGCGTGGCGGCTTGAAGCTGGCGGCGGCGTCGGCAATGGTTTGGCGGATGCTGGCCTCGACTTCGGCCGGGTTCTCTTCGGGGATCATGCGGCGGTCGAGCTTGAAGCCGACTTTGCCGGGCACCACGTTGGTGTTGGTGCCGCCTTCGATCAGGCCCACGTTCAGATAGGGGTGGCTGATGCCCTCGACCTTGGAGGTGACTTTCAGGTATTGCGTGTTGAGGGCGAGCAGGGCATTCAAGATGTGCACCGCACCTTGCAGCGCGTCGGTGCCGCTGTCAGGAATGGCCGCGTGCGACATCTCGCCTTGCACGGTGACTTCCATTTGTAGGCAGCCGTTGTGCGCGGTGACCACTTGGTAGCTGAAGCCTGCGGCGATCATCAAATCGGGCTTGGTCAGGCCTTTGGCCAGCAGCCAGCCGGGGCCTATTTCGCCGCCAAACTCTTCGTCGTAGGTGAAGTGCAGTTCCACGCCACCCTTCAGCTTGGCATTGAGCGATTCAAGCGCCCGCGTGGCAAAGGTGAAGGTGGAGAAGTCGCACTTGCTCACGGCGGTGGCGCGGCCATACATGGCGCCGTTGTGGATTTCGCCGCCGTAGGGCGGGTGCGTCCAGCCTTCGCCGGGCGGCACCACGTCACCGTGCGCGTTCAGGGCAATGGTTTTGCCTTCGCCGTACTTTCTGCGCACTATCAGGTTCGTGACGGACTCCAGGCCGTAGGCTTTGACTTCGGAGGCAGGCACAGGGTGCTTTTCTGCGTCAAAGCCCATGGGTGCCAGCAGCTCGGCGGTGCGCTCGGCGTGGGGCGCGTTGTTGCCGGGTGGGGTGTCGGTGGGCACCTGCACCAGGGCTTGCAAAAACTTGACCTGTTCGTCAAAGTGCGCGTCGATCCAGGCGTCGAGTTGTTGGTATTGCATTTCGGTAGCGCTCATGACAGCTCTCCGCAGGGCCGCCCCAAGGAGAGCAGGGCCCCCTCGGGGGGCAGTGAGTACACGAAGTGACGAACGTGGGGGTTCATGATTTTTCCTGTGAGAGTTGGTTCAAAACATGGGTGAAGGCGTCGACACACAGTTGCATGTCGTCGCTGGTGGTGGATTCGCGGGGGTTGTGGCTGATGCCCCCGTTTTCGCCGCGCACAAACAACATGGCTTGCGGCATGACTTCGTGCAGCTTCATCGCGTCGTGGCCTGCGCCGCTGGGCAGTTTGAACAGCGGTACGCCCAATGCGCTCACGGCGCGTTCCCAAAGGGCTTGCCATTCGGGGGCGCTGGGTGCGGCGTTGGCGCTCATGGTCAGCTCGGCTTTGACGCGCACGCCACGGCGCTCGGCAATTTGGTCAAGTTGCGCCATCACGTCGGCGACCAGCGCGTCGCGCTGCGCATCGGTGGGGGCGCGCATGTCCAGACTGAACAGGCAGCGGCCAGGCACCACGTTGATGGAGCCGTTGGGCACTTGCAGTTGGCCAATGGTGGCCACACTGTCGCCGTCTTGGGCGGCGCGTTGCTCCATGTACAGCGCCAATTCGGCCACGGCGCAGGCCGCGTCGCGGCGGCGGTCCATGGGGGTGGTGCCTGCGTGGCTGGCGGTGCCCATGACTTCGCACAGGTAACGCACGCTGCCGTTGATGGACGTGACCACGCCCAGCGGGATGTTCACTTCGTTGAGTACCGGGCCTTGTTCGATGTGCACTTCGACAAAGCCGAGGTACTGCGTCGGGTCGCGCTGGATTTTGGGGATGTCGTCGATGCAAAGGCCCGCGTTTTGCATGGCTGCGCGCATGGTGATGCCATCGGCGTCTTGCTGGTCCAGCCAAGCAGGGTTGAATTGGCCAATGAGCGCGCCAGAGCCCAAGAAGGTGGCTTTGTAGCGTTGGCCTTCTTCTTCGGCAAAAGCCACGACTTCGATGCCGAAAGGCAGACGCTTGGCTTGCTGGTGCAGCTGCTGCACGCAGGCCATGGGCACAAAGATGCCCAAGCGCCCGTCGTACTTGCCGCCGTTGCGCACGGTGTCGTAGTGGCTGCCTGTCATGAGGTATTTGCCGCCTGTTGTGGCCGGGTGGTAGCGGCCCACCACGTTGCCCACCGCGTCGGTATAAACCTCGTCAAAACCGCAGTCGCGCATGTTTTTCATGATGCGCTGGGCGCAGGCGCGGTGCGCGTCGGTCAGGTACGTGACGGTAAGTTGGCCCACTTCAGCAAAGCCAGGGTCGCTGTGCTGTGCCAGTTGTTCTTGCCAGTCCCAGACCTGGTGGCCCAGCTCGGGTGCCACACCAAATTTGTCATTCAGGCGGATTTCGGCGATGCGGTGGATGTTGCGCAAACACTCTTGCAACTCCATATCGGGGTGTCCGAAAAGGCGGCGCTCGAAGGCATCGATGATCTGTTTTTTACTCAAGCCCAAGCCACGCGGGCCGCGCACGGCCAGGATAAAGGGCCACCCAAATTTGGCGTTGTAGTCGGCGTTGAGCTTTTGGATTTTGGCGAACTCTTCGGGCGTGCAATCGGTCAGGCCCGCCTTGGATTGTTCGTTGGTCGACTCGGCCGTCAGAGTCTTGCTGACCATGGCCTTGCCCGCTAGCTCGGGGTGAGCCCGGATCAGGCCCAGCTGCGCGTCGCGTCCGGCCTGTGCCAGCACTTCGCACATGGCGTGCTTGAGGTGTGCCAGCGATGTGAAAGGGCGTTCATTGAGCGCTTGCTCGGCGATCCATGGCGAGTGCTCGTACAGGCCGTCGAGCATTTGCGCGGCGTCAGCTGGAGACGCGCTGTTGAGTTGTTCAAGTGTCAAGGACATGGGTATTTCCGTGCAGGTTTGAATAGGCCGTTGTCTTTTTGTAGGCGCCCACCCTGTGGGCGATGGAGGCGGTGGTGGTCCACGAGCCATCGCGCACGGGGTGCGCTCCTACAGGGATGTGTGGTCCCTTGTTTTTGTAGGCACCCACCCTGTGGGCGATTGGGGCGGCTGTGGTCCACGAGCCATCGCGCACGGGGTGCGCTCCTACAGGGTGGGTGTGGTTCCTTGTCTTTGTAGGAGCCCACCCTGTGGGCGATAGAGGCGGTCGTGGTCCACAGACCATCGCACAAGTGGGGCGTTCCAGCAGGAGGAGTAAGGCGTTCACTCTGCATAAGGGTGTATCGCTTTCCAATGCCTTGCAATGTCGATGCGCCGCGCCACCCAGACCTTGTCGTGTGACTGGATGTGGTCCAAAAAGCGTTGTAGTGCGGTGATGCGCCCCGGGCGGCCCAGCAGGCGGCAGTGCATGCCGATGCTCATCATCTTGGGGGCGTTGTCACCCTCTGGATTGCCTTCGGCATACAGCGCGTCAAAGGTGTCCTTCATGTACTGAAAGAACGGGTCAGCATGCGAATAGCCTTGGGGCAGCGCAAAGCGCATGTCGTTGCAGTCCAGTGTGTAGGGCACGATGAGCTGCGGCACGTCGGTGCCGTCTGATTTGCGCACCTTCATCCATAACGGCAGGTCGTCGCCGTAGTAGTCGCTGTCGTATTCAAAGCCGCCAAAGTCGGCCACCAAGCGGCGCGTGTTGGGGCTGTCGCGCCCGGTGTACCAGCCCAAGGGGCGTTCACCGGTCAGCTTCTGAATGATCTCCATGGCCTCGGCCATGTGGGCGCGCTCGGTGGCCTCCTTGATGTGCTGGTAATGGATCCACTTGAGGCCGTGGCAGGCGATGTCGTAGCCCAGTTCCTGGAAGGCGGCGGTCAATTCGGGGTGCTTTTGCAGCGCGGTGGCCACGCCAAACACGGTGAGCGGCAGGCCGCGTTTTTCAAACTCGCGCAGGATGCGCCACACGCCAGCCCGCGAGCCGTATTCGTAGATGCCTTCCATGCTGATGTGCCGCTCGGGGAAGGACGCGGGGTTGAACATCTCGGACAAAAACTGCTCAGACCCTGCATCGCCGTGCAGTACCGAGTTTTCGCCGCCTTCTTCGTAGTTCAGCACAAACTGCACGGCCACGCGGGCGCCACCGGGCCATTGGGCGTGCGGCACATGGCGGCCGTAGCCCATCAGGTCGCGTGGGTAGGGGAGGGTGGCGTCGTAGGTGCTCATGGTCGTGTCTAAGGGTGGTACTCGGTGGGTTCAAGCCAGTGCCAGGGAAATGTCGTGCGTGGGCACTTTGCGGTCAAAGGTCAAGCTGGCTTCGACGTGCAGCAGGTGTTCGTGCATCAGGCGCACAGCCAAGTCAGCGTCATGGGCTTCGAGCGCGGCCACGATGGCCACGTGCTCGTCGGTGGAGTGCTCGGCTTCGTTGCGCGACTGGTACATCAAGGTGATCAGGGCGCAGCGCGAGATCAACTCGCCCAGCACCTGGGCCAGCACGTCGTTGTTCATCAACTCGGCCATACGCACGTGGAAGTCGCCCAGCAACTCGGTCCGGCCCGTGATGTCGCCCTGTGTGACGGCCTCGCGCTCTTGCTGGATGTGTTCTTTGAGGGCCATGATTTGTTCGTGCGTGACCTGCTGCGCGAAAGCGCGGGTCATCTCGGCTTCCAGCATGCGGCGCACGGCAAAAACCTGTTGCGCTTCTTCGACAGAGGGGGCAGCCACAAAAGCACCGCGAGCGGGCTCCAGGCGGATCAAGCGGTTTTGCGACAACTGAAACAGCGCCTGGCGCACCAGCGTGCGTGACACGCCAAAGTGGTCGGCCAGCTTTTGCTCGGCCAGTTTGGAGCCAGGCAAAAGCCGGTGCTCCACGATGGCGCGGGTCAGCGATTCGACGATGTGGTGCGTGGTGGAGGTTTCCATGTCTCGCGGTCCCTTGGGGCTGTTGGCCCGGGTGTTTTTGTGTCGGTGGCGCAAATCATAGCCACCAAAAGCAAAATTGTATACACTTCGGTCGACCGGTTTAAAGGGCTTTTCAAAGCCTTGTCAAAACCACCCTTTTGTGACCCCCATTCAAGACAAGCGAGCACACCATGGGATTGAGCACACACGTTCTGGACACCATGCACGGCTGCCCCGCCGCGGGCATGCAGGTAGCCCTGTACACCACCCAAGGCGATCAGGCCACTTTGGTCAAAAGCTTCACCCTCAACCACGACGGCCGCAACCCCGACGGCATGTTGTATGACCACGCCAGCCTGCGCAAAGGCACTTACCGCTTGGTTTTTAATGTGAGTGACTACTTCAAATCCAAAGGCGTGGAGCTGCCAGAGCCCAACTTCTTGAACAGGGTCAGCCTCGATTTCGGTGTGGCCCACGAAGACCAGCACTACCACGTGCCCTTGCTGGCCAGCCCTTGGTCATACTCTACTTACCGCGGTTCTTAAAACAATGGGGATCTGACCCCAATTAACTAATTGGGGTCAGATCCCAATTAATCCGCTGAAAAGCCTCCGCGATGGGGCCTTGGTTCTTTAAAATCAGGGCCTTACCGTTTATTTACCCCCCCCGCACCATGACCCAAGTCACCAACACCGTGCGCTTTGTGCTCGACGGACGCATCGTCGAAGCCCAAGGCGAGCGCCGCACCACCACCGTTCTGGACTATTTGCGAGAGCAAATGCACCGCACCGGCACCAAAGAGGGCTGCGCTGAAGGCGATTGCGGCGCTTGTGTGGTGATGGTGGGCGAACTCAACGCCGCAGGCACGGGCGTGGACTACGTGGCGACCAACGCCTGCATCCAGTTGCTGCCTTCGCTGGATGGCAAATCGGTCAAAACCGTCGAGAGCCTGAAAAAAGCCGATGGCACGCTGCACCCGGTGCAGGAAGAAATGATCAAGTGCCACGGCTCGCAGTGCGGCTTTTGCACGCCCGGCATCGTGATGAGCTTGGTGAACCTGGTGCAGGTTTTGCCCATGCCCAACCGCCAGCAGATCACCGATTCGCTGAGCGGCAACCTCTGCCGCTGCACCGGTTACAAGCCGATCATCGAATCGGCCACCAAAGCCTGCGCCAAACCTGAAGCGCTCAAACTCGACGACAGCGCCGATGTGCCGCTGCTCAAAGAAATCCAACGCGCCAAAGTGCCCACACTGAGCCTAGACGGCGACATCATCGTGCAGCCCGTGGTGCGCACCCGCAAAGGCAATGAATTCGTCTCGCCTGCCACCCTCGCCGAAGTGGCCGATTATTTGGTCAAGAACCCCTCCACCACGCTCTTGGCAGGCAGCACCGAAATCGGTCTGCAGGTCAACAAACAGTTCTCACGACCCGATCACATCATGTATTTGGGCAACGTCAAAGAGCTGCGCCAAGTGACCGAGACCGCCAGCGCTTGGCGCATTGGTGCGGCCGTGTCGCTCACGCAAGTCGAAGCGCTGGTGGCCCAGGCTTACCCCGACTTCACCGAGGTGCTTCGCCGCTTTGGCTCGCCCCCCATCCGCTCGACGGCCACGCTGGCGGGCAACATTGCCAACGGCTCGCCGATTGGCGACACCATGCCGTGTTTGATGGCGCTGGGTGCCAGCTTGGTGCTGCGCCGTGGCGACAAGACCCGCAAGGTTCTGCTGGACAACTTCTACACCGGCATGAAGAAAAACGTGATGGAGCCCGGTGAGTTCATCGAAGCTGTGGAGTTACCCAAGCCATTGGCTGGCCAGGTGTTCCGTGCCCACAAGGTGAGCAAGCGTTTTGAGCAAGACATTTCGGCCACCTGTGCGGCCATCAGCTACACGCTGCAAGGCGGCAAGCTCTCTGGCGTGAAGCTGGCCTACAACGGCCTGGCCCCATCGCCTTGCCGTGCGCCCAAGCTCGAAGCCGTGCTGGAAGGCCGTGCGCCTGCCGACGTGAAATCGACCGACCTGGACGCTGCCATCGCCGCCAGCTTCACCGCCCGCGACGGTCTGCGTGCCACTTGGGCCTACCGCGCCTTGGTCGCCCGCAACCTGGTGCTCGAATTCGTTGAAGAACAATCTTAAAACCAGGGGATAGACCAATATTTGCGCAGCAAATTTGCTCTGTCCCCTCACTCCAGAGGCAAGAATGAACGCTCCTACCCCCATCAAAAACCTGTTGCCCGCATCGGGCGTTCAGCAGGGCAAAGAGCTGGTGCATGAGTCTGCGCACTTGCATGTCACTGGCTCGGCCACCTACATCGACGACATCCCAGAGCACGCGGGCACTTTGTATGCCGCACTCATCTTGTCGCCCGTGGCGCATGGCGAGTTGATCGGCGACGGCATCGACCGCGCAGCCATCTTGCGTGAACACGGTGTGGTGGCGGTCTACACGGCCAAAGACATTCCCGGCGAGAACAATTGCGGCCCCATCATCCACGACGACCCGTTCTTGGCCGCAGGCAAGGTCGAGTTTGTCGGTCAAGCCGTGGCCGTGGTCGTGGCGCGTGAAATGCTCTATGCCCGCGAAGCCGCCAAAAAGGCCAAGGTGCTGGTGAAAGAGCTCACGCCCATCTTGACCATCGAAGACGCGATGGCTGCCAGCAGCTTCATCATGCCGCCCAAAGGCATCACGCGTGGTGACGCTGCAGCGGCGATTGCCAACGCGCCCCACAAGATCAAAGGCAGCACCAACACCGGTCAGCAAGAGCAGTTTTATTTGGAAGGCCAGATCACTTACGCTGTGCCCAAGGAAGACGGGCAGCTGACGCTCTACGTGTCGACCCAGCACCCCGACGGCAATCAGCGCGAAGCCGCGCATGCCCTGAACCTGCACACCAACGACGTGGAGGTGATTTGCCGCCGCATGGGTGGCGGCTTTGGTGGCAAAGAAGGCAACGCCAGCATCTTCAGCCAAAGCGCCGCGCTGGCTGCGCACAAGCTGCAAAAGCCCGTCAAGCTGCGTGTGAACCGCGACGACGACATGACCATCACCGGCAAGCGCCACGATTTCCGCATCGACTACGAAGTGGGTTTTGACGACAACGGCCGCGTGTTGGGTGCCAACATCACGCTCATGTCTCGCTGCGGCTACAGCACCGATTACTCTGGCCCTGTGAACGACCGCGCTTGCCTGCACATCGACAACACCTACCACCTGCCCGCACTCAAGCTGGTGAGCCACCGCTGCAAAACCAACACCCAAAGCGCCACCGCTTTCCGTGGTTTCGGTGGCCCACAAGGCATGTTCGGCATCGAGACGGTGATGGACGAGATTGCGATGACTTTGGGCAAAGACCCACTGCAAGTGCGCAAGCTCAACCTCTACAAAGACCCCGCCATCAGCGGCACGCCCGACACCATAACCACGCAATACAACCAGTTGATTGAAGACTGGGTGGGGGACAAGGTGATCGACCAGGTGGAGCAGGAATCCAACTACGCCGAACGCCGTGCCGCTGTGCACGCCTTCAACGCCAAGAGCAAAACCCGCAAGCGTGGTTTGGCCTTGGTGCCGCTCAAGTTCGGCATCAGCTTCACTGCGACTCACCTGAACCAGGGCGGCGCATTGCTGGTGATTTACATGGACGGCTCGGTCAGCTGCAACCACGGCGGTACCGAAATGGGCCAGGGCCTGAACACCAAGATGGCGCAAGTCTGTGCCGATGGTTTAGGCATCAGCGTGGACCATGTGCGCATCACCGCCACCGATTCACAAAAAGTGCCCAACGCGTCGGCCACCTCCGCATCGAGCGGTGCCGACATCAATGGCGCGGCCATCATGAACGCGACGATGCAAATGCGCGAGCGCTTAAAGCCTGTGGCCGCCCGCATGCTGGGCTGTACTGAAGGTGATGTGACTTTCGCGAACAACGAAGTCCACGGCGGCAGTAAAGCTGTGAAGTGGGCCGACCTGACCAAACAAGCGTACATGGAACGTGTGGGCTTGTCGGTCACGGGTTTCTACATGACGCCCGAAATCAAATACGACTTCGCGACCCTGAATGGCCGCGCTTTCTATTACTACTGCTACGGCGCGGCCGTGAGCGAAGTCGAAATCGACACCCGCACGGGCGAGTGGTGGCTCAAGGCCGTAGACATCGTGCACGACGTGGGCCGCAGCATCAACCCCGCTCTGGACAAAGGCCAGATCGAAGGCGCTTTTGTGCAAGGCATGGGCTGGCTCACCATGGAAGAGTGCATTTGGGACAAAAAAGGCAAGCTGCTCACGCATGGCCCCAGCACTTACAAAATTCCGGTGGCGGGGGACATTCCAGAGCACTTTAAAGTGACGCTGTTCGACAACGCCAACTTGAAGCCCACGCCTTTCAACAGCAAGGCCACGGGCGAGCCGCCGTTGATGCTGGGCTTGTCAACTTTCTTCGCCCTGCGTGATGCGGTGGCCGCCAGCGTCGATCACAAGGCTGTGGTGTATTTGGACGCCCCAGCCACGCCTGAGCGCATCTTGATGGCTTGCGAAAAAGCCAAGGCCACTGCAGGGTTGTGATGCGTTGAGCCGGATGCCTGAAATGGTTTCAGGCATCCTGTCATTTTGATCCCCATTGCCCACAGGAGCAGGCCCATGTCAGACGATCCACGGTGCTGCGGCACTGGCACTTGCATCATCAACGCCGAAGGCCAGTGCTGGTGTGGCCAGCGCTGGGATGGCGAGAAGATGTGTTTCATGGCCGAACCTGCGCCAGCGAAATCCCAATCTCAAAACGCCGAACCCTCCCATCAGCCTTCTCGCGCTGGGCAAGACTGAGCTCTGCCCAAGCATGACCCGCAGCCCACAACCGTTTGAGATTTTGCAGAGTTTGCAGCAGGGCACAAGGTCACCACAGTGACCTCATCAGCCACTCCATCCCCTCCCGCCATGCACTGGCGCGACCCGTTCCTGGTGCGGAGTTTTCGTTTCCAGTGGCCTGCCGATCTGACCACGTCCTGGGCTTTCGAGATGGAGACCATCGTGCTGGGCTGGTTCATCCTGGTCGAGTCGGGCTCGGTGATGATGCTGGTGGTGTTTGGCTCCTTGCAATACTTGGGCTCTTTGGTTTCCCCCATGTTTGGCGTGGTGGGTGATCGGCTGGGTTACCGCCGCATGCTGTATTTTTCGCGTGCTCTGTATGCGGCGCTGGCCGCCACCTTCATGCTGCTGGCCTGGGTGCAAGCCCTCACGCCCGTGATCGTGCTGGTCATAGCTGCTCTGGCAGGCCTGGTGCGCCCCTCGGACATGATGATGCGCAACGCCTTGATCGCTCAGACCTTGCCGCCCCGGCATTTGCTCGGGGCGCTGGGCATCTCCCGCATCACCTCGGATTCTGCCCGCATTGCGGGTGCCTTGGCGGGCGCGGGCGTGGTGGCCTGGTTGGGCATGACTTGGGCATACGCGCTGATCACCGCGCTTTACTCGCTCAGCTTTGTGCTGTCTCGTGGCGTGTCTGATGGGCCTGCACAAACTGCCGTCATAGATGCCCCACGCCTATCGCCTGTGCGCGACTTGCAGCTGGCCTTTGGCTATGTGTGGACCCGTCCGGTGCTGATGGCCGCCATGGCCTTGGCGTTTTTGGCCAACCTGTTGGCCTTTCCCTTCTCATTGGGCTTGCTGCCTTATGTGGCCAAAAACATTTACCTGACCGACCAGACGGGTCTCGGCTGGCTGGGCGCCAGCTTTGCTTTTGGTGGCCTGGTGGGCTCGGTGGTGCTCAGTTCGCACCGATTTGCGTTTCGCGCCGCGCAAACCATGGTGCTGGCCGGGGCGGTTTGGTTTGCGGTGGATGTGCTGTTCGCCTTCAGCACGCATCTGGGTGTGGGCATGGCCTTGCTGTGCTTGGCCGGCCTGGCGCAAAGCTTGAGCATGACGCCGCTGGCGGCCGTGATGCTGCGCGCCACAGAGCCCGCTTACCGCGGCCGTGTTATGGGCATGCGCATGCTGGCCATCTGGGGTTTGCCATTGGGCCTGCTGCTGTCGGGCCCGCTGATTGACCGCTGGGGTTATGCCGCCACTGCCGGCATGTATTCGGCCCTGGGGTTACTGTTGACTGGTGCCATGGCGGTGTACTGGCGTTCGCACATTTGGGACCGCAAAGCCCCGGCCAATGCACCTTTGTGACGCGCAGCCTGATGCGCCCCCGCTGTGACCAAAGCGACACCGTTCCATCGGCCTTGGGCGCACATTATGGATTCGACACGATGAAAAAGACACATCAGAGTCATCTAAATGCGTGTCATCCCGGGCGAAGACCCGGGATCCATTGCACCGCGCTGCCCTTTGCAAACCTTGGCTTTGGGCTCTGGATCCCGCCTCAAGGCCGGGACGACGAGATAAAAAGGCCGAGATGCCAAATCTGAAAGCATCAAGTCGAAAGCGAATAGCAACCATGACCACCTTGACCTCTTCTGCCGACACTGTGCCCGAACCAAACGCTGACCACCCCCGCGTGGTGCGGGGCTTGCTCAACATCGCGCACGGCTTGGACCATTTGTTCTTGCTGATTTTTGCGGCGGCAGTCAGCACCATCGCGACCGACATGGGACTGGCCCAGTGGCAAGACCTCATGCCCTATGGCGCGGGAGCGTTCTTCATGTTCGGTCTGGGTTCTTTGCCAGCCGGGCGATTGGGCGATTTGTGGGGCCGGCGCAGCATGATGCTGATCTTCTTTTTTGGCATTGGTACGGCGTCCATCCTCACGGCGTTCACCCAAACGCCTTGGCAACTGGCCATAAGCCTGACGCTGATCGGCGTGTTTGCATCTATTTACCACCCTGTGGGCATTCCGATGTTGCTGGAGCGCTCGTCCAATCCAGGGGCGACTATCGGTTTCAATGGCCTGGCGGGCAACTTGGGCGTGGCGGTGGCTGCTTTGCTCACGGGCTTTTTGATTCAGTGGCAGGGCTGGCGTGCGGCCTTTGTGGTGCCGGGTGTGTTGGCCTTGGTCTGCGGTTGGGTGTTTGCCCGCAATTGTCCGCAAGAGTTGTCATCGCCCGCCAAACGCAAGGGTGGCGCCAAGGTGAGCCTGCCCGCGCCGATGTTGGCGCGTGCACTGGTGGTGATGACGGCAGCGGCCGTCACCAGCAGCGTGTTGTTCAACTTCACGACCAACGGCAACGGGCCTTTGATCACCGAGCGCTTCAAAGGGGTGATGGAGGACCCTGCCAGCTTGGGCCTGTTGCTGGCCTTGGTTTACGCTGTTGCCTCGGTGGCCCAGGTGGTGGTGGGGCACCTGATCAACCGTTTCCCGCTCAAACACTTTTTCATGTTCATGGTGATGGCACAGATCCCCATGTTGGTGCTGGCTTCGCAGGCCCAGGGGTGGTGGCTGTTTGCGGCGCTGATTGGGGTGATGGTGTTCATCTTCGGGGCGATTCCCTTCACCGATTTCATGATCGCCCGCTATGTGGACGACCGCCTGCGCTCGCGCGTTTCGGGCATGCGCCTGGGCGTGTCTTTCGCGGTCAGCTCTTTGTCGGTCTGGGCTTTGGGGCCGGTGGTCAAGACCATGGGTTTTGGCAACTCGCTCTTGCTCTTGGCGGGTTTTTCGGTGGCCACCATGCTCATTTTGACTTTGCTGCCCGGCGCGTCGCACGAGCAGACGACGCCGGCCTAAGGCTTGTCTTGGGCCTGAGCTTGGCTGACCTCAGTGGTCCCAAGAGTTCTGATCAGTCCTGACCCTCAGTCAGGGTGTCGAGCTGAAACTTGCCGCTTTTGTGCCAAAGCCACACATCGGTGTAGGTGACCTGGCTCATGTGCTGGGGCACGGGGTATGGGGCTGCGGCTTTGACCATGCGTTCGATTTGTTGCATCACTTGCGGCACATGCCGGGGTGCACGCATCCATTGCACCGATTTGACTGAGCCGTGCCGGTCGATGTCGACGTTGAGCACACCCACCGCCTCTAACATGGGGGGCAGGCGGCCTTTGTAAATGCTTTGGCTGTGCCGAGCATAAAGGTGGTTGGCTGCGTCCTTGCGGTAATCCTTGGCGTTGCGTGCGGCCGATTTGACCGGACTGGGGGCTGCGGCAGTCGCAGCGGGTTGGGCCACGGTGGCCGGCTGTGTCGCGGCGGGTATGGAAGGTGTGGTGGGTATGGAAGGTATGGCAGGTATGGCGGGTGTGCTTGGCACCTGGCTGGTGGAAGGCCGTGGGGTCGGTTTGGCGGTCGGGGGCGCGCTGCAGCCGCTCAGCCAGCCCAGGCCCACGGCGCTCAGGGCCAGCAAGGTGCGCGACAAAACGGTGCGGTGCGGGTTATGTTGCGGGTGATGGTGCTGGGGTGCCTCTGGCATAGATCGGGTCCTCTCCTTGGCATACTCGGTGTTCGGGCGTGATTGTGGCATTGGACACGGGCCTTGGCGAGTGGCCATTTGACAAAGGGGTGTGCGTGTGAAATGGATGATGGTGGCGTTGGATCGTTTGGCCGGAGAGGCAGCGGTGCGGGTGAGTGTGCAAGCCACCCAGGGCTCGGTGCCGCGTGGGCCCGGAACCCACATGTTGGTGTTTGCCCATGGCGAAGCCGGTACGATTGGTGGCGGGCATTTGGAATTTCAGGCGCTGGCCCATGCACGGCGGTTGCTGGCCGGGGAGTTGGTCACCACCCACTTGCGCCAGGTGCTGGGTCCCAGTTTGGGGCAATGCTGCGGCGGGGTGGTGGAATTGGCGCTGGAGCGTGTGGACGCGGGCGACGTGGCGCGTTTGCGGACCTTGTTGATGCCGCCGCGCACCCCGCTGGCGCTGTTTGGTGGCGGCCATGTGGGCCGGGCGATTGTGAACACGCTGGCGCCTTTGCCCTTTGTGGTGCGCTGGATCGACAGCCGCGACGAGATTTTTCCGGCCGATGTGCCCGACGGGGTGGAATGCGAGCACTCCAACCCGGTGCAAGCTGCTGTGGCCGATCTGGCCCCGGGCAGCCGGGTGCTGATCATGAGCTTCAGCCACGCCGAAGACCTGGACATTGTGGTGGCATGCCTCAAGCGCCTGCGTGCGCAGGACGATTTGCCCTTTGTGGGCCTGATCGGCAGCGCCACCAAATGGGCCACCTTTCGGCACCGCCTGGAGGACAGGGGTTTCACAGCCGAGGAAATCGCCCGCATCACCTGCCCGATTGGGGTGCCGGGCATCACGGGCAAAGAGCCCGAAGTCATTGCGGTGGCGGTGGCGGCACAACTCTTGCAAACCCTTTGAGTGTGGATGATGGTTTTCCCTAGGCGAGCAGGCCCGGGGACGGCTGGATTCAGAGGGTTAAACTGTATACACTTCGGTGCACTGGTCGCAGCGGCGCAGGTTCCTCTGGGAACATGTTCGCGACCGAATACCCGCTCACAGGGCCCGCGGTGGTGAGCAGGTTGGAGAATCCTTCATGGAATCGTATTTTTTGGAATGGGTCAATTTGTTGCTGCGATGGGTGCATGTCATCACCGCCATCGCCTGGATTGGTTCCTCGTTCTACTTTGTCTTTCTGGACAACAACCTGCAAAAACCCAATTCGCCTGACTTGCTCGAAAAAGGCGTGGGCGGCGCCATGTGGGCGGTGCACGGCGGCGGTTTTTACAACCCCCAAAAGTACATGGTGGCCCCTAAAAAGATCCACACCAAATTGCATTGGTTCTATTGGGAAAGTTACTCCACCTGGCTGAGCGGCTTTGCGCTGTTCACGGTGCTGTACCTCTACAACGCGGGCACCTTCCTGATCGACAAATCGCTGATGGACTGGACGCCTGTGATGGCCGGTTCGGCCGCGGTCGGCATGCTGGTGGCTTTCTGGTTGGTGTACGACATCATTTGCCGCGTCTTCGGTTTCCGAAAAAACGGCGAGTTGATCGTGGCGGGCCTGATGATTGTGGTGGTGGCTTTTTGCTCTTGGTTGGCCAATGAGCTGTTTGCAGGTCGTGCCGCTTTCTTGTTGGTGGGCGCGATGATCGCCACCGCCATGAGCGCCAACGTGTTCTTCTGGATCATCCCCGGCCAGCGCAAAGTGGTGGCGGCCATGACCAGCGGTGAGACGTATGACGCCAACGCCTTGGCCATCCACGGCAAGCGCGGCAAGCAGCGCAGTGTGCACAACACCTATTTCACGCTGCCCGTCATCTTTGCGATGCTGAGCAACCACTACAGCTTTTTGTACACGCACGAGCAGCGCTGGGTGCTGCTGTTCGTGATGATGTTGGCTGGCGCTTTGATCCGCCAGTTCTTTGTGCAGCGCCACGCCTTTCATCTGGGCCGTGCTGCAAATCCCTGGCCCTTTGCAGCGGTGGGCGTGGTGATGATATTGGGGGTTATCGTGGCCTTGCGGCCTGCGCCGCCCAAGGTCTCTGCAGTGCCTGTCCAGCCGGTGAGCTTTGCCCAGGTGCAAAGCCTCGTGGGTCAGCATTGCATCAGCTGCCATGGTGCGCAATTGCAAATGAAAAACGTGCGACTGGACAGCCCCGAGTTGATCAAGCAGCACTCACAAAACGTCTACCAGCAAGTGGCGGTGACCAAGCAAATGCCCATGGGCAATGCCACTGGCCTGACCGAAGAAGACCGGGCCTTGATCGGGCGCTGGTTTGTGGCGGGGGCCAAACTGGACTGAGGACGGGGCACTTTCGAGGCCTTCAAGAGACAGTCGCCAGAGTTACTGAGGCTATGGTTGACCCTATTGGTATGACGATCGAATGGGTATATCTTGGATTCAGCAGGTCCCCGTGGGTCCGGCTGTTCAAATCACAAGGAGAAACCCATGTTCAATCGCTCACGCCGTACTTTGGTTGCCAGCGCTGTTGCTGGTCTGACTTTTTTGGCAGCTGCCCTGCCTGCTGCCGCTCAAAATTATCCCGTCCGCCCCATAACCATGATCGTGCCTTGGGGCGCAGGTGGCGGCACCGATGCGGTGGCCCGCATCGTGGCCAGCTTGCTCGAAAAAGACCTCGGCCAACCCGTCACCGTCGTCAACCGCACAGGCGGTAGCGGTGTCGTGGGGCATGCGGCCATTGCTTCGGCACCCGCTGACGGTTACACCATCGGTCTCGCCACGGTCGAAATCGGCATGATGCACTGGCAGGGCTTGACCCAGTTGACTGGCGCTTCTTACACACCCATCGGTTTGGTCAATGCCGATCCGGCGGGCATTCAGGTGCGCGCCGATTCGCCTTACAAAAACGTGAACGACTTGCTGGCTGCCATCAAGGCCAACCCCGGCAAGTTCAAAGCCTCGGGCACAGGCCAGGGCGGCATCTGGCATTTGGCCATTGCCGGTTTGTTGCTCGACCAGAAAATCGACCCGGCTGCATTGCCTTGGGTGCCCAGCAACGGCGCAGCGCCCGGCTTGCAAGACATGGTGGCTGGGGGTGTGGAAGTGGCCCCGGTGTCCCTGCCTGAAGCGCGCTCCTTGATCGATGCGGGCAAGGTCAAGAGCCTGGCCATCATGGACGCCAAGCCTTCTACGCTGTACCCCAATGTGCCGACCCTCAAATCGGCCACAGGCAGCAACTGGACCATGGCGGCCTGGCGCGGTGTGCTGGCCCCCAAAGGTTTGCCAGCGCCGATTCAAACCAGGCTGGCCGAAGCCGTGCGCAAGGCCGTGGCCAGCAAGGATTACAACGACTTCATGACCAGTCGTGGCCTGGGTGTGATTTATGGCGGGCCGGATGACATGGCCAAATTCATGGCCAAGTCCGATGCCGAAATGGGTGTGACCATGAAGGCTGTGGGTCTGGTCAAGTAAGCCTGCGCATGAAAATCAACGACGCTATTTGGGGCTTTGTGCTCATGGCCTTGGGCGCTGCGGTGCTTTGGGCCGTGCGTGCTTACCCCAACATTCCCGGTCAACCGGTCGGGCCTGCTTTGTTTCCGGGCTTGATTGCGGTGGGCCTGTGTGTGGGCGGGGCCTTGCTGGTCTGGCAAGGCTGGCGTGCCCGCTCAGAGGGGCCTTGGATTGAGTGGGAAGACTGGGTGCGTTCGCCACGGCACACCAAGGCGCTGGTCGCCTTGCTGGGCTCGGTGGTGTTTTACATCTTGCTATCTGATGAGCTGGGATTTTTCATCACCGCATTTTTGATGCTGGTGACCTTGTTCAGATCATTGCAAGTGGCTTGGGGCCGTTCGGTCTTTTGGGCGCTGGTGGCCACTGTGGTAGTTCACTTTGCTTTTTACAAATTGCTGCGCGTGCCCTTGCCGTGGGGCATCTTGACGCCCTTCGCTTGGTAAGGGCAGTGACCTACTCTTTTTCACCCAAATGACGATGACAGTCTGAGGAGTCGAGTTTCATGTGGACAGCCATTGGCCAAGCTTTTTCGATGGTGTTTGAGCCCTACACCTTGATGGTGATGGTGCTTGCCGCCTTTTATGGCCTTTTCGTTGGGGCAGTGCCGGGACTGACCGCCACCATGGCCACTGCGCTGTTGGTGCCCGTGACCTTCTTCATGCCGCCGATCCCAGCGGTGGCGGCCATGGTCACAGCCACGGCCATGGCGATTTTTTCCGGGGACATCCCAGGTTGTTTGCTGCGCATTCCGGGCACGCCGGCATCGGCGGCTTACACCGACGAAGCCTTTGCCATGACCCGCAAAGGCCAGGCCGAAAAAGCTCTGGGCGCAGGCCTGGTGTTTTCGGCGGTGGGGGGCTTGTTTGGCACGGCGGTGCTGATCGTGGCGGCGCCTGCCTTGGCCGACTTTGCGCTGAATTTCAGCTCGTTCGAGTACTTCTGGTTGGTGCTGCTGGGTTTGACTTGCGCAGTCTTCATCTCCACCGGTTCCCCGGTCAAGGGGCTGATGATGCTGTTCTTGGGCTTGCTGGTGGCTTGTGTGGGCTTGGGTAACCCGGCTGGTTTTCCTCGGTTTACCTTTGGCAACACCGAAATGTCGGGCGGCATCGGCATGATCGCCATGATGATTGGCATGTTCGCCATCTCCGAAATCATCCGCTACGTGGTGGACACCAGCCCGCCTGCAGAATTGGTGGTGGAAGAGGTGGGCGGTGTGCTCAAGGGCCAATGGGCCTTGGCCAAAAAATACCCCAAACAAATTTTGCGAGGCAGTGTGTTGGGCACCGCCGTGGGCGCTTTGCCGGGCGCGGGCGCTGACATCGCGGCCTGGATGTCGTACGCGATGAGCAAGAAGTTTTCCAAGGAGCCTGAAAAATTTGGCACCGGGCATGTGGAAGGCATTGTGGAATCGGGCTCGGCGAACAACAGCGCCTTGGCGGGCGCGTGGATTCCGGCGCTGGTGTTCGGCATTCCGGGTGACTCGATCACGGCCATCGTGATTGGCGTGCTGTACATGAAGAACATGAACCCCGGCCCGACCTTGTTCACCACCAACCCGCAAAACATTTATGCGGTGTTTTTGCTCTTCATCTTGGCCAACCTGATCATGATTCCCTTGGGCATTTTGTGCATCAAGGTGGCCAAGCGCATCCTCAAGGTGCCGCGTGAAATTTTGATGCCGATGATCTTGCTGTTTTGCGTAGTCGGTACGTTTGCCATCAACAACTCGGTGTTTCAGATTGGTGTGATGTTGTTCGCCGGTATCTTGGCTTATCTGTTGGAAGCCAACAAGTTCCCGACAGCGCCTGCCATTTTGGGCGTGGTGTTGGGCGGCATGTTGGAGGAGAACTTCATCACCTCAATGATCAAGTCCAACGGCGACTTGACCGCTTTTGTGGCCCGACCCATCGCGCTGTGTCTGGCCATAGTGACGGCTTTGGTGTGGTTTGCACCGATGCTGTTGCGCATGCTGCGCAAACCTGCCCCTGTGGCTTGAACAAGACCTTTTCATGGTTCCAAAAACCCGGCGTGTGCCGGGTTGTTTTTTTCGGAATGCGATCGATCTGCCTCTTGTTGATCAAACCGCAGCGGGCACAGCGATTTTGAACTTCTCGGCCCAAGGCACCAACATGGGCATGATGTTGGGGTAAAGCGCCACGCCCAGACTGGCGCTGTCGGCCTTGAGCTTCAGGCCGCGCTCGCCTGGTGTGCGCACCCAGCGGTCGGGCTGTGCGGGCCGCGCAGCATGGCATTGGCGTGACACTTCGTCCATCTGCGTGTTGAAGGCGCTTTGTCCTGCGAAAGCGCGGGGGTCGATGATCTGCAAATACACCGTGGCGCCCCAGCCTTCAGGCGAGTCGGCACGGCCATGGCCTGACAACCCGCCGGTCAAGGCTTCGACCATCCAGCTCAGACCGTAGCCCTTGTGGCCCGAGTCCATGCCGCCCAGCGGCAAGATGGTGCCCTTGGGCTCGTTGAAGAGCACCGCCGGGTCGCGGCTGGGCTGACCGTGGCCATCCATCACCCACTCGGCGGGCAGTAAGCCACTCTCTTTGTGCAGGCGGTTGGTCATGCCGTTGGTGGTGGACGAGGTGGACACGTCGATCAGTACCGGCAAGCCCGACGTGGGAATGCCTACCGACATCGGGTTGGGTGTGAACACCGGGTCGAGACCGCCAAAGGGCGCGATGCTGGCGGTGTTGGGGTCTGAGCAGTGCAGCATCATCATGAAGCCCTGATCGGTCACGCGCTGGTGGTAAGCGGCCAGACAAGCGATGTGGTGGCTGCGCCGGATGACCACCGTGCAGGTGCCTTGGGTGTGGGCACGTTGTGTGGCCAGTTCGATGGCTTGCAACACCAGCCAAGGACCCGGCAGGCGCTGGCCGTCCCAGGTCACTGCGGCCGGGTGGTCCGACACCACCAGCGGATGACCGTCTTTGCGCATCTTGCCCGATTCCAGTTCGGCCAGATAAGGGGCGAGCAAGGCCAGGCCGTGCGTGGTGTGGCCCAGCAAATCGCCTTCCAGCAACACGTCGGCTACGGCCTGGGCCTTGTCCGGTGGCAAGCCTGCGGTTTGCAATAGTTGGTCGGCAAAAGCGAAAAGGTCGGAAGGGGCGTAATTCATGGGCTTCATCATAAAAAGAAGCTTCGGATGTGCTGTCACGCCGCGGACTCGGTGTGGTTCATCTCAAGGCATGGCTAGGGTTTCCACGAGACGCCGTGTGCCGTGAATAACGGATACTGTTTCATGAGAGTGCTGCGCTATGTTGCCCAGACTCATGACTGAGATGTCTCTATGAAATGCGGCGTTTTTGACCACCTTGACAACAGTGGGCTGCTGTTGAGGGATTTCTATGAAGAACGACTTCAACTGATTGAGGAATACGACAGGGTGGGCATTCACGTCTACCTCACGGCTGAACACCATGCCACGCCTTTGGGCATGTCACCTTCGCCGTCTGTGTTCCATTCTGCGGTGGCCCAAAGAACCAAGCGTTTGCTGTTTGGACCCTTGGTTTACACCTTGGCCCTTTACCACCCCTTGCGTCTGGCCGAAGAAGTCTGCATGCTCGACCATTTGAGCGGTGGCCGTTTTCAATTGGGCGTGGGCCGAGGCATCTCGCCTTATGAGCTGGGTTATTACGGTGTCAACCCGGACGAGGCCCATGAACGTTACCTCGAGTCCTATGAGGTGCTGATCAAGGCTTTGAAGGCGGGTCGTGCGGCCTCGCCTGAATTGACCCACGAAGGCAAGTTTTACCAGTACAAAGACGTGCCCATGACCTTGGCACCTTTGCAAACACCCCACCCGCCTTTGTGGTACGGGGTGGGTGACCCCAATGGCGTCAGCTGGTGCGTGGCCAACCGCTGCAATGTGGTGGGCAATGCCCCCCTGGACCGCATGCGGGTGATCACAGACCGTTACCGTGAAGAGTGGGCCGCTGCTGGTCACAGCGCTGACTCGTTGCCTTTGATGGGCACCACACGGCACATGGTGATTGCTGCCACAGACAAAGAAGCCAATGATCTTGCGCGTCAGGCTTACGCACGTTGGTATCAAAGTTTCATGTACCTGTGGGAGAAACACGGCACCAAGCCCGGTGCGTACTTTCCGTCTACTTGGGACGAATTGGCGGGCGCAGGCCGTGCCTTGGCAGGCACGCCGGAAACTGTGCGCGAGCAGTTGCTGCATCAAATCGAGGTCTCTGGCATCAATTTTGTGCTCACGCGCTTCGCCTTTGGCGACCTGCCATTTGCTGCTTCAAAACGGTCTGTTTCTTTGTTCGCATCGGATGTGATGCCCTGGATTCTTGAGCGCACCGATGCTTTGCAACCCCACTGAGGCTTCACCATGAATCACCAACGCAGCACTTTAATTCGGGCACTCCTGGCCCTTGCCATCGCAGGATCTGGCACGCATGCCCTTGCCCAAACAGCCAATGCGTGGCCCACCAAGCCCGTCAAGATCATCATGCCCAGTTTGCCCGCCGGTAGCCCTGACCGGGTGACGCGCATGGTGGCAGAAAAGCTGGCGATTCGTTGGGGCCAACCCGTGACGGTGGAATACAAGCCGGGGGCCACCACGGTGATTGGCACCGATTTCGTGGCGCGATCACCCGCCGATGGCTACACCTTGTTGTCGACTTTCACCTCCTTGGTGCAAGCGCCTGCTTTGCTGCCTAAGGTGCCATGGGATCCTGAGCGAGATTTCACACCCATTGTTCAGTTCATTCGCTCAGAGGTGGTCTTGCTGGTGCGGAGTGACTCGCCCTACAAATCCATCACTGAATTCATTCAAGGGGCCAAGACCGCCAAGGCCAGTGGTGCGCCGCTGAACTATGCATCTTTTGGCAACGCTTCTTCATTTCACATCTATGGCGAAACGCTCAAGCGAGGCGCGGGCATCGACTTGACGCACATTCCCTACAAAGGCGAATCGGCATCGATTGTTGACCTGATGGGTGGGCAGGTGGTGAGTTCATTCAACTCCATTGGTACCGCCATGCCCCACATCAAGAGCGGGCGTGTCCGCGCACTGGCTTTGGTGGGTGCGGTCCGATCCAAGGTTTTGCCTGAGGTCCCCACATTTGGTGAAGCGGGAGTGGCCAAGATGGACACCAGTGGTTGGTTTGGCATGTTGGCACCCGCAGGCACCCCGCGCAGCATTGTGGACAAGATAGCGGCAGACTCGGCGCAAATACTGGCCTTGCCAGAAGTGATGGAGGCATTGCGGGGCCAGGGACTGGAGCCCACAGGCTTGGGGCCCGATGCTTTTGCCCGCTTTTTGCGCGAAGACCTGATGCGCTGGAGGACCTTGATTCAGGAAGTCGGCGTGAAGGCTGACAGCTGAGTGCTGAACAGTTCTTTCGAAGGATGGCGCACGCTTCAGCGCTGGGTTAACTGTCACCGCAGCGCCAACTGCAGGGCAAGTTGGTTGTGCCGCTCGATCAACGGTCCCATGTCCACCGTGGCAATCTCGCCTTGGCGCACCACCACGCGGCCATTGACGATGGTGTAGTCAGCGTTGTCGCTGGCGCATAGCAAGAGCGCCCCCACCGGGTCATGCACCGCGCCACCCGCCATGCTGAGCGTGTCGGTGCGAAACATCGCGATGTCAGCGCAAAAGCCTTCTTTGATTTGCCCCAGCTCGTGCTCGCGCCCCAACACTTCGGCGCCGCCGCGTGTGGCCAAGCGCAGCGCGTCGCGGGCTGTCATCTCGGCGGGGCCTCGGTCACAACCGTAAACGGTGCGCCCGTCTTCGACGCGCGGTGCTTCCATCGCGCGGCCCACTCGCGCCAGCAGCATGGCTTGGCGGGCTTCGTTCAGCAAATGCGCCGCGTCGTTGCTCGCGCTGCCGTCTACGCCGAGGCCAATGGGCACGCCTGCGTCCAGCATTTTGCGCAGCGGCAAGATGCCGCTGGCCAGGCGCATGTTGCTGCACGGGCAGTGTGCAATGCCGGTGCGCGTGCGGGCAAACAAATAGGTGCCTTCGTCGTCAAGCTTCACGCCGTGGGCGTGCCACACGTCGTGGCCCACCCAGCCCAAGTCTTCGGCGTATTGCGCGGGGGTGCAGTTGAACTTCTCAAGGGTGTAGGCGATGTCGTGGTCGTTTTCGGCCAAGTGGGTGTGCAGGCGCACGCCGTGGGCGCGGGCCAGCTTTGCCGATTCGCGCATCAGGTCCTGGCTCACGCTGAAGGGCGAGCAGGGGGCCACGGCAACATGCGTCATCGCGCCGAAGCTGGCGTCGTGCCAGGTCTCTATCAGGCGCTGGGTTTCTTTCAGAATGGCGGGTTCTTTTTCCACCACGCTGTCGGGTGGCAAGCCGCCTTGTGACTCGCCTACGCTCATGCTGCCGCGTGTGGCGGTAAAGCGCATGCCTATGGTGTGCGCGGCCTCGATGCTGTCGTCCAGCCGCACACCGTTGGGGTAGATGTACAGGTGGTCTGAGCTGGTGGTGCAGCCGCTCAGCAGCAGCTCGGCCATGGCCACCTGGCTAGAGATGCGCACCATCTCGGGCGTGAGGCCCACCCAGATCGGATAGAGGCCTTTGAGCCAACTGAACAGCTCGGCGTTTTGTACCGCCGGTATCGCCCGCGTCAGTGATTGGACCATGTGGTGGTGCGTGTTGATCAGCCCCGGCACCACAACATGGCGGCGGGCGTCGATCACTTCATCGACCTGCGTGAGCAGTTTGTCGATGTTCTCGGTCGCGGGGATGATGCGTTCGATACGGCCGTCGCGGATCAGGAGCGAGGCGTCTTTCAGTTCGGAGTGGGTATCGTCTTGGGTGGCGATGCAGCCGGCGCGGTGGATCAGCAGCGTGGTCATGGACTTGTCCTAGGCAAAGGGTGAAACAAGTCGCGGCCGAATCCCCTGGCCCCCGCTTAAGCAGGGGAGGGCGAGCACCACGTTGCCGCGCGTCCCGGGCTGTGCAGTGGGGCGATTTTACGTGGGCATGCTGCGAGGTCAGACCTTGGGTGGCCTGAGCGCCTCCGCCACAAAGTTCACAAAAGCCCGAACCCGCGCAGCAGATTTGTGCTGGGCTGGATACACCGCATAGATGTCGGCGTCAGGCGTGTGGTGTTGTGGCAGCAGTTGCACCAGCTGGCCTTGAGCCAGGTGGTCGCGGATGTCCCATTCGGCGCGCATCAAGATGCCGTGCCCGTCCAGCGCCCACTGCACAGCGATGCTGCCGTCGTTGGTGGTCAGGTTGCCGCGTGTCTTGATGGTCTCGGTCGGGCCTTGTTTGCCGCGTGTGAGTTTGACCACGCCATAGGCTTCGCCCCCTTGGCGGATGCTGATGAAGTTGTGTCGGGTCAGCTCGGCAGGGGTTTTGGGTTCGCCATGCGCCTGGAGGTAGGCGGGCGAGGCACACAGCAGGCGCTGGTTGCTGGCGATTTTGCGTGCAATCACGCGGGTGTCGGGCGGCGGGCCAAAGCGGATGCACACATCGAATGCATCGTCACTCAGCGAGGGAGGGTCGACCGAGAGTTGCAATTGCACATCGACTTGCGGGTATTGCCGCACGAAGCGGCTGATCAGCGGGCCGATGTGGCTGCGCCCAAAGCCCAGCGTGGCGTTGATGCGCAGCAGGCCGTTGGGCGTAGAGCGGCTGGCGCCCAACTGCTCTTCCAGATCGGCCATTTCGGCCAGGATGCTGCGGGCGTAGCGCAGCATGGTTTCGCCTTCCACCGTCAGGCTCATGCGCCGTGTGGTGCGGTTGAGCAGGGGCACACCCAGGCGCGACTCCATGTGAGACAGGCGTTTGCTGACGGCTGCCGTGGTGATGCGCAGCTCGCGGGCAGCGGCGCTCAGGCTGCCGGCCATGGCCAGAGCCGCAAAAAAGCCCAAATCAGCGGCTTGAAGGCGTGGTTCCATTGTTGATCTCAGGTTAACAATGGATTGAATTTTAGGGTTTTTATTGAGATTGGAGCGCCGCACAATGACGCCATCCTTTTTCACCTTGAAGCACGACCCCCATGAAAACCTACCGCATCGCCACCATCCCCGGAGACGGCATTGGCAAAGAAGTCATTCCCGCAGGCCAGCAGGTCATGCAGGCCTTGGCGCAAGCCTGTGGCACGTTTGCTTTTGAGTTTGAAAACTTTGGCTGGGGTGGCGACTACTACCGCGAGCACGGCGTGATGATGCCCGCCGATGGGCTGGACGCCTTGCGTGACAAAGACGCGATTTTGTTTGGCTCGGCCGGTGACCCGGACATTCCTGACCACATCACCTTGTGGGGCCTGCGCCTCAAAATCTGCCAGGGCTTTGACCAGTACGCCAACGTGCGCCCCACGCGCATCTTGCCCGGCATTGATGCGCCTTTGAAGCGCTGCACCCCCAAAGACCTGGACTGGGTTATCGTGCGCGAGAACTCCGAAGGTGAATACGCCGGTGTGGGCGGGCGCGTGCACCAAGGCCACCCGATCGAGGCGGCCACCGACGTGTCCATCATGACCCGCGTAGGCGTTGAGCGCATCTTGCGCTACGCCTTCAAACTGGCGCAGTCGCGGCCGCGCAAGCTGCTCACGGTGGTGACCAAGAGCAATGCCCAACGCCACGCCATGGTGATGTGGGACGAGATCGCACTGCAGATTTCCAAAGAGTTCCCCGATGTGAAATGGGACAAGGAATTGGTCGATGCGGCCACGGCCCGCATGGTCAACCTCCCAGCGAGCCTGGACACCCTCGTTGCCACCAACTTGCATGCCGACATCTTGAGCGATTTGGCGGCCGCGCTAGCGGGCAGCTTGGGCATTGCACCCACCGGCAACATCGACCCCGAGCGCCGTTACCCCAGCATGTTCGAGCCCATCCACGGCTCGGCCTTTGACATCATGGGCAAGGGCTTGGCCAACCCGGTGGGCACTTTCTGGTCGGTGGTCATGCTGCTGGAGCATATTGGCGAACCCGCTGCCGCCCAGCGCTTGATGGCCGTGATCGAAAGCGTGACGGCCAACCCGGCCTTGCACACCGGCGACTTGGGCGGGAAAGCCCTAACCGTCGATGTCACCCAGGCGGTATGCAAGGCCTTGGCTTGAGGCGATGATGCCCATTGGATGCAGTTGGTCCATTTTCTAATTCAATGATTTCCTGACCCCCTCGCCTTGAAAGGTTTGAACATGCGATCCAAGTTTCTTCCCGTTGCCATCGCCTGCGCACTGCTGGCGTCTGTGAACGCTTTTGCACAGGACTACCCTGTAGCCAACAAGACCATCACCTTCGTCTTGCCCTACGCCCCTGGCGGCCCCACCGACAAAGCCGCGCGCGACTTGGCGCAAGCCATGAGCAAGGCCATGGGCGGGCACAGCATCGTGATCGACAACTCGGCAGGCGCATCCGGGTCTATTGGTGCCAACAAGGTGGCCAAGGCCGGTGCCGATGGCTACACCCTCTTGTTCACGCACATCGCGCAAGCCACTTTGCCTACTTTTTTCCGCAACCTGCCCTACAACGTGGAAAAAGACTTTGAGTACATCGGCCTGGTCAGCGAGAACCCGATGAACCTGATTGGCCGCCCCAGTTTGCCGGCCAACAACATGACCGAGTTGGTCACCTGGATTCAGGCAAACAAGGGCAAGATCAACATCGCCAACGCAGGGCCTGGTTCGGCCTCGCACCTGTGCGGCATGTTGTTCCAGTCCACCCTCAAGGTGGACATGACCTCGGTGCCCTACAAAGGAACGGCCCCCGCCATGACCGACTTGATCGGCGGTCAGGTGGATTTGATGTGCGACCAGACCACCACCACGATCCCGCAGATCGAAGGCAAGAAGGTCAAGTCGTTTGCGGTGACCACGCCCACCCGATTGACTGCAGCAGCCCTCAAAGATTCACCCACCATGCAAGAGGCCGGACTCAAAGACTTTTCGGTCACCATCTGGCAAGGCCTGTATGCCCCCAAGGGCACGCCTGCTCCGGTGTTGAAGAAACTCAATGACGCTCTCAAGGTGGCGATCAAAGATCCCGACTTCATCCGTAAGCAAGAGGGCGGTGGCGCCACCGTGATCAACGATGCACGCACCGACCCTGCAGGCCACAAAAATTTTGTGATGTCTGAACTGGCGAAGTGGGCACCTGTCATCCGGGCCGGGGGCATTTACGCGGATTGAAGTTAAGCTTCGAACCACAAAAGGGTGCATTGGCCTCTGGGCTGGTGCACCCTTTTGGCCTTGTCGGGTGTTGAGCTGAAATGCCTTTATTCTTTGAACCTGTTTGTTCGCCCAAGACCTTTTGACCATGACCGACCCTCAAACCGTGTTGCGCCACCTCTACGATGTGGCGGTGCAACGTGCCTTGCCGCTGCACAACACGGCGGCTCATTTGCCTGTCCCACCAGATCCTGCCAAGGGCCGCACCTTGGTGCTGGGCGCGGGCAAAGCCGGGGGTGCGATGGCACAAGCGGTCGAGGCCCTGTGGCCCCTGGACGCGCCGCTGTCGGGCCTTGTGGTCACGCGCTACGGCCACACGCCGCCACGCCCAGCGGGCTTGCCCGAGCGCATTGAAGTGGTCGAAGCCGCTCACCCGGTGCCCGATGCGGCTGGGCTGCAAGCGGCTGAGCGCATTTTGGAACTCACCAAAGGCCTGACAGCCGACGACCTGGTGCTGTGCCTGATCTCGGGGGGCGGTTCGTCGCTGCTGACTTTGCCTGCCGACGGCATCGGCTTGCAGCTCAAACAAGACATCAACCGCCAACTGCTGGCCAGCGGGGCGAACATTGCCGAGATGAACTGCCTGCGCAAACACCTCTCGCGCATCAAGGGCGGGCGACTGGCGGCTGCATGCAGCCCGGCGCGTGTGGTCACGCTCACCATCAGCGACGTGCCGGGCGACGACCCGTCCATCATCGCCAGTGGCCCCACCGTGCCCGATGCCAGCACCTGCGCCGATGCGTTGGCCATTCTCAAACGGTACGCCATCAACGTGCCCGATTCGCTGCTGCAGGCCTTGCAGTCGGGCGCATGGGAAACACCCAAACCTGGCTCGCCCGTGTTTGCGGGCCACAGCGTGCACATGATCGCCACGCCCCAACAGTCGCTCGAGGCCGCAGCCGCTGCAGCGCGTGAGATGGGACTGAACGCCTACATCCTGAGCGATGAGATCGAGGGGGAATCGCGCGAGGTGGCCAAGGTGCATGCTGCGCTGGCGCGTGCGGCGGCCAAGGGCCTGGGGCCTTTTGCCAAGCCCTGCGTGATTTTGAGTGGCGGTGAAACCACGGTGACCATCAAACAGCAGACCGCAGGCACGCCACGCGGGCGCGGCGGGCGGGCGGGTGAGTTTTGCATGGGCTTGGCAGAGGCCCTGCAAGGCCAGAGCGGCGTGTGGGCACTGGCCGCCGACACCGACGGTATCGATGGTATTGAAGACAACGCCGGGGCGCAAGTTGCCCCCGACACGCTGGCGCGTGCTGCCGCGCTGGGACACAAAGTGGCCGATCATCTGCAGCGCAACGACGCTTATGGTTTTTTTGAGCCGCTGGGCGACATGGTCATCACTGGGCCCACGCATACCAATGTGAACGATTTTCGGGGCATCCTTGTGCTGTGAGCGGTGCCGCTGGAGAACGGTCAAGCTTTACATTTCTTTGTGGAAAATTCTTTTGAATACCCATCATAATTTGGGTCCTTAAATGCAAAAAAATTTGTATTAATAGTTTTAAAGGAACTATATGACTGATCAATTTCGTCCGCAATATTTTGTCCAGTACGGCCTTTGGTTGTTGATTTCTTCCAGTTTGCTGGCCTGTGGTGGGGGCGGTGGCAGCAGCGACAGCACGACCACTGCGACGTTGCCGGGGATGCCCATTGTGGGAACGGTCACGCCGGGCAATGCCAGTGCGAGTCTATCGTTCAGCGCACCTTCTTCAAATGGCGGCGCCAGCATCACTGGCTACAGCGCGACCTGCGTTGCGGGCAGCCTTCGCGTCAGCGCCACGGCCACGGCCAGCCCTGTTGTGGTGACGGGTTTGACCAATGGCATGACTTACAGCTGCAGCCTCAGCGCCACCAACAGCGCGGGTGTGGGGCTGTCTTCAGCTGCCGTGAGCGTGACGCCCAACGCGGGAACCGTGGCCACCGGCACGGCAGGCGTGTTGTGCAGTGTCTTGAACAGTGGCACGCAGACTTTGTCTTACAACAATGCGGTGCCGGGTGGCCTCGCCACGCTGGTCAACGACAACTTGGCGTTCAATTACAGCTGGACTTGTGACAGCGCGATGCGCAATTTGGCCGGCAACGGGGTGCCCAACCATGTGGTGACCGGTGGCAATTTTGCGACCAAGTTGTCAGCGCAGTCGGTGTCGGGCAGCGTGACCCTGATTCCCGTGGCCATGGCCAGCAGCACTGCGGTCAAGTTGCCTGGTTTTGCACTCAACAGCGTGAAGATGGACCCTGGCACCGCAGGCACCTGTACCAATACGGCCAGCTCCGTGATGTCCGGTTGTAACTATGCAGGCGGCACTGGGGCTTGGCGCATGGAGGCCATGGGCGATCCCGCCGTGAGCCCCTGGAAATTTGACTTTGGCACCGATGAAAACAATGCCCATGTCCAGCCCAATGGCGAATACCATTACCACGGCATGCCCACCCATTTGATCCCTAAGCTCAACGCTGCCAGCGCGACCAGCATGACCTTGGTCGGATGGGCTGCAGATGGGTTCCCGATTTACGCCAACCTGGGCTACGCCACTGCCAACAGTGCCAGCTCTGCGCTCAAGGAAATGAAGGGCAGCTTTCGCACCAAGACTTTGCCCGATTCAGGCCGTCCTTTGACCAGCTTGTTCGCCATGGGGCATTTCCAGCAAGACTGGGAATATGTGGCCAGTTTGGGTGATTTGGACGAGTGCAATGGCCGTACAGGCGTGACGCCCGAGTTTCCAAACGGCACTTACCATTACTACATCACCAAAACCTACCCCTTTATCCAGCGTTGCGTGAAAGGCACGCCTGCAGCTTGGGCCAACGCGCGCCCATGATGCGGACTGGGCCGCTGGCGTGCCACTGTCTGGACCACTCATGAGCTTGGTGTGGCGAAGTGCACGCTGGCTGGCTGTAGTGTTTGGGATATTTTGTTCCAGCGCACAAGCCCATTTGATGGTCGCGCAAAAAGGCACACTCAATGTGCAGGGCGACGGCGCGTATCTGGTGGTTTCTTTGCCGGTGTCGGCTTTCAGTGGCATTGACGACGATGGTGATGGGGCTTTGTCTAACCAAGAGTTGACAGCACATGAAGCCCGCATTCATCAGCAGTTGCGGGCTGAGTTACGTTTGCGTGACGCCCAGGGTCCCAGACCCATCGATGGCATCACCTTGGCGCCTACCCCAACCGATGACTTGGCAGCGCACGGAGTGAACCATTTGGTGGTGTTGGTGCGCTTCAAATTGGCCCAGCCTGTGGAATCCATGAATTTGATCCCTGTGCACAACATGGTTTTTCGTGCGGGTTTGTTTGGTCAGTCCGAGGCCGAGCGGCAATTGAGTATTGCCGTCACGCAAGGGTCGCACAAGCAGCTGATGGTCTTGACGCCCGAGCGGCCCGAACGGACCTTGTTTCCAAACCCAGGGGAAGTGACTTGGGACTACACCGTATTGGGTGTCCTGCACATCCTGATGGGGTGGGACCATTTGCTGTTTTTGGTCGTGGTGTTGCTTGGCGGTGGCAATTGGCGGCAAATCTTGGCCATTTTGAGTGCTTTCACCTTTGGACATGCTTTGACTTTGGCTTGGGGTTTGATGGGGCAGTTGCCCTTTGGCACGGCTTGGGTTGAGCCTGGCATCGCTTTGACGGTCATGGGCATGGCTGCGGCAGAAATCTGGTTGCTGCAACACGGTCGTGTGATGGGCATGACCTTGCGTTTGGTGTTGGTGTGGGCCAGCGCCTTGGTGCATGGTTTGGGCTTGGCCTCGAGTTTGCAAGCCATTGGTCTTGACACCGCACACCGTTTTTGGAGTTTGCTGGGTTTTAATTTCGGCATTGAATTGGCGCAAGCGGCGGTGGCGGTTGGTTTGGGCGGCTTGGCATGGCTGGTGATGCGGTATTTGCAGGTCTGGCAACCCACCAAAATTCGCCAGCTGTGTTTGGTGGTCGCGGCTGGCGCAGGCGGCATTTGGTTCGTTGAACGGCTGATTTGATGTGCGTCAAAGCCAGGTGCTGCTTGCTCTGGCACATTCGGCTCCACCATGTTGGATACCTCTTTGCCCCCTCTCTCCGAGCCCGCAGCCCCCGTGTTGGCAGGCACTGTGTTGCTGCACCGAGGTGACGCCGTAGACCGCATCGTGCACGTCGTGCAGGGGCGCGTGGTGCTGGGGGTGCTGGCGGATGGCCACATGGCGCACCAGCTGGGTGTGGTGCAAGGGCCCTGCTGGCTGGAGGCCGCATCGGGCCTGCTGGGCTTGCCGCACGCGGTTGATGCGGTGGCCGAGACCGAGGTGCATGTGCAGTACGTGAGCGTGCCTGATTTCGTGGCCAATGTTCACTCTTTGCCTGAGGCCTCACAGAACCTGCTCATGGACATGGCGCGTTCGCAGCGCCAACAAAGCGAGCTGGCGGTCAGTCGAGTGGCCAAAGACGCTGATGCGCGATGCGCTGAATGGCTCTTGCGACATGCCCAACCCGACGAGCTTTTTGGTGGCTTGGCCGTGAAACTGACCGAGCGCAAACGCAGTATCGCCGCACAACTGGGCATCGCCCCAGAAACGTTTTCGCGGGTGCTGCGCCATTTGCGCGAACGCCAGCTCATCAGCGGCGGCGGCAGGGTGTTAGGCCTGCCCAACCCGCAAGCGCTGCGCGATTTGGCTGGGGTCTGACGCGCCATCGTGTGTGCACCACGTGAAGGTTTCGGACCATGAAGGCTCGTCTTTTAGCCGCTTGGCACCTTCATTTGTGCAGCCGCAGATTTTTCATCCACAGCAAGGGTTGTTCCTTGACCGGACGGGCCGGTGCGCCGTGTTGTAGTAAGGCCTGTCCAGCGCGGGGGGTAGGCACGTGGCTGTGCGGGTCAAGGGCCAAAGACGTGCTGTGACCGATTTCGTAACAATTTAGAACTTCAATAAAATTAAATCCTATTTAGAATTCCATGGGTACTTTTTGATAGTGTGTGTGGGATAAAAGTCAGGGTTTTCATGATCTTTCAAAATTTTCTTCGTGGCGCTCAAGTCATTTGCGCAAGTTGTGTGGTGTTTGGTTTGTCCGCCTGTGGTGGTTCCGGTCCTGCAGCCGTGACTGTTCCTGGTGCGCCGACCATAGGCGCAGCTACGCCAGACCGTGACAGCGCCAGTGTCCGCATGGCCTTGACGCCACCCGCATCTGACGGTGGTGCTCCCATCACCAGCTACAAAGCCACCTGCACCCAAGCCGGTGAGGGGCCCTTCGGCACGTCGGCCACCAGCCCTGTTGTTCTTTGGTTCGGCGAGTCTGTCAGCAGCCCTGTCACAGTCACGGGGCTGACCCGAGGTGCTTCATACAACTGCATGGTCAGCGCCAGCAACAGCGCAGGCACCAGTGCTTCGTCTGCCTCGGTCAGCGTGTCTCTGGCTGGGCCTTGATCCATCGCGTCCAGGATGGCGTTGCGGCAGCTTGGCCTGAGTGATCAGCGGTGGCCGGGGTTTGACGCGCCATCGTCTCAGCACCATGTGAAGGTGTCGATCCGTGAAGGCGCTTCTCTGGTTGATCCGACCCCTTGAAGTTTTGAACGACATGCAAGGGATTGCTTTTTGTAGGAGCCCACCCCTGTGGGCGATGGGCGTGGCACACACCTTGCAAGCCTTCGCTCACGGAGTGGGCTCCTACAAAGACAAAGAAACCACAGGGCCTGTAAAACCATAGGCAGTTCAAACTTCAGCGGCTCGTATCAATAGCAACTTGGCACCTTCATTTTTGCAGCCTGGGATTTTTCATCCACAGCACGGGTTGTTCCTTGACAGGACGCGCCGGAGCACCGTGTTGCAGCAAGGCCTGGTCCAGCGCTTGGCCTACCTCGTCTTGCAGGGCCGCCTGTCGGATCTGTGCTACCGCCGCAGCTCGCTCGTGCAAAGGCAGTTTGGAAGCGGGGCCACACACATGCCGCAGGATGTGCAGCAGGTTGTCCTTGCCGCGTTCGTTGGTGCTGCCGTAACCCTTGATGAGTTGGCCGCAACGCGCCAGCTCCAGACCCAGCGCGGGCGACTGGCGTGTGGCGGTTTCGATGCCGCCCAGCCATTCTTCGATCAGCGCTTGCTCGGTCTGATAGCGGCTGCCCATTGGGCGCAGCACGCGCAAGCTGGCCAGCAGGCGCAAGCTGGCCATGCCCCACAGCGCATGGCGAGCCACCTTGATTGGCAAGGCCCAAGGTGCTTGGCCACGCGCCACGCGGGCGCGGTCCCAGCGCAGCAGCCGGTTGGCCAGGCCTTGCGGCAACAGGGCTGCTAGCTCGGGCACGCCGGGTTTGAAATGGTCGTAAACCTTAAGCACGTCGCCCTCTTTGGCTTTGACTTCTTGCGTGACGCGATCCCAACGACTCGCGCGGCTTTTGAGGTCGGCCACGCGGATGATGTCGTCAAACGCCATCCACAGTGCCAGCCAGCGGGTGGTCTCGGCCGTCACGGGGCAGGTGGCGTCGGCTGACGCGGATTCGGCATCCCGCAAACGTTCGAGCCGCTGCACATACAAGCGGGCATAAGCGGGGCCTTGGTACTCCACCAAGCGCTGGTGCGCCAAGCCCATCAGGGGGTGCAGCACGGCGGGAAATTGGGCCGCGATATCGTCGGGCAAAACGGCCGAAGTCACCGTTGCAGGGGCCGCAGGCTTCATAACCTGCTCGACATACTGCGCTTGCTCGCGCTGGCGCGCCACCAAGTCAAAAGCCGACGCAAAACCGCGCAGGCTGGCTTGCGCCGCCTTGCTTGGGCCTGCCAGCACCGTTTCGTAATGTTCGCGTGTAAAAGGCAGCAAGCCGCTGCCCGCGATCGCCCCCAACATCACTGCGCTGACCAAGGTGCCGCTTTCCTGGCACATGCGGGCCATGTCTATCACATGGTGACCCAGGCTGTGCGCGGCGATCACATCGAGCAGAGGGCCTTCGGGTCGGCGGCCATCGCCCATGGTCATTTTTTCGGCGGTGGTCAGCGCCCGAGACGAGGCACTGATGACCAGCGTGCGGTCGTTTGAAGCCAGGCCGTTGCCGATCTGCCGAGCGGTTTCCAGCAACTCGGACGACACCAGTGCGTCGAGTCGGCCGGGCAGCGGGTTCAGGCCCAGCACAGGCAAGCGCCCTTGCAGCTGGCTGTGGGGCAGGGGGTAAATTTCCAGGTAATAGGTGGTGGCCCCGGTGCGTTGCGCCACGCCGGGAATGGAGGTGGCTTGCGCCGGGTAACCTGCGTTGCGCGCCACATCGACCAGCCAGTCGGCCAGCACGCCGCCGCCTTCGCCGCCCAAGGCGCACAACAAAATGGAAATCGGTTGGGTCATGGTGTCTCTCTGAATGGGGCGAATCAAGCCGGTTGCAGCCAACGTGTGGCCAGGCTTTGCCAGCGGGCCCACAGGCGCTCGTGCAGCTTGGGGTTTTGCACCACTTCGGCGCGGTAAAACGAGGGGCAAAGCGTGGCCGCGTGCGCGTTTTCGCCGCACAGGCCGCAGCCCACACAGCCGTCGATCACGGTGGCCACCGGGTCCACTTTGAGTGGGTCGGGGTTGTCTTTCAGCGTGAGCGTCGGGCAGCCCGAGAGGCGGATGCAGGCGTGGTCGCCGTTGCACACGTCTTCGTCCACGCCGTATTTCACGCGTTCCACCCGCTCGCCTTTGGACAGCAGCGTGGCCAGCCAGGGCTTGATGCGGCGCTGGCGCTCGAGCTGGCATTCGCCTTCGGCCACGATCACCTTCAAACCCTGGAACTCGGTGGTGAAGGCCTCGGTCAGCGTGGCTTGCATGTGGCTCACTTCATAGGTGTGCACCGTGCGCAGCCACTGCACGCCCAGCCCTTTGAGCGTGGACTCGATGGTCTGGTTGGTGTGCACCATGCTTTGGCGTTTGTCGCCCGCCAGTTCTTTGGCGATGTCGGTGGGCGTGTTGATGATGTCTTGTGTGCCGGTGGCCGAGGTGTAGCCGTTTTTGAAGATCAGCAGCACCGCGTCGTCGCCGTTGAACAGCGCGCTTTGCACACCCGTCAGCAAACCGTTGTGCCAAAAACCGCCGTCGCCCATGACCGACAAGACCCGCCGCTTCATGAGGGGCGACACGCCCGCCCGACTGGCCAGGCTCATGCCGTAACCCAGTATGGAGTGGCCCACCGAAAACGGCTCAAAAGTAGCCAGCGCATGGCAGCCGATGTCGCCTGAAATGTGCACCGGCCCCACGTCTTGCTGGGCCAGCTTGAGGGCTGAGAACACGGGCCGCTCGGGGCAGCCAATGCACATGCTCGGTGGCCGCGCAGGCAGCGGGCTGCCCAAGAGGGCTTGCACTTGCTGGCGGCGTTCGCCATTGGTGTGCAGCCATTGGCGCGTGGCCTCGGGCACGGCGTCGGCTTGGCGGCGGTCCATGAATTTCAGCAGGCCTTGGGCCATGACCTCAGCGGTGTATTCACCGCCCGAGGGCAGCATGTCTTTGCCATGCAGCGGTGTTTGCAGGTCCAGGCGACGAAGCATCAGGGCCAGTTCTTGCTCGATGTATTCGGGCTGGCCTTCTTCCAAAAGCAGCACGGCCGATTTGTCTTTGCAGAAATTCACCAGCTCGTCGGACACCAGTGGATACGTCACGTTCAGCACCAGCACCGACAAGCTGGTCACGCCAAAGGCATCTGCTAGGTCGAACTGCTGCAGTGCGCGCATGAGCGTGTTGTACAAACCGCCTTGCACGATCAGGCCCAAGTGGCGGTGGGTGCTGCCTTCAAAGTGCTCGTTCAGGCGCTGTTCGGCGATGTATTGGCGTGCGGCGGGCAGGCGGTGTTCGATCTTGCGTTTTTCTTGCGCAAAGGTCACGGGAGGGTGGGCCAGCTTCATGTAGTTGAAGCCGGCCGGCTCGTCGATCAGGTGTTTTTTGGACAGTTTGGGGGCTTGGTTGTCCTTGGCCACAAACTGGCCGCGCACATGGCAGGCGCGGATGCGCAGCTCCATCATCACCGGCATGTTGGATGCTTCAGACAGCCTGAAGCCGTGCTCGACCATGTTGACCATTTGGCCCAACTCGGGCCGGGGATCGAGCAGGCACATGCCCGACTTGAGCGCATAGGCGTGGGTGCGCTCCTGGATCACGCTGGCGCCTTCGCCGTAGTCCTCGCCCACCACGATCAGCACGCCGCCGGTCACGCCGGGAGACGACAGGTTGGACAGCGCATCGGCCGCCACGTTGGTGCCCACAATCGACTTCCAGGTCACCGCGCCGCGAATGGGGTAATGGATGGACGCGCCCAGCATAGCCGCAGCCGAGGCTTCGTTGGAACACGCCTCCACATGCACACCCAGCTCGTCCATGTAAGGCTTGGCCTGCACCATGACGTCGAGCAAGTGCGAGACCGGTGCGCCTTGGTAGCCGCCCACATAACTCACGCCCGACTGCAGCAGGCCCTTGGTGATGGCCAGAATGCCTTCGCCATGAAAGACCTCGCCCGCGCCCATGCGCAGGGCCTTGATTTCTTCGTGAAATGAAACTTCCAAAGCACGCTCCTTGCGTTGTTGCAGTTCATGGGCATCCGCTTGTAGGAGCCCACCCCGTGGGCGATGGGCGTGGCATACGCCCTTAAAAACCATCCCCCACAGGGTGGGCTCCTACAGAAACAAGCGGACCATCTTACATATCAGTTCATTCAATGCGTTGAATAAAGTTCATGCATCAAACGCATGTGCTGTGGCCAGTCATCTTGGTTACAGCCGAGCCGCAGGCAAGACGCCACCATGCGCCATCCCCCAACCAACAGGAGTCGAGACATGAGCAGCAGACGACAGTGGATTCAATGGGCCGGCCTGGGTGCCGCTTCGCTGGGCGTGATGGGCCGCGCGTGGGCTGGGCCATTTCCGGAAAAACCGATCAAAATGATCGTACCCTATCCCGCAGGCGGTGGTGCCGACCAATGGGCCCGAATTGTGGCGGGCAAGGCTGAGAAATTGTTGGGGCAGCCCATCGTGATGGATTACAAACCCGGTGCCAGCACCACCATTGGCGCAGATGCTGCCGCCAAAGCGCCTGCTGATGGTTACACCGTTCATTTGATTGACAGCACCGCTTTTGCCTATGTGCCCAACATGCGCAAAGTGTCTTATGACCCACTGAAGGCCTTTACGCCCTTAATCCACTTGGGCGATTTGCCATTTGTGTTGGTGGCCCACCCTTCTGTGCCTGTTCGCAATCTGCAAGAACTGATTGCCTTTGCCAAAGCCAACCCCAATAAACTCAATTGCGCCAGCGCGGGGGTGGGTTCACCGCACCATTTGATTGCCGAGATATTCAAGCAACGTGCAGGCATTTCCATGAACCATGTGCCCTACAAGGGGGCTGCTCAGTACATCGCCGATTTGTTGGGCGGGCAGGTGGACTTGGCCGTTTCAACCCTGGGGCCGGCCATGCCGCACATCCAAACAGGCCGCCTCCGTGCTTTGGCCGTGTCTACCGGCAAGCGTTCGTCCACCATGCCCGATGTCCCCACCATCGCCGAGCAAGGTTTTGAAGGGTTTGATGAAAAGCCTTGGAACTGTTTTGTGACCAATGCCGGTGTGCCCGCTGAAGCCCTGGACCGCTTGCGCGCTGCCTTTCGCGCCACGATGGATGACCCCGAGGTGATTCAAGCTTTGCGCAAGACAGGCGTTGAAGAAATAGGACGCATGCCCCTGGGCCAGATCAGCGAGCAAATGCGACTGGACAATGTGAAGTGGGGCGATGTGATTCGCCGAGCCAAAATCACCATGGACAGCTGAGGCCGCCAGTTCGGCTTAGGGCAAGCGCATGAACCTCAGGTGGTGGGACGCACCTTGTCGCGGTACTGATCAAACACCGCGCCTTGCTGGAACAAAGCCTCGGTATCTTGGGCTGAATAGCCAAGCTCGGCCAGCACCGATGCCGAGTGTTGGCCCAACCAAGGCGCAGGCATGCGAATGCTGCCCAACGCACCGCTGGATTTGATGGGCAAGCCCAAGGTCTTCATCGGGCCAATGATGGGGTGATCGATGTCGTGCACCATTTTTCGGGCCAAGACATGCGGGTCTCTCATGGTTTGTTCATAACCAAAAACCGGGCCGCCCGGAATGCCCACTGCATCCAGCAGTGCCACCCAGTGGGCCGTTGTGTGCTGCGTGGTGATCGATTCAATGTCGCGTTCAAGGGTATCCACGTTTTTGACCCGAAGGGCCTGTGTCCGGTAGTCCGGGCGTTCAAGCCAGTCGGGTCGGGCGATGACTTTTTCACAAAAGGCCAGCCACATTTTTTGGGTGCCCGCACCCACGGTCACATACCCGTCTTGTGTGCGATAGGCTTGGTAGGGTGCGGAGCGTCTGTGCCGTGTGCCTGTGGCGGTCGGGATTTCGCCCGAGCCAAAAAATGCCCCGAATTCCCAAGGGGTCCAGGCCAGTCCCGCTTCCAGCAAAGAGGTCTCTAGGTACTGGCCTTCGCCAAAGCGTAATTTACCGATCAAGGCGCCCAAAATCCCCGACAGGGCCGTGACGCCGCTGGCAATGTCGTTCATGGCAATGCCCACTTTGGCCGGACGTCCGCCGGGCTCACCGGTCATCATCATGATGCCGGACATGCCTTGGGCAATGATGTCGTAGCCCCCTTTTTGGCCATACGGCCCAGTCTGGCCAAAGCCCGACATGGACGCGTAAATCACACCGGGGTTGTGCGCGCGAATGCTCTCGTAGTCCAGCCCCATGCGCTTGATCACACCGGGGCGAAAATTTTCCATCACGATGTCGGCCTTTGCCGCCAACTGGTGGGCGATCTTGAGACCGGCCGGGTCTTTCAGGTTCAGGGCGATGCTTTTTTTGTTGCGGTTGAGTACTGCAAAACAATACGACTCGCCATTGACTTGTGGCTCAAATTGGCGAGAGGTGTCGCCTTTTTCGGCGTTTTCTAGTTTGATGACATCGGCCCCCATGTCGCCCAGCACCATGGCGCAATAAGGGCCAGCCAACACATTGGTCAAGTCGAGGACACGCAGGTCAGACAATGGAAGTTTCATGGGAGGGCTTTCGTTAAACAGCGATAAAGTTTCAGCGGCCAGTGAACACCGGTTTTCGCTTTTCCATGAAGGCGGTACGTCCTTCGGTGAAGTCGGCGCTGTTGAAGCATTGCGCCACCAAGCGGTCGCACAGAGCGGCGTCGCGCATTGCGTCATCTTTGACAATTTCGCCCACAATGGTTTTGATGGACGCCACAGTCAGGGGCGCATTGGCCGAAATGGTGTCGGCATATTGCTGGACAAAGCCGAGCAATTCATCCTTGGGGACCATGCGGTTGATCAAGCCCATGCTTTGCGCCTCCGCGGCACTGAATTGCCGAGCGGTGAAAAATATTTCCTGGGCAAATGCTGGACCCACCACGTCCACCAGTTTGCGCACGCCATCGAATTCATAGCCCAGCCCCAGTTTGGCTGCAGGCACAGCAAAACGCGCGTTGTCGGCCGCAATGCGGATGTCGCAGTTCAAAGCCACCGCCACGCCGCCGCCGATGCAATAGCCCTGAATCATGGCCAAGGTGGGTCTGTTGAGTTTTTTCAAGGCCTGCATGCCTTGATCGGCCACTTCGTCGTAATGACGGGTGGCCTGCGCCGAGTCACGTTGCTCGGCGAATTCCGAGATGTCAGCGCCCGAGACAAAGGCCTTGTCGCCCGCCCCCTGCACCACCACCACCCGTATGTCGTCATCGCGCGCAAAGTCATTTGCAATGTCTGCCAGTCCCTGCCACATCTCCAGTGACACGGCGTTGTGCCGGGCAGGGTTGTTGAAGGTGATCCAGCCCACATGCTTGTCTTTGTGGGCAGTCATCTTGTCGGTTTTCAAAATGATCATGAGGCGACTCCAAAGGGATTTTTCCCAGTATGTGCCGCAACGGTTTGTGCAAAGGTTACCCGTGTGACAGACGCCCAAGAGGGGTTGGGCCACCGACCAAACTAAAGCACTACCCCCACACGGATGATCTATCGGTGCAAAATATCAACCATGATCGGTATGCATTAAATGAATATCAAAGACCTGGACCTGAACCTTTTGCTTTTGTTTGACGCGGTATGGCGCACGCGCAGCGTGAGCCTGGCCGCTCAGCAATTGGGCATGTCGCAGCCGGCGGCCAGTCAGGGCTTGGCGCGTTTGCGGACCATGTTGGGCGATGCCCTGTTTGAGCGCAGCGGCTCGGGCGTACGGCCCACGCCGCGCGCCGACCGGCTGGCGCAGGGGGTGCAAATCGCGCTGGCCACGATTGAAGAGGCCTTGAACGCCTCGCAGGTGTTTGACCCGCAGCGGTCCAAGCGTGTGCTGCGCGTGCACCTGAGCGACATTGGCGAAGCGCGTTTTTTACCTGAGCTGGTGCTGGTCTTGCAGCGCATGGCGCCAGGCATGCGGCTCGAAGCCCGGCCAGTGCCGCACGACCATATTGGAGCAGCCTTGGACAACGGCCAGCTGGACCTGGCGATCGGTTTTTTGCCCGAGGTGGTCGATACCTTGCAGCAGCCCTTGTTGAGCGACCGCTATGTGGTGCTGATGCGCCAGGGCCATCCCGTGGCCAAGCGATGGGGCCAGTTGCAAAAAAAGGCTGGTGCATCACACGATGCAACACACGCCTTGTTGGCAGAACTCGAGTTTGCTGCTGTGCGCACACATGCTGACACGCTGCGTATTTTGGATCTGATGCATTGGCAACATCGACTGCGCCTGACTGTGAGTCATTTCCTGTCACTGCCTGGCATCGTGCGCAGCAGCGATCTGGCGGTGCTCATGCCGCGCAATTTTGCGCAAGGCTTTGCACAGGCGGGCGAGTTGGCCATCATCGAGCCCGATTTGCCCTTGCGCGATTTCACGGTGTCCATGCACTGGAGTCAGCGCTTTGACAGAGACCCTTGCCTGCAGTGGTTGCGCGAGTACGTATCGCAGTTGTTCAGTTCGAGTCAGGGCAAAGCATGAGCCATTTCAAACCTTACCTCAGCAAAACCGAATCGCCCAGCCGCACCGATGTAGAAGCCCTGCGTGGCTTGACTTTACTGGAATTTGGCACCGACTGGTGCGGCCATTGCCGCGCAGCGCAGCCCTTGATCGCGCAGGCTTTGGCCACGCCAACAAAGTGGCAGCACTTCAAAATCGAAGACGGCCCGGGCCATGCACTGGGCCGAAGCTACCGCGTCAAGCTTTGGCCCACGATGGTGCTGTTGCGCGATGGGCAGGAGGTGGGGCGTCTGGTGCGGCCTGCGGCCGCGCAGGACATTGAAAGCGCGATGTCAAAGGCTTGATGGGGTGGTGGGGCACCTACTGATCCGGCCCGATGAAGTTTGAATTGCCCATGTTTTTGTCGACCATTTGGATCTATGGGCCTTTGTAGGAGCCCACCCTGTGGGCGAAGGCTTGCAGGGCGAGTTCGACGCCCATCGCCCACAGGGGTGGGCTCCTACAAAAAAGCGATCCGTTGCAAGTAGTTCAAGCCAGCAAAGCCCCAGCGTCCTCGTACCAAAACAGCAGCGCCGCGTCGTAGCTTTCCCACACGCAGCCATTGCAACCGCGCCCGCAGCACGAGGTTGGCTTGGGTGGCGGCTCTCTGAAGTCGTGGCCTGCGGCTTGCAGGCGTTCTTGAAACTGCGCAATGCCCCGGCGCACAGAGGCGCGCTGGGATGCGTAAGGATCGATGATGAGGTGCTCTTCGTTCGAGGTCATGCCGTATTGTCGATCAGCTCGTGCATGGTTTTTGTTGGTCGGTCTTCACGAGCTGCCCTTGCACCACGGTGTGCGCAATCAGCCGCTCATCGCCCAGCACGATCATCGCAAACAGCCATTCGGCCAGTGTTTCGGTTTGCGCGGTGCGGCGCGCCAGCAGCGGCGTGGCCTGGGGGTTGAGCGCCACGAAGTCAGCTTCGCAGCCGGGCAGCAAGTTGCCCACTTTTCCGCTCAGATCCAACGCGGCGGCAGCCCCCGCTGTGTGTTGCCACCACAGGTGTTCGGGCGAGAGGCTGACGCCGGGGCGGCCCACACTTTGCCGAGCCACTGTATAGGCCGCGTGCATGGTGTGAAAGGGGCTGAAGCTGGTGCCGCCGCCCACATCGCTGGCCAAGCCGTAGCGCAAACCGGCTGCATCAGACGCTGCATAGTCAAAAAAGCCGCTGCCCAAAAACAAGTTGCTGGTGGGGCTGACGGCGGCGCTTGCCCCCACTTCGGCCATGCGGCGGCGGTCGGCGTCGTCGAGGTAAATGCAATGCGCGTACACCGAGCGCTGGCGCAAAAGTCCTGCGCGGTCGTAGACATCGAGATAACTGCGCGCTTCGGGGAACAGCTCGCTCACCCAGCGGATTTCGTCGACGTTTTCCGCCACGTGCGACTGGATCCACACATCGGGAAACTGCTGCGCGATTTCGCCTGCACCGTGCAGCTGGGCCTGTGTGCTGGTCGGCGCAAAGCGGGGCGTGATGGCGTAGCCCAGGCGGTCCACGCCGTGCCAGCGGCGGATCAGGTCTTCGGTCTGGCGCAGACTCAAAGCCGTGTCGGTGTCTCGCAGGCCGTCGGGGCTGTGGCGGTCTTGCAGCACTTTGCCGGTGACCATGCGCAGACGGCGCTTTTGCGCCTCGGCCATGAACACATTCACCGATTCGGGGTGCGCGGTGGCAAAGCACAGCGCGGTGGTCACGCCGTGGCGCATCAGTTCGTCCAGAAAAAACGCGCTCACTTCGCGGGCGTAGGCCGGGTCGGCAAACTGTTTTTCGTGCGGAAAGGTGTAGTGTTCCAGCCAAGGCAGCAGGCCTTCGGCGGGCGAGCCGATCACGTCGGTTTGTGGGTAATGGATGTGCAGGTCTACAAAGCCCGGCGCGATGCACAGGCCGGGCCAGTGGGTCACGGGCAGGTCGGGGTAGTGCGGCGCGAGGTCGCGGTAAGGGCCTATCGCCTGGATGCGCACGATGCCATCGGCTTCGCGGGCGGTCACCAGCAGGCCGTCGGCTTCGTGGCTGGCATTCGGCTGGGCCGGGTCGGCGAACCAAAGCAAGCTGGCTCGCCATGCTTGGCGTTCGGTCAGTTGGGTGGCGCAGCTCATAGGGCGATCGTGGGGCAGTGAGGGGTCAATACGGGGATAAACACCCGGGAAAGGGAAGTGTTCAGAGTGGTACATTGTCCGGCAATCTCATGGCTTGCAAGGGGGGTGTCCAAGGTTGAGGCACAGACTTTGCAAGAGACTCATCTAGACCCTCCATAGCACCCGAAATGACCACCCCCCTTTTGTCTTTACAGGGCATCACCAAGCGCTACCCGGGCGTGGTGGCCAATCAGGACGTGTCGCTGACCGTGATGCCCGGCCAGGCCCATGCCGTACTGGGCGAAAACGGCGCGGGCAAATCCACACTGATGAAGATCATTTATGGCTCGGTCAAACCCGACGAAGGCCAGGTGGTGTTCAACGGCCAGCCGGTCAACATCCGCAACCCGCAAGAAGCCCGCAAGCTGGGCATCAGCATGGTGTTTCAGCACTTCAGCTTGTTTGACACGCTCACCGTGGCCGAAAACGTGTGGCTGGGTCTGGACAAGTCGCTGAGCCTGGCCGAAGTGACCCAGCGCATCGTGGCCAAGGCCAGCGAGTACGGCTTGGACCTGGAACCCGAGCGCCCGGTGCACACCCTCAGCGTGGGCGAGATGCAGCGGGTGGAGATCATCCGCGCTTTGTTGACCGAACCCAAGCTCTTGATTTTGGATGAGCCCACTTCGGTGCTGACACCGCAGGCTGTGGAGAAACTCTTTGTGGTCTTGCACAAGCTGGTCAGCCAGGGCGTGAGCATTTTGTACATCTCGCACAAGCTGCACGAAATTCGGGCGCTGTGCAGCGCTTGCACCGTGCTGCGCGGCGGCAAGCTGACGGGCGTGTGCGATCCGCGAGAAGAGTCGAACGCAAGTCTCAGTCGTTTGATGATCGGGGCCGAGCCACCGGCTTTGCAGCATGTGGCGCGCGCGCCGGGTGCGGTGGTGTTGTCGGTCAAGGGCCTGACCCTGTCGCGGCAAGACCCGTTTGGGGTGGACCTGGACGGCATCAGCTTGCAGGTGCGTGCTGGCGAGGTGGTGGGCTTGGCTGGGGTGTCGGGCAATGGCCAGAAAGAATTGATGTGGGCCTTGTCGGGAGAAGACACCCGTGCAGGCTTGCAGTGCGGCGCGGCCAGCGTGAGTTTGTCTGGCCAAGCGGTGGCGGCTTTGGGGCCAGTGCCGCGCAGGCAAATGGGCCTGCACTTTGTGCCCGAAGAGCGGCTGGGGCGGGGCGCTGTGCCCTCGCTCAGCCTGTCGCAAAACCTCTTGCTCACCCGCAGCGAGGCCGTGGGTGCGGGCGGTTGGGTACGCATGGGCGCGTTGGCCGATCAGGCCAGCAGCGTCATTGAGCGCTTCAAGGTCAAGGCGTCTGGCCCGGATGCCGCAGCGCAGTCGCTGTCGGGCGGCAATTTGCAAAAGTTCATTGTGGGGCGCGAGATCAGCGCGACTCCGAAGCTGCTCATCGTCTCGCAACCCACTTGGGGCGTGGACGTGGGCGCGGCCGCGCAGATTCGCGCCGAAATTTTGGCGCTGCGCGATGCGGGTTGTGCGGTGCTGGTGGTGAGTGAGGAGTTGGAAGAATTGTTCGAGTTGTCTGACCGATTGCATGTGATGGCCAAGGGGCGCTTGTCGCCGTCTGTGGCGCGGGCCGAGGCCACGGTAGAGCGCATTGGCGAGTGGATGAGTGGCCTGTGGCCCGACGCCACTGCCAAAGCCCAGGAGGCGCAGCATGCTCAAGCTTGAAATGCGGCCCCAGGCCTCGCGCCTGTGGACTTATGCCTCGCCCGTGCTGGCGCTGGTGCTGACGGTGCTGCTGGGTGTGGCGCTGTTCATGGCGCTGGGCAAAGACCCGGTGCGCGGACTGCAAATGTTCTTTTGGGAGCCGATCAAAACCAGCTACGCCTTGGGCGAGTTGATGGTCAAGGCCACGCCGCTCTTGGTCATTGCTTTGGGTTTGTCGGTGTGTTTTCGGTCCAACGTCTGGAACATCGGGGCCGAGGGGCAGTTTGTCATTGGCGCGGTGTGCGCCGGGGGCGTGGCGCTGTTGGCCGACAAAGACACGGGCCGCTGGATCGTGTTGGCCGTATTGTTGGCGGGTGTGTTGGGCGGCATGTTGTGGGCGGGCATCACGGCGCTGCTGCGCGACCGCTTCAATGCCAGCGAGATTCTGGTCAGCCTGATGCTGGTGTATGTGGCCGACATGGTGCTGAGCTACCTAGTCTATGGCCCCTGGAAAGATCCAGCCGGATTCAATTTTCCGCAGTCCAAAACCTTCGAGGCGGTCACGCAGATCCCGCGTTTGATGGACGGCTCGCGAGTGAGCGTCGGGTTGTTGATGGCGCTGGTGGGGGCGGGCTTTCTTTGGGTGTTCTTGTTTCGCACCCGGGCGGGTTTTGCCCAGCAGGTGGGCGGGCTGGCCCCGGCGGCGGCGCGCTATGCCGGCTTTTCTTCGCGCAAGGCGCTTTGGGTGGCGTTACTCACCTCAGGCGGGGCGGCGGGTCTGGCGGGTGCTTTGGAGGTGGCTGGGCCCATCGGGCAGCTGACGCCTTATGTGCCTGCGGGCTACGGCTTTGCCGCCATCATCGTGGCCTTTGTCGGGCGCTTGCACCCGGCGGGTATGGTGCTGTCGGCCGTGCTGATGAGCATGTTCTACATCGGCGGCGAGTTGGCGCAATCGCGCCTGGGCCTGCCCAAGTCGATCACGGGTGTGTTCCAGGGTTTGCTGCTGTTTTGTTTGTTGGCGTGTGACACGCTGGTGGCCTACCGTCTGCGCTGGGTGGCGTCCAAAAAAGGAGGCGTGTGATGGAGTCGTATGCATTGCTGATCGCAGCCACGCTGAATGCGGGTACGGTGCTGGCCATTGCCGCTTTGGGTTTGCTGATCAATGAAAAAGCAGGTGTGGTGAACTTGGGTGCTGAGGGCCTGATGCTCTGCGCGGCGATTGCCGGTTTTGCGGCCGTGGTGCACACCGGCAACGACTGGCTGGGCTTTGCTGCGGGCATGGGCGCGGGCGCGGTGCTGGCGGCCATTTTTGGGGTGCTGGTGATTTGGCTGGGCACCAACCAGTACGCCACTGGCTTGGCGCTGAGTCTGTTTGGCGTGGGCTTTTCGGCCTTTGTGGGCATTGGCTATGTGAAAGAAATATTGCCCGACCGGCCCCATTTTGCGGTGCCTTATCTGGCCGACATTCCGCTGGTGGGTCCTGCTTTGTTCAAACAGCACCCGCTGGTGTACGGCGCCATGCTGCTGGTGTTGGCACTGATTTGGTTCCTGTACCGCAGCCGCACCGGTTTGGTGCTGCGCGCCGTGGGTGAGTCGCCAGCTTCGGCGCATGCTTTGGGCTACCCGGTACGCCGAATTCGCCTTGCGGCGGTGGTGGCTGGTGGCGCACTGTGTGGCCTCGCCGGGGCGTACATCTCGGTGATCTACACCCCGCTGTGGGTCGAAGGCATGGTGGCGGGCAAGGGCTGGATTGCGCTGGCCTTGACCACCTTTGCCACCTGGCGTCCGGCACGCGTATTGCTTGGGGCTTACCTGTTTGGTGGTGTGACCATGCTGCAGTTCCATTTGCAAGGGGTGGGCGTGCAAGTGCCCAGCCAGTTGCTCACGGCGCTGCCCTACATCGCCACCATCGTGGTCCTGGCCCTGATCTCGCGCAATCCGACATGGATTCGCGTGAACATGCCAGCCTCGCTGGGCAAGCCCTTTTATCCCGGTTCATAATTGCTTTTTTTCAACCCCCCGTAACCCTGTCCTAAAGGAACTGACATGACAGACCTCTCCAAGCGCTCCATCGTCAAGATGGTGGCCCTGACCGCTGTGGCCGCCGCCGCACTGGTCGGCTGTGGCAAAAAAGAAGAAGCCCCAAAAGCTGAAGCACCCGCTGCGGCCAAGCCTGAGCCTTTGAAGATCGCGTTTGCCTACGTCGGCCCTGTGGGCGACGGCGGCTGGACCTTTGCGCACGACAACGGCCGCAAGGAAATAGAAAAAGCCTTCGGCGACAAAGTGGTCACCACTTTCGTTGAAAAAGTGCCAGAAAGCGCTGACGCCGAGCGCGTGATCCGCGACATGGCGGCACAAGGCAACAAGCTGATTTTTGGTACCACCTTCGGCTACATGGAGCCCATGCTCAAAGTCGCTGCAGACAACAAGGGCGTGAAGTTCGAGCACGCCACCGGCTACAAAACCGCCGATAACCTGCGCACTTACGACAGCCGCACCTACGAAGGCGCGTACATGGCGGGCGTGATCGCCGGCAAGATGACCAAGACCAACACGCTGGGTGTAGTCGCTTCGATTCCAATCCCTGAAGTGGTGCGCAACATCAACAGCTTCACCATGGGCGCGCAGTCGGTCAACCCTAAGATCAAGACCAAGGTGGTTTGGGTGAACGAGTGGTTCAACCCACCGAAAGAAACCGAAGCCGCCACGTCGCTGATCAACGGTGGTGCGGACGTGCTGATGCAAAACACCGACTCGTCGGCTGTGCTGCAGACCGCCGAAAAAATGGGCAAGCGTGCCTTCGGTTGGGACTCTGACATGACCGCCTACGGCCCCAAGGCCCACCTGGGCTCGGCCGTGATCAACTGGGGCCCTTACTACGTCAAGGCCGTGGGTGAAGCTTTGGAAGGCAAGTGGAGCACTGGTTCGAGCTGGTGGGGCGTGAAAGAAGGCGCGATCGAGATGGTCAACGTGGCCGCTGACGTGCCAGAAGACACCAAGAAGAAGATCGACGAAATCAAAGCAGGTTTGAAAGCCGGTACCTTCTCCATCTGGAAGGGTCCGATCGTGGACCAGGCCGGTAAAGAAATGCTGGCCAAAGACGCTGTCGCCGACGATAAGTTCCTGGGCGGCGTGATGTTCTACGTCAAGGGCGTGGAAGGCAAGATCCCAGGCAAGTGATGGGTGCACACAGCGGCCTTCGGGCCGCCATTGAAAAAGTCTGTCCATGGACAGCCTTTTTTGTTGGAGCAGGTTCAGCGCGTTACGGCCTCAATTCACGCGCATCGGCCCAGCAGGCATGGGTGCCGCTGCTGATGCGGTGGGGCAAGATGATGCGCGCCACCGGGCCTGCATCGATGTGCTGCGCATTCAGCACCACACATTCCGATTGATCGGTGTTCATGTCGGTCACAAAGCTCACCACATAGCCGTCGTCTTCGCTTTGGGCATCGTGGCAGGGTGCCATGGGGGACTCGCTGCCAAAGCGGCCTTCGCCGAACAGGTAGGTTTGCGATTGCCCAGTGGTGTGGTCGTACCGCAGGATGCCATCGAACAGGAACGAGCCCGGGTGCGCGATCATGTTGTAGGCATAGCGGTAAGGCTGACCCCAATAAGCGGCATTGATCATGCCGAATTCCAGATGCCTTTCATCCAGCCTTCTTTCTGAACTTTGCCCAGTGCGCAGGTTCAACCGCCATTCGTACAAGGTGGGGCCGTAACGTTCGGGTCCCAAGGTGTTGCCCGAGTTGTCATAGCCAGCCTTGGGCATGGGGGTTTTCTGGTGGTAGCCGTGCAGCACGATCTCGTCGCCTTCTTCCCAAGCGTTCAGCCAGTGCAGCACATAGGTGGGGCTGGCCTCAAACCAGCGGATGCCGGTCTGGGGTGCGCCTCGTCGGGGTACCACTGCAAAACGTGAAGGCTGCTGCTCAAAGTAGCGCAGCTTGTGTTTGCCCTGTGGCAGCAAATCTTCGTCCCAGTGCAAAGGAAAGTCGTTGAGGATGGCAAAGTGTTCGGTGAACACCATGTCGTGCGGCAAGCGGGGGCCAGGCAGGGGCACGGGGATGTAGTGCACCAAATGGTTGTGGCGGTCGACCTCGCCGTAGTGCATGAAAGGGGCCTGCTTGCTGTAGTTGAAAAACAGCAAATCGCCAGTCCGGGGGCAAACTTTGGGGTGGGCGCTGATGCCGCCATCGGGCAGAACTTGGCGGCCCCAGTCGTCCACGCCTTTGAACTCGAGTGTGCGGGCATCGAGCCGGTAGGGCTCGCCGCATTGGTAAAACGTGGTCAGTGCCATGCCGGCATGCACGATCACATCGGTGGCCGAGCTGTCGCGCAGGCCGCCACGAGCGCCCCAACCCGGGCGCAAAGCCAACGAGGGTTTGTCGATCAGCCCGGCATACAAAGCCTGTCCAGCGGCTTGCTCCTCCATGAAGGCTTGGGTACGGATGAAGCGGTTGCGGTATTCGCAGCGGCCATGCTCAAAACGCATCATGTGCAGCATGCCATCACCATCGAACAGGTGGTAGGTGCCAAGCGGCTGGTGTACCGGGTTTTGCGTGTTGCGCAGATACACCCCATTCAGGCGTTCTGGGATTTCACCAATGACCTGCAGGTCGGTGGCATTCCATTCCTGGTAGTTGGGTGTGAAAGGCCCGGTCATCAGCGGATGCTTGTCTGGCACCAGGGTAGGCCGGGTTTCCGAAACGAGTTCAGCGTGCATAGGTGGCTTTATGGGGAATGGCCAAGGGCTCAAGGGTGTTTAAAGTTCATGAGGCCCATCGGATCGGTACGGGCTTCAGTCCAGCACAATGCCGCCGATTGCCTGGATGACTTTGCCCCAACGTTCTGCATCCTCCTTGAGCCAATTCCTCAGCTTGTCGGGTGTGCTTCCTGTCAAGGTGTAGCCCAGTGAAGTGAACCGATCAGACACTGAGGGATCATTCAGTGCCGTGATGGTGTCTGCGGACACCTTGTTCAAAATGGCTTGAGGTGTGCCTACCGGTGCGAGCAGACCAAAACGCGCATAAGTGCCCTCCATGGCGGGATAAGCCTGCTCGGTGAAGGTGGCGACATCCGGCAGCAAGGGTGACCGTGCGGGCCCGTTGATAGCAATGGCTCTGAGCTTGCCTGCTTTGATCTGGGATTGCGCTGTCGCCAAGTCGGCCAAAGTCAGTGTGATTTGCCCAGCAATCAAGTCGCTCACGGCGGGCCCTGTGCCTTTGTAGGGCACATGGATCATGTCTATGCCAGCCCCCTGATTAAAGGCTTCAATGGCCAGATGCGCTCCCGATCCCTGTCCAAAAGAGCCATAGCTTAATTTTTTGGGTTGCGCTTTGGCCAATGCCACCAGCTCTTTGAGGTTGGTGACGGGTGTGGTGCTGTTGACCAAAAAGGCAGCAGGTGCAATGCCTACGTGCGAGACCGGCGCCAGTTGCTTGAGCGGATCGTGAGGCAGTTTTCGAAAAATGACGGGGTTAATGACAAGAGGTGAGGCCGAGCTCATCAACAGCGTGAAACCATCCGGTGCGGCTTTGACCACGGCATCTACGCCGATGATGCCCGAAGCCCCCGCTTTGTTTTCGACCACCACCGATTGCTTCCAGATTTCGGACAGTCGCTGCGCCAGGGTCCGGGCGATCAGGTCAGAACCAGAGCCCGCCGCTGTGGGCACAATGATTCGCACAGGCTTGTCGGGCCATGGCGATTGCGCAAAAACCAAGCCAGTCAAACAGGCCAGAAAAATACCCGTCCAAAAACGAATGGCATGTCGGCAAGTTTTGAGTTGCGGTATTTCAAAGTTGTTCATTTTCATCTCCGTTTTGAAGCTGATGAGGCAGGGTTTCATGCAAATGTGAAATGCCTGCAGCGTCTCTGCCTGTTAACTCTGTCAATTCGTAGCTGTGACTGACATCCGTGTAATCCCGGTAACCCAAACGGGCCAAAGGCCTGATACGGCTGATGTCGATGCGCCCATCTTCGGTCAAGGCACTTTCTTCTATGTGAATCCCCACGACCTCAGCCACCAGGATCCATGCCGATGCGTCCAGGCTGCGGCCAGGAACATGCAGTTTTTGCGTCAGTCGGCATTCAAAGTGGACAGGTGAGCCTTTGACCCTGCGCGCTTGAACATGCCGAGATGGCAACCATGGAATGTTCAGTGCCTCAAACTCATCGACCCCAGGTGCCATGTCTTTGGAAGAACCCAACACCCAGTCCTTGAGGTCATAGGTGGCCATGTTCCAGACAAACTCCCCTGTCTCGAGAATATTGGCCGTGGTGTCCTTGAGCTGCCCGGACTCTCTTGCATTGGCCGCCACCATCACGGTGGGTGGGTCCCAGGTGATGTTCTGAAATTGGCTGTAAGGCGCCAAATTGTGAATCCCACTGGCACTGACGGTCGAAATCCAACCGATAGGACGTGGCACACAACAGGACTTGAAAGGGTTGTAGGGCAGGCCAGAGACTTCGGATTGGGGCGAATAAAACATGATCGAGCAGCCTATTCGCTGGCCTTGAAGCCAGAGATCTTCACCGCTTCTTGCCAACGCTTGGCATCGTTGCGGGTAAAGGTCTGGAACTCTGCCGAGGTAAAGGGCAAAGGCTCGAAGTCAATGGCGCGCCACTTTTCGATGATGGTCTGTGATTTGAGGACTTTCGAGAATTCGGTTTGCAGTTTGTTGATGATGGCATCGGGAGTTCCTGCAGGCGCAGACAAGCCTGACCAGATGTAGATTTCCAGATCAGGCAGACCTTGTTCGGTGAACGTGCCCACATTGGGCAACAAGGGCGAGCGCTGCGGGCTGGTCAGTGCAAGGACTTTGATCTTGCCCGATTCCACATGGGATTTGACAGCCATCAGGGGTAAAAAGGCGGCCTGCACCTGACCCCCCAGCAAGTTCTGCACGGCCGGTGGTGTGCCGTTGAAGGGCACATGCACCATGTTCATGCCGGTGCGCTGGTTCATGATCACCCCAGCAAAGTGCGAGGAGTTGCCGGCGGTGAATGAGGCATAAGAGACCCCACCGCTTTGGGTTTTGGCCCAGGCCACGAATTCCTTGACGTTGTTGGCAGGCACATTGGCCGCATTCACGGCCAAGACCAGCGATGCCCCCAGAAAACCAGTGACCGGTTTGTAGCTTTTTTCCGGGTCGTAAGGTAATTTAGAAAAGGTGTAAGGGTTGATGGTCATCATGCTGGTGTTTGACAGGAGCAGCGTGTAACCATCAGGCGCGGCCTGCATCACGTTCTGAGCGGCAATGATGCCGGACCCCCCTGGTTTGTTGTCCACCACAATGGGTTGGCCTGTATTCTTCTTGAACTCTTCTGCCACCTGCCGTAAGGCGTTGTCCAGGGTGTTGCCCGGTGCGAATGGCACAACCACACGGATGGGGCGTTCTGGAAAACTGGGGGCTTGTGCAAGGGCTGTCCCCATGAACAGGAATGCGGCCAAGGTGAAAAGGGTAGAGCGTTTGTGCATGTGTTTCTCTCAAGGTAGATGGATGGCTTTAGTTAAGGAGGGACGCTAGGACCTTGGCGACCGCGGGCGCTTGCTGCACGGGCAGCATGTGACCGCTTTGGGGAACGATGGAGGTTTGGGCATGGGGAATGCATTGCGCCAATTGATGGGTCAGCTTCGGCGGAGTTACACGGTCGTGTTCGCCACACAAAAGCGCCACAGGCAAACTCAGTCGGGACAGCGCCTCACGGTGATCGGCGCGGCCCATGATGGCGCGAGTCTGGCGCAGGGCGGTTTCGCAACCCACCGACAACAACATCTGCCGCAAGCGTTCCTGAACGGCTTCGCTGGCTTCGTGTGTTCCGAACTTCACGATGCCATCCACCACTTTCGGAAAATTGGCCTGCATGGCCGACATGGTTTTTTCACGAACAGTGCGACTGTCGTCCGACTCAGGTAGTGGGGAGGTTGACAGCAAAGCGGCTGCCGAAAGAGGCCTTTGTGGGTGAGCCAGCATCTCGATGGCGACATATCCGCCCAAAGAAAACCCCGTCACCATGACGGGTGTGCTCAGGGGAACATCGTCTAACTGCTGCCAGGCATCGCGGGCCATTTCGGCAATGCTTTCCTGGGTTTGTACATTGGCGATGCGCACTGTCCAGTTGCCCGGCAGACAAGGCAGCACATCGTCCCAGACACTGGCATCGTTGAGCATGCCGGGGATCAGCAGCAAGACCGGCTTCATGAGGTGACCTCGTTGGAGGCTAAGGTTTGTGGCAGGCTTCCAGAGGCCACCAATGCACGCAATTCCCGCTTCAGGACTTTGCCAACCGGATTGCGGGGCAGTTCGTCAAGCAGGATCATTTTTTCGGGCCATTTGAAGGAGGCCACTTCTTTGACATTTTTCAGGTAATCGACCAAATCCTGCAAGCAGATGTCTTGATCCGGTTGTGCCACCACCACGGCACAAACCCGCTCGCCCATGACCGGGTCGGGCATGCCAATGACCGCACTGTCGCGCACTTTGGGGTGGCTCATGAGAAGGCCTTCGATTTCTTCCGAGGAGATGTTCATGCCGCCCCGGATCACGATGTCTTTTTGTCGCCCGCAAAAGCGGTAAAACTGAAGTTCATTGCCTGCAATTTCAAACAGATCCCCGGTGCAGTAATAGCCTTGTTCATCAAAGGCCCGAGCGGTGAGTTCGGGGGCTTTGTAATAGCCGCTGAAAATGGTGGGGCCTTTGAAGCGCAATTCGCCCACGCGCCCTTCACTCAGGATGTCCTCGCCGGTGTCGATGTCGACCAACCTTGTCTGGATTTTCTGGGACACAGACATATTCCAGTTGAAGCCCGGCACGCCCATGCGGGGGAAATACAAGGCCCGTTGACGGCGTTCGGGCATGTCCAGAGGGGATGAACTCAAGGCCGCGCCTTCATTGGAGCCGAAATAATTGACCACTTCGATGTCGAACTGGGTCTTCATTTCCTCCATCATCCATTCTGACAGCGGACCACCACCCGAGCCTACGCTTTTGAGCCGGCTCAAATCAACGCCTTGCATTTTTTCGGGCTGCTTGAGCAGCATGTTCAGCACGGCCGGCGCTGCCACGCTGTAGTCCATGGGATGGGCGCGCAGTTGCGCCACAAACACTTCCAAGTCAAAGGGGTGGTGGTGGTGCAAGGTGCCCCCCACGACCAGCCAGGCGGCCAGACTGGAAGACACCCCCGCCATGTTGACGAAGGGGAATGGAATCAACAATTGGGCACCCCGTTGCAATTGCCCAGCTTGGCTGACCGATTGCCCGGCGATCAGCCATTCGTTGTGATTCCTGGGCACACCCTTGGAGCGCGCCTCTGTGCCGGAGGTCCAGCAGATCGTGAGCACATCGTGGGCGGTGACGCCCATGTCGTGGCTGTGCTGGCGCAATTGTTGGGCGTTCCAGGTTGGGGTGTTGGCCAACAACAGGGACAGGCTCGTCACGCCGTCTGGCAAGTCTTGACCCAGCGACCAGATGTGCTGCAAGCCTTCAAAGAGCTGGGAGTGCATGGCCCATTGCTGGGCCGCCGGGTAGTTGCCAATGTGCTGGGTAGTGATGGCCAGTTTGGCATGCGTGATGGCGAAAACATGCGTCAGCTCGTGCGTTCGGTATTGCACCGGCACAGGTGAGACCACGATGCCATTGATGGCGCAAGCCAGATAAATCGCATGCATTTCCACACAGTTGGGCAGTTGCATGACGATGACGTCGTCCTTGCGCAGACCTTGCAAGTGAAACAAGGCGCAATAGCGTCCGACTTGCGTCAGCAACTGCGCCCATGTCCAGCTTTGGGGATCGTCGCCGCTGATGCTGCGGCGGTTTGGGGGGTCCACGACCGCCATGTCCTGGGCTTGCTGCTCGGCCGTCTTGATGAACAGCTCGCCCATCGTTTCTTCGGTCCACCAACCCTGTTCGACATAGGTTTTGATTTTTTCGGGTGACACCAAAATCATGTTTATTTCCAGCGGCTCAAGGTGCTTTGACTGACAAATGTGGCGTGAAATCCATGGGGCATGCGCCGAGGCAAGAGGATGCGGGCCACAGGGCCCTCGGCGATGCGTGCGCCTTTGCAGTCGAAAACCTGGATTTCAGAGCGTTGATCATCCGGGTTCCAGACCGGGACCACCAAATACCCGTCGTCTTCGGATTGCGCGTTGTCACGTGGCGCAAAGCCGGGTTCGTTGTAAAAGTACTTTGGCCCTGCGCTGTAGGCCAAATAGCCCCCCGTGCTCAGGTCGTACTTGACCAGTCCCGGGAAGCGCGGCTCCTCTTTGCCGCCGAGAGGGAAGATGATGTTGTAGGAGTAGCGGTTCTTGCGCCCTTGGTAGAGGCTGTTGATGACCGGAAACTCGGTGTTGAGCACGTCATCAATCACACGCTCCTGTGTTTCGCCCGTGACCAGGTTGAAGCGCCATTCGTACAGCATGAAATCGCGCTGGCGCAGATGGATGGTTTTTTCCAGTCGACGGCCATCGGGCTGACCATTCTCATCTTCATGCAACCGGTAGGGAGTGCCGACCATGACCACTTCTTCGTCTTCTTCCCACGCATTGACCACATGCAGCATGTAGGTTGGTTTGGCCAGAAACCACCGAATTTCATGGGCTTGCCCATAGCGTGGCAGCACGCCAAAGCGCGAGGGTTGGGTGGCATCAAAGCGCACTTTGTAACGACCCGCCTGCAGGGCCTCGGGGTCGGGGCGCAGCGGAAAGTCATGCAAGATGGTGTAGTGCTCGGTGATGGCCATGTCATGCGGCAAGCTGGGGCCCGGCAGATCGACATCGATCTTGTGCTTGAGCTGCCGGTCAGGTCCGATCACACCGTATTGCATGAAGGGCGCTTGGAGGCTGTAGTCAAAAAACAGCAACTCTCCGGTGTGCTCATCGGGCCTGGAATGTGCAGAAATGCGGCTGACCGCGCCATCAAAGTCGGCTTTACCCAGGGTTTCAAGGGTGTCAGGATCGACGGCGTAGGGCATGCCCGAGCGGTACCACATGCTGATCAGGCGACCCGCGTGGTATTTAACATCGGTATTGGCGGTGTTTTTCTGAGGTTCGTCGGGACGGTCTTCGCGCCAAGGTTCTTTCAGGCCCTTCCACAAAGCGCGCCCGGCAGCTTGCTCTTCCTGCAGGGCCGCTGTTTGAACCCAGCGGTTTTTGTAAGTGACCTGGCCATTTTCGAAGCGCACGGCATGCAACATGCCATCGCCATCGTAGGCGTGGTAGCGCCAGTCGGGTGTGTAAAACGCGTTGGGGCCATTTCGCACGTACAAGCCATTGAGGTCCGTGGGTACCTTGCCAATGACCTTAAGGTTGGTGAACACGTCCTCCTGGTGGATGGGGCCGTTGTTGCCATCGAGTGCCGGAATGTCGTGCACCGGCAAATCATTCAATTGCATGCTTTGTCTCCTGTGAGCCCCGTCTAGCAGAGGGCTTTTTTCAACACTCAAGTCTAATGAGTTACTGTTTTTGATCCTTGTCAAATTTCGATATATTGAATATTATTCCGCTATGTTGAATTTTGATGCCGCCATCCACCGCGTTCCAGCGGGCTTGCAGGAGTACGCTGGGGACAAGCAATTTGCCACCACCTTGGCCAGGGGCATGGAGTTGCTGCGGTGTTTTTCGCCTGAGCAGCCCGTGCTGGGGAATAAGGATTTGGTGCAAAAACTGGGTTTGCCGGCTGCCACGGTGTCCCGCTTGACCTACACCCTCATGTGCATGGGTTATCTGACCCAGACCGAGCATTACGGCAAATACCAATTGGGATCGGCCGTGATTTCTCTGGGCTATCCCTTGTTGTCGCAGTTCACCCTGCGCCGACAAGCCAGGCCCTTGATGCAGGAGTTGGCCGAGTCGACGGGTGGGTCCATTTCCATCGGTATCCGGGACCGTTTGACCATTGTGTACATCGAGGCAGTACGCTCCTTCAACAAGCGGATTTATCCCTTAGAGGTTGGCACCAGCCACTCCATGGCGGGCACGGCGATTGGCCGTGCTTACTTGATGTCTTGCCGCCCGCCTGAGCGCGAGGCCTTGCTCAACCAGATTCAGGTCAAAAGCCCCCTAGACTGGCAGCGCTACGGAGGCAAATTGATGGAAAATTTGCAGCAATATCCAAAATATGGCTGCTGCGTTTCCGTGGGGGAAGTTTTCGCCGATGTTCAAGCCGTGGCTGTGCCTTTGGGGCGCATCAACCGTGGGGAATTGGCCGCCATCAA